>Ga0209517_10000843_pt1 | contig 50159 bp, 33 predicted proteins | sample PeaSoiMetSII2010_FD_187695 | JGI IMG/M metagenome (GOLD analysis project Ga0209517, IMG submission 187695) | Peat soil microbial communities from Weissenstadt, Germany - SII-2010 (SPAdes) (version 2) | ecosystem: Environmental > Terrestrial > Soil > Wetlands > Peat | place: Germany...
CATCACCCCCTCACCCCCCGGCCCCTCTCCCCCAAAGGGGCGAGGGGAGAAATAACCCGAATTTATGCCCTCGCCCCCTTGGGGGAGAGGGTGGCGCGCAGCGCCGGGTGAGGGGGTCGGTCACAATATTATGTAACCTTCAGTAATGCAGATCCTTCGCGCAGTTTACCCTGAGCGAAGCGAACGGGCTCAGAATGACAGTCAAGTGGGAGAACAATGGCAAACGACTCACGACTAGGTTTCGGACTGCTCGGGACGGGGCTGATTGCCCCCTTCCATGCCAAGGCGATTCGGGCCTCGAACGTCGGCCGCCTGGTGGGCGCCTCAGATTTGTATGCCGATCGCCTGGCCAAGTTCACGAGTGAATTCGAATGCAAGGCATACACCAGTTTGGAGCAGATGCTTCTCGATCCCGAGGTGCAAGTGGTTTGTATTCTCACTCCCAACCATCTGCACGTTGACGCCGCGCTCAAGGCCGCGCGTGCGGGGAAGCACGTCCTGGTGGAAAAACCCCCTGCCATGTCCTTACGGGAAGTGGATAAGATGCAGAAAGTAAGCGCAGCCGCCGGCGTAAAGCTTGGCGTGGTTCTTCAATGCCGGACGCGGCGCGCCGTGCAGGCCATCCGCAAAGCGATTCTGGAGGGCCGCTTCGGGAGAATCCTCCACGCCGATACGTATATGAAATGGTTCCGTCCGATCGACTACTACACTTCGGACGGTTGGCGCACGCAACGGCGTTCCGGGGCAGGCGTCACCATTCAGCAGGCCTTCCATTACATTGATCTGCTCCAATATCTCGTCGGCAGGGTAAAGCGAGTGCAGGCGCAAATGACCAACCTTGCGCACCCGAGCATCCCCGTCGAAGATACCGTACTGGCCTTCGTGACCTATCAGAGCGGTGCGCAAGGCGTAGTGCAGGCCTCAACAGCGCTGTGGCCGGGCACGGATATTCGAATTGAAGTGAACGGAGAATTCGGCACGGCGATTATGGTGGGCGAGCGCCTGGACACCTGGAAGTTCAAGGATCAGCGGCCGGAGGATGAAGAAATCCGCCACTACGGAAGCGCCGCCGCGGCTACCGGCGCTACGGGCGCGGCCGCTCTCGGCTTCGAGGACCATCAAGCCGTGATTGAGGACATGGCTGCCGCAATTGAACACGGCCGCGAACCCATGATCACACTCGCCAGTGTGCGTCCGACTCTCGAGTGGGCGCTCGCCATGTATCAATCCGCCAAGCAAGACGCTCCCGTCGATTTGCCGCTCGCCGATGAGCAGGACGTTTGGTGATGCTGAATCTCCCCCATTCAAACAGCTCACTCTAAGACGCCAAGCAACGCGGAATATCCAAAAGTACCATTTCCAAGCCATCGGCACGGTCATAGGATGAATAGTCCGATAGATACGGGGGGTTACGCCAAGCTTTGCTCAGCAAGCTCAACGGTTATGTGAAGGACCACGGTTATGCGGCCGGGGCTTTTCTAGCGCTGGCGGCGGCCGTGGTCTTTTCGGGGGTGTTGTCCAACGGGCTGGTTTACGACGACGGCAAGCAGCTCCTTGAAAACCCCTTCGTTCGCAACCCTCACCTTTGGTGGCGAATCTTTTCCGGCTCGGTGTGGTCGTTCCTCGGGGCGGCGGCGGAAGCGAATTTCTACCGGCCCCTGCACATCTTTTCCTACTGGTTGATCTGGCGCGTGGCCGGTCCTAATCCCACCGTATACCATCTCTTCCAATGGCTGCTCTACATCGCCACGGGGCTCCTGGTGTTTCAGATCGGACGCGAACTCCTTGCGAACGATTTGGCGGCGTTTGCCGGTTCACTACTCTGGCTTCTGCACCCATTGCACGTGGAAGCTGTGGCTTGGATCGCCTCGGTTCCTGAGATGGGTTGTGGTTTTTTTTACCTGTTGGGATTCCGGCTTTTCTTGCGCGCCGAAAGGTCAGGAAGCCGGCGCTGGGCTCGCCACGCTCTTGCCGCACTTGCCTATTTTCCGGCGCTTTTCTTCAAGGAAGCCGCTCTTAGTTTTCCGCTGCTCGTGATTGTCTACTGGTACTTCTTCGCCGAAACGGCAGAGGCCTGGGGCCGGCGAGTCGCTTGCTGGAGCATGTACGCCGGCGCGGTGCTGATGTACTCGTTGGTGCGCGTTGCGGCGCTGGGACACTTTTCCGGAGTAGGTCATTTGTGGAAGATCTCGCTCAACATCGTGGCGGCCGCGGTGGGGTTGTTGGGCCAGCACGCCCGGATCTTCTTTTGGCCTATCCACCTTAACGTTTTTCATACCTTCGAGCCGGGCTCGAGCTTGCGCTCGGTGTGGCCGTGGCTGGCCCTGCTGGCTCTGGTGGCCGCCTGCACGCTGCGCAAGCGCCAGCCCGTTCTTGGCTTTCTCCTGGTGTGGTGGGCCGTAACCCTGTTGCCCTGTCTGGACGTTCGCCAGCTCAGCTTTCCGTTGCTGGCGGAACGTTTTTCTTATCTGCCGTCGGTGGGCCTCTGCTTGGCTCTCGCGTACTTCGGCCTGGATTGGCTCCCGCAACGCCTGCCGCCCGCCCGCCGGGCTCCTGTGGTTCTGTCTGCTCTCGGCCTCATCCTTTGCTTCTGGTGTATTCAAGACGTCCGCGCAATTCCAAACTGGCGCAGCAACGAAACGCTTTTCGGCTATTCCCTCAAGGTTGTTCCGGACGCGGCCTTGGTGCGCTTACACGACGGTCTCGATTTGCAATATCGCGACCATGACCTGGAAGGCGCCGGAAAGGAATTCGAGGCTGCCCTGCGCCTGAACCTGGCCGCTTTTCATCCGCTGAATACCGTGACCTGCGAGTCCCTAATCGGCTTAGGCCAGGTTGCCGACCTCGAAGGCCGCCACGACGAGGCGCTGGCCTATTATCACAAAGCCGCTCGAGTTCTACCCTCTTACAGCCTTCCCTACGATATCCTGGGCGCGGTCTACTTCCCCCGCGCTGAATATGCGAAAGCCGCAGAGTATTTCGCGCGTTCGGTGCAGGTGAATCCGCAGGACATGACCGCACGTTTCTATCTCGGGACCTGTGGGATGAAGCTCGGCAGGTACAGGGAGGCGGCGGAGCAGTTTCGCGCGGCACGCGAGGTTGACCCGGCTTATTGGCAAGCCTATGGCGCTGAGGCCCAGGCCCTCGAGGCTGCCGGGGATGCCGCCGGAGCCGCCGCAGTCCGCAAACTGAAGCCCGCAACCGAGTAGCCTGGTCCCTGTCATTCTGAGGCCCGTTCTTTGGGCCGAAGAATCCCCGCAGTTCACGCCTAGTTGCCCACAACTGCGCAACCGCGTACAATGATCTTGCGGGGGCCAGCACGTGAAGACGGTAAGCGTCAGCGACTTTCGACGGAACGCGGCGGGGATTCTCGCCCTTGTTGAGAAGGGAGAGAAGATTTGCATTCTTCGCCACCGCAAAGTGATCGCCATGATAGTTCCGCCTGAGTCGGCGAGACCAAAGCCTGCGTGGAAGCGGCCTGGATTGCGCTTAGTGATTCCCGGTGTGTCTCTGAGCAGGGCCGTGCTTGAAGAGAGGCAGGGGTATGGGCTGGATTGAGAATCGCTTTGAACAGAATTTCATCGTCACCACGGTGGACCAGATTTTCAACTGGGCGCGCAAGTCTTCTCTTTGGCCGCTCACCTTTGGTTTGGCGTGCTGCGCCATTGAGATGATCGCTTCCACCACTTCGCGCTTCGACATGGCGCGCTTCGGAGCCGAAGTGTTTCGCCCCAGCCCGCGCCAAGCCGACCTCATGATTGTGTCCGGCACGGTGACCCTGAAGATGGCGCCCGCCATCAAGCGAATCTGGGAGCAGATGCCGGCCCCGAAGTGGTGCATTTCCATGGGCGCCTGTTCGAGTGTGGGCGGCCCGTTCAATACCTATGCGGTGCTTCAGGGCGTTGACAAGATCGTGCCCGTGGACGTTTACGTGGTGGGCTGCCCCCCGCGTCCCGAAAACCTCTTCTATGCTCTGTTGAAGCTCCAAGAGAAGATCGACAGCATGAGCCTGGGCAAGCGCCCCACCGAGGTCCGCCTGGAAGAGAGCATGCTGGAAGAGTTCAAGAAATCCGTCCGCATCGGCAAGCCCGGAACGCCGGAAATGGTCCAAATCGGTTAGGCGGAATCCCGAGCGGGTAACTTCAAAACCACTCAGAGTATTCTGTGTCATTCCGAGCGAAGCGAGGAATCCGGCCCTGCTTCGGACGCATGGCAGTTCGAGATTCCTCGCTTCGCTCGGAATGACACAAGACAGTTTCAGAGGTGTTCCCGCCTACGCGGCAACGCCTCAAGGTGGTGTGTAACCGCCGCCGCAAAGGAGGAGTGCGCATGGCCGAGTTCATCAAAGTTGCGAACCTCAATGAGCTATCCCCCGGATCGGCCAAGGTCGTCGAAGTGGCCGGGAAGACCATTGCGCTTTTCAACGTGGGCGGCACGGTCTATGCCACCGACAACACCTGCTTGCACCAAGGCGGACCGCTCGGCGAAGGTGAACTCATGGGCGAGGTGGTTGTTTGCCCTTGGCATCAGTGGGAGTACAACGTTCGCACCGGCGAGAACATCGGCGACACTTCCCTCAGAGTCGCTACCTACCCCGTGCAAGTCGAGGCGGGTGATATCAAAATAGCTGTGTAATCCGCGGGCCCGTCTTCCTATCTAACACGGTTGTAGGAGCGCCACGAATGATTGTCGATCGCCGGTTTCGGATCGGCGGTTGACAATCGGCCATCGTCAATCGACAATCGTCAATCGCCAATGCCCGAACTTCCCGAAGTCGAAACAGTTCTGCAAGGTCTAAAGCAGCGCGCCTTGGGGCGCCGCATCCTCTCCGTCGAGGTCCGCCATCCCGGCGTAGTTGTGGGTTCACCGGAACGCTTCGCCGTTGAGATCGAGGGCCGCACCATCGTATCGGTGAGGCGCAAGGGCAAGGCGCTGGCTCTCGAACTCGAAGCGGAAAACATGCCGCCGCGTTATCTGCTGGTACGGCTCGGCATGACTGGGCAGTTCACCGTCTCCGCCCGCGAAACACCTCTCGCCCCGCACACCCACGTGCTGCTCGCCGTCGGTGAGCACGATGAGCTGCGCTTTCGCGACGTGCGCCGCTTTGGTAGATTGCGTTCCTGCACGCGTGAGGAACTGGAATCCGTGTTCGACCGCCTCGGCCCGGACGCGCAGGAAGCGTCCGAGGCTCAATTCCTGAACACCATGCGCGGACGGCATGGCGCCATCAAAAGCTGGCTGATGAACCAGCAGTTGCTGGCAGGCCTCGGCAACATCTATGCGGACGAGTCGCTATTTGTGGCCGGAATCCACCCGCTGGCGCAGCCGGGCAGGGTTTCTGCTTTGAAAGCCCGCCGTCTCTTCAAGGCCGTCAGAAAAGTATTAGACCATGCGGTGAAGCTCCAAGGCACCAGTTTCCGCGACTACGTTGACATCGAGGGACGCCCCGGCAACTACGAGCCGCGCCTGCGGGTTTATCAGCGCACCGGAGAACCCTGCCGCCGCTGTGGCCGGCCGATCCGGCGCCTGGTGATTGCCGGCCGCAGCAGCCATTTCTGCTCCCGCTGCCAGCCGCGTCCCCGCCGCGTCGCCCAAATGCGTGGCGCGCGCCTTTAATCCTGTCGACCTGTCATTCTGAGCGAAGAATGCCGGCAGTTGACCCCATGCGTGGCTAGCCCGCATTGTGTTAAGTCAGCGGCAAGTTTCCCGCGGCTCGCTTTCTTCGAGATATGGGGAATGGTACAATGCAGGTCTGAGTCTTTTGCGCGAAGTGATTAGGTAACCCGATGCAGCTTACGATTCCGATTCCAGACTCTCAGAAGGCCGTGCGTTTGCCGCCCGGAATATTCGACGGCGACGAAGAGGAATTCTTCCGGTTTTGCCAAGCCAACAGCGAACTGCGCATCGAACGCTCTGCCGATGGAGAAATCATCGTGATGTCGCCAGCAGGGGGCTACCCTAGTTTTCAGAACGCCAAAGTCATAGGCGAACTGTTCGCCTGGGCGGCCAAAGACGGAAGCGGTATAGCCTTTGATTCGAGCGCGGGGTTCAGTCTCCCGAATGGCGCGATGCGGTCGCCCGATGCGGCCTGGGTTCGGCTTTCGCGGCTTAGGGAATTGAGCCAGCGCCAGAAGCAACGGTTCATTCCCCTTTGCCCGGATTTCCTGATCGAACTGGCGTCCCCCTCCGACGAGGTCAAGACTCTCCGCGAGAAAATGGAGGAATACCGCGCCGTCGGTTTGCAGTTGGGATGGCTGATCCTTCCAGAGTCCCGGCAGGTTGAGATTTACACTCCAGCGGGAATCGAAACCCTGCTTTCGCCAGACACGTTAATTGGCGACCCGGTTCTTCCTGGTTTCAAACTGGAACTGGGTTTGATCTGGAATCCTCCCTTTTAGGTCAGGCATTCCGATTCCACTCTGCTCGATCAAAACCCCATAACTACCTCTTTCGGGTTGGTGGGAATTCTCAGGTTGATGCCACGCTCCCGATTGGCAGTGGTGCTGGCTTTGAGGTCGAGATCAGTAAGCGGAATGGTGCGCTGTTTTCCGTCAACGGTAAGGCGCAACAAGCCCCCCAGGATGGTGTAGCGTCGGACCTCTATCTTTTCACCGCTCTTGAGCAGGAACACCGTGGGCTGCCGGGGCTTGGCCAGCGGCGTACTCGGACCCGAGGGGATCTCGATGAGCTTCGCGGTGATGGGATGAGTGGTCTTAGGCGCGGACGAACGCTGCCCGCTGCCTCGCGCCGCGTTCGTGGATGACCGGCCGAGCCCGGCGCGTCCCAAAACCCATCGCAGCCACTCTTCCCCGCCCCCCGATTCAGCGGCAGCGATGCTCCCATCTCGGTCGAGCACGACGTAGTATGGAACTCCACTGGGAGCAAATGCGCTGACAAGATCGCTGTGGCCTTCCAGCACAATGTGGCACGACCGTTGGTGCACGGCTAGATAATCCTTCACCGTTTGCTCGTCCTCATCCACGTCCACCGCGATGACCACCAGCCCCTCACTGCCGAAATCATGGGCGATGCTATTGATCGCAGCCTCCTGGCCGCGGCAATACGGTCACCAGGTGGTCCAGAACTGTAACAGCACCACTTGGCCTCGGAGCGTGTCGTTCGTGATAGTCTCGCCCCGAAGCGTGTGAGCGATAAACGACGGCGCACTCTCGCTGGCCGCCGCAGTCAGTGCCGAGAGAATTATCAGAGAGAGTAGTCCGTGCAGCCTTCGCAACCTCATGAATTCCCTCCCACATTTTGTCTACAGTCCGATGTTTCCATCTGGATTCATAAACGCCGCACAGTATACACCTCTCCACCCTCTTTCGCGGCTGCGATCCCGTCGTGCACCGAACGCTTTTGTGCTTACCGCCAACAATCCGGCAGGACGCCATTGCCATTGCCCTCATCCGGCGGACCGCAAGAGAGCGCCGATCAATGCCCCATGGGAGTATAATGGCTGCAACGCCACGGACATGCCATGATTTTCATTGCGTCGTTCCAGCTTGCAGTGAGTTTACAGGCCGCCGTGTGCCTGGGACCGCATGCGGTCACTCACGAGTCGAAAACCGCCGCGCGGCGCCACGATATTGGAATAAGGTTCGACAGGGGGCGAGGATGAATCAACGGATACGCTCAGTGGTAAGAGGGAAAACAATCCACCTTGTTGCTTTACTTACAATGCTGATGCTCTTTTCGTTCGAAGTAACAGCTCAATCGCCTCATGAGACGCCCGTCGGTCGCTGGCGAACGTTCAGCGATGTTACGGGAAAGGAAAACGGCGCCGTTGAAATCGTGGCGAATAATGGTGAACTTCTCGGGCGTGTGATTGCGGGGACCAAGCCGAATTTTGAAACCGAATTGTGCGACAAGTGCCCGGGAGAACGCCACAATAAGCCCATGAAAGGCCTCCTCGTCATCTCCGGCGTGCGCCGCAAAGGCGAGGAATGGGGCGGAGGTGAAATCCTCGATCCCGATATCGGGAAAGTGTATCGGGTGAAGCTCAGGTTGGCCGATAACGGCAATAAGCTGCTGGTGCGCGGCTACCTGGGAATCTCGTTGCTCGGTCGTACGCAGACTTGGGTACGGATCGAATAGAGGTCAATCATCCGTGCTCCGTCCCTAAGAACGATGGCAATCATCTTGGTGGCTTCCCGCACCCGCTGGCTGCATGGGCGTCCGCATAGTATTCACCGCACCTTTCCGCGAATCACCGTGATGGACCCGGTGGGCAGGGTATACATGCCGTCGGAGCTGGGAGCCATGGTGGTGTTCTTGTTTTCGCTGGGAGTGTTGCAGTACTGCACCAGGGCGACAGGCCCCGCGAATGAATGGTGCGTGTGTTTGGCATCGTCGATTACGAGACGAATCTCGTGAGCCGCATTCAGGTCGTGATTGATGAGCATCAACGACAAGGTTCCATCCGGGCGATGCACTGCGTAGGAAGTGATCACCTTGCGTCCGGCGACGTCAAAAAGATCGGTCGAAGCGGGAAAGATCAGGTTCGCTCCCCCGCCGTGCTCGAGCCACTCGAAGTTGATCATGTGCGCGGAAGTGAACGGAGTGTATTCCGCCGTACCGTAGGCCCCGCCGCCGTTAGGATCTCTTCCGGCGCCAAGAAAGCCCCCGCCGCTGGCGCCATCATTAATGGCCGGCCGGTAGAACGCCTTGCCCCCCTGTTCGAAGAACGTGCCGAACGCGTCGCATTCCCAGATGGCTCGGCCCGTCACGCCCAGGTAACCCCGGGAGCTGTGGCCGGCGGTGATGCCGCTTTCGGAGATAATCAGCGGCACGTCTTTGGGAACGCCGTCCTCACGCCACATCTGGAGGACATGCTTCATAATTCCCGGTTCCATGTAAAGCGTGTCCCACTCGTCGGGGGGCCCGGCGCCGTTCTGCATCAATGGGTAATGCTCGAAAGACATGAAAGCGAGGTCCTGAAGGTGTCCGTGGGCCTTCAGGTAATCGATGAAGCGAGCCATCCACGAGGTGCGGCCCTGGTCATCGACCCAAAGGGTGATGTCCTTGTTGACGCCTTCGAAAACCGGGCCGCCCAGCTTGGCGCCGGGAACGAGTTTGTGAATGGCCGTCGCCCATTGGCAGTAGATGGCCCCGTAGTCTTCCGGCATGGTGTGCTTGCCGTCGCATTCCTCGCCCATTTCAATTCCTACCACCGGATAACCGCGCTTATGAATGTAGGCAACCTCGTTGGCGCAATCCTCCGGCGTGTCATAAATCGCTGCGCAGGCCACCAGCGCCGGGTGCCCCATAGTTAAGCGGCTGGTAAAGAAATTATCCATGCCGTTGTATTCGTCGCCGCCGCCGGTGACGAGATTATCAGCCTGATGCCAGGGGTCGACGGAGGAGGCGCAGAAGTTCCCCGCGGTGTCGGCCGCCGAGTTGGGGAACGCCATGGGCTGACCGGGGGGATGCCGGTGACGCTCGCCGGGCACGGAGGGTTTCGGTTCGACGCCATCCGCCGGGTAGGCGATAGAGTACGCGCCGCTCGCATCCATCGTCCCCACGGACATCGTCTGGAGCGCATAACCCACGCAATTGCGAATGTCCTGCGCGCCATGCGTATCGCAGGTTCCCGAGGATTTCGACATCAAGACGCGGACGAATCGGGCGGTAATCGGCTTATCGGAGAGTTTCAGGTGCGCGTCTCCGCCGGTGCCGTTCTCGACCGTGCCCGATGGGAAAGCCTTCCACACCCCATTCGGACCCATGTCCCAGTCGAGCGCGTTGTCGTCGCCAATCCAGTATTGCACTACATATGTGACAGCGTAGGGATCGACCCACTGGATGTGGATTGCATTGACGGCGCGTGCAATGCCCATATCGGCCACTACCCATTGCGGGTGCAGAGCGTCGCTTTCGCCGGTGAAATGGCTGGTGAGGTAGGGGTTGCTCTTCCAATAGCTTTGGAAACCCGCCACCAGAGGGGTGTCTCCACTGGTCATGAAATCGCGATGGGGCAGCGAGTAGGAATAGCCGTAATGGATCGGCTCGCCCAGTTCAGCGCTGCCTGCGTAGTAACCGCTCTTCGTGGCCGCATCGCTCCAGGTGCCGTTCTCGTTCCAGTGCCATGCGGCCAGGCGCAACTCGCTGTTGTTGCGCATGGTGATGGACCCCCAGCCAAGATTCTTGACGCCCTGAATTGTCTCGGGTTTGCTGAGCTTATCCACCTGCGTCTTCGACAAGTCGTCCATCCACGCCCCGGTGGCCGTGTCGGGATAGATCGTATTCAGGATGTGCCCCGGCGTCACGTCCACATGCACCGTGGCCGCCGGCGCAGCCGTCTGCGCCTGAACCTGGGAAAGTATGCCGATGCAGGCCGCTACGAAAACCAGCCCCGCAGAAGTCCACAAAAACTTGTGAAGCGAAATTCGTTTGAATGAAGCAATTATCACGATGTGTTGCTCCTTTCACAAACAAGCCAGCAGACAGCGTAGATTATCAGCCGTTGCCGGTCAAGCTGAGCGCCCTTGCCACCAATCCGTCGACGAGGGAGGGCGAGGATGGCGGGGGCGCATGGGCATGCCCCCTTTGGTGCGGGCGCAGGCTTTCGAAAATGAGGTTGCGGCAGTGGGAGCGCTGCATCGTGCCGGTGTTACCATCGTGGCAGGAACTGACCAGGCCGTTGGAGAGACGTCGGCCTCAGAATGTGTCCCTGAACGCATTGGCAACCGCGGGGAGCGGTTAATCCAAACGGGGCACTCAGACAACTGAAGCCATCGGGGGCAGGGCCTTACTGCTGCTTGACCACGACTGGGCTTCCGTGCCTTGCATCGAACGAAGGCACCGGGTTCTACGGCTTTACCAGCAAGCACCCCTTAGTGCCATGGGGAGCGGCTCTCAGGTACTGCACGCTCCAGCGGACGGGATATCCGCAGTTCAGGGCGCGGCAAACGGGTCGGGTGGCGGCTTCAACTGAAATTCCCTAGGCGGCTCCGCTCCCAGCAGATATCGAACAAAATAATCCCACCTCCGCCGCACCATGTAAGGCTCATTACCGAACCCGTGGCGGCGATTGGGCAGCAGGAGCAGGTCAAAGTCCTTGTTGGCCTTGATCAGCTCATTCACCACCAGCAGCGTGTTGTAAGGCGGCACGTTGTCGTCAAGCGTACCGTGCGCCAGCAGCAGGTGGCCTTTCAGGTTCTTGGCGATATTCTGATTGGCTTGGTCGTCGTAGTTCGTTCCTCCACCCGAGTTGTGAGTCAACAGGCCCTGGTACCGCTCGCCCCAATCGTCCTCATACTCGCGGTTGTCGTGGTTGCCTGCCTCGGAAATTCCCACTTTGAAGAGATCGGGATAGCGGAACATCGCGTCCGCCGCGGCGTAACCTCCCCCCGAGTGCCCGTAGATGCCGGCGCGCTCCAAGTCGATCCAGGGGTAGCGCTTGGCGAGTTCGGTCATGCCGGCCACCTGATCGGGCAAGGTGTTGTCGCCCATGTTCCCATAATAGAAGTCGTGGAACTTCTTGGAACGGAGGGGATTTCCCATGCCCTCAATCTCCACCACCACAAATCCCAATTCGGCCAGAGCCTGCGCGTCGCCGCGCGCCACCGCGAATGACCAACTCCCCACGCTGCCTCCCTGCGGTCCGGGATAGATTTGGTTGATGATGGGGTACTTCTCGTGCGGGTCGAGTTGTGCGGGTGTGAACATCAGGCCATAGAGATCCGTGACGCCATCGCGCCCTTTGACGGTAATCGGTTGCGGCGGCTTCCACCCGGCCGCCCGCAGCCGGGAGTCGTCGGCTTTCTCGATCGTGGCCACCAGCTTGCCGTCGGACTGCCTCAGCACTGTGACCGGCGTAACATCAGGGCGGGAATAGCTGTCCACAAAGTAGCGGCCGGAGGGCGAGAAGGTAACCTGGTGGTTGGCATCCTCGGGTGTCAGCAGGGTCAGCCCCTCCCCCGAAAATCCCACGCGATAGAGATGCGTGAAGTAGGGGTTTCGCCCCGGCTCCCTCCCGTCGGCAAGAAAGTAAATCGTGCGCTCTTTTTCATCCACGCGCATTAAGCGGGTGACCACCCAGTTGCCGGAGGTGATCCGGTTCTTGAGCTTCCCGGTAGCCAGGTCGCAAAGGTAAAGGTGTCCCCAATTGTCGCGTTCCGAGTACCAGATGAATTCATTCGAAGCTGGGAAGACGCGCCAGTTCACGCCCCCCTGGCCGGACTCGTACTGCGTCGCCACGCGCTCCTCCATCACGTCATGCACCGCTCCGCTCGACGGATCGGCCACCCGCAGCGTTTCCTGCTTGTGGTCGCGCGAAGTGGAAACGAAGAACAACTGTGCTGAATCCGGGCTCCACTCCACATCCGTCCAATTCCCCGCCTCCTCAAACGGGCTGCCGCAGGCCACATCATCGCAAAGCGAGGACCGGTGCGGGTCCGGTGGCATCTGCAAGCGGACCACCTTCGGCGTTTCCACGTCGATCACGACGCGCTGGATCGTGGCGATGGAATCGTCGCCTGGGAGCGGATACTTCCAGGATTGCAGCGTGGGATGGCCTACCTTGGTCTCCACCAGGTACATATCGCCCACCTTGCGCTGGTCCTGCTGGAAGGTGGCGATCTTCCTGGAATCCGGCGACCACAGCAGGACGGGCCGGTCGCTCTTCTCCCATCCCGCATTGTCCAGGGCGTAGGAGAAGTCCTTGACGCCATCGGTGGTGAGTTGGGTCTCCTTGCCGCTCGAAACCTCGCGCACCCAAAGGTTGTAATCGCGGATGAAGGCGACGCGCTTCTTGTCCGGGGAGGGCACGTCGTTGCCTCCTCTGCCGCGGCGCCCCATCCTGGCCGGCGGCCCTTCCGCGTTTCCCTCCGCCGTGCACTGGTTGCCTTGGCGGTCGCACTGGAACCGCCGCCGGCCGAGGCGGAGGGAAACGGACTGCCCGTCGGCGGTGAACTCGATCTCGCGGAACGGCAGCTTATTCGCCTCGTAGGTTCGCCCTGCCGCCTGGGAGAGAGCCGCGGCGAGCCGGACATGATCGAAAGCGGGCTCCTTCGTGAGTTTGACGGGATCGAAAACCACAAAGCGCACGCCCTGCGCGTCGGTGTCGCGATACCAGAGCCGCTCGTCGCTGGTCCAGGCGGGCTGCACTGCGTGGTCCACCAGGGGCTCAGTGTTGTACCCCATGAATTTCTCGGCATGCGCATAATCGGCGGCCGTCACCGCCCGCGGGGGAGCCGCTTGCTGCGCGCAGACTGGTCCGTTGACTGCGAGGCCGAGGAGGATCAGCACCGGTAAAAGGCGGAGATAGGTCTTGTAGGTTTCGAGGCGCATGAGTTTTCCTTGGTGACGAAATCCTTGATTCCGGGGGAACGATTATCCCTGGGTTCGGCCGCTGAGTCAAAAAGATAAGCGGGGCGTGGACTTGGCTTTTGTGTGTATTGATCCCGCCGTATGACCTTGCCCGCGGGCCGCGATAGCCTGGCCAAGGTGGCCGAGCGGTACGGCGGGTGCGTGGCGTCTGAGAAGCAGGAGCGCAACGTCGTCGGCTGGAAGGCCGAGCGCTCAGGCAGCGGCCGGAAACACGCCGTCCCTTCAGAGAGAAGCAGCCGCGAAAAGCGAGGGCCCAGGCCCTGTCGCGCGTCGGAACCGCACCAGCCGATGGATATCGTTCTCGTTACATGCTCTTGAATTTCAAATCTTGAATTTCGAATCGCGGCTCTGCCGCGCTGTACTACTCTTCTCGAATTTCTTCGCTGCGCGCCAAGGTTTTTTGCCGATAATCGTTCTCGTTACATGCTCTTGAATTTCAAATCTTGAATTTTGAATCGCGGCTCTGCCGCGCTGTGTTCAAATTGAGCTACACCGGCAGAGGGTCTCGGCAGGAAAACCGCACTCCTTGGAAGGCAGGTGTACTCGCTTCATCCGGGCGCACCCCCAAGGCAACGCAGCTTGGATCGAGTCGGCGATAAAGCCGTTTATGGTCAAGGTCCCCGGCGTGTGGAGCTACTTGCGATTAGTAAACAGTAGCCGACAAGGCAGGACCCATCTCCTCGAACCCCGTATCTCGGGAGTTTGAATGCACGGTGCACTTCTACGGGTTGCCGACATACATCCAGTGCCCGGGGCGATCTCGCGGCGCCGCAGTGGCATTGAAGGGCGTTTGCCCTCCAGAATCATTGCTCCCGCACACTTGCGAGCGCCTGAGAGTAGCTCAAAACGCGCCCTCCGTGCTGCTGTTGGTACGATTCCGCTTCTTGGAGCGACTTGAATGCAACCAGCGCCGGTAGGCACCGATCATACTTAAGCATGGAAACGCCGTGGGGTTCGCGCGCCATCGGTTGGTCACCGTGCGCGCAATACTGCACGTCACCGCCCTCAACATAAGTGGCGGATTCCGCCGCGACGCTCTCACCGGTATTGACATCAGTGGCCCAGGCCGGACCTGAGGTTCCCTGCTTCTGACTAACCTGGGCATGCATACCGCAGCGTGGGCAACACGCCGTCACCACGCGGTCGCCAACGTTCAATCGGTAGGCGGTAATGGGATGCACCATTCGGTCGCAGAACGGGCACAGCCCCGCCGTCTCGCGCCTCTGTTCGTACCGGTAAGCAAAAAAGCTAGCGACCCCGATCACGACCAGCGCGACGAGCGTTACAACGATTTCGCGGGCTTTCATCGAGTCCTCCCGGGGCACCAGGTGCTGACTATAGTTTAACGCCGTCCGTCGTCCGTAGTCAGTTGTCCGTTGCAATGCGTCGCGGTCGGTACTGCAACGGACAACGGACTAAGGACCACGGACAAGTTCCTTTTTCATCCCCGCTATCCTTCCTGGGACTTGCTCAAATTCGGCTTCACCTCAAAATTCCACTTCCATATCGCATAAATCGCCGGGTAAACCAGTAGCTCCAGAATAAAGGAAGTGAAGATCCCGCCGACCATGGGGGCAGCGATGCGCTTCATCACGTCCGCGCCCGTACCGGTGGACCACATGATGGGGAAGAGCCCCATGAACATGCACCCGACGGTCATCACTTTGGGGCGCACGCGCATGGCCGCGCCGTGCACGATGGCGTCCTGCAAGCCTCTATAGCTCGTTAGCAACCCAGCCTGCTTCCAGCTTTCGTAAGCGAGATCGAGATAGAGCAGCATGAAAACGCCGGTCTCCGCGTCCACACCGAGCAAGGCGATCAGGCCCACCCAGACAGCGATGCTCATGTTGTAACCGAGCCAATGAAGCAGCCAGATGGCCCCTACCGCAGAGAACGGCACTGCGGTGAAGACAATGAGCGTCTTCACCACCGACCGGGTGTTGAGGTAGAGAAGGATGAAGACCAGCAAAATGGTGATCGGCACCACCAGCTTCAGCCGTTCGCGCATGCGCTGGAGGAATTCGTACTGGCCGCTCCAACTCAAACTGTAGCCGGCGGGTAGATGCGATTCCACCCGGCCGCGCACCAAGCGCTGCGCTTCCTCCACATAACTCCCGAGATCGCGTCCCGCCACGTCCACGTAAACGTATCCGCTCAGCAAACCGTTTTCGTCCCGGATCATGCTGGGTCCTTCCAGAAGGCGAATGTCAGCAAGCTCGCTGATGGGAATTTGAGCTCCGGAAGGTGTGGCCACAAGGACTCGCTGGAGTGACCCCACGTCGCTGCGATAGTCGCGCAGGTAGCGGACGTTGACGGAATAGCGCTCGCGGCCCTCGACAGTCGTGGTGACGTTCTCGCCGCCCACACCTGAGTTGATGTAAGCCTCCACGTCGTCGACCGTCAGCCCGTAGCGCGCCAGTTGGTCGCGCCGCAGATTGAAATCCAGAAAATAACCGCCACTCACGCGCTCTGCGTAGACGCTGCGCGTGCCCGGCACTTTCGACAGGGCATGTTCAATCTCCTCGCCAATCTCCTGGATTTTATTGAGGTCGGCGCCCAGCACCTTCACGCCGACGGGTGTGCGTACGCCGGTGGTCAGCATATCCACGCGGTTGCGGATGGGCATGGTCCAGGCATTGGTGGTCCCGGGGATGCGCAGGGCGCGGTCCATCTCATCTACCAGGCCGTCCTGCGAAATACGGTCAGGCCAGATGTGGCGCAGAATCTTCTGCAACCATTCCGGGGCACGCGCGGAGTACCACTGAGGCTTCTTCCTCCATTGGTCTTGTGGCTTCAGGAGCACCGTGGTCTCCACCATCGAAAGCGGCGCAGGGTCCGTGGAAGTCTCGGCGCGCCCGGCCTTGCCAAATACGCGCTCGACTTCCGGAAAGGTCTTCAGCACGCGATCCTGGATTTCCAGCAGCCGCTGCGCTTCCGCCAGCGAGATTCCCGGCAGCGTCGTGGGCATGTAGAGCAATGTACCTTCGTTGAGCGGCGGCATGAATTCCGAACCCAGGCGCTGGAAGACCGGAACCGTCAGAACCACGGCGGCAATGGCCACGCCGATCACCACCCAACGCAGGCGCACGGCCAGTTCCACAACCGGGCGATACAATTTGATCAACAGGCGGCTGAGGGGGTGCTTCTCTTCCGGATGGATTTTCCCCACCAGAACGGTATTTGCAATGCGGGCCAAAAAGCGCGGACGGAAGCTGAACTCAGTGGCATGAGTGAAAAAGAGCCGCATGGCGGGGTCAAGTGTGATCGCTAAGACGGCGGCGATGGCCATGGAAAAGTTCTTGGTAAAGGCGAGCGGCTTAAAGAGTCTTCCTTCCTGCGCTTCGAGGGCAAAGATGGGCATAAAAGAGACCGCGATGACCAGCAACGAAAAGAAGCTTGCCGGCGCGATTTCCGGGCCCACATGCTGTTAGGGATCATCCTGGACGAACTTGGTCAGCCCGATAAGGCGTTGCTGCACCTGAAAACGGCCGTGGAGTTGGGACCACGTTCCCCCGAAGCGCACACCAATCTGGGCGAGCATTATATGCAGCGGGCCAACATAGCCGAGGCCATCGGCGAGTTTGAAAGTGCATTACGCCTCGACGATGTAAATCCTGTCGCGCACCGGAACCTCGGTGCGGCGCTCATGGCCCAGGGAAAAGGGGTTGAAGGCGTGGCAGAGTTGAGCAAAGCCGTGCATCTCGCTCCCCGCGACGTGCCGATGAGACTGGACCTCTTTAAAGCTGAACTCTCGCTTCGGCGGTTCTCGGAAGCGCGTTCCACAGCGAAGGAAATCGTGGCGCACTCGCCTGCCACGGCGGATGTTTATGGCAAGCTCGGGGCGATGCAGGCGCAAGCCGGCGACCTTGCAGGGGCCATCGAGACTCTAAAAAAGGCCCGTGGCCTGGGACCTCCGTCGCCAGAAATCCTCTATAACCTTGGTCTTGCTTACTACCGGCTGGGGGATCTGGATCACGCCCTCGAGACTCTGGAAACTCTCCGACACGAAAAGGAAAGCGCTGAAGTTGAGAATTTACTGGGAGACGTGAACGAGGCAAGAAAGGACTATCTTAACGCTGCACGAGCCTATCAAAAGGCGGCAGAAATGGCTCCCCGAAGTGAGGATTACCGGCTTGATTTCATTCTTGAACTCTTGGCACACCGCAGCTTCGACGCAGCGGTTGCGGACGCAGAGCGCGTCAGTGTTTTGGCCTTCGACGATCCTGACTGAGCTTCCGTGTTTAGGCCCAGCCTTTCGGCGATTGAACAACCCGCGTATCAGATGGGCATGTCCGCAGTACAGTTGCTTTTGAAATCTACTCGCTCGGAAGATGGTAAGGCCCGGGACGGAGCGCGGCAGATTCAACTAAAGTCGTGTATGCACATTAGAGAATCAACCGGTCCCGCTCCCCAGGATTGAAGTGATCTGTGAACGACCGTTACCTCTGCTCGATTACCTTACACGCAGCCCTCATTTCCTGTGGACGGCGGCGCAGTGGTCGCTTTGGGATTGCGTCATTCGACCGGCTCTTTGAGGGTTCTCGCCTCTCCTTCTGAGGCAACGATTTGAAAGACCTTTGTTGCCGTGTCCCGCGAGCCGCTGAAGTCCACTTTCACGTGCCACATCTTGGTTTGGTAATCCCAGAACCAACCCGATCTAGAGTTCCTGAGCCGATCGAGACTGCTCACCGCCTCAAGTTTCAGATCACCCACTTCAACTCCTGCCGGCCGCACGGCGGAGTAACCTGATATGATCGGGCTGTGTTGCGCGTTCGCAACCACGCCAACGCGGATCAAGCGTTCGTCATCTTCCACCGAGGCGATCCGCTGGTCCGCCATGGTCACGAACTTGGATGGGTCTCCGATCACCGCCATGCCATTTCGCAACACCGGCGCCACCACCAAGTACTCATGTTTCGCCTCACGCAGCAACGCCACCGGCGAATCCGACTCCCTTATCGAGACGGTGCCCGTATCCCAGTTGTAGACAGCGGATTTGCCGCTCGCCCCGAGATCCGAAGGCGTGAAATACGGAGCGTAGCCTGCCGCAGGCAGGCTCAGTACGTAGAACCAGCTCTTCCCGGCAAAGTCCACCTCGGTGTAGCCAACAGCGCACCCTGAGTGGTAGCAGCGATCAATCGGGGAAATGGGCCGATCCGCCTTCAGCACAAGTTCGTCGCCCTCGCGATAGGTGTGTTTGAGGAGATCGAAATTGCACTCGCCGATCCTGTGACCGAGCTGGATGGAGCCCCCCAGCAGGTTCGCGAGCAAGGTGTCTTCAAACGCGTTGGGATCAGCAACCGTCTGAATGTTGTCGCGAGACGGCCAGATGCCGACGGCCCCATAAAATGCACTCGTAAAAATCACGTGTTTCCAGAAATACGGATCGTAATCGTCGGGGTTGTCGGGCTGTTTATCCGGCTCTGCCATCGGCACATGATGATCATCGGTGGCTTGAAGTGAAACCAGCACCGGGTTTTCTGTGGACTCCATGATGTTCCGCGGAAGCGGCATACTATACTGCATGTCGATTCTCTTTGCCTGGAGAGCCTTGGCCATGTTTTTGAAATAGGCGTCCATCTTGTCGATACCGGACATCATCGCCTGGTTGCCCTCGTAGTCGCTCAGGTAATCGTGCTGAAGCAGAATTGTCCCCCACGAGGCTAACTTGTCAGCCGTGTCTTGCCAGTATTCCGGACTGTAGAACACGTCGCCCATCGATCCGGGGATTTCGCCGCCCACGTCGAAGAAGGCATATCTCTTTCGGTAGGGACTGTTGGATCGTATCCACATATAGTACAACTGGAGGGGCTTGCCGAGCCTCTCGTGAAATTTCGCGAGACCCTCCGGAAATAGGTCTGACCTGGGTTCGAACAAACCCTCTTTTCGGTCCCGCTGCTGTGGATCATCCAAAATATGGTAGGCACCAATGCGCAGATCGTGGTCCTTTGCCTCCCTTTCTATTCCCAGAATAATATCCGCATAAGTTTTGTAGCCAGGCTCCTTGAAGTCATGCTCATAGTAGTAGGCCCCGGCGTCATCCATGTAGACCAGATACTTCAACGTGTCATCCTGATATTTCGAGGGGATCTTTTTCCCAGCCTTTTCGAGCAGAGCCCGGCCCCACTCTTGAAACGTATTATGGATTCCCTGGCCGATGACCATGATGTGCTTATGTTCAAAGCCGGCGGGTATTTCCTGAACCAGCCCCTCGATGCCGCAACTGATCGTGCCTCTGGAGATCCCGTCTCCCATGGCTAGTGGCCTGGACTGTTGCGTTGCAACAAGATAGTTGCTAAATGCCGATAAAATGACAGTCCTGTAGCCCGGAGCTGAAAGAACCAGTGGGTCCACGGTACCCTGAACGCTGTAGGCGTCTCCAAAAGCCAGTCTGTGATTCCACATTCCGCCACTGGTCCAAGAATACAGATTCTGCGGTATCCCCCAATTGGCGGAAACAAACTGAGGAAAGGATAAGGACGAGACGGTCCAATCGCCGTTAGCGTAATTCTTGAACCCGTTAGGGAAGCGTTGAACAAATATCAGGAACGGCCTGTCCTGATAGAGGTCGAAGCCGGTGATTATCGTTGTCTGGGTTCCCGGAACGGTCCAGCTCACATCGACGAAGTCATAGCTGCCCAAGGGATCCTTTGCTGACCCAGTTTCGACGCCAGCGAGTACAAGCCGTCCATCGGGATTTTCGTTGCCGCCCGCATGGTAGAATGTGCTATCAGTGCTCCTGAACCAACGGTGGTTGGCGAATACACTGATCAATCCCCTGCCGAACCACGACTGCTCCTCACCACGGGGTACTGATGAACCGGCGGCATGCGCGCTGAGCTGCGCGACCGAGTAGTAACCATCTTGTGGATTGATCGTTACGATGCTTCCAAATTTATTATTCAGCGTGTACGTCGGCTTTGCCTCAGAAGCGAGGGGCGTAGCCGGCGCCAACAGAAGGAGAAACGTACAGCCTAACAACAAGACAGTTGACTGCTGGTGTTCACCCGAATGCGACATAGTGCCTCCCTTGAGAAAATTGTTTTCGGTACATTTTTCTGGAGCGCGGTACCCCACAACAGCGCAGGTGTCAAGCTAGCCGTTCCCCGAGTGTTGTTAGCGCATGACGATGCACGAGTTTGCCGTCTATAGAGATGGCGAGTTGATTTCCGGAAACCCTTATGGCAACGTGGTCAGTGTTCCTCGGCCTTGAACAGTTGTGTTCGATAGACTTTAATCAAAAGGACGGTTTCATGCGCTCACAAATCCGATGGCTTCCGATCGTCTGCATATTCGCTTGCGCTCGAGCACGCTGACTTGCTGATGCAACATCAGGATTCCCAGTCCCAACCTGTTTCGAGAGCGAAAGAAGGCGCGAAACCAACTGAAGAGCGTCAGGACGAACTCGGACTTCAAGCCAGTTTACCACGACACGTGGTACCCTAGGCGCGTCTGGTGGTTCGATGATTTCTCAAAGAGATTGAATCTCGCCAACACACAGCTATATCCGCAGCTCTTGATGGTCGGGTGTCGCCGCTCCAGAATTAGGCTGTGAAACGAATTCGGACTAAGGTAAGGCATAGACTGCTTCGCCTTCACAAACTTCGAGAGCAGTTCCCTCAAACGATGGACAAAGGTCGTCCAACGACAGTCCGATAGCCAGTTGGAGCGTTGGTGCGCAACCTAGTTCTTCTTCAACTCGTCGGGGATATCGCATAGTCGACCCAGCAGGGCGTAGACCCGCGCAATGCAATGATCAACCATTCTTTCCCCGGCCGTCACCTCCACATAGCTCATGGCGCTGGATGCCCCATAACCACCCTCTGACGCGGCGCGAATTGTGGGGAAATAACCGAAATACCCATTCGTGTAGCCCAAGAACAAGGCATCGCGTACGGGGCAGCGCTCGCGCCAATTCATCTGAAAATCCACATACGGCTCGCCAGGCATGCTCATCAGTGCAATCTGTTTATTAATCAGCAAAGTGGTGACGGGTAGCTGCAGTTCTCCTGCAAGAGGAAACGGAGGGGCGAACACATCGAAGATGTTTGGACCGACTGTTTTCAGCACGGCCTCTGAAAGCTGTTCCGGATCCCAGCGGGTATGAAAAGTAAGGACGTCCTCAGCATAATCCATACTCGCCTCGGGAACCACCTGCGTCGCGATATTCTTGGCAACACGGGCAGCCTCCTGGCCAAGACGCTGACCGCTCCACTCGATCCATTTCACCGGGTCCTCATTCAGGCTCACGCAGGCGTGGTCCGGATTGATGTCGCCAGCTCCACCTTGCAAATAAAAGCACAGCGGCGGCTGGTCCCCGAAGTTAGATTCAACCGTCCTGGTCATCGCCCCAGGAAAATCGGCGGAGTACCTTAGGTTGTCATTCGACAGAATCACGGCATGGCAGGCGTAGTTGACAAGGATCGCCAGCGGCTTTCCACTCGTGGTATCCACCCGCAAGACAAGGAGGGTGGGGTCGAGGGGGGAAGTCGGAAAATGAGTTTCATTGCCGCCGACAAATGTCACTGTGCCGTCTGGATTCACTCGCCGCCGGTTGTGGCCGATAAAGGCGATTCCATAGCCAGTACCGAACTGCGCCTCGACTAAATGCGAGGCCGCATCCTCGATACCATTTCCGATTTTCGTTATGGCTGCTGTTTCCCAGGCAGGGGCGCCATTCGGATATACATCCTTAAGGATGGGGCCGGCGTGCGTATGTGAGGCATTTACCAGCAGGCAGGATATCTTACTGGACTGCTTCGCGATCTCCCGGAGGCGCCGAAGCGACGTAGGTCCAAAGCATCGGCCTAAGTCGACCGTAACTAAAGCTAATCGTCGTTCACCGACCTCCAAAACCAGAACCCTGGCATATAGCGGGTCACGCGTCCCTTCGGCCACGGGCGAAACTCCGGGCTTGAGGTCGCCGTTGTAACCCCACATGGCCACGCCAAGTGGCGGCGTAATGTCCACCTTAGCCACGCCCGCCTTCAACGTAGCACCCTGTGCAGAGGGAGCCAACAGCATCAATATCCCTCCTAACATCAGCATCGCGCTTTTGGCTTTCGCACTCATTTTGCTGCCTCCTTGTGAAGTCAACCGCTCACAGAGCACCGCGTGTTTACATTTGGCATTTCCGAATGTCCAAACCAAAACGCTGCGTGCGGCGCGTTGCAACCGCCGGAGAGGCGGTGGACGGCCAGCATAAACGGGACAGCCTAGTCTAGTAAATTCACACCTGCATGTGAATGCTCCCGCTGATTGCAAAGCAGGATGCACTGGACACGAACTCACCCGTCGGGAGGCCAAACCACCCATGACTAAGTACGTGATGGCATTCCAGCGAGGCCTCCTCTATCGTCTGCCAGATGGGCGAATTCCCAAAAAGAGCGAATCACCAGTTGCGACTCGGGCCTTCCATAACCGGACCCTTGAATTGTTTCAGGGCCGACCAGAGCTTTTGCTCCCTTTGTCGTCGCAGTTCTCAACTTTAGAACCCCTTTAGCCGGAGTGCGTCGTGGTCCGTAAAGAAGCAAAGCGCCCGCGCCGGGAACGAGATGCGTGGTCGGCCTGGGCCGAACTCTCGTTAGAAATAGAACTTGAGTGCGAACTGAATCTCCCGCGAATCCACTGCGGTATTCAATATCTCCCCGAACTGCGGAGTCCCTAGCACGGAGCCAGGTTGACCGAATATAGGGTGGTTGAAAAGGTTGAAATACTCAGATCTGAACTGGATTCGCTTGGACTCGGTGATTTTGAATTCCCGGTTAAGTGCAAAGTCCCAGTCGTTGATTCCAGGTCCGATCACGGTGTGACGGCCGGCATTTCCCCACCTGAACGGACCGACGTTCGGCCCAGCCGGGCAAACATCCGCGAATGCAGCCGTGTTAAAGAACTCCGCAACCTGCTGACCTGTGGGTCGGCTATGGGACAAGTTATTCGGATTCCCAATCCGGTCCGGTCTCTGCGCACCGACGTCTGAGTTTGCGCAGTTGCTGACCTCAAGGGCAGTGAAGGGGCTCCCGCTTTGGAAAGTGGTAACGCCGCTCGTCTGCCATCCGCCCAGCAGCACGCTGGGAGCGCCACGCCGGTTTAAGAAGTGCTTCCCGCGGCCGAAGGGCAGTTCATAAGTGTAACTGGCGACAAACCTATGACGGATGTCTTGAGCCGCTAGACCTCGCATATCGCGTCGATCGTAGGAGTTCTGGTAGCCATAGCCACGCTCTCCCTCGCCGACATCTGTTCCGCCGGTGTCATCGATATCTTTACTCCAGGTGTAGCCGGCTAGGAGGGCAAACCCGTTAGAAAAGGTTCTGTGAACCTTTAGCTGAAGGCTGTGGTAACTTGAGGTCCCGTCATATGTTGCCAGATTGATTGTGCCCGCTCCAGGCCAGAGCTGTCGCGATGGAATCGGTACCGACGAAGGACCAGCCGTTGCTTGATTCGGGAATAGGTAGCTTGGCAGATGTGTGTCCATGTTGCCAACGTAGGCGGCCGAAAACAAAGTCCCCAATGTTGTGTGCTCCAGCGAAAGATTCCAAGCCTTTATCTGTCCTCGTTTGAAGTGAATATCATTTCCGTATACCTGAGCGGCAGCTATCGAAGCGTCCGCGTAAGGGTTGAACCAATTGAACTGGCGGAAATTCGTCTGGTCTAGAGCAAAGAGGAAGGCTTTCACAAACGGTGGGTCGATCGAGGTTTCAACCCATTTGTCCTCGATATCGCTTTGATAGAAGATCCCATAACCACCGCGAATAACGGTATTTCGAAGTGTTGGCACCGAATAGGCGAAACCAACGCGCGGCCCGAAGTTGGTATTTTGATTGTAAGCCAAATTCTCAGGCAATCCCACCTTGCTGGCAGTGACAAATGGCATCCCGGTCCAAAAAGTCTGTTGCTGGCCTTCGAAAGTAATCGGCTTCGCCCCATCCGAAACCACCAATTGAGGGTAGGCATGGTTGGGGCCAAAGTAGATATTACCAATGCTCCGGTTATTAGAAAAGGGCACTCCGAACCACTCGTACCGCAACCCAAGGTTCAGCACTAGGTGGCTAGTAATCTTCCAATCGTCCTGGACATAAGGAGCTAAGCCGGAATACCTTTGCTGCGGATCGAACGGACCTGGCAGAGCCAAAGTACTGGCAGGGAGACCCAACAGAAAATCGCCGAGCGGATATCCGCTAAACCGACCGTCAAAACCATTAATTCCATTGGGGACCTCGATCTCCTGAAATGTGTCCAAGAACCGTTGAAAATCCATGCCCCACTTCAAGCTGTGACGCCCCAGCGTCCCGGTGAAGGCTCCGCGAAATTCGAAGATGTCCGGTCTCCACCTTCGAGGCCCAGGCGTACCCTCACCGAGTCCGGAATAACCTGCCGGGTTCCACCCCGGGGCTGAATCAGAGTCCGGGAATGTGGAGTTGCCCTGAATCTGCAAAATCTTGTTGGTGATGTCGTCCTTGAATGCGGTGGTTGCAGCCTCGGCTTGGTGGAAGCGAGACCACCCGAAGGTAAACTCGCTCGCGAGGTTGGCCTTTACGCTTCGAGCAAGATGGAATGCAGCAGATTGCCCCCGATTGGCTTGGGCATAATGCCAATTGGGGTTTATATTTGGGTTCAAGAGCCGCGCATCATTGATGGCATAGCGCCCGAAAATGAATGTGTTGTTGCCGATCCTTTGATCGATTCTCGCGATTCCCTGATCATTGGAGAATCTTCTTGTGTCCGCTAGGTAGTAGTTGGCCCCCGGCACCAGAGAATCCGGAGCAGGGATCCAGGGGCCCTGTCCGATCCCATTTTGAAGGAACGGTTCCAAGGTGGAAGGGATTCGACCTGGGGGAATGACATTATTCGCGAAAGGTAGCCCGCTGTACGGGTCGATTACAGGGTTTCCCGGCGTGGCCATATCTGAAAGGTTTCCGGCGAGTTCCGCTGGGGTGGGATAATTTCCGAGCTGCGGGATCACTTTTGCCTCCCGAAAGGACTCCCACGCAAGGAAGAAGAAAGTCTTATCCTTGCCACTGTAAACATGTGGAAAAGAGAAGGGACCACCCACAGTCGCGCCAAATTGGTTCCGCTTCAAAGGTTCTGCGCCCTGCGTCTGAGAGAAGAAGTTTCTCGCGTCAAGCTGGTTGTTGCGCAGGAACTCAAAAATGTCTCCGTGCAAGTTATTTGTACCAGACTTGGTGACTAGGTCAACTTGGGCACCCGCTTCGGTGCCGAACGCAGCGGCGTAGTTGCTCGTGGCCACCTCAAATTCCTGCACGGCGTCGACATTGGGAGAGAATGTGTTCGAGCCGTGTTGATACTCCTTGATGCTGGTGCCGTCCAACAGGTAGCGATTGTAGTCGCCCCTCTGACCATTGACGTTGAAACTTTGTTGCGTGGGGTTAATCACTACGGCATCGAACGTATTGCTATTCTTTGATCGGGTAACTCCTGGGGAAAGGAGGTCCAACTGAAGAAAATTTCTGCCGTTGAGCGGAATTTCGGTTAAGCCCTTGCCTTCAATGACTGTACCTACGTCGGAAGTGGTTTGCCGGAGGAGAGGTGCGGAGCCTGTCACCGTGACCGATTGGGTCGTTGCCCCCACCTCAAGTCGAAAGTTTTGGACAAGCATCTGCCCGACATAGAGCCGAACCTCCGTTGCGACGGCCTTTCTAAAACCCGCCGCCTCCGCTGAGATTTGATAAAGACCGGGTGCCAAATCAGGGAATGAATAGACCCCAACCTCATTAGTAGCAATGGTTTGGGCAAAGCCCGTTGCTTGAGAAACGACGGTTACTGGAGCCCTCGGGATAACTGCGCCTGTGGAATCCGAAACAACACCACTAAACCCGGTGCTAGGGAGTTGGGCGAAGACCAGCCCAACTCGCACTACAAAGAAACATAGAGGAAGCAGCAACAGGGACACACCCCGGCCGCAACCCCCAACTTTTCGCACTCCTCTCATGGTTCCTCCCTCTACGGATTTACTAAACCGATGCAATGATACTTCAAAAGCCCCGTGTGTCAAGCAAAATCTTCGGTATTTACAGATTTACTAAAACTGTGCAACCATAGTCTGACGAGGGCGCGTGACGCTGAGTTTGCAGCCCCCGCTTGAGAGGTGTTTTTCAGTTCGTCGATCAAGAATTTCTGTGCGGAAAGGCATGACATGATCACGATCAGAGACGTGGCAAAGGAGTGTGGCTATTCGCCAACCACGGTTTCCGCGGTGCTGAACAACGCTCCCTTAGCCCGCCACATTCCCGACACCACCAAGTCGAGCGTCAGACATGCCGCTCAGAGCCTCGGCTACCATCCTGACCCCTTCGCACGAGCTTTGCGAAGTCAAAGGAGCCAGACGATTGGTGTCATGGTGCCCGACCTTACAGACCCGTATTGCTCCCAGATCCTCAGGGGCATAGCGACGAAGTTGAAAAAGTCCGGATTTCTTTGGTTTTTGACGGATATCCAGAACAGCCGGATACTCTTCAGACGTTACTTGGACAGCTTGTTGGAGCGGCGTGTAGAGGGTCTCATCACCCTTGCTAATTCGCTTTACTTTGAGACCGACCTTCTTGAGGCCTTTGAGAAGCGGAGAATACCCTGCGTGATTCTCGGGCGACAACTTGAAGGGAGTTTGATGAACTGGGTCGCAACAGATAACGAAGTTGGAGCACATATGGCTCTGCGGCATCTGTGCGCGCTTGGCCACCGCCGGATCGCGTTTATCAGGGGACCAAAAATGATTGTGGACTCCGCGTGCCAATGGAAAGGCATCTGTTCCTTCATGCAGAAAACCAAACTGGCGTTGGACCCCCAATTGGTTCTGACTCTCACCAGTCCTTTTTCTTCCTACGAAGGGGGCTATGCGCTCACGAAGGAGTTATTGCCCCGCAAGCGTGCATTTACGGCCCTCGTGGCCTTTGATGATATGGCGGCGTTTGGCGCCATTCGCGCGCTAGTGAGCGCCGGTATAAGGGTACCCGAAGATTGTTCCGTTGTAGGCTTTGACGATATTCCCGCAGCCGCGTTTTACAATCCTGCTCTCACTACTGTCCGCGAAGGGATGGAAAAACTGGGTTCAATGGGCGCAGAGATTCTTGTGGAAGCAGTACGCGCTGTACGAAGTAATGGCAAACCACTAGGGTCCGTCCATCGTCAGGTCAGACCGCAGCTTGTCATCAGGCAATCAACGACTAAAGCACGAGAACGTTGATTATGCTCTTGCTCTTACCATGACATCGCGGGTGGCGCCCCGATGCATCGGGGCGCCCCACGGACACGCGCAACACCTGTGTCACCGCGTCCTATCCATGGCCCGTCCTGGCTTCTTAACGGTCCCGCAAGGCGGGATGTCGGCGCCACCCACGGCATCCTTCTCGATCCAGAACCTCCCTTCCCGGCCTCTTGCCACCCGGTTCCCGGCCTGCGTCAGAGTGTTTAGCCTCTCCACGAAAAAAGTTTCGTGCACCCACCAGGTCGAAACCCTGCCCTTATTCCAGAACCGTCAGGCAGTCAAGTTCCCAGCCAGAGGTTTACAGGAATCGCACAGGGGTCCTTCGGCTCGTAAGGCCAATTGATTCTGCGCCCGATACCGGCTGACTCATACGCCGCATAGATAATCTCCAGCGTCGCCTCGCCGTCTTCACCGGTCTCGCGGGGCGGCTGATCATTCAAGACACATTGCGTGAAGTGGCGCATCTCGTGGGGGAAACCGTAAAGGTGCGTTTCCTCGGAAACCGTGAATGTCCAACCCTTTGTGTCCCCGGACTTTTCCATGGCGTACCCGTAACCATCCACGCTGTAGGTTTCCATCGAACTCCCATGCAGCAGGTCGCAGTAAACCACCCCACTAGTTCCATACAGTTCAATCCGGTCATCCATACCGCCGTGCCTGACCCAACTGTTTTCGATGACGGCAATCCCTCCCCCTTCGAATTCCAGTATGATTACGGCATTATCTTCGCCCTGGGTACGTTGGTGGAAGACGCGTTGGCAATGCGCGACGACGCTCTTCACCTTGGGCTTGCCGTACATCCACCGCGACCATTCGATACCGTGGCAGCCCATGTCCATGATGGCGCCGCCGCCGGCGCGATGGATGTCGTAGAACCAGTCCGAGTGCGGGCCGGAGTGCTTCTCGCCTTGCTTGATCATATACATCTTACCGATGGCACCTTCCTCCACCAGTTGTTTGGCGCGGGCGTACTTGGGCGAAAAACAGATCGTCTCGGCGTACATCAGTTTGACCCGGTGCTCCCGGCAGGCCGCCACCATGGCGCGGCCCGCCTCCAGTGTGTGCGCCAAAGGTTTCTCGATGACGATATGCTTTCCCGCCTCCGCCGCCGCCACCACGACCTCGCGGTGCAGGTCGTTGGGAATACCCAGCACGACCATGTCAATATCCTTGCGCTCGAGCAGTTGACGGTAGTCCGTCGTGCTGGAGGGAACCTTCCACTTCCGCGCGAATTCCGCAACCCCCACCGCATCCGCTCCGCAACTGGCGACGAGCTGCGCCTCGGGCACTTCTTGAAATGCTTCCGCATGAATCTGGGAGACAAAGCCGCTCCCAATGATTCCCACGCGCACTTTTTCCATGAATTACCCCTCCACCCCTAGGTACTGTGGCCGGGACGCCGCTGAGGACGCCAGCCGGCGAGAGTTTACACCCGCAGTCTCCCCCTGGCAACTTCTGAGAAGTCCGAGGACCAACCCAGAATGCACCACTGAAGCTCCTACAGGGAGGTCAAGCTCGAAATCCTGGAAGGCAGTATCATGTTCAAGGGGAACTCAGTCGTGGGAATAGCGCTCCACCCGACCTGATTTCGACAAATGCGTCTTTGCGGGTTAGTTCAATCCCCTGAGAAAAGAGACATGACCAAACAGCGCGAGATTTCTCCGATAGATGAATCCTATTCAGCGCTGCTCTCCGGCGTGGCCCAGCTTCTTGCGCAGGCCCGGCGGTTCCCGCTTCCATGGTCGCATTACGTTCGACTGCTCTCCGTTAAGAACTGCGAAGCCCGCGCCTTCTATGAAAGGGAAGCCTTGAGCGGGGGATGGTCGGTTCGCCAGCTTGACCGGCAGATTTCCAGCCAATTCTATGAACGCAGTGAGCTTTCGGTAGGCGTGCGTAATCAGTGGCAAGAGCGCCTCATCCCTTGGGGATTATGGGCGTTTTGAGGTTTTTGCCCACCAGCGTTGAATAGGTGCGAGTCTCCGATTGACATCGTCCACTGTAAAGGCGTCGGGATCAAGTTCGCCGCCCACCCAATCCAGCATATCCTCATGTTCCTTGTGGGTGGGATCGCGGAGTGCTTCCATGAGATTGTAGTAGCCCGGAACGCCGCCGCAGTCTTCGGGCGGACCTTGAAGTTTGCCGTCCACGCAGAGCGGATAGTGGCCCGCCGGATCGGGTGGCAGCACTTTCTCCACAACGATCACGTGCTCCCAATCGTCTCCAAAGTCGTAGGTGTACATGGCCTTGGCTCCGACTTTGGGGTCCTCGCCGGGAGTCTTCCTCCTGTCAGATTGAATCTGTCTCCGATGTTTCCGTTGGGTGAACTGGAGGACATTACCCAAGGGTGAGGGAATTTACTCAAAAAAGTCGCCATGACCTCCTTCGAAGTGTTTAACTTTTACACAACGACCCCCATGAACGGTCCTTTTGTCCAGAGTAACTTTTGGTCCCAATCTTGCCACGGGGTCAAGTAGTTCTCTTGTGGAAGGCTGTTAGCCGACCGCGAACGTGGACATAAATACGCTTTCGGATTGGGGTTGGCCTTGAGTCAATTATTCCGGAATGCTGGACACCTGATTCGTCCTGCGCTGGTCTTGCTTGCGGGGCTGACAATTCTCTTGGCCATGTGTGCCGTAATCACGACAGTAACCCCGGGACTCATTAGTTTCCCGTTGCAGTCCGGGTTACCATAGGGGAGTGAGACGCGAGTGAAGGCCGGCCTTCGCTTTTATTACTCGCCTCGAGTCACCACCGAGGCGCAGCAGAAAGTGAAGTTTCTGGAACTCGCGTGGCTGGTGCCGTAGAAGTTACCAAACTTCAAGGAGAATACTAATGAAGCTGACTGAGACTGTGATCGCGATATCCCTCATTCTTGGCTGCCTGGCGACCTGGGCGGCAGCCAAGCCAGAATACGCCAAGAAGGAAGGCAAGTCCTGCACATTCTGCCACGTAAAGATGGGGTCCAAAGAGTTGAACGACGCCGGCAAATACTATAAGGAGCACGACCACTCTCTGAAAGGGTACAAAGCGCCGGAGAACAAGTAGGAGCCACTTCGAGTCTTAGCCCAGGAATGACAGTTTGAGAGGAGAACGCGCTTTTGGAAACGCCCGGTCCTACATCGCGTGAGAGTGTGCAATCCCGCCGGCGCTGGATGAATCTGCTGCTAGGCAGTGGTGTCGCAGCTTCGATTATTTCCTTCATTTATCCTGCCCTGCGCTACATCATTCCCCCGCCCGTGGCAGAGTCGGCCAGCAATTTTGTAGCGGCGGCGAAGGTGGGTGAACTCAAGAACAACAACGGAAAGATCTTCAGGTTCGGTTCCGAGCCCGCTCTGTTGGTTCGTCTGGCGGACGGCAGCTACCGGGCTTTTTCGGCGGTGTGCACGCACTTGAGTTGCACGGTCCAGTATCGTTCTGACCTGCGAGAAATCTGGTGCGCTTGTCACAATGGGCTCTACAATCTCGAGGGCCGCAATGTAAGCGGCCCGCCGCCGCGTCCGCTCGCGAGGTATGAAGTTCACATTCAAGGAGACGACGTGGTGGTGACCCGCGCGGCTTGATTATGGCTACTCTCTACCGCAAAACTCTGAACTGGATGGACGAAAGGTTCGGCGCCGGGAGTGTGGAGGAGTTCTTACGCCATAAGACCGTTCCGGTGACTCGCCACATCCTTTGGTACTACTTGGGTGGCATGACCCTTTTCCTCTTCATCATCCAGGTCCTCACCGGCATCCTGCTGTTGCTTTATTATCGTCCCACCCCCAACGATGCTTTCGAAAGCGTGCAATTCGTCATGACTCAGGTGCGCTTTGGCTGGCTCATCCGCTCCGTCCACAGTTGGTCGGCAAACCTGATGATTTTCACCGCTTTCTTGCACATGTTCAGTGTTTATTTCCTCAAGGCTTATCGAAAGCCGCGAGAACTCACTTGGATCAGCGGCATGCTGCTGTTTTTCATCGTCCTGGGTTTTGGCTTCAGCGGTTATCTCCTGCCCTGGAACACGCTAGCCTTTTTTGCCACCAAAGTGGGAACTGAAATGGCAGGTTCGGTTCCCGGTATTGGAAAATGGCTTCTGGTTTTCCTGCGCGGCGGACAGGAGGTCACCGGAGCGACCCTGACGCGATTCTTCGGATTCCACATTGCCGTGTTGCCGGGACTCGCCACGCTATTGCTCGCTATCCATTTATTCCTCGTACAGAAGTTGGGAATGAGCGTTCCGCCCAGCGTCGAGCGCGCCGTGGCAGAGGGACGCACCTCTCTGCGTAACATGCCCTTTTTCCCCAATTTCTTGTTGCGCGACATGATCGGCTGGTACGCCGCGCTGGGAGTGCTGGGGGGGCTCGCCGCGATCTTCCCCTGGGAACTGGGCACCAAGGCGGACGCGTTCGCTGCCGCACCGGCGGGAATCCGGCCGGAATGGTATTTTCTTTTCACGTTTCAAACCCTGAAGTATCTTCCTGCCAGAATCCTCTTCCTGGAAGGCGAGTTTGCCGGGATCTTGGGCTTCAGCGTGGGCGCAGTGGTTTGGGTTATGGTGCCCTTCCTGGACCGCAGGATCGGGTTTGGCCGCCTGACGCGCGTTTTCACCGGACTGGGGGTTTTTGTGATCGGGTACATCATTGTGCTGTCGGCGTTGGCTTTGCGGTAGAGCGCTATGAAGAAATCCATCATATTTGTCGCCTTGCTATTCTTGTCGCTGCGAGCTGCCGTTGCCGCTCCACCCAAAGACACCTGTATCGCCTGCCACGCGGCGCTCGGGGGGGATCTGGCCAAGCCAGCCTCGCAGTTCGAGGTCGATGTCCATCATCAAGCCGGCCTGAGGTGTGCGGATTGCCATGGTGGCGATCCCTCCGACGACTCGATGAACGCCATGAGCCATGCCAAAGGCTTCCGCGGCGCTCCCAAAAAGAACCAGATCCCGGAGTTCTGCGCCCGCTGCCACGCTGATGCTACCTATATGCATCGCTTCAATCCTCAAATGCGCGTGGATCAACTGAGTGAGTATTTGACCAGCGTGCATGGGAAGCGGTTGAAGCAGGGCGACACCAGGGTGGCGGCCTGCGTCGATTGCCACGGCGTGCACAACATTCTCGCCGTTTCCGATACGCGGGCGCCTGTCTACCCGACGAACGTGGCCAGCACCTGCGCCCGCTGCCACGCCGACGCCGCCCATATGAAAGGCTTTAACATTCCCACCGATCAGTTCGCGCTTTACGAGAAGAGCGTGCACGCCCAGACGCTGGCGGGTGGGGACACTTCAGCGCCCACCTGCTCGACCTGCCACGGCAACCACGGAGCCACTCCTCCCGGGGTCGGCTCGGTCGCTAACGTATGTGGCACCTGCCACGTGATGAACGAGCAACTCTTCGATAAGAGCCCCCACCAAGCCGCCTTCGCAAAAATGGGATTGCCGGGATGTGTGCAGTGCCATTCTAACCACGAAATCGTCCGGCCTACGGACGCCTGGGTGGGTACGGGGCCACAGTCGGCGTGCACCACTTGTCATACGCCGGGCGATAAGGGGTACGGCGCGGCGCAAGCCATGTTGGCGGATCTCACTCATCTCGACTCCTCGCTCACGCGGGCGGCGGAAGTGCTGAATGTCGCGGAACGCGCCGGAATGGAGGTCTCGGGGCCCAAGGTGGAACTGGCAGGCGCACAAGAGGATTTGGTAAAAGCCCGCGTCGATGTTCATACTTTCGACGCGGCAGCGGTTCGAAAACTTACCGACTCGGGAGTCGAAATCGCCGCAAAATCTTACCAGGCCGGTGTGGCGGCGCTTCGCGAAAGAGATTATCGACGCAAGGGTCTGGGACTGGCCCTTATCGCCATTGTACTTGCCATCAGCGGCCTCTACTTGAAAATTCGTCAGATGGAATCGGGAGATAGCATCGGGCACCGAGGTGATGTAGAAAGAAAAGCGCGCGAAGTCTAAGGGAGCTGCCATGACGGAGGCAGATCTGGACGACCTGCGCCAGCAGGTTCGTAATCTGACGGACCGGGTTGCTCGTTTAGAAGCGTCCCTGGGGGTTCATCCCGATGCCCCTGTGATGCGCGATGCAGGGGCGCCCCGCGACGTGCCCAGGCAAGAGAAAGATGTAGGGGCACGCCACGACGTGCCCGGACGAGACGAGGAAGAAACTGCCTCCTCCCCGGTTCCTGAAACCAGCCGCGTTCTCCCTATCCTGGGGGGTGCGACGCTGGGCTTTGCCGGAGCTTACCTGCTGCGGGCCATCGCCGAATCCGGGGTCATTCCCGCCAAACTCGCCTTTGCCGTCGCAGCTCTTTACGCCGTGGCGTGGCTGCTTTGGGCGGCGCGAGCCCGCGCGGGACGCCAGCTCGCCACCATCCTCTACAGCTTGACCGCGGTGCTGATCCTTTCTCCGCTCCTTTGGGAGGCTACGGTCCGCTTTCACACAGTCTCGCCGTGGCAAACCAGTGTAATCCTTGTGGCCTTCAACCTGATTGGTCTGACGGTGTCATGGCGTAAGGATCTACTTGTGGTCGCCACCATTTCCACGGTGGCGGGCATCGGTACCGCCGCCGCGCTGCTCGTCGCAACCTACGACGTGCTGCCTTTCACCTTCGCCTTCCTGGCAATCGCCGCGGCCATTGAAACCTGCGCCTGCTTTAATCACTGGCTGGGTGAGCGCTGGTTGGCCGCCGCCGCTGCCGATCTCGCGGTCTTTTTTGCCACGTGGCTGGTCACCAATCCGCGCGGCCTTCCGCAATCCTATGCACCCATTCCGGCAGCGGGGTTGTTCGCCGCGCAGGCTGCGCTGCTGGCCATCTACCTCTCCAGCGTTATGGCGCGAACCCTCCTGCGCGACCGCACTTTCACCACCTTCGAAACCGCACAGTGTGTATTGGCTTTTGTAATTGGGCTCGGCGGCGCCATTCGCTTGGCCTCCGAGGGTTCGCATCTCACGGTTGCCATTGCGGGATTCGCTCTCCTGTGCGGAGCGGCCTGCTATGCCATTTCATTTAAGCTGCTGGCCCGCCAAGCTTCTCAGGGCCGCAACTTTTATACCTATTCCACTTTCGGAATCCTTTTGGTCGTGGTCGGGTGCAGGATTCTGCTCAGCGACGGCGCGGCCGCCATCGCCTGGTTCCTGCTGGCCCTCGCCTGCATCGGCGCGGGAGGATTCTGGACCCGGTTGACACTGGAAATACACGGCGGCGTCTACCTTCTGCTGGCGCTTCTGTTTTCCGGCGCCTTGCACCAATCGGGGAGGTTGCTCTTGGGACCCGATCTCTGGCCTGATTCGATCCCGCTTGCGCTCTGGACCGGCGCAGTTGTGGCTGGAGCAAGTTATTGGCTGGCGAGAAGGTTTTCGCGCTCCATGCAGGAGGGATGGACGCTTCGGGCATTCCGCGTGGCGATGGCCGCGGCCTTGGTCTGGCTTGTGGCCGGCGTCGCTGCCGGGAGCTTGACCGGGGCCTACCACAGGCTTTTTGCAGTCGCAGCCGGCGACCCCTATTGTGCCACCCTGCGGACCCTTGCGGTGGTGGGCGTTACCTTGCTGCTAGCGGCGATCGGCACCCAGGCTAACTTCCGGGACTTTGCTCAATTGGTTTATCCGCTCATGCTCTTGGGCGGATACCGCTTGCTCTCCGACGATCTGCGCCAGGACCGGAAGACCGCTCTCTTCCTTTCCCTGCTCGTCTACGGCGCTACGCTGATTGCCCTGCCTCGCCTCCGCCGCGTCCGGGCAAATTCCTAACGGCGCAGATCGCAAGGCTTCAGCAGCCCGCAACGATCAGCGGCTGGTGTCAGGTATTGCTGGGCTTAGGCGTCTTCGCCGTCCTCTTAGGGAGTGGGGGCAGCTTGATGTAGTCCGCCGGAATCGCGCCCGTGCGCGTTTTGAGCAACGTCGCGATGGAAGCGATTTCGTCGTCGTTCAGTCGCTTGCCCAGTTGGTACTCGCCCATCTCCTTGACCGCTTCTTGCAAAGTGGCCACTTTTCCAGTGTGAAAGTACGGCTGGGTCTTGTCGATGTTTCGTAACGAGGGTACTTTGAAAACCAGCCGGTCACTTTCCTGCTTTGCCTCCAGACGCGAAAGCGAGGAACGGAGAGGCTCGACCGGCCTGATAAGATCACGGACCGGAGACCGAGGCACAGAGCGACGGGCCGAGATGGCGGTCTATCAGCGCCGGTTTTTGAAGTGAAGACATCATCATCCCGCTTTGGCGAAGAACAATAGTTTGAACGGCAACCCCTGGATTTCAATCCCACGAAGAACTTCAGACTGTCTAGCGCTCGTGATAAGATTGTCTCATTCTTCCATGCAGGGGTGATCCATGAAGCGCGTTCGTTACTTGCGGATATTGGCGGTTTGTCTACTAGCAATCCCGTTGATGGGCACGGGACAGGCGGCTTTCGGGCAAGAGCCTGGCTGCGGCCCGAACTGTGGCGAGGAACGATGGGCAGTAAAGACGCTGACGGACAACGATGCGGCAAAGGTAAACTTCAGCCCCATCGTGAAAACCGTAGGACAGTTGGTCGCTGTTAAGGCCCCCAACGGTAACTCCGAGACCTCACGGCTCAATGCCACCGAGGAAACAACCTTCCAGGTCCGAGCGCGACTGGTAGGGTACAAGCATGAGACTGACCGCGACTTCCACATCGTCATCGCAGACCTAGTGAAACCCAGCCAAACGATGATCGTCGAAATACCCGATCCAGATTGTGGCGGCGTCTGTGCCTCGCCCAAGCTGAGCGACATCAAGAAAGCTCGCCAGGACTTTGCCGCGCAGTTTCCGAATGCACCCCCCGACCCGGAATTCAAGGTTGTCCAGGGCAATGTCCAGGTGGAGGTTACCGGCGTTGGCTTCTTCGATTTCGCGCATGGGCAGACAGGGCTTGCTCGGAACTGCATCGAGCTGCATCCTGTATTGTCTATCGCTTTCCCCACACCGGGACCTTTCGAGGCCAAGGCCGATCCTCAAGCAGAGCCGCCGAAGCATCCCGACGCGTGGTATCGCTGCATACCGGAAGCTGCCGGAAGTGCACACGAACATTGATCGCGTCGCGGAGAGATCGGCAGACTGCGACGTTGGAGGATATAGCCTTCTCCAATACAGTTAGGGGGGATCTAAACACTCAGGGCGATGATCGCCACCGGACCCATAGCCTGCCGCATTAGCCAATTTCGCCACGCCCGCCGGAACTGAGGCAGGCGTAGTGCAATTCGGCCGCTCGGCTTTCGGTCGGAACCCACTCTGCGGCATACCCTAACCTGTCTCCGCCGACCGAAGGATCGAAGCCGTCACATGGCTTAACAGCCGGCCTCGGTTCAGAACCCCGACGAATCTCCCTTGGCCGTCGATCACATGCAGCTCTTCGGTGTCGGCCTCGCTGATAGACCCGCTTGGCACACCGAGTGAAAGGGGGCAGCACAGAAGTCATGTCAAGACTCAACCTGAAGCCTTGCCTGGCCGTCCTGGCGCCGTTCCTGCTGGCGCCCTTGGCGCGCGCGCAGACTGACGACATAACCCGGCAACTAGCGCATGACGCCTTCAAGCAACTGATTGAGATCAACACCACCGATTCGGTAGGCAGCACTACCGTCGCCGCCGAAGCCATGGCGCGCCGCCTGCGTGACGCCGGGTTCCCGGCGGCCGACGTTGTGGTCCTGGGTCCAAACGACCGCAAGGGGAACATGGTGGCCCGGCTTCACGGCACCGGCGTCCACAAGCCCGTGCTGCTGATCGGCCACCTCGACGTAGTGGAAGCGCGGCGAGAGGACTGGACCGCAGATCCTTTCCAGTTTGTGGAGCGGGATGGCTACTACTACGGGCGCGGCACGCAAGACATGAAGAGCGGCGACGCCATTTGGGTCACCACGCTGATCCGCTTCAAGCGCGAGGGTTACCGGCCTGATCGCGACCTCATCCTGGCTCTCACGGCGGACGAGGAGGGCGGCCAATCGAACGGCGTAGACTGGCTGCTGAAGAACCATCGCGATCTCATCGACGCCGAGTTCGTTCTCAATGCCGATGGCGGCGGCGTGGATACGGTGAAGGGCAAGCCGTTGATCGTCGAAATGGACGCCACCGAAAAGCTCTACGCCGATTACCAGCTTACGGTGACCAATCCCGGCGGGCACAGCTCGCTCCCGGTGCCCGATAACGCGATCTATCATCTGGCCGACGGGCTGGCGCGCCTTGAGCGCTATCAGTTCCCCATGGAGCTGAACGCGGTCACCCGCGCCTTCTTCGATCGTACGGCCGGCGTGGAGGGTGGCCAGACAGCGGCCGACATGCGCGAAATCGTCAAGAGCCAGCCCGACGAAGTGGCCATCGCGCGTCTCTCCGCCGACCCGCTGTGGAATGCGACCCTGCGTACCACCTGCGTGGCCACCCGGCTCGATGCCGGCCACGCCAATAACGCCTTGCCACAGATGGCGCGGGCCAACGTCAACTGCCGCATCCTCCCCGGACACTCGCGCGAAGAAGTAAGGCAGACGCTGATCAAAGTCCTTGCCGATCCCAAGATCGAAGTGAGCTACGTCACAACCAGCGGCCGGATCCTGGACAGCGAGCCCAACGCCAAGGCGCTACCCCCGGTTTTGCTGCGGCCTGACGTGATGCAGACGCTTGATCGCGTCGCCGCCCAGATGTGGCGGGGAGTGCCTGTGGTCCCCACCATGTCCACCGGCGCATCCGACGGTGTCTACACCAACGCGGCGGGTATGCCGACTTACGGAATCTCCGGCTTGGCGATCGATACGGATGACGTCCGTGCGCACGGGAAGGACGAGCGCCTTGGAGTGGAATCTTACTACTGGGGGGTCGAGTTCTATTACCGTTACCTCAAGGCGCTCACCTCGCCCAAGTGAATGCGGCGCGTGGGCGGCGCGCTCGCTCTCCGGGGCTGGGAAAGGAAGGAGAACCTGCCGGTTAAACGAAAGGATCGGCACGCAGGTGACCGGGCTGTCGTTGTCAGGGCTAGCAAAACTGGCCCCTTCCGTGGGCTTCGGAGGCATTGAACGCTGAGGACCCGGCGGGGCGTTGCTCTGACGCGCGGCTAATTATTTGTTGAGAATAGAGCGGAAAGTCAAAACGGAAATTCCGGTTGACTCTCGTGAACGAAAGCCATAGCATCCAACGTAGCTTTCTGCCTTGCTTGTGAGGGCGGGAGGATTTCCCCTTGCGGGACTGTGGTGGCGTCGGGTAGGTTCTTAGGCATCCCTTTAGTCGATTCTTGGGTCAGAAGGAGATTGTGTTTATGTTGAGGTCAATCTCGGCCCATTTCTGCCCCGACACACGACGGATGTGCAATGGCATCTCGTTCGCTCCGTTCGTGACTTTGCTGTTGGTTCTGGCAGCACGCGTACCCGCCTCCGCGCAATTGTATAGCGGCTCTTTGACGGGCGTCGTCACCGACCCATCCGGAGCGGTGGTTCCCGACGCGCAAGCGACGCTAACCGACACGGGAAAAGGATTCGACTACAAGACCACCACCAACGCGGTGGGGCGTTACCTCTTGCGGTCGCTGCCTCCCAGCATCTACAAGCTAACGGTGGAGAGCAAAGGGTTCGCCCAGTTCACGCAAGACCTGATCGTTCTGGACGTCAATCAGAACGCCACCATCGACGTCACGTTGCGAGTTGGCGGAACGGTGCAAGCCGTGGAAGTGAAAGCCACCCCGCCGCTGCTGCAATCCCAGGATGCCACAACCGGCCAGGAGATCAATCGCACCTTTATCAACGATCTGCCCTTGATCGGCCGGGGCGTGACGGATCTTGCATTCCTGGCGCCGGGCGTCAATCCCGCGCCGGGTTGGACCTTCGGCTCAGTCAACGGACTGTTTACGACCAGCAACTTCACATCGAATGGCGGGCGCAATGCGACGTCGGACATGCTGGTGGATGGGGTGAGCGCCACGGGCTACGAGCAGAACACGGCGATTCAGATCCCTCTCTACACGCCCTCGGTGGACGCGGTGCAGGAATTCAAGCTCCAGCAGAACAGCTTCAGCGCCGAGATTGGTTACAGTTCGAATACGGTAATCAATGTGGTGACGCGCTCCGGATCCAACTCGTTTCACGGCAGCGCCTATGAGTTCGTGCGGAACCAGATCTTCGATGCTAACAACTGGTTCAATAACGCCTACGGCATCAACCTTCTGCCTTTGCGCTATAACGATTTTGGCGCCACGGTCGGTGGGCCCATCCGCAAAGACAAGATGTTCTTCTTCGTGGACTACGAAGGCACTCGGCAGCGTTCGATGAGTTCAGCGTTCACAGCGGGGGTGCCCAGCCAGGCCGAGCGCCAAGGCGACTTTGGCGAGCTTTGCGCCTATGCGGGTGGCACGTTCGACTCGAGCGGCCTTTGCAACGCGCCCAACGGAGCGGGGCAGATTTGGGATCCGTATTCGGGAGTCTACAACCCGAATGTGGGCGGCGCGGTTCGGTCAGCATATATTCCGTTTAACAACATGGCGACGTATCAGAGCCCCGGAAATCCCAATCTTCCCGCCGGCTCCCAGCTTCCCGCCAGGCCAGGCAACCTGATTGATCCTGTGGCGGCAAAGATCATGTCCTACTATCCGCTGCCCAATTTGAATATGGGTCAGGCGAACTACAATCCGTATGCGAACTGGACGGGCAATGGAATTTCCATCGCCGACCACGACCAGTTCGATACGAGGATTGACCAGCGCTTCGGCGAACGCGACACGTTGAGCGGGAGGTTCTCCTACGCGCGGAGCCCCAGCAACGGAGGCGCGGAGTGCTTCGATGACCCGATGGACCCCTGCTCTTCGGGCCCCACGGCCTGGTCGCAGCGAGCCATTGCTCTGAACGAAGTCCATACCTTCAGCCCAAGCTCAGTCCTGACCGTGGCCTACGGCTTCGCGCGCCAGTTTGTTAATCAGCCGGGCGCAGCCGCCAACTTCCCCAGCTTCGAGCCGATTTCGGGCCTCGGGCTTCCTAGTTACATGGCGGCTTCCGGTGTAAAGGCGACGCCCGTGATCGTGATGTATGGGGGATACTACCAGGCGGGGCCGCTTAATTCGATTGGCGGACAGCCTTGGACGATCCTTCGTTACGCGCAGGAGACCCACCACCTGATCGGTGCGCTGAACCGCATGCAAGGGCGGCACGAGTTCAAGTTCGGCGGCGAAATGCGTGTGCATCGCACCAATGAAGGTCAACCCGGCACCCCCACCGGTTACTTCACCTTCGATTACAACACTACATCCCAGGGTCCGAATTATGGCGGCGGTGACGCCATGGCGGGTTTGCTGACCGGCAGCAGCACCACCGGCTGGGGGCAGTATGAGATCCCGCCCTACATTGCCACCCAGAATATCGCTTACGCCGCGTACTTTCAGGACAACTATCGCGTCAGCGACAAGCTCACTTTGAACCTGGGCGCCCGCTACGAATTGGAATTTCCGCGCACTGAACGGCACAACCGGCAGGCTTGGTTCGACCCAACACTACCTTCACCCCTGGGTAACGTTCCGGGCGTCGGACAGATTCTGGGTGGACTCGTCTACGCAAGCTCCTCGAATCGACACAACGTGAACACCAACTTCGCAGGCATTGCTCCCCGGCTCGGCCTCTCCTACCGGCTCACATCCAGCCTGGTGTTCCGCGGGGGCTACGGCATCTTTTACAACCCCAGCCAATTCGTGGCGGCGGGCGCGTCCGGCTCAAGCGGCGGTCTGGATGGGTACGATGCCGTGACCAACTGGACGACCACCTACCAAGGTGACAGCGCTACGCCCTGGGGCCGGTTGAGCGATCCGTTTCCGAACGGCCTTGTCTATCCGACAGGTAGCTCGCTGGGCGCCATGACGAGTGTTGGGACAGGTATCTCTGAATACCTGCGCAATTGGAACGCTCTTCCCTACACGCAAACCTGGAATGCCGGATTGCAGTACCAGTTGCCGGGCGGCCTGCTCTTGGAGGCCAACTACATCGGAACTAAGGGTACGCACCTTTACTTTGGGGGCGCGGGGGCGCTGAACCATCTGGGATCCTGGGTCGAGTCGGCCAGCGCGACCGAGATCTCAAACCTTATTAGCTATGTCAATAATCCCTTTTATGGGATTATCACAAATCCTACTTATCCACTTTCCAATCCCCAGGTCCAGGCGCTTCAGCTCTTGTACCAGTATCCCCAATACACCGGCGTTTCAGCTCAATTCCCGCCTGTCGCCAACTCCATCTATAATGCCCTCCAGTTGCGAGTCGAAAAGCACTTTTCGCACGGGCTGCAACTGCTGGCAAACTACACCAATTCGAAGGCGATCGACGACGCCTCGGTGGGAACCAACACCACTTGGCTGGGCGGGTCACACAGCTTGATTGACCCCAACGACCTTAAACTCGAGCGCTCCGTCTCGCAGTATGACATTCCCCAGGTGGTGAATATTGCCTACGTCTACCAACTTCCCTTCGGTAAAGGCAAGCACTGGGGGGGAAGCTGGAATCGCTGGGTGGATGGTTTCCTGGGCGGTTGGCAAACCAACGGCATGTGGCGCTTCGACGACGGGCAGCCGATGGGCCTGGGCATGCAAGGTGGGCTGGCCCTTCCGGGCGGCTATGGTCAGCGGCCAGAATTGCTCGGCCGACTTCGGGAGAATCCGCGCTCAAAATGGTTCTGCTCTGATCCCGGATGCGGCTACTTCTCGAACCAGGGCGCGACCACCGAACCCTCGGACGTGGCCGTGGTTCCTGCCGACTACACCCTCGGAACGGCGCCACGCGAGCTGGATAGTCCACGCGTTCCCGGGACCAGCACGAGCGCCCTCTCCCTGTTCAAGGAAATCAATTTGACCAAGATGCGCGAGGGAGCGCGGGCCGAGTTCCGCCTGGAGTCCTTCAATGCTTTAAACCACCCCCAATTCTGCGGACCGAATACCACAGTCAATGGTGGAAGCTTCGGCGAAGTCACCTGCCAGGCCAATTCGCCCCGGGAAGTCCAGTTGGCGCTGAAGCTGTATTGGTAGTGCTGCGTGATGCCAGCGAGGAAAAAGAAAGTTCACCACAGAGGACACGGAGTTCACAGAGTGAGACAGGGGCATTCTTCTCTGTGCCCTCTGTGGTGTTGCTTTCTTGCCGCTTGCTTACTCTTCCCTAACAACTCGAATTGCGCCCAGGTTGCTTCCAGCGCCCTTCAAGAAGCGATCGCGGACCTCAACGAGCAGAAATATCAGGAAGCTGAAACCATTCTGAAGGAGATTCTGCGCGAGCAGCCGCAGGAGGCAACCGCGCTGGGCTTGATGGGAGTGGCTCTCGACGGGCAGAAGCGGTTTGCGGAAGCCGAGAAGTTCTACTCTCAGGCTGTGAAGCTCTCCCCGGACTCGGCGGCGCTTTCGAACAATCTCGGGACGCACTATCTTGCCCTCGGCGATCAGGAACGCGCACGCAAAGCCTACCTCGCCGCAGTCAAAATCAATCCTTCCGACCCCAACGCAAACCTCCAGCTCGCGCAGATCGCAATTAAGGCAAAGCATGGCGCCCAGGCGCTGCAATATCTTGGCCGGTTACCGCGCGAGCGGCAAGCAACGCCCGCCCTTTCGATCCTGCGCGCGCAGGCGTTGGCGTTGGTGGGAGAGCGATCGGAGGCTGAATCGCTGCTGGACCATACGCTCGAGCAGTCGCGGAATGATCCTCGTGTGGCCTTCTCCGCTGGAATGGTGTTCGCCGCCTGGCAGTTGCACGAAAAGGCTGAGGCGGCGTTCACTGCGGCATTGCGCCTTGTTCCCACGGATTTTGACGCCCAGTACAATCTGGGCCTGGCGGCACTGGGCGCCCAGCACTACGATCGCGCGGCCGACGCTTTCCAGGTGGCGCTGCGGCAGCGTCCCAATGACCCCGATTGCCTTTACAACCTCGCGCGAGTTTACGACGGCGAGGGCCGGAGTGACCTTGCGGTGGCGCCGCTCGAACAGGCCCAAGGTCTCGCTCCTGAAAGGCCCGACATCCAGATGCTTCTGGCCACCCTGACCGAAAAGCTGGGTTACTACGCCGATGCCGTGGGCGCCTACGACCGCTATCTGAAACTGCGGCCCCAGGATGACCAGGCCTGGCGCGAGCGCGGGTTTGCTCTGGCGCGAGCTTCCCGGACCGAGGAAGCTCTTCGTGACCTTGAAGATTACGTTCGCCGCAGACCCCGCGACGCGCGGGGCCTCTACGAACTGGGAGTGGTGGAAACGATTCGCGATCGCGCCAAATCGCTCGCTGATTTCAACGCCGCCCTCGCTGTCGATCCCAACCTCCTTGCGGCGCGTTACGCGCGGGCCGTCCTCCGCTACCAGTCAGGCCGGTACGCGGAAGCCCTCCGAGACCTGCGGATGGTCCTCGCGCGCGAGCCAAACAACGTGGGAGCGCTCGACACGCTGGGCGAGACGGAGTTGCAACTCCGGCAGCCGCAGGAGGCCGTCAAGGCCCTGGGGCGCGCAGCGGAACTGGCGCCCGGCGATCGCCTGATCCTCGTGCACTACAGCCGTGCGCTGGCGCGCGCGAATCGCCCCGAGGAAGCCCAGTCGGTTCAGCAGAAGTTTAAACAACTGCCTCCGGCGGCGAGCCCGGGCCGGCCTTCGAGCGGCCTCCTCAGCTTCCTCGACTTGCCACCCGCTGAGCAACGCGCCAAGTACCTCGAGAGCTTGCAGGGCCGCCTGCGAATGAATCCTGACGATGTTTCTTTGAAGGCTCGAATCGCGAAGGAGGAGCTGGCCGTAGGGAAGAAAGCGGTAGCTCTCGAGATGTTCCAGGAGGTGCTCGCCGGGAACTCCGACGCGGATGTACTCGAAGATTGCGCCCAGGCGCTGCTCGACGCGGACCAATACGGGCCCGCACGGGGATTCCTCGAAAAGATCCTGGCCGTCGACCCTTCGCGCGCCGGCACTCGCCTCGACTTGGCCATCGCGGCCTTCCATACCAAGGGCCCGGAGGCTGCAGTCAATGAGCTATCGGAGGTGCCGGCGGATCAGCGAAAGGGTGACTTCTTCCTGCTGCAGGCGCAGCTCCTCGACGCATTGGGAAAGCCCGAGCAGGCCGCCGCGGCTTTAAACCGCGGCTTTGAAGCGGCACCGACTCGGCCCGATCTTTACTTTCAAGCGGCCGTGTTCCTGGTGAAACACGGCCAGGCTCGACAAATGGTGGATATGCTGGGGCGCGCTGATAAGATTATTCCCGGAGAGCCCAAGCTGCTGTTGACTCGCGCCATAGGTTTTGAGTTGCTCCGGGAATACGAGCAGGCATTGGCTCTCCTTGCCCAACTCGAAACGCAGGAGCCGACGTGGTATCTGCCCTATGAGATTCACGGCATCATCCTGAGCATCCGCATTCGCCCAAACGAGGCCAAACCGGTCCTTGAAACCGCCATCGCTCTGGGCGCCGACGATCCCCAAGCCTATTTCTATCTTGCTTCAGCAATTATCCAAGCCAACACGGAAGACGCCGATCAAGCGCAGAAGGCTATCGACCGGGCGCTGGCTCTTGATCCCAAGGACCCCTTCATCCAATCCCTGGCCGGCCGCATCGCTTATCTCCGCAAGGACTATCCCCCAGCCTTGCAGCATTTGCAGGCTGCCCTGGCCATCTGGCCGGATATGATCGAAGCCCATCAGACACTAAGCGGCACCTACCGCGCCTTAGGGGACAAGGAAAAAGCAGTCGAAGAGTTGAAGACGGTTCTGCGCATCAAGCAGCAGAACCCCAGCGCGGATCAGTCCGTTCCATTCTCGATTGGAGATATGCTCTTTAGCCTTGGATCCCGGTAGGAACATGGCTGAGTGAAGAAACTGGCCTCATACGGGTGGGAGTTAGTCAGGCGTGTCCTCACGGTGATCGATCCCTTTTTCAATCTGGTACGCTGCGGCCCAGAGAATCAAAGAACAGTCCACATTGACGTAGAACGGCGTACTCGCAGAAGTGCAAGCTCCTGGCTCCCTCCCAGTCCCCTTCGAGGAAGCCCGCGGTGGCATAGTAGTCGCTGGGATTGATTGCGAGGAACGCCGTATCAGTGTAGACCGAGCAACTCCCTCAACGGCAGAGAACACACTCTTTCAACCGAACCACGGACTCCAAAGAGCCGCAGGAATCGGGTCCGTGCGATTGACTCCTCGTCATCGGGGCCTACACGCCGCCACGCAGAGCTTTGGAACGCGTCTGGGCCAGACGATAACTCGAATCCGGAAGTGTCAGCTCCTCCGCGGGTTTTGTGACCTTGGCGTAGTCCGAAAGAGCAATCTCGCGCAGCCCATACTGTTCGGCAATCAGCCCGAGGGCAAGCCAATAAATTGAGTTGGGCTCGTCCAGCCCGGCGAGATCCATAGTCTGAAGCAGCACTTCACGGGCTTCCTTCGGCTTACCTGCCGACGCATAGACGCAAGCGAGCGTGTGCAGGAGACTAGGATCAGTCGGGCTCAACTGTGATGCTCTTAGAGCCGAGTCGAGATCCGGACCTCCTGCCCGGTCGAAGTATAGCGAGTGCCACGCTAAGTTATTCAAGTCAAAGGCCTCGGCTTTGCCGGCGTCCACGATTTTCATTCCCAGAGCGTATGCGCCGCGAGCGTCTCCGCGGAAAGTCGCAACGTCCACAAGGCCGCGCATGGCTTCGAGGTCATTCGTTAGTCGCTTGAGCCGCTCCTGGGCGAGAACGTTGGCCTCGTCGGCGCGGCTCAGTCCGATGAGAGCACGCGACCGGGCGAGGAACGTGGTTTTGGATTCCGGATATTCTTGGGCAAGCGCTGAGGAGACCTCCAATGCCTTCTCGTAGTTCTGAAGATTGAAGTATCCGGCCAGCAGCGCCAGTTCGATATTCGTTTTTTCCGTGTTCCCGGCCGCCGTCTTACGGGCCTCTTCCAAAATGGGCATGCCCACCCTGGCGGTGGGCTTGGTTTGCGCCAGCATGGCGGCTGCCGCCAGCTTCATCTGGTTGGCATCCGCGTCCTTGCCCTGGGTCCAAAAACGGGGGAATGGCGGGCCGGAAAGCGGATCATCGCCCGATCCCAGATGTTGGTCTTCCCTCACCCAGTCCAGTAACGTGCGAGCGGCGGCGAGGTCGTGAGCGGCCACACGGTCCAGAATCTCCAAACCGATCGCGTTCGGCTTTTCCGAAGTATCCAGGATCTTATATTCGCCCGCCTCCTTCACCAAATAAAAGACGAATGTTTTCCCGCCGGGCATCTGCAAGGTTTCGCGGTAGCCCGTCGCATCGTTCCCTTCGCCCTTCGGCTCCATCATTTCGAGCATGACATCGAGCATGGGGTCCGGCGAGATGCCCTCTTGCGCCACGCCACGCCGGAACAACTTCCCAGCCTTGGAGGCGTCGTCAAGTTCTCGCGGGTCCGAGTTTTCAAGCACCCGGACCGCATTCCGGCTGCTGATGGATTTCATCTTCTCGATGGTAAGGCTGGGATCGAGCGCCCACAGCGCCATGCGCAACACCACATCGCGGGGCGTATTTTCAAATTGAAGCGACTCGTGGAGCCGCGCTTTTCGCAGCAAGGCAGCCAGGCCCATGGTGCGGGATGCATTGTCACCGGACGCCCCGGCCTGAAGCAGGTCCGCGGCCGGAGCATACTGGCGCGCGGTCATCAACATGCTGCCGGCTGTCTTCAACGTATCATGGAAATTGGCCTCTCCGCCAAAGCGCTTGTTGGCATCGGCAAGGGCGGAAGGGCTCCCCTGCGTGGCAGCCTCACAAGCGATCATCAATGTCTCGGGTGGGGGATTCACGGCCTCAGCGCTCTTGCAGGCCTCCGCGAACTGACCCGCGTAGAACAGCGCGAACGCCAGGTTACCTTCCAGCCCAAGACCCGCGAGATCGTCCTTCGAAAGCTTGCGGTACTCAGCGACGGCTTCCTGGAGTTTGGCGCCGGCGCCATAGCGCTCGCCCCAGTCGTTGTACTCCAGCGTAATCGCCAACTCGCCGATCGACGACTTATCCTCCGGATCCAGTTTGGCCGCGGCGCGGTAGGCCTCAGCGGATCCACGGAAGTCACTACCGGAACGCAGGTGGCGCCCCACGGTGTCGTACTGTAGGATCTCGGCGAGCGTTTTTTCGGCGAGGGCCGACTTGGGTTCCAGCTTGATGGCGAGCCGGGCCTCGTCGCGCCCCGCCGCGCCCATGCCAGCATCCACCAAGGCCTTGGCATACCGCAAATGGTGGATGCTTTCCTTGGGGTGCTGGTCAATCAAATCGCGAAAGGCCTGGAACGCTTCGCGAGCCTTTCCCTGGGCTAGCAGAGCTCTGGCGGCCGGCTGGAAGGCAATCACGAGCGGTTCGCTCTGGCTCGAATCCGCGACCTTATTGCGCAACTCCGTGGCCTCGGCCACGGTGAACCGCCGCTTAGTGGTATCAAATCGAATCACCGCCCGCACCGTTCCCTCATGGTCCGCGGTGAATTGTTCGGTGAGTGTGGCAGGACCCAGCGCGATGTTCGCATCTTTGGGAAGAGGCGCGGGTTGGAAGCCGAGCGGTGGAACAATCTTATACTGCCACTCGGTGACATAGGGCACCGGCAATTGGTAATCGGCGGTGCGTTCTTTCTTGCCCTTCGTCGTGTCCGCATCGTTTTCCTTTTGGCCCTGGTCGGCGCGCCTCTGTAGTTCACGCGGCAAGGAGGAGAATAAGCCCTCCAGGCGGATCACCGCCGCGGAGCTCTCCAGATCAGTGAACCCTCGCTTTGCCTTATCGCTTTCCAGGACCAGCTCAAACGGTTTGGAGAGGTCGGCGGGGTCAGAGCGATGGAAGCGGTCGAGCTTTTCGGCGAGATACATCGACTGCATGTAGTTCGAGAGATTGTCGCGGGTCTCCTTGTTCTGCTCGTCGACATAGCTGCGGCGGTAGTTCGACTCGAAAAAGCCGCGCGGCTGAGAGGTCTCCTCCACGCGCGCCGGCCCGTATTCAGAAAGGCTGATCTCGCGAAGCTCGGTCAGCACGTTATCGCGCGATAGCGCCTCCGGCGTGCGCACCAGCGCCTTGCTTCCGCTGCGGGCGATCAGGGCAAGCCGCCCTTGGTCTCCGAACGGAAGCTGGCCGAGACGCGCATATTCGTCTGTAGCGTCAATCCACAGATCCGGTTCACCCGGCACGTACACGATGGCGTGATTGAAGAGCCCCATTCCCGGCAGGTCGGGCGGCACATCCATGCGGTCGCCGGCATCGAGCAACGCGACGTAGGCGGGGATGCCGGCAGCGCGCAGCAGAGCGACCAACAGGGTGGATTTGTCTTTGCAGTCGCCGTATTTATGGGCGAGCGTCTCGGCTGCGGAATGAGGGATATTGCTCGCCTCTCCGAATTCGATTCCCGTGTAGCGGACTTCCTTATCCAGGTACTGCACGATGGCTTGTTCCTTTTCGCTTGGGGAGTGGAGCCCCGCCGTCAACTTTTCGACCAGCGGCTTCACATTATCGGCAGCCACATGGCTGTCCACGGCGGCCGAATAAGCGTCCGCCACCTGCTCCCAGCCGGCTCCGGTCGAGAACGCGACCGAGGGAACTATGGGCACGTCGCTCGGAAGATAATTCTCGGAAACCTCCACGGCCTCCATCGGGCCGAGATCGAAAATAACCCGCACCCTCCCGTCAGACTCGCTGCGCTGGGGCTGCGCGTCCCGAAGCAATTGCGTAGCGTAGCGAAAGGGGAGGGACGACGGCGCCTCAATGGTAAGACGAGTGTGCTGAATGGGAGCTGATACCCGGCCAAAGAAGTGGCGACGAACCATGCCTCCAATAAAAAGGGGTGCGGTCTGCTTGATCACGATTTCTTCCTCGACCACCGAACCGGGAGCGATAGACGGCAGGGGAACACGCGTCAGTTGGCGGTCGGTGTACATGTTGGGACTGGCCTCGCGCTCCGGTGAATCCGAGATGGTTTTGGGATCGATCTCGTGCACGCTAAAATCCGGAGAGATCACGCGTGCTCGGATGCTCGGCCGCTCCTCGTGCCAGGGCTCCCAGTCTGCCGCAAGATTTTGCTCATCCGTGGCTCCCTCCTGAGTGAGCACCTTGAAAACCACGTATTGGTTGTGGACGGCGCGCCCGGAGGCGTCGAAAACGTAACTGTCCTCAGCATCCAAAATCGCGACGTTGGCGCCTTTCGGAGGGTTGAGGTTGGACGCGGCCTCGTACAGGCCCTGGGCGTCAATAGAGAAATGCGGAGCCGTCCAAGGATTGACCGCGGCGGCGGCATGAATGAACGGCGCTGCCGCAGCCCAATGGGCGCACCAGAGCGCGAGTGCCCACAAGAAGCAAAGTGCCTGAGGCCTTTTCCTTCGTGCCGGGTAAGTCGGGTAGCAATTCTTATTTGCGGTTTTCACGGGGCACCTCCAGAGGTGCGGATCAATATTGGCCAGAATTTCCGTTGTTAGTTTTCGCCTGAACGGCAGTATACGCCCGAGCGCGCTCTGAATTCAATCTCCAGTCGAGTTTTCAGTGCTGGGTGCTTTCGCGGACCACGGAGGGGCCGTTTCTTGCGTCTCCCAAGACCCCAGACCTAGTACCTGCTGACGAAAGTCCGCGTCATATTGCGGAGTGCCGGGAAGGGCGGGGCTTCAGCCCCGCCACGGAAAACGGCTCGTAATTGGGGGCTTTAGCCCCTGAAGGAACGTGGCTTCAGGGCCTAAAGGCCCAACT
>Ga0209517_10000844_pt1 | contig 50103 bp, 49 predicted proteins | sample PeaSoiMetSII2010_FD_187695 | JGI IMG/M metagenome (GOLD analysis project Ga0209517, IMG submission 187695) | Peat soil microbial communities from Weissenstadt, Germany - SII-2010 (SPAdes) (version 2) | ecosystem: Environmental > Terrestrial > Soil > Wetlands > Peat | place: Germany...
CAGCTGCGAGAAAATGCTGCATACTCGATTCAAGCGGAGACCTCTACTTTTTCTGATTGGTTCTTTCCAGGGAACCCAATCAAAGTATCGGTCTTCCGCCCCTCTGTAATTTGGACAGGTGTGGTTGCCAACCTGCCCCGCGTTAGTCGACGTACACGCGCGTCACGCGGGCGTGGATTCCGCACAGTACGCTGTAGGAGATCGTTCCGGCTACGCGAGCCATTTGCTGGGCGTCGATGGACACGCCGCCCTCGGAGCCCAGTAACATCACCGCGTCGCCGGCGCGCAGCTCGGGGCAGGCGGTCACGTCGATGGTGGTGAGGTCCATCGAGACTGCGCCGACGATGGGCGCTAGCTTGCCCTGGACGATCACTTGGCCGCGGTTGCCCAGGCGGTGCGGGATGCCGTCGGCATAGCCTGCCGCGAGCACGGCGATGCGCATAGGGCGCGCCGCGCGGTGGATGCCTCCGTAGCCGATCAACGCGCCTGTTGGGAGATCCTTGACTGCCAGCACCGAGGCTTTCCAGGTTAGAGCGGGCCTTATGTCGAGTACCGGCGCGGGCGCCGCCGCGCCTCGGGCCGGCGAGACGTAGCCGTAGATGGCGTGGCCGGGGCGCACCAGATTGCCCCACCCCGCCGTGCGCCGGTAGGCGACCGGGATGCTGCTCGACGCATGCGCGTAGCGGGGCCCTAGGCCGGCGGCCCGCAACGCCTCGAGGACTCGCTCGAAGTGCGCGATCTGCTGCTCGGTTTGCGGGCTTTCGTAGTTCGCCGAGGACGCGAAGTGGGTCATCACGCCTTCCAACTCCGCCTGTCCCGCGGCAATGGCGCGGACAATCTCATCGGGCGTCGCGCGGGTGCCCAGGCGGCCCATGCCGGTATCGATTTTGAGGTGATAGGGAGTCCGCAGAGTCGCGATGTCTTCTAGCGTGTGCGCTACGGGCGTTAATTGGAATTCGTTGAGGGCGCCGGGGGGCGGGAGGAAGTCGGCCATCACTAGAATGCGCGCGGTGATGCCGGACTGGCGGAGGGCTGCGCCTTCTTCCACGTTCGATACCGCGAGCCAGCGCGCGCCTTCGGCCTCGAGAGCGTGCGAGACCGCGACTGCGCCGTGGCGGTAGGCGTCGGCTTTTACTACGGGCATGATGTCGACGGAAAGTCCCACGACCGAGCGCACGGCGCGGTAATTGGCGCGGATTTGTCCCAGCGATACTTCGAGCCAACTTCGTCTGAAGGAATGGGGATGCTTATCTGGGTGCCCGTTCATGATCGAGCCAGACCTGTGAGCAGTTTCTCATACGCGTCGGTTACTGCATCCCAACTGTAGCGCTCACGGACGCGCTCGGCGGCGCGGGCGCGCCAGGATTCGCGCTCGGCCTCGGACATTTCCAACACGCGGCGGATCACGTCGGCCAGATTCCCGTGGTCGAAGGCCAGACCTGCGCCGGCGGCCACCTCGGCATTTTCGGGTGTGTTCAGATACAGCGTCAACGCTCCTCGTCCCATGGCCTCGATCAGCGCGGGATGCGTGCCGCCGACCTCGGTGGCGTGAATGTAGGCGAAGCAATGCGATCCCAACTCGTGGTATCCGGCGCCGTAAATCGCGCCGGGCGTCAGGATGCGTGGGTCGGTGGTATCGCGCACTTGCGCGATGTACTCGGCCGCGTAGGGCGCGTCGCCTACCAGCGCTAGCTTGTAGTCGGTCTTGACCTGCTCGAAGGCTTGGCGGACCAGCAGCGCGTTGTTCTCCGGTTCCATGCGGCTCACATAGAGGAAATACTCACGGGGGCGGAGGCCCAGCGTTTCGAGTACAGCCGCGGTCGCGACAGCGCCCAACTCCGCGCCATACGGGATCATCACGGAAGCGCGGCCGTAGCGCGCCTGATAGTATTCGGCGATGCGGACGGCGTCGGTCACTACCGCGTTGGGCATCCAGGTGGCCAGCCATTCCGAGACGCGATACCAGGCCTTAGCCGCCTGATTCCATTTCTTGCGGTGGCGCTCCAGGCCGTCGACGTTCAGCGCCACGGGCATTCCGAGCACTCGCGGAATCCATGTGAACACGGCGTTGGCGGCGTTGCAGTACAGTACGGCATCCTGCTTGCGGCCTCGCAGGCGCACCGCGGCCAGGTGGAGAGTTGAAACCACCGAATGCGCGAGGGTGTCGAGGTATTTGTGCCGGATCGTCGGCAGATACTGGAGCGCCACGCCGCGGTACTCCGGCTCGGGGTGACGGACGCGGCAATAGACCGTCAGGTGGTGGCCTCGGGCGGCTAGGCGGGCGCTCAACTCTTCGGCGAACGTTTCGAAGCCGCCGTAGCGTGCGGGGATGCCTCGCGTTCCGAGAATGGCAAACTTCACTGGTATGGAGTGTCGTGGAGCACGCGCTCTCGCGTGCCACGTCGCGACTCATCGCGACGCTTGGCGGGCTGGCGCAAACTTGCCGCGCGTCGGCACAAGTGCCGACGTGGCACGCACGAGTGCGTGCTCCACGGGCGGCGAAGTTGTTTCATTACTGGTCCGGGATCAGCCACGGGCGGCGCGGGCTTTGGCCAGCAGGCGCGCCGACGGCCGGGGCGCGGGGCGGCTTACCGGCTGGTAGCTGAACCAACTGGCGATGTAATCGTCCTTGGCTTTGCGCCGCCGCATGATCTCGTGACGCTTGGCCATCACCCGCTTCCAGTTCCGCGCCAGGTACACGAACGCCTTAAGCGAGGAATGCTCATGCAGCAGACAGGCGCCTAACACGACCAGGTCGCGCGTTGTGATCGACAGCCAGTTGCGGCGATACAGGTCCGGCGTCATGTTCTTGATCCGCAACAGGAACCGGTTCTTCACCGAGTGCATGTTGATCACCGGCGGCAGCGCCCGGCGGTTGCCGGGGAGCACGTTGCGGACATGGTAGCCGCGGGCCATGGGCGTGTACAGGCAGCGCCAACCCATCAACTGCGCCCGCCAGGCCACATCGGCGTCCTCGCGGTACACAAAGAAGTCGGGATCGAAGAACTCGCCCTGAATGGAAATATCGTCGATCATGGTGCGGCGATACAACGCCGCCGCCGCGGTGGCGCCGAAAACGTACTCGAAGTTGAGAAAATGGCCATTATCCACCTCCTGGCTGCCGCGGTCCAGATGGCGCAGCATGGGGGTGAAGTAAATGCCCGTCGAGTCGACCAATTGTTTGTCGGGCAGATCGAAGTTGGACCGGATCGTCAGCAGCTTGCCGCACACGGTCCCGACCTTGGGATCCATGTAGGCCGCTTCGACCAGAGCCTGGATGAAGTTGGGCAATAGCAGGACATCCGGGTTCAGCGACAGGATGAATTCGCCCTGCGCCAGAGCGATGGCCTGGTTCTGCGCCGCCGCGAACCCCAGATTCTCATCGTTGTAGTAGAGGCGGCACCGGCCCGCGAACGGCTCCAAAATGTCCACCGTGCCGTCGGTCGAGGCGTTATCGACCACCACGACTTCCAGTTGCGGATATTTCTGCTCTAGCACCGATTCCAGGCAGCGTTTAATAAATCGACCACTGTTGTAGGTGACTATTGTGACTGAAACCAGGTCCTTGTAGGCCATTGGTGCGTTATGCGTCTTGTCCCGTTCTGATCTGCCCCGCCGGGGAGGGCTTGCGCCTTCCCGAAGATCTAAAGATTTCCACAACAGCAGTGGCAGGCTGCAGGCTCTTTTGTCGTATCATCCCCGCTACCATTCGCGGAATCGCACCTAGTACTGCCGCCAGCCATACGGCCCGGTACTCTGACGGTCGTAAGTGCTTCGCCGCATATCTAAGAAGGCTACCATACCAATAGCGGGTCCGGCATCCCACTGGTATTTGAGAGACCGAGTGCCCACCCTGATGAACGGCTTGAACTTCGGGCACATACTCGATCTGGTAGCCTGCGTCGAGCGCCCGCCGGCAGAAATCCACGTCTTCAAACCAGATCGGGTGGAAGCTCTCGTCCAGCCCGCCAAGCTGCTCCCACACGTCGCGGCGGAGCATCAGGAAGGCTCCTGCCGGTTGTTCCACGGGACCGGCTTGGCTGAGGTCGCGATCCAGGTAGCGGTAGCGCCGGTTCACTGGATTGTTGCGCCAAAGCCGGTTAATTCCCAGTAATTCGAGGCTTAAGGAAGCTGCGGTGGGCAGCCTTCGGATGGTGAAACCGGTTTGGGGGCGGCCCGTGGCATCCGTTAACTTGCCGGCCGATAGGCCGCAGTTGGCGGCGGCCCGTACCAGGCTGTCAACCGGGGTGGTCAAACATACGTCAGGATTCAACAGCAGCACGAAGTCGGCTGAAGTAGCCTGGAATCCCTGGTTGACGGCCGCGGCAAAGCCTCGATTTCCGCCGTTGGCGATCACCTGCGCGCCCTCGCGGCGCGCCCGGCCGACGCTCGCGTCCGCCGAGGCGTTGTCCACTACTATCGCTGCGACCTCGGGAGCCATTTTAGCGAGCGCCTCCAGGCATGCACCGATCACGCGTTCCGAATTGTAAGTGACGATTACCGCCGCGACAGCCAGAAGTACGCCCTCCAGTAGCCGTCGAAGCCGGTTTCCCGCTGCAGTTCAAAGATGGTCCGCTCGCTTTCCGCGACAATTTCGGTCAGACGGGCGATGCTCCGGGGGTCGTCGGTGTTACAAGCCGCATTACAGGACTTTTGCTCATGAACCTGTCGCGCCAACCGCAGCCCCTGGGCTTTGCCTCGTAAGTACGAGAGCGCCCTGCCATGCCGGATTGCTACTAATCCCCAGAGCAACTGCCCGGCCACCAGCGGCCACCGGGGTAGGCGCTGAAAATGCTTTGCTGCCAATAAAACCTGGTTTCGCGCCAGCAGCCGCACTGTGTCTTTATTCCACCGTCCCAAGGTCGCGCTGCCCTCATGGTAGGCCACGGCCTCGGGCACGTAGACGCCTCCCCGGCCGGCCACTGCGCACCGTAAGCCGAACTCGACATCCTCTAAATAAGACACAAACTGTTCATCCAGTAAACCGATTTCCTCAAACAGCGAGCGCCGGAACAACGCGGCGGTCATGGGCGCGATCCGTATCTCTCGGGGCCGGTTCCATACCGGACCGTCCGGACGCCCCGCTCCGCACCGCCAGGCGGTGGCTCCTCGGGACACCTCGTCGAAGCAGCCGTCGATGCGGGAATGATCCTGCGCTGAAAGGATCTTGCCCGTGGCAAAACAGATTCCGGGGCGATCGGCCGCTTTCAGCAGCCGTTCCAGCCAGTCAGGCTCCAGCGTGACGTCATTGTTCAACACGGCGACCCAATCCGAGCCTGCCGCGGCTTCGATTCCGCGATTCACCGCCCCAGCGAATCCTACGTTCCGCGGCAGGGCGACCACCTCCGCCCCCAGCCGTCGCCCTTCGGCGGCCGAACCGTCAATGGAGCCATTATCGACCACAATAATGCGCTCAAATGGCCGAATCTGTCCTTTTAAGTTGGCAATTAGCGCTCGCAGAAGGTCTACGCGGTTCCAGTGGGGAATCACCGCGGCTACCGTCATGCCTTAAGAAAACCTCTTCTTGAGCAGGAACCACAAGTTGTAGAATCCGTCGCGCCACGGGTTCAGCTTGATTTCGCCCATCCGCGAGGTGTACATGATGGAAATCTCGGCGAAGCGGGTGCGGTTTTTCTTGAGCGCCTCGATCTTGATCTCTTCGGAAAACGCCATGCCGTCCGAAGTCAGGCTCATACCGTCGAGCAGCGAGCGGCGGAACACCCACATACCGGATTGCGAATCGCGCACCCAGCGGAAATACAGCATCGACATCGCCAGCGACAGAATCAGGTTCCCGATTTTGTGTTTGAAACTCATGGCCTGGCGATCCCGCACCGGAAAACGCGAGGCGTTGAGAAAATCCACGTCCAGGTGCAGGAAGGCTTCGAGCAGATAGGAAATCGCATCCGGCGGATAGCTATGGTCGCCGTCGAGAGTGACGATTAGGTCGCCGGTGGCGGCGGCGAACCCGGTCTTGTAGCTGCGCCCGTAACCGCGGACATCTTCGTGGACCACGATCGCGCCCAGGCCGCGCGCGATGTCGGAGGTGCGGTCTGTGGAGCCGTTATCCACCACGATCACCTGGTCCACGAATTCCGGCATCCGCCGCAGCACTTGTTCAATTCCCTGCTCCTCATTAAGACACGGGCTGATGACCGTGATCTTTTGTCCCTTATACATGCACAGTTCTGTGAAGCGCGCAGTCGCGTACAACAATTGAGCATAGCGTGTGTATGATGGAACTATGAAGTCTACGCTCGTCTTAGCAGTGTTGATTTTGGCCCTCGGCGTCGCATCGGCCGCCGACTTGGCCAGCGCGAGCAGCGTCTACATCATGCCCATGACCGGCGGCATCGACCAATACCTCGCCTTGCGGATGACCACCGGCAATGTGATGCGAGTGGTGACCGATCCAAAGTTGGCCGACGTGGTGATGACCGACCGCATCGGCACCGGCTTCGAGGAGCGCTGGAACGAACTGTATCCGCCCGTGGCCGCGCCCAAGACTGACGACAAGGATAAGGACAAGGGCAAAGAAGAAGTCTTCAGCGTGCAGCACGGCGCGAGCCAGCCGATTTCGCGCGGACGGGGCGCTTACTTCCTGATCGACCGCCAGACGCGCAATGTGATCTGGAGCACCTATGCGCGGCCCAAGTCCGGTGAGCCGGACGACGTCAACCGCACGGCGGATCAGATCGTGAAGGATTTGGCGAAGGCGCGCAAGCCTAAAGGCGCTAAAGAATAAGTCTCTGAGTGTGGGGCAGGATGGCATCCTGCGCGCCGGTTGGTAACCGGCGCTCGGGGATTCTGCCACACGCGGCCAGCGGGTTTCCAACCCGCCGCAGGTTTCACAACCTGCCCCACAACCAGGGACCTGATTACACTGCTCAGGGAGTTCACCGGCGCATTCTCTCTACTTCCGCGGCGTAGGATTCGACTAGCTTTTCCGTCATCGCGCGCATATCGCGAGCGGCCACTACTTGATCGCGCGCGCGCCGCGCCAGGGCTTCCGCTTGGGCGGGATTTTGCAATAGCTCCACCGTGCGGCGGGCGAAACCTTCGGGGTCGTCGGCCAGGGCGCAGATATCGCCATCGGTTTCCGCCAGGCCTTCTGCGCCGAGGTACGTCGACACCACCGGGATGCCAGCGGCGAACGCTTCTAGCAATTTCACCCGCACTCCGCTGCCGCTCAGGATCGGGCACACGAATACCGCACAGCGCCCGAGCGGCTCCCGCACGTCGGGGACGAAGCCAATCAACTCGATCGCTTCGGCATCTTTGAGGGAATGTCGCGGCGGCGGATCGGAGCCGATGACGATCAAGCGCGCCCGTGGCTCGGCCGCGCGGATTTTCGGGAACACTTCGGCGGTGAACCAATTGAGCGCTTCGGCGTTGGGCAGGTGCCGGAAGCTGCCGAGGAATAGCAGCGTGAACGGATCTCTTCCGGTAGGGCGAAAGTCGTACAGCGAAGTGTCGATTCCCGCCCGGTATCCTGCATCGATGCGGCCTCGCAACTGGGGCAAGAAGGTTTCTAAGTAGGCAGCGTTGTCGCGGCTGCAAACCTGAATCCGGTCGGCCCGAGGCAGCAGCCGCAACTCGTAACGTAACGCTCGCAGGTATTCCCAGCGCGCAACGGTTCTTTCTACTGCGCCCGTGATAAACGGCAGGCGCCGCGCGATCGATTGGAAGTAGATGTCGTGCTCGAACAAGATGCTGGGGATGTTACGGAAACCGCCAGCGTACTGGCCCAGCACGGTGTATTCGAGTTGCAAGACATCGACACGGCGCAAGTACAGTTGGCGGTGAATCAGCCAGGCCAGTTCGCGATTGCGGAACTCGCGTGCGGCGTGGGGTTCCATGGAGCCCAGGGCCTTCTGCCGCCCTTCCAGGCGCACGATGTAGCGCGTCGAGGCGCAGATCGCGTCCAGTTCCTTGTGGGCCTCGCGTTCACGTTCGTGATCCAGAAGCACGATCAGGTTCAGGTCGCACAAGCGCGCCAGCTCGCGCACGGTTTGGTACATGAAAACGGCTCCGCCGTGCACGGGTGGGCAGATCGGATAGGGCGAGACGAACAACACGCTCAAGCGGGCGGGCCGGGGCGGAGGAGCTACGAAGGTGTCGCGGAAATGCCCTCCGAGCGGGCGTCGAAAAGCCGCGCGGTCGCTGACCCAGGCCAGGCGGCGGGCTCGCATGCGGCAGCCGGCGGCTCGCGGAAGCGCAATAAATGCCCGCGCGATGCCGCCGAGGCTGGCGCGCTCGGGCGAATCTCCGGCCAGCCAACTCAACATTGCGCTGGCCCAGGCGAAGAAGAAGTGCGAGACCATCCATCGCCAGTCATGAATGTTCTTCCACGCAAACAGAACGAAATTCTTCTTGAGGACCGACTGAATATAGCGTTCCGAGAAACGCTTGCCGATGGTCCCGCGGTGTTCGTGGTACACGATGCTGGCCGGCTGGTACAGCACCTTCCACCCGCGCTTCCAAGCCATGTAGCCGACGTCGGTGTCCTCCAGATAAAAGGGCTTCAACAGTTCGTCGAAGCCGCCGAGTTCGAGAAACTTCCGGCGGTCGTAGGCGCAGGACCCGCCGCCGCCGTAAAAGCAAGGGTAGAGTTCGCGGATTTCCGGTTCGATGCGATGCCGTACGCGCAGCGCTCCTTGCAGCCACCAGCCTTCGGTGAGCCCGGTTTCTTCGCGGAGCTTTGCGGGATCGGAGAAGAAGATCTGGCACGCGACGGAGAAGACCTGTTCGTCCGTAAATCCTGTGAGTAGGGGCGCGAGAAAGTCGGGTTCCACCCGCATGTCGCTGTTGAGCAGGACCACGATATCGTTTTTTGCGGCGCGGAAGCCTGCGTTGGAGCCTCCGCCGAAGCCCAGATTGCTCGGTAGTGCCAGCACGCGAACTTGCGGAAATGTTTCACTCAGGAACTGCGCGCTTCCGTCTTCCGATCCGTTATCGACGACGATAATCTCGCTATCCGGAGAACGTTCGATGGCGGCGATCACCGACGGGAGATATTTGGCGAGCAGGTCGCGCCCGTTCCAGTTGGGAATGACAATGCTCGCCGCGTGGGTGCGCGGTTTTATGTCCGACGACTTGGCGCGGCGCGGGAGCAACCAAAATACGAGGTCAGAACACAACAGAACCACGGCGGAGATCGTCAGCAGAAGCGGAGCGATGAGAGCCAGCGGTAGATCTTTTAGGAATCGAAGCACCGCGCGAACGCGGCTACTCATTCGGACCGCACCTCTGGCCCCAGTCCGAATGTCCGGCCGAGTTTCACCCACCGCGAATCCCGGATCATGGCGAGCTGCTGTCGTAACCGCGCGAGGTCGGCGTCAAGACGCTGGGCCCACTGGGTGCGTTCGATCACCGTAGCTTCCGCGGCGTCGAGCAGTGCGACGGTTTTAGCCAGGTGTTCGGCGCGAGCTTCGAGATCGGCGCTCAAGCGGGCTTCAGTCTCGATCGCCCATTCAGTCTTCTTGCGGTCCTCGTCCAACATATGCGCAATTTGGCGCTCGTATACCGCGGTGACCCGCTGCACCTCATCTTGAAGTTCGACGATGCGCTGCTGCGCGGCCCTCCAGTTGGTTTCCAGTTCCTGCGCCCAGCGATTCTGCTGTTCCAGGTGTTGTTCCAGCCGCGCGTGCTGACCCAGCAATTCGTCCCGGTTGGCGGTGGTTTCTGCCAGCCACTGCTGATTTTGTTTGAGCTCGCCCTGGAGGAGCTTGATGTGCTGCTCGCGTTCGCGCAGAAGGTTGGAAGCGCGCGGAATATGAATCAGCGGTGGAATGTCCGGCAGCGGCGCGGGAGAGCAAAGACCGATGAAGAAGTTCGCATCCGCTGCGGTACCTCCGGCGGAGCGAATGGCCGCATCGGTACTGTCCGAGATTCGCGCTGGAGTGCCTTGGGCTGGGAAAATCGCCGCCGGATAGAACGCGAAGGCCTCCAGCCGATTCTGAAAAAACACGTTCACGTGCGGAAATACGCGGCTGAGAGCTGCGTGGAATTCGCCGAACTCGAATTCGTGCTCATGGAACTGATTGGGTCCAAGCTCGGCCCGCGACTCGGCGTAGTACAGCGTGTTGGGCGTGGACACTACGAATAAGCCGGCCCGGGCGAGCACGCGGCGTCCCTCGCGGAGCAACGCGTTCCAATCGCTCAAGTGTTCGATCACCTCGAATGCTGTGACGAGGTCGAAGGAGGCGTCGTCAAACGGCAAAGCCGAAGCGGGGGCTTCGAGGAACGTTGGCCCCGAATAGTGCGCCTGCGCGTAGGCGATGGCATCCGGTGAGATATCGATGCCCGTTGCTGTGGCGGCGCGACGAGCCAGTTCCGCCGTTCCGTAACCCGTCCCGCAACCGACGTCGAGTACGCGCCGGCCCGAGGCGAAGCGAGTGGCGAAGGCGTAACGCGCCATATGCTCGGCCCACAGGTCGTCATTCACCTCGCCCGGAATCACGCGTTCGCCGGTGAATTCGATCATGTCGGCTGGCTACCGAACCGCCGTTTCTTCACGCGCTGGTTTCGCCGCCTCGATCTTCCGGTTCACCTGGACGCGGCATGGCAGGTGAAATTGTCCGTAGATCGGCTGGTCGGATTTTTGCATCTGGAGCACTACGGCATTGTCGATCCAGTCGCAGATGGAGTACTGCTCTAACGAGCCGTTGGCAATGGCGGGCGAGAAGGAGAATGAGGAAGCGTACAGCGGCGGGAGGTCCACGTAGAAATCCACCGTGGCGATGTCTCGGTCGAACATGGGCTCCAGGTCGGCACGCTCGCGCGCGGTGTTGGTGCCGGCGAAATCGACTCCGAGGTGATTGCGGAACATGAAGCCCACGATAGGCCGATCTAGAGTCGCCTTCGCGCGGACGCTGATTCGTACTACAATTGTCGAATTTGGCTCCAACGCGGCTACGCGGCTGCCGTCGGTGTCCAGGACCGCGATGCCGATGATCTCAGCTTTGCCGTCACCGAAGCGATGGTCGATGTTGGGAATGCCTTCGACGACATCTTCGGCGATGGACGGCGTGGAGCGGATCGGGTGCAGATCCCGAGCCTGATACGCCATGTCCTTGGCGGACATCGCTGCAAGATATTGAGCTACAACGAGATCGGTTCTTCCAAGTGCCTTGACGCAGCCCTTGTCGAGCCATAAGGCGCGATCGCCTAGGGCTTTGACATCGCTGGTGGAGTGAGATACGAATAGAATCGTAATTCCGTTGCTTCGCAGTTCGTGGATCTTGCGCATGCAGCGCTGCCGGAAGTACACATCGCCGACGGCCAGGGCTTCGTCCACCAGCAGGATCTCGGGGTCCAGGTGAATCGATACGGCGAAGGCAAGGCGAACAACCATGCCGCTGGAGTAAGTCTTCACCGGTTGGTCAATGAAGTCGCCAATTTCGGCGAAGGCTGCTATCTCCGGGAATCGGCGATCCATCTCCTTGGCTGAGAGGCCTAGGATTGATCCGTTGAGGTAGACATTGTCCCTGCCGGAGAATTCCGGGTTGAATCCTGAACCGAGTTCGAGCAAAGCCGCGACGCGGCCCTGAGCGACGGCCGTTCCGCTGGTGGGCTGAAGGATACCAGCACAGATTTGGAGGAGCGTGCTCTTGCCGGAACCATTTTCGCCTAGAACGCAGAACGTCTCTCCGCGGCGCACGTCGAAAGAAACGTCGCGGAGCGCCCAGAAATCGGTGTGAAAACTGCGGCGGTTTAGCAGCGCCAGTTCTTTCAGCCGGTCGCGGGGCGCCGCATAGATGGAGTACGACTTCGAGACGTGAGAAAACTCGACGGCGAGTCCGGATTCCGCAGCTGCAGACACTAAGGGAATTGTAGTCTCTTCGCGGGTCTCGCGTCCACGGCGCTGCGCTGCCGACAGCTTGACAGGATCGGGAGTCGCTCAATATTCTGGTAGCAGCGCCGGCGTAGCTCAGGTGGTTAGAGCGACGGTCTCATAATCCGTAGGTCACTGGTTCGACTCCAGTCGCCGGCACCATTCCTCGGCCCCGCCCGCCACCCTAATCGCGATAGTTCACCAAGTGGTTGTATATCCGGTCGCGCTCCGCCGCGGAGTAATATTCGATTTCAAACCGGCCGCGTTGATCGCTCAACACCACGATTCGGACTCGCGTTCCGAGGGCTTGCTCGAGCGATTCTACTGCGGCCCGAACATTGGGATCGTCTACGGCATCCCTTCGGGATTGCCGGCTGGGTTGATTCTGCCCCGTTTCTTCTTGGACCAAGGCTTCAACTTGGCGGACAGACAATCCTTGTGCCGAAGCTTTGTTCGCTAATTGAATTTGCTCGTCGGGGGACGTCAGACCGAGGATGGCCTTGGCGTGGCCCATCGAAAGCCGGTGTTCCGCGACCAGCAACTGGATTTCGATGGGGAGCTTCAGAAGCCGCAGGGTGTTGGCAATGGATGCGCGGTCTTTCCCCGTACGCCTCGCGATTTCCTCCTGGGAAAGGCCTAAATCACGGGCGAGGCGCTCATAGGCGTGCGCGGTTTCGATTGGATTCAGGTCCTCCCGCTGGAGGTTTTCGATCAGGGCCAGTTCCAGCATCGCGGGATCGGCGACATCCTGGACCACCACAGGCACTTCGGTGAGTCCGGCGAGGCGGGCGGCGCGCCAGCGGCGCTCGCCGGCGACAATCTGGTAACCCGTCTGGGTTTCCCGCACGATTAATGGCTGGATGACTCCGTGGGCCCGGATCGACACGGCCAGTTCCTCCAGGCGGTCGGGTTGGAACACCGTCCGGGGCTGCATCGGATTGGGCCGAATCGTATCGATGGGGAGGGATTGCGGGCGGGGCTCCGGCGCAGGAGCCGTTGCCGTCGCCGTAGAGGCTGGGGCTGGCGCGGCAGGGTGCGGCGCGCGAGCCGGTAAGAGCGCGGACAGGCCCTTACCCAGCGCTTTGCGTTGCTTGTCGTTTACGCTGTTCATTCGCGAGGATCTCCTTGGCGAGTTTTATGTAGCTCTCGGCGCCGCGGGAGCGCGGGTCGTACATCAAAATCGGCTTCCCGTAGCTGGGCGCCTCCGCCAAACGGATGCTCCGGGGAATGACGGTTGCGAACACTTGTTCGCTGAAGAAATCCTTCAGATCGTCTGCGACCTGGCGTGTCAGGTTCGTTCGGTCGTCAAACATGGTGAGCAAGATTCCTTCGATTTCCAGATTGTGGGCGAAGGATTCGCGGACCTTGTCGACCGTGTCGATGAGTTGCGAGATTCCTTCCAGGGCGAAGAACTCGCATTGGATCGGGATCAGGACCGAATCCGCCGCGACCAGCGCGTTCAACGTCAGCAAGTCCAGGGCGGGCGGGCAGTCGATCAGGATGTAATGATACTGGTCTCGAATCGGCTCCAACATCTTGCGCAGGCGGTATTCGCGTTCGGGCACGTCGACCAGATCAAGGTTGGCTGCTACCAGATTTTTGTCGGCGGGCACGAGTTCAAGGCCGTCGCAGTCGGTTTTGCGGATCACCTGTTCGATGGGGACCCCGCCAAGTAGTGCGTTATAGACCGTCAACATCTCGGGCGTTTTTTCGATTCCCAGGCCGCTGGTGGAGTTTCCCTGCGGGTCTGAGTCCACCAAGAGAACCCGTAAGTCGTTGGCAGCTAAGGATGCTCCTAAGTTGATAGCGGATGTGGTCTTCCCCACGCCGCCTTTTTGGTTGGTAACTGCGATTACTTTGCCCACGATACTGTTCGATCTTAGCATGGGCGTCGAGGTGTTCCACGTGGAACAAACTCCAACCGCCTGTTCCACGTGGAACATCACAGTTTGCCGCCGACTTTAAGGGCCGCGACGCGTCGGTGCCCCCATGGAATCCCAACGACCTTCCAACCGGTGAGGAGGCTGGCATCCTCCTCACCGATGAGGAGCGCGATATTTCGACTCAAGCTGAGGCGAATTACTTCAGAAGGGGAAACTGCACGCGAAACGATCCAGTCAAAACGCTCTCGGACCTGCTCGGATCGTGACGACTGGACGCGGAGGTTGCCCAGGCCCCGAGACGCCTCCCGCAAGAAAACCGCCTTCCGCTGGTGGGATTCAACCAGCGTAATCGAGCATTCCGTACGAAGAATCGCCAACGGTATACCAGGGAACCCGGCACCCGAGCCGATGTCGGCGATGCTCAACTCTCCGGCGGGCAACACAGTCCCGAGGAATAACGACTCGCAGTAATGCAACCGGACGACGTCCTCGACCCGTCGAATCCGGGTGAGATTCATACTGGCGTTCCAGCGCTGCAACAGCTTGTAATGATCTTCCAAACGATCTAGCTGCGAACTGGACAAGCTACCGTAAGGAGCGAACTCGCGCTGGAGGAGCTCCCGGAAAGCAGCTTCAGGCATCCAGGCGGAGGTAAACATCGAGGACAGCAATGGCGGCCGGCGTCACTCCGGGAATTCGCCCCGCTTGTCCCAAGGAGACCGGCCGCACACGGGAAAGCTTCTGGCGAACCTCAATAGAAAGGCCCGGGATGTCGTTGTAGGAGAAGTCTGACGGAATCCGGCGCTCTTCAGCGCCCTTGAGCCGTTCCACCTGGCGGTGCTGCTGCGCGATATAGCCGGCGTACTTGAATTCCGTCTCCAGAGATTCGAGCACTCCGCAAGCTGGCGTTGCTACGGCTCCACGCAATGCCTCGGACAATTGATAGATCCGAGCTTCCGGCCGCCGCAGCCACTCCGCCAAGGTGGGCCTGTCATCCGGTGCTAGCGTCAATTCAGGCACCATGCTCGGTTCCAGACGCATGGCTCCCAATAACTGGCGCAAACGGAGCCGCTGAGCTTGTTTCTCCTCGAAAAGAGCCCAGCGGTCGTCCGTTACTAGTCCTGCCCGGCGGCCCAACGGGGTCAGGCGTTCGTCGGCGTTGTCGATACGAAGATGCAGCCGGAACTCGGCGCGCGAGGTGAACATCCGGTACGGCTCGTCTGCGCCCTTTGTGATCAAATCGTTGATCAGGATTCCGATGTAGCCCTCGGTGCGATCCACGATTACTGGAGAGGAGCCGCCCACCAGCGCTGCGGCGTTCAAGCCGGCGATCAGCCCTTGGCAGGCCGCTTCCTCGTAACCGGAGGTACCGTTAATCTGGCCGGCCAAATACAGTCCGGCGATCGACTTGACCTCCAAACCGGCGGTCAACTCGCGAGGATCGATGGCGTCGTACTCGATGGCGTACCCGGGGCGGATCATCTCGGCATCCTCGAGCCCTGGAATCGAAGCCACCATCGCGGCCTGAACATCGATCGGCATGCTGGTTGACATGCCGTTTACGTAGACTTCGTAGGTGTCCAAGCCTTCCGGCTCCAGAAAAATCTGATGCCGCAGCTTGTCTGGAAACTTGACGATCTTGTCTTCGATCGAAGGGCAATACCGCGGTCCAATGCCCGAGATCTGCCCGCTGTACAAGGGCGAACGAGCGATGCTATCTTTTAGAATCTGATGGGTTTTTTCGTTCGTAAATGCAACATAACAAGGTACTTGTTCTCTTACTATCTTTGTAGTTAAGAACGAGAACGGGACCGGCTCCGCGTCACCCAGCTGCTGCTCAAACCGCGACCACTCGATGGTGCGGCCGTCCAGGCGCGGCGGAGTTCCCGTCTTCAACCGTTTCCATTCCAGACCTAAAGACCGCAGTTGATCTCCCAAGACGTTCGAAGGAGCCTCGCCGCTGCGCCCGCAACTGTAGGTTTGCTCGCCCACGTGGGCCAAGCCGTTTAGGAATGTTCCGGTGGTGATGACCACCGCCTCGGCTTCAAGCGTCCGGCCGTCGCGAAGCTCCACACCTGTAATTCGTCGGCGCGAGCCTTCAGAGGACATCAGCAGCCCCGCCACCTCGGCCTGCATGATCCGCAGGTTCGGCTCTGCTTCCAGGACCTGGCGCATGTGCAAACGATACTGCTTCTTATCGCACTGCGCCCGTGGCGACCACACCGCCGGCCCACGGCTGGTATTGAGCAGCCGGAACTGAATCCCCACGGCGTCGGTGACTTCGCCCATTACGCCGCCGAGGGCGTCAATCTCACGCACCAAGTGGCCCTTGGCGATGCCGCCGATCGCCGGATTGCAGGACATCTGGGCGATGAGGTCGATGTTCATGGTGATCATCGCCGTGCGCAGCCCCAGTCGGGCGCACGCGCGTGCGGCTTCACAACCGGCGTGCCCGGCGCCGACAACGATCACATGATACGGTCTTGCCACGATGACTTTATTCTAGTTGAGAAGTGCGGCTAGCCGCTGATTCCGGCTGTCAAATCGCGTACAATGCGGGGTGACCATGCGACCAATCCTCATCGCGGTGGGGCTGCTGGCGTCAGCGGCTTACGGCCAGAACAATTGTGATCGCGCCTGTTTGGAGAATTTCATCGACCAGTATCTCGACGCCGTGGCGGCACACGATGCTTCGCACCTTCCCTTAGCGAAAGGCGTCAAGTATACGGAGAACGGTCAGCACCTGGATTTGAACGACGGCTTATGGAATACCATGACCGCCAAGGGCAGTTATCGTCTCTTCGTCGACGATGTTCAGGCCGGACAGGTTGCGTTTATCGGAACCATTCGAGAAGCCGACGCTCCCGCCATGATCGCGGTGCGGCTGAAGGTTCAGAATCGCCAAGTTTTCGAAATCGAGACATTCGTGGTGCGCAATATGAACGCCGCTAAGAATCTCGAGGAGAAATGGAAGGCTCCGAACCACCTATATCTTGAAGCCGTGCCCGCATCGGAACGCATGTCGCGGCCGGACCTGGTCAAAACCGCGAACATGTACTTCACCGGCATGCAGCAGAACGACGGCAAGGGAGTGTACCCGTTCGCCGACGATTGCGATCGGCTGGAAAACGGCAACCAGACCACCAACGCCCCGCTCGCGCAAGGCAAGCAGAGACCCGATCCCAAGACCGCGTCGAACTATTCTTCGGCCTGGAGTTGCAGAGAACAGTTCGAATCGGGTCTGCTTCATTTCGTGACGCGAATTCGCGACCGCCGCTTTGTCGCCGTCGATCAGGAGCGCGGCCTGGTCTTCAGCTTCGCCTTTTTCGATCACGCCGCGGGTAAGACCCGCACATTTCAAACGCCGGACGGGCGAACGGTAACCGCGGGGCCGGTGCGTCCTTGGACTTGGGAAATCGCCGAGATGTTCAAAATCGATAAGGGGAAAATTCGGCGTATTGAGGCTATCCTGGAGCAGGTGCCCTACGGAATGGGATCGGGCTGGAGCAGTTGGGAAGATCAAATGTCGAGTCGCGCCAGATGAGTTCAGGGTGTGCGGTCAGGTCGAAGACGCCGCCTGAAAGGCGGCGGCAGGCTCATAGCCTGCCCCACGTCTTGCTGCTATTGGCGGGGGCGGCGCTCCTGTTGGGTGCGGACACCAAGAAGCCCAAAGGGCCCGTGCCGCTGCCGGAACCGCATTCTATGGTCGGAGAAACCGCCAAGGGCACACCCATTCCCGCCTACATGGTGCCTGGGGCGGCGGCCAACTCTCCCACGGTGCTGCTCATTGGCGGATTGAACGGCTTTCAGCGAACCTCGCGTGGCATCACCATGGAGATTCGCAAATACCTGACGCGGAAGCAGCGTAATCGTCCCTTCCGGCTGCTCGCGATTCCTAACGCCAATCCGGATGCGATTCGTTTGGTCTTTCCTCCGGAAGGCGTAGCATATCGCGATAATCCGGAATCGCACGCGCTGTGGCGCTGGATCGCCATGCAATCGCCCGACCTGGTTTTGATCGAATCCAACGAAGACTACGGCTTGGCGGACTCCCTCGCGGACAGCCCGGTAGCCGGGGTCGCCAAAGTGGCGGCGCGAGATATTACCTCCAGTGAAGATGTTCTCGACTCACTGCCGCAATTGCTGGCTCAATCGGAAGCGCACCGCGAGATGGACCGCCGCGTGGCGCGTTCGCCCAAGCAGGTGGCCGACGAACTGGCGCAGGTCTACGGGCAGGAATTCACTCAGCCCATCTATATCCAAGCCTTGGCGCTGATCGGACAAATGCGCTTGGGTCACACCGCCGAGGTGCAACGACTCGCGATCCCGTTCGTCAACGGCAGCCGCGATCCGCTAGCGCAGGCCACTTCGCTCACGCTCGGCGGGCATTTGGTGTTCGCGGAACTCGCGCGGAAAACCAACGACCCTCGTTACGCGCAACTGGTCCGCAAAGCCGCTGATCTGGGCTTCGACGAACACGGCCAGATGAAGACCTCCATGCCGTATCACGACGAGATGTCCGACTCGGTGTTCATGGCGTGTCCACTTTTGGCCGAGGCTGGGCGGCTTACCGGGGATCGCAAATACTTCGACATGGCCGCCCGGCATTTCGATTTCATGCAGAAACTGGACCAGCGTGCCGACGGCCTCTGGCGCCACTCGCCGCTGACCGACGCCGCCTGGGGGCGGGGCAATGCGTTTGCGGGGCTGGGACTGGCCTTGACGCTGTCCGCATTTCCGAAGGATCATCCGGCGTATGGACGCATGGTGCTGGCGTTCCAGCAGCACATCGCCGCGCTCACACGGTTTCAGGACGCCGATGGTTTGTGGCACGAGGTCATCGATAGACCGGCTTCCTACGCCGAATACACCGCAACGGCCATGCTCGGCACGGCGATTCAGCGCGGGATTCGCAACCGGTGGCTGGAAGAGAAATCGTACCGGCCGCATGTGGAGATGGCGTGGCGGGCGGTTTCGGCGCGCACGGCCCCGGACGGGCGGCTATTGGATGTGTGTGAGTCGACGAATAAGCAGAAGACGCTGGAGGATTACATGCGGCGGGCGGCGTTGTTCGATAAGGATGCTCGGGGGGGCGCTATGGGGTTGTTGTTTGCTACGGAGTTGGCGGGGTTGCAGTAATGTATGTGGTGCAGGGCCAGGCCCTGTAATGGCAGCGCGCGCTGCCCCACTCTTCTTAAGCAGGAGGTCGCTATGAGAAATCCAGGCAGCATTGTTGGAGTTCTGTTGCTGTCGGCCGTGTCCCTCGCGGCGCAACACGAGTACACACCGACCGAGGCTGAGATCGGCAAAGGCGTGTACCTCAATAATTGCGTCTACTGCCACGGCCCGGACGGCGATCAGATCGCGGGCATCGACCTGGGCCACGGCAAATTCAAGCGGGCCAAGACCGATGAGGATTTGATGAATATCATCCGCAACGGGATCGATGGTACGGGCATGCCGGCGCAAAACATCCGCGAGCAACAGCTCCTACCCCTGGTGGCGTTCTTGCGATCCCTGTCGAGCGAACCCGCCGGTCAGGCAGCCGCCCTGGGCGATCCCAGGCGCGGGAAACTGATCTTCGAAGGCAAAGGCGGCTGTGCCGGTTGTCACCGCGTGCGAGGCCAAGGGTCCTATGCCGGCCCGGATCTGTCCGAAATCGGCGGAATGCGGCGGTCCGCGGATCTGCGGCGCGCACTGCTCGACCCGGCCGCCGATGTTCTTCCGCAGAACCGGTACTTCCACGTGATGCTCAAGAACGGGACCACATTCACAGGCAGGATCTACAACCAGGACACCTTCACTGTTGAGTTGCTGGACAGCCAGCAGAAGCTGCGCACCATTTCGCGCTCGGACCTGAAGGAATTCACGCTGGTGAAGAACCCGCCCATGCCTTCGTACAAGGACAAGCTCAGCGCACAGGAATTGAACGATGTCGTGGCTTACCTGGCGTCTCTGAAAGGAGTCTGATCATGCAGCGAACCTTACTTCCACGCGCGGTGATGTTGTTAGCTGGAGCCGCCGGACTGGCCGGTGCGCAGGGCGTCACCTTCGACCGCATCCTCAACGCTTCAAAGGAGCCGCAAAATTGGCTCACCTACTCGGGCGCCACCGCGAGCCAGCGCTACAGCTCGCTTTCACAGATCACTCCGGCCAACGCCAAGAACCTGGAGCTTCAGTGGATTTTCCAGGCTCGCTCGCTTGAAAAATACGAAGCCACGCCACTGGTGGTCGATGGCACGATGTACACGGTACAGGATCCGGATGACGTGGTGGCGCTGGATGCCGCTACGGGGCGCGTGTACTGGACCTACAACTACACGCCTTCGAAAGACGCCCGCCCGTGCTGCGGACGGCTCAGTCGCGGCGTCGCGATCCTGGGGGACACGCTCTACATCGGCACCATCGACGCGCACTTGCTCGCGCTCGACGCCAAGAGCGGCAAGCCGCTGTGGAACACTACCGTGGCCGAGGCCGAAAAAGGCTACGCCATCACTCACGCGCCGCAGATCGTCAAGGATAAAGTGATCGTCGGCATGGCCGGAGGCGAGTACGGAATCCGCGGCTTCATCGCCGCCTTTGACGCCAAAACCGGCAAAGAAGTCTGGCGGTTCTACACGATTCCCGGTCCGGGCGAGCCAGGTCACGAGACCTGGCAAGGCGATTCGTGGATGCACGGCGGCGCTTCCGTGTGGGTCACCGGTTCCTACGATCCGGAATCGAATCTGACTTACTGGGGCATCGGCAATCCGGGGCCGGATTGGAATGGCGATGTGCGTCCCGGCGATAACCTCTATAGCGATTCCGTCGTGGCCCTGGATGCCGACACGGGCAAGCTCAAGTGGCACTACCAATTCTCGCCGCACGATGAGTTCGACTACGATTCCGTGCAAGTGCCGGTGCTCGCCGACATCGAATGGCAGGGACGTCCGCGCAAGGTGATGATGTGGGCCAATCGCAACGGGCTGATGTACGTGCTCGACCGCACGACCGGGCAATTCCTGATGGGCAAGCCGTTTGTGAAAGTGAATTGGATGGATGGGTTCGATGAAAAGGGGCGGCCTAAGAAGCTCGCTTCGGCTGCATCCAGCAAGACTGGCACGCTGATCTTCCCCGGTAACCAAGGTGGCACTAATTGGTACAATCCGTCCTTCAGCCCGCACACGGGATTGTTCTACATTCCCAGTTGGGACGATTACTCGTCGCTGTATGTGAAACAGGACCAGGATTTCGTTGAGGGGCGTACTTACGGGGGCGGCGGTCCGCAGAATCTTCCCCCTGCGGGGATTCCACCGGTGAATCTGGGTGCGGGTAATTATCGGGCTGAGGGCGATATCTACGGGGCGGTGCGCGCTTTTGATCCTAAGACCGGGGAAAAGAAGTGGGAGTTCAAGATGGCCGATGTGACCGACGCCGGTATTCTGACCACGGCTTCGGACGTGTTGTTTAGCGGCGGGCGCGAAGGGTACTTCTACGCGCTCGACGCGCGCAATGGCAACCTGCTGTGGAAGGTGGCCGTCGGCGGACGCGTTACTTCGGGGCCAATGACTTATATGGTCAATAACCGGCAGTATGTGGCCGTGGACGCGGGGAATTCGCTACTGGTGTTCGCATTGCGGCAATAGGCCCCCGTGGAGCACGTTCTTGAGCGTGCCATGTCGGCACTCGTGCCGACACTCGTGGACGGGTCCCGGCCATGCGTCCCCAAGAGTGGGGACGTGGCACGCTTGAGAGCGTGCTCCACATAGCAAATAGTACACAGCACAGCACGCATCAGCGGACGCGGGCTAGGAAGTCTTCTAGCGTGCGGCCCTGTTGCCGTTCAAACACTGCTCCGGCGGCAATAGCGCTCATCCGATCTAGACGGAAGCTGCGAAAATCGCGGCGCAATTCGCACCACGCGGCCAGGGTCCAGACGTTGCCCCAGAAGTAGAGGCCCAGCGGCTGGGCTCCGCGGCGCGAGGCTTCTCCGTCCTCCCTTTGATAGTCGAACTCGAGGCGGCGGGTCTCGGCGATCGCCTGCCGGATGGTATCGAGCGACGCCCGCACACCTGGTTTTGTGCGCAAGTCGACAGCGTAGATCTGTGGTTTGTTCAGCTCCGCCTTCAGCCGCTCCGGTAGCGCGGCTTCGATCTTTTGGAGCGCCTGGCGCGCTGCGTCGGAGAGTTTTTCAGTCGTCCAGGCCTCGACCATTCGTGCGCCGACCACCAGCGCTTCGATTTCTTCACGCGTGAACATCAGAGGCGGGACGTCGAAGCCGCGCAGAATGTATCCGACCCCGGCTTCGCCCTCGATGGGGACTCCCGAGCGCCCCAGATCTTGGATATCTCGGTAGATTGTCCGCTCGGAGACGGCCAGCTTGCGGGCGAGCTCGCGCGCCGTGGTGCGAGTCCGCCGCAAGCGCAGGTGCTGGACGATTTGAAAGAGCCGGTCGGCGCGGCGCACGTTCTCAATTTACTCTCATTCGAGGCTTTATCAATCGAGCGCCGAGAGCCCGACCAGATTGCCTTCGAGATCGAGGAATCGCGCGAAGAATCCCATGCCGGGGCCGATCGGAGTCTTGGGGATCACGATCTTGCCGCCCGCGGCTTCGACTTGGGCGATGGCGGCGTCGATCTTCATAGCGCTCAAATAGACGACCGAGCCAGCACCCGACGGAACCATCCCCGGCCCTCGCATGAGGCAGCCGCCGGGACCGGGGTCTTGGTGCGGAAAGATTGCAATCTGGTTCGGCCCAAACTCTTTAGCTTCGAGCTTCAAGCCGAGCACTCGATTGTAAAAGGGGATCGATGTGTTGAAGTCCGCCGTGGGAATTTCAAACCATTCCACGGCGTTTTGGGATGTGGTGTTCATGCTCGAATTGTGCCGGAGGGCTCCTGACAGCGTTGTGTCAGGAGACTTTGAGTCCAGCGGCTCGCGCCAAGCGCTTTTGCCCCCGGTCGAAGGTAAGAAACACTTCGGCGTTGAGCGAGAGCGCGATAGCCACATGCAAAATGTCGAGCGATCGGACTCCGCTGTGCCGGGTGTGGCGGCGGGTGAGCAACAGCGCTTGCTCGTAGGCCGCGGCCGGCATCGCATGACGACGCAAAAACGTGCCGATGTCGGCGTCGAACGCGCGCAAGGACTGATCCGCCTGGTGCGGGGTGATCTCCTTGCGGAACACACGCAACTCTAACGCGTTCGTAAACGCGAATTCGCCAAATGGAACCAGCCAAAGCTCGCCGTGTCCGGTCACGCCTGCCTGCGCCTCAAACGAGTTGGCGTCGGGAGTGTAGAGCGAAACCAGGAAACTGGAATCCGCGTAGCCGCCCACTCAGCGATCCCGGTCCCAACGAATTAACTCGGCTCCGCTTACCTTCAGGATTTTGTCGCCGTAAATTTTCTTCATCCGCCCCAGGAAATCCGGGATCTGAACCGGTTTCTGCCCCGCGTCGGGAGGCACCAGTTTGCCGATGACTTTGTTGCGCTTGGTAATCTCCACCGGCTCGCCCTCGGCCAGCAGGCGTTCCACGCGCGGAAAGTCATAGCGCAGATCGCGCACGGAGGCCCGCTTCATGTGATACATTTTAGCATCACAAAGCGGGTGTCTCACAAGAGACGTTGTCGATCAGCCGGGTCTGCCCCAGCCAAACCGCGGCGGCGATGAGCACCGGGCCGGACACGTTTTCGATGGGGATCATGTTGGCGGGATCGACCACCTCGACGTATTCGACGCGCATCGGGGTCGCCTCATGCAGGCGGTGAAGGATCGCCTGGCGGATGTCCCGAGCGGACGCCGCGCCGCGGGAGACCATCTCCTGACCGAGCCGCAACGCTTCAAATAGCACCGGCGCAACGCGGCGCTCTTCGGCGCTCAAACGCTGGTTTCTGGAACTAAGTGCCACGCCGTCCGCCTCCCTGACGGTCGGGACCGGTACGATTTCCACGGGAAAATTCAGATCCCGGACCATTCTCTCGATTACAGCCAGTTGCTGAGCGTCCTTCCGGCCGAAGTACGCCCGGTCAGGCCCCACGATGTGAAACAACTTTGCCACGACGGTTGCGACGGCTCGAAAATGACCGGGCCTGAATTTCCCGCAGAGACGCTCGGAGACGCCGGCTACTTCCACGGCGGTGGACGGCGCGGCCGCGTACATTTCTTGCTCCGCTGGAGTGAAAATCGTATCCACGCCGTGCGCCTCACACAACGTCACATCGTGCGCCAGATCGATTCCATATGCCAGGTAATCGTCGCGCCGGTCGAACTGCGGCCCGTTAACGAAGATGCTGACACACACGTGATCCGTTTCGATCCGCGCGCGACCGATCAACGCAGTATGGCCCGCGTGCAGGGCGCCCATCGTCGGCACGAACCCGATGGTTTTCCCCGCCCGCCGGAGTTCGCCCAGACGCCGCCGCACTTCAGCGATGGTGGCGATCAATGCGGCGGACACGGCGGAAACCGCCCCTCCCGCACATCCTCGACGTACTCTTTGGCGGCCGCCACCAGCGTCTCGCCGAGCCGGGCGTACCGCTTTACAAACGACGGAACGGACGGGTACAGACCGAAAGCGTCGTAGCTGACCAGCACCTGCCCATCGCAGTCCGGACCGGAGCCGATGCCGATCGTGGGTATGGTCAACGCGGCTGTGATCGTCTGCGCGAGCTCGGGCGGAATACATTCCAGCACGATGGCAAATGCTCCCGCCTGCGCCAACGCCTGGGCGTCTTCCATCAGCTGCCGGGCCTGTACTTCGGTCTTGCCGGCCCGCCGATACCCGCCCATACGATGGACCGCTTGCGGTGTGAGCCCGATGTGTCCCATCACTGGAATGCCGGCCTCCACGATCCGCGCGACAGTGGGCGCAATCGGCGCTCCTCCCTCCATTTTGACGGCCGCAGCGCCGCCTTCCTGGATCAGCCGCCCGGCATCGCGCAGTGCCTGCTCCGGGGTCGCCTGGTAGGAAAGAAATGGCAGATCCGCGACGACTAACGCTCGCTGAGCGCCCTTGGCAACGGCCCTGGTGTGGTGAATCATCATGGCCATCGTCACCGGGATGGTAGTCTCCTCGCCCAGGATCACCATGCCGAGCGAATCGCCCACCAGCAACGCATCCACGCCGGATTGATCCAGCAAGCCCGCCATGGTGGCGTCGTAAGCCGTAAGAACCGCGATCTTTTCGGAGCGGGTCTTCTTGGCGATCCAGTCGGTAATGCGAACGGGTGTGGTCATAAACGTCGCCGCCAGCTATTCAAGTCCAGGATCGCATGAACCTCGTGCGATCCATCCATCCGCTACACTGAAAAGCAATAGATGGCGGCGCGCTACCGCAGTTTTCGCGACATCGATTGGCCCCTGCTGCTGATCGCCCTGATCATCTGCGCCCTGGGCGTGCTGCAGATCTATTCCGCCACCCACGATACCCGCTGGCACGACGCCTGGTGGAAACAGTTGCTGTGGGTCGCCATCGCCCTGGGGATCATGTGGGTGGTCATGTCCATCGACTACCACACGCTGCTGGGACAGGTGCCGGTTCTATACGTGCTCTCGCTGGCGGCGCTGGTGGCCACCATGACGATCGGCCGGCTGGCGTTCGGTTCGCGGCGCTGGATCCGGATCCCGGTCTTGGGCTTCAATTTTCAGATCTCGGAATTCGTCAAACTGGTGATAATATTGTTAGTGGCGCGGTACCTCTCGGAGCTGAAAAGCAGCGATGTGCGTTTCCGCGACCTGCTGAAAATAGGAGGCTTAGTCGGAATCCCGACGGCCCTGGTGATGTCTCAGCCAGACCTGGGAACGGCCCTGACCTACGTGCCGGTCCTGGCCGGAGGGATTTTACTGGCGGGCGTGCAATGGCGCTACCTGGTGCTCATCGCAGTGGTGCTCGGTCTGGCGCTACCTCTGGGCTGGCAGGTCCTGCAGCCCTATCAAAAAGCACGTTTGCGGACTTTTTTAGATCCCTCGCGCGATCCCCGTGGGGCTGGCTACCAGGTCATCCAGTCCAAGATCGCCGTAGGGGACGGAGGCATGTGGGGCCGGGGCGTCACCCAGGGCACCCAAACGCAGCTCCGGTTTCTCCCGGTGCCGCATACCGATTTCATCTTTTCGGCCTTCGCCGAGGAGCATGGATTCGTCGGTGTGATCCTGGTCCTGGGCTTGTATTTCTTGTTGCTGATGCAGATCGTGCAAAACGCGCAGACTGCACCCGACCGCGCCGGAATGTATATTTGTATGGGCGTGGCGACGCTGTTGTTGTTCCATTTGCTGGTGAATGTCGGCATGGTTGTGGGAAGCATGCCGGTGACGGGAATTCCTTTGCCGCTGATGAGTTCCGGCGGCTCGAACATGTTTTCGGTTTTCATGATGTTGGGGCTGGTCAATAACGTCCGGCTCCGGAGGTTTGCAGGCTGAAGCGCACAGGCTGTCAGTCCGTTGTGCGCGGATACGCTAATGCAGCGCGCGGGCGGAGACGATCTCCGTAATAGTGCTGCGGTTTCAGAGAAGTTTGAAAGACGGACCAGGGTGCCGGGGAACCCGCTTGCGGGTCCGGCGCGGGGACGGAAGGCAGGTTTCGGAAAACAAGTTTTGGGAGCGGTTTTGCGGAGGATTCAGGGAAGCGCTCGATTTGAAACAGTCGGCGCACCGGATCCTTGGCCTCCGCGACGCTGTTCCATAGTGGCAGCCGGGTAGCGCGTTAGAGGAGTGTTGAGGGACGGCTCTTCACGAATGCGTACATCGGGAGGCGGCGGCCGGCGTTGAAGCCAACGTCGAAGAGGGTCGCGGCGCCGGGTGCGCTCCACTCCAGCGCGTGAAGCCTCCGCTCTGAAGCGGAGGTTTTCGAAGATTACCCGGCCGGGCGCTCCAATCCCGAACTCCTTCCATAATCTTCCCGCCCAAAGCGCCCGGTCCTTCACGTGAAGGCGCCCCGCGTCGTAGCCGCGGGGAGGGAGGGACATATGAGTAGTAAAGAGTTGGTCATCTCGGCCAACCGCCACGAGACCAAAGTGGCGTTACTCGAAGACGATCAGTTAGTGGAAGTGTACTTCCAGCGGACCAACGAATATTCGCTTGCCGGAAGCATCCATAAGGGCCGCGTCACGCGCGTGCTGCCCGGAATGCAGTCCGCCTTCGTGGATCTGGGCCTGGAGCGCGACACGTTCCTGTACGTGTCCGACTTCCTGGAGGAACACGAGGACATCGATAAATTCACCGGCGACGAGCGCCTCCCGCAGGAGCGCGCGGGCCGCGGTGGCGAGGGTAGAGAAGGCAGAGAGAGCCGAGAAGGCAGAGAGAGCCGAGAAGGCAGAGAAAGCCGAGAAGGACGCGACCGCGACGATCGCCGCGGCCGGGGTTCCGGCGACCGGCGGCCCGCCCAACAACCGCCCCCGCTGCCCCCTATCGCCGAGTCCCCGGCCGCAGCAGTGGAAGCTGCTGCACCCGAAGCGCCGGACGAAGCCGCAGCCGCACCGGTCCTATCTCAGCCGCTCCCAGCGCCGTCTCAACCCCATGCCGGACCCGCCCCGGACCGTCACGACGATCGCGGAGACCGCCGTGGGCGCCGCTCGCGCCGCCGCCGCAACCGCGGCCGTGGTTTTCCCGAGTCGAAATACGCCCCGGAAACGTCGACTGCTCCCGCCGCAGTCACGGAAGAGCTGGAGCCTGAAGAAATTCCCGCGCCCGTCAGTGCCTCCCCCGTCAGTGCCTCGCCATTCAGCGCGTCCCCTGTCAGCGTCTCACGCTTCAGCACCGCCCGGGAGACCCCCATCGTGTTGCCGGGAGAGTCCCTCGCCAAGTACCGGCACACGCCGCTATCGAGCCGTCAGGACCAACGCGGACCCGAGCCCGAGGAACTGCCAGCGGTAAAAGTCGCCGCCCAACCTGCGAGCACAGTCCCCACGCCCGTCCCGGCCGGCGTGCCCGAACCAGACAACGAAGAAAATGAATACGACGAGCCCCTCCACTACCCTCCCGACAACCTGCTGCCGGATCTCCCGGCGCACTTGGCCGAGCCGGATACTCCCGAGCGCCTGAGCGAAATTCCGTTTGCCGACGTGCCTCCGCCGCTGCCGCGCGCGGCCCGAACCGAAGCGGAAAATGAGGCCGAAACCGAGACCGAGTCCGGAGCCCCCGCCGTGGCGTCCATGGGCGACGAAGACGAAGACCTCGACATCCAGGCCATGATCCTCGGAGAGGCCGGCGTGGAGAATGGTTTGGAGAATGGTGTCGAGGATGGTCTGGAGAGTGGCTCCGAAGACGAGGAAGGTGAAGAGTCCGAAGAGTCGGCTGAAGCTGAAGCCGCCGCCGGTGAGGCTCCCGCCGTCGGCCCTGAAACCGGATCGGCGCAAGTCCGGCAACGCTCAGGCCAATATCCGCACCGCGTATCGCGTCGCATGCGCCGGGGGCGCGGCCGGGGTCCGGAACGCGGACCTGAACGTGGACCTGAACGCGGACCCGAGCGTGGTCCGGAACGCGGAACTGAACGTGGACCAGAACGTGGCACAGATCGTGGTCCCGAAGGTGGCCGCTCCGCCGAAGAGCGCGAACAAACGGTATCTCGCCCGGTGGCCCGTCCCGTAGCGCCAACCCTATCCATCAGCGACCTGCTCAAGGAAGGCCAGGAAATCATCGTCCAGATCGCCAAGGAGCCGCTCGGCCAGAAGGGCGCGCGCATCACCTCGCATGTGGCCTTGCCGGGACGCTACGTGGTCTACATGCCCACGCTCGAACACATGGGCGTGTCGCGTAAGATCGGCAGCGACGAGGAACGCTTGCGCCTGAAGCGCATTCTGCAAGGCCGCCGTCCCGGACCCGTGGGCGGCTTCATCACGCGCACTGCCGCCGAAGGCCGCACCGAAGAGGAAATCGCGGCCGACATGCAATTCCTCTACAGCCTGTGGACCGAGATCCGCCGCAAAGCCGAGTCGAAACCCGCGCCGCTGCTGCTGCACCACGACCTCGACATCGTGCAGCGCATCCTGCGCGACCAGTTGGCCGACACCTTCAAGGCCATCTGGATCGACAACGAGGAGCTGTACGAGAACGTCCTCAGCTTCGTCCAGCGCTTCCAGCCTTCGCTGGTCGGCAAGGTGAAACTGTACACCCGCGAAGCGCCCATCTTCGACGCGTTCAGCATCACCAGCGAGCTCGAAAAAGCGCTGCGGCCGAAGGTGTGGCTGAAATCCGGCGGCTTCATCGTCATCAATCAGACCGAAGCATTGGTGGCGATCGACGTGAACACCGGCAAGTTCGTGGGCAAGACCAACCGCCTGGAAGACACCATCGTCAAGACCAACACGGAAGCGATCAAAGAAATTGTCCGGCAGATCCGGCTGCGCGACCTGGGCGGCATCATCGTGATCGACTTCATCGACATGGACGAGCGCAAGAACCGCCAGAAGGTGATGCAGGTGCTCGAGGAAGCCATGCGCGTCGATCGCGCGCCTTACAAGATTCTCCAGTTCAACGATTTCGGGCTGGTGGCGATTACGCGCAAGCGGGTGAAGCAGTCGCTGGAGCGGACGCTATGCTCGCCCTGCCCGCACTGCGAAGGCGCGGGCTACATTAAGAGCACGCAGACGGTAGTGAGCGAGATCCTCACCGAGGCCCGCAAAATGTCGTCGAGCGTCGAAGGCAAGGACGTCATGCTGCGTGTGCATCCCGACGTGGCCAAGGTGCTGAAGTCGCACCAGAACAAATTCCTGGAGGAGCTCGAAGACGTGCTGCGGCGGCCGGTCCTGGTGAAGAGCGATCCGCTGTTGCACCATGAGAAGTTCGATTTGGCGTAGCGGCAAGAGGTGCGACCTGATGTGAAACTCCTCGCGGCATTTCTTGTGCTTGTGCCTCTCGCGTTTGGCGAGATGCACCAAGTGTGGGAAGTGCGGTTGGGGAACAAGATCAAGGAGCCTCCGGGATGGGGGACTCTCAAACGCCGCGAACTCCAAGATATCGCGTTTTCACCCGACGGAAAGCTGCTTGCCGTCACGATCGACGATCACGCGGGGCCGGCCACGATCGGCACGCATGTTCTGGTGATGGATGTAGCCACGCCCGCCGCCGATATTCGGCAGTATGACGTCGGCACCTGCGGCGCACCGCTCGAATGGTCGCCCGGCGGAGACGCGATTCTAGTCTGCGGGTACGTACTCAGGTTTCCGGGCGGCACGGCGTGCAGCACAATCGAACCCCGATCCGCGAACCTACCGCCACTCTTTCCGATCTTTCGCGATCAACTTAGTCATGAATTCTGGCGGGATTCGACCCACATCGTGCAGATCGAGTTAGACGGCGCGTCAGTATTGGACAAAGACTGCCACAAGCAGCCCGCTACCCGCGAGGAAATATTGGATCTTGAACGTGCGTCCCGCAAGATGCCGTCTGGCTGGCCGCCTGAAGCACTCCAAGACTACATAGTGGTCAGCGCATCGAGGGATCGGTTGCGCGTTCTTGTTGAGCATCATGGCTTCAGCTCTCTCCATCATATCGATCTATTGGCGCAGTTGACCGACGACCCGAAGCCAGTCGACCGGCGGCTGGTATGGGATGTAGGCACGGCGCGCGAAATTGCTGCATGGAAACCGTTCAAACAACCCTACTCCCCCGCAGTCACGGTGCACCCATACCGGAACTGTGCACTCTCGTCCGACGGCCAATTCGTGGCAGAAGGCGGCGACGGTGTCGTGCGACTATATCGGCTCGATTAAGTCACCAAGCTCAGGTTAGCGCGCCCGCCACAGCTTAAGGCCGGGAACGTCCGCGAAATCCGATGGATTCAGCGTCCACAGTTCGGCCTTATGGCGGATGGCGCAGGCCGCGATGGCGATGTCGATTTCCCGGGATCGCGCGCGGCGCACCGAACGATAAATATCAGCGCTCAATGCGGCGTCCTCAACACTAAATGGAATGGCGGCGCTGGCAGGGACCAGGAACTCCTGCATTTGGATCTCGCGTTCGGTCCGAGGTCCGCGCAGCCATTCGTAGATTACAAGCACCGACAGCGCGACTTGTCCTGGCGTCTCCAAGGCGCGTTGGAGCGAGGGGCCGGAATGTTTGGGTCCGGTCAGGCTGTCGATCAGGACCGATGTGTCCAGCATGACCACGATGGATTACTCGGAGGGATGCAGCCTGCCCCCGGATCGACGGGCGCGGCGGATCTCCTGGATCTCACGATTTACTTCATGCTGGGTCCGGGTGGGTGGCTCCTTCAAGTACTCTTCCAATGCGCGCAGCTTCCGCAGACGCTCGGCAGGGCTCCAGGGGTCGGACTTGGTGTGATAGTCATGGATGGCTTCACGCACAGCCTGGCTTTTCGGAATGGATTTGCGTGCCGCAGCCTCGCTCAGTTCGGCCACCGTAGTTTCGTCGAGCGTGAACGTCACCTTTACCATACTCCAGCCATACTACCATATCGACTCGCCGGACCACGACCGCCGTGTGAAGAGGTGAAATAATGGCCCTGATGAAATCCCCGGCCGCGTGGCTTTGCCCCTTGGTGGCTCTCGCGAGCGTCGTCTCCGCCCAGCCCCTCCAGAAAATCACCATCAACTTCCCCACCCGCAGCGCGTCTTCCTGGCCGCTGTTCATGGCCAAGGAGGGCGGCTTCTACCAGAAGTACGGCCTCGACGTGACGCTGGTGTTCGGCGTCCACCCGGCGGGCATCGCCATGGTGGTCAGCGGCGAAGCCCAGATGACCAACTATTCGCTCGAAACCGCGATGCAGGCCATGGCCCGCGACGGCTCGCTGGTGGTGGTCGGCAGCCCGCTCAATACCGCCACGTTCGCTCTGATGGCGCGCAAGGACATCCCCAACGTCCAGGCGCTCAAGGGCAAGCGCATCGCCGTCGGCCAGATCGGCGACGCGCCGTCCAACTACGCTACTGAGCTGCTCAAAGCCTACGGACTGAAAGCCCGCGACGTGGAATGGATGGCCGTGGGCGGTGATGCCAACGGCCGCGCGGCGGCGCTCGAAGCCGGCCGCGTCGACGCCACCATGCTCACCGCGCCCGCGTATTTCAAGATGGAAGAGCGCGGATACAAGAGTCTGACCAACCTCGCCGATCACCCCGAAATCTTCGCGTCCACCACGTACCTGATGAAGAAGTCGGTCGTAGCCGCCAACCCCAAACTGCCCGAGCTACTGATCAAGGCTCAAGCCGAAGCCATCAAGCGCTTCTACGACGACAAGGATTTCGCCGTGCGCGCCTACATGGTCTACGATCCGCAATCCCGCGCCGATGTTGAACGCTTCTACGACATCCACTCGAAAGGCAATCTCTTCGAGCGCGTGCCCTACGTCTACGCCGGATCGATCAAAGCGGTGATCGAGGAGCAAACCGATCCGCAGTTGATCGCGGTCATGAAGGGTTACGATTACCGCAAGGTGGTCGACAACACCTACGTCGACCGCCTGGTGAAGCAAGGCTATTTCGAAGCGTTGTTCGGCCCCAGTATCAAGGCAGAAGAAGACCGCAAATCCAAACTCGCCTTCCGTTGAAACCCCGCCCGTAAGGGCGGGGATACCGAGAGCCTCCCACATGCCATTCAAATATCGTGCCGATAATGTCGGCAGCTTACTCCGTCCCGCCGAGTTGCGGGAGGCCAGAAAGAGCCGCGACGGTGACGGAGTGGAACTGAAAGCCATAGAAGACCGCCACATCCTACGCGTACTGCAGCGCCAGAAGGAACTCGGATTCCGCATCTTCACCGACGGCGAATTCCGCCGCGGCGGCTTCATGAGCGACTTCAACGAGTCGGTCGAAGGCCTCGACAACGCCGAAATGATCGCGCGCGACTGGAAGATCCAGGGCACCGGCGCGGAGGCCTTGGCCGGGGTCAAGAATCGCTTACCCGGAGTAGTCGTAAGCAAGATCCGCCAGAAGAACCGCCTCACCGCGCACGAGGTTCCGTTCCTAAAGCAGCACAGCCCCGGCGATATCAAGATGACTCTGCCCACGCCCAACCAGTTCCCGGCCATCGCCTACAAGAAGGGGCTGAGCGACCGGGCCTACGCCAGCTATTCGGAATTTCTGTGGGACATCGTGCCCATCTTCAAGCGGGAAGTGGAAGCTCTGGCGAGCGAAGGCGTCCCTTACATCCAGCTCGACGCGCCGCGCTACAGCTACTACATCGATCCCAAGTGGCGGCAGTACGTAAAGGAGCAGATGGGCATCGATCCGGAGCAAGCTCTGGACGAAGCCATCCGCGCGGACAATACCGTGATCGAAGGCGCGCGGCGCAAAGGTGCCGTGATCGCCATTCACTTGTGCCGCGGCAATAATCGCAGCCAGTGGTACGCCGAGGGCGGCTACGATCCCATCGCCGAGAAGCTCTTCAACCAGCTCAACGTGGACGCGTTTCTGCTGGAGTACGAATCCGAACGCGCCGGCACCTTCGAGCCGCTACGCTTCGTCCCTTCCGACAAGACCGTGGTCCTCGGACTGGTGAGCACCAAGCTCGCCGAGCTGGAGACCGAGGATCAACTGCTCCGCCGAATCGACGAAGCCGCGAAGTACGTGCCGCTCGACCAGCTCGCCCTCAGCCCGCAGTGCGGATTTGCCAGCGTGCTGGAAGGCAACCTGCTGACCGAAGATCAGCAGTGGCGAAAGATGGAACTAGTGGCAAACACGGCGCGGCGCGTCTGGCCGGACGCCTAGCGAACATTATGGTCCCGGACACGATTGCCCCTGACAGGCCACATCATAGATGGATTGCATTCCAGGGCCACAATCCAATGTGACCTGGTATAGATTTGCGGCGAAGCCGTAGCCGGTCGTCGGTGTCTGGATGTCGAGCTGGTAGAAGCCGGGCAGCCCTGGAGCAGGTCCAGCGTAAAGAACCGGCAGATTGCAGGAGATCGAAGCGCCCGGTGGAAGCCCCATCGCATAGAAGTGCACGATCTCTCCGGGCGAGGCCGGAGTCGTATCTAAGCTCACCAGGGCAGACCAGTCCTGGTGAATCGGTGAGCCACCCAGATCGATAAAGCAACCATTCCCCGATGGAAAACAGATGGGCAACCAAAGGAACATTGGCCGGCTGGCAAACGGGCTCACGGTCGCGGTGGAGAAGGCCTCCGGTGCCGAGCCTGGATTGAAGGTCGCGGTTAGCTGGACAGGGCGAAGCGGCAGAGTGTCCGGGGAGACGAACGTAATGCTGGACGAGCTGAGCGAAAGGACTTGTGCCGGAACACCGTCGATGTCGATTCGAACGGCGTCCGGAGAGCTGGGAACATTAGCTCCGTAAAGGATCGTAGCGGAACCTGGAACCAGCGCAGCGGCCAGATCGACCGCCGCCGGATGGTACGTCGTGCGGACGATTCCTTCGCCATGAAGATCTAACTTGGTGATCGCGCCGGAGGGCGATGAGTACCATGCGGCCAGTCCATCGTCCGACATCGCAAAGTTAGTGACTCCCGCGGGTTCGTAGACGCTGGTGAGGTCGCGAAAGCCCGTCCCATCGATGTTGATCGCATACAGTTGCTTCTGCCCCGCCGGCAGGCCCGTTCCGAATGTCACCGTGCTCAGAAAGATCACGTGCTGCCCATCCGCGCTGATCGCCGGCGCAAAGAATCCGCCATTGCCGGTGATCAGTGTGCTTTGGACTTGTGCCTGACGGCTTAATAACTGAACTGAGCTCCGATCCTGCGAAACGAAAACGATCCGGTCGGCGTTAGCATCCATCGTGGGTTCCTGGCCGCTTGCGCCGATCACTCCCTCTGGCAGTGGCGGTCCGAAGAGTCCAGGGTTGACCCCTTCAACCACCTCGCCCTGGTTGGAAATGATCCGGCCCGTTTCGTCCCTCGCGGCACCAAAAGGGAAGAGGGGAACGCTGACGCCTTTCTGCAGATCGACCACCGCGGTGCCTGGCGTCTCGAGCTCGCCTGAGTTGGTAAACAAATAGCGCCCATTCGCCGACAAAAAGCCGTACCCTGAGAACGAAGCCGCGGGCTGTCCCGCCCGTATTACTGTTGTCTGGAAGAGTGGCATAAAGCACAGCACGTCGCGGCCCAAACAATCTCGCTCGCCGGTGTACGCATAAACCGATCCATCCGCGCTGAATTGCGGCAACGAGTACTGATAATAGTCCGTCAGATAACCGAAATCGAGAAAGCCCCTCGGGTTCCACGGCGCTTCCGGGGTGCCCGTGGCAAGAGTCGCCGTCGACTCACCGCCGATCTTATATATCGACTTGGGATTCGTATTGGCGTAGGGACCCAGCCCGGGTCTGGACACCGCGAGCGAGTAATAGAGCTCCGATCCGTCGCCCGGCGCTCTTAAATCGACGAACTGCGCCAGACCGACCGAAACGAACATGCCGCTCAATAGGACAACGTGTTTCATTTCACTGCAATCGGCACCGCGCCGATGTGCTGCTCCCATGCCAGTTGCAACTGCACTTTCCCGCCGCCCTGGTCGGTGAAGGTGTACTTCATGGTCTCGATGGGTGACGGCGGCTTGCTCATGGTCATCTTCACGCGGCCCAAGTCGAGCTTGGGGTTGTAACTCAGCCCCCACTGCCCGGTTTCCTTGCTAATGATCAGCTCCCACGCATCGGGATTCTTCACCCAGCAATACAGCGTGTAGTCGCCCTTGGGCACGGCCACGCCGCCGATGTCCAGATTCGCGTCGGTGTGAAAGGCCGTGGCGTCGTTGGCCCCGGCGCGCCAGGCCGGATAAGTCGGATCGTGAGACAGGAGCCCGCTGTCGCCAAAAATCTCCCGGCCGCGCACCGATGGGGCGGAGTAGCGGATGGAGAGCTTTTTGCCGGCGACCGTGATGGTCGCCTGGGCGGGTGGGCTCTCCTGGGCGCTGGCGGTCGCGGCCGCGCCGATCATTAATAGGATCAAAACTGGGCTCAAAAAGGTTCTCATCGGGGGTTGATTCGACACTTTCCTACACTTCCGACACTATCTACAATTTCGACAGCAGCAGCCGGTTCACGGACGCCGGGTCGGCCTGACCCCGGCTGGCCTTCATGACCTGGCCGACGAGGAAACCCAGGACGGCCGTCTTGCCGCCGCGGTACTGCTCGACCTGCTTGGGATTCGCGGCGATCACCTCGTCGATGATCTTGCCCAGGGCGCCCTCGTCGCTGATGGAAGTCAGGCCCTCGCGTTCCATGATCGCCTCGGGCGCGTCGCCGGTGGCGAACATCTTGGGAAAAATTTCCTTGGCCAGCTTGCCGCTGATTTTGCCCTGAGCGATCAAGGCGACCAGATGGCCCAGCGCTTGGGCGCTGACCGGCGATTCGTCGATCTCCTTGCCTTCGGCTTTGAGGGCTCCGGCCAGATCGCCCATCACCCAGTTCGCAGCGGCACGGGCGTCACCCCCATTAGGACTGGCGGAAGCCGCCACCACTCTTTCGAAATATTCGCTCAAGGGACGCGTCGCGGTGAGCACCTGGGCGTCGTACTCGCGCAGCCCATAGGACTCGATGAATCGGGCGCGCCGCGAGGCGGGCAGCTCCGGCATGGTGGCCTTGATCTTGGCCAACCAGGTGTCGCTGACCCGCAGAGGAACCAGATCGGGCTCGGGAAAATAGCGGTAATCGTGCGCGTCTTCCTTGCTGCGCATGCTGAAGGCCTGGCCGGTGGAGGGATCGAACAGCCGCGTTTCCTGAATAATCCGGCCGCCGCTTTCAACGATCCCCACCTGGCGCTCGATTTCCTGGTCCACGGCCATCTTTAAAAACCGGAATGAGTTAAGATTCTTGGTCTCGGTGCGCGTGCCGAATTTCGAAGCGCCTTTGAGGCGGACGCTCACGTTGGCGTCGGCGCGCAGGTGGCCCTTCTCCATGTCGCACGTGGAAACTTCCACGTACTGCAGCATCTGCTTGACTTGAGTCAGGTAGGCGTGGGCTTCATCGGAGCTGCGCAGGTCCGGTTCGCTGACGATCTCGATCAACGGCGTGCCGCAGCGGTTCAGATCGACGTAGGTGTAACGGTCGGAGTCCTTGAAACCTTCGTGGATGCTCTTGCCGGCGTCGTCCTCCATGTGGACGCGCGTGACGCCGATACGCTTCTTCACGCCATCGACTTCGATGTCGACGTAGCCGTGCTCGGCCAGAGGTTGATCGTATTGCGAGATCTGGTAGCCCTTAGGCAAATCGGGGTAGAAATAATTCTTGCGTGCGAACACCGATTGTGGATTGATGCGGCAGTTGAGAGCCAGGCTGGCCTGGATGGCGAGCTCTACCGCATGGCGGCTGAGCACCGGTAACGCTCCCGGCAAGGCCAGGCACACCGGGCACACGTTGGTATTGGGCGGCGCGCCGAAGCTGGTGGGGCAGCCGCAAAAGATCTTGGTGCGCGTGGCCAGTTGGACGTGGACCTCGAGCCCAATGACCGGCTCGTATTTGGCGATCAGGTCCGGGGTCACCGGCGGCGCAACGCTGGAGGCCATGTGGAACTATTATACCGGCGAACCCACTTCGGCCTGGTTCAACCAACTGCCGTGCTTGGGTGTGTCGTGAACCGAGACGGCCCCTCAGATACCCGCCCCAATCCTCCCCGAAACGATCGGTCAGCGCCTCGCGGGCGGTGTCATGAACCCTTCAGCCAGCCTGGCTCTTCCGTCCGGACATGCCACAGGACCAGGGCTTGAGTTATGGAGTTGATGGGCGGCATAATGTAGACCGAACCCCGTGGGGCCGCCGGGCCGAACTGATCGAGAATGACCGCCTGCTGGGTGTCGTTTAATCCCTCCAGGGTATATTCTGGTGTTGCGTTCCTGACCAGCCCCCCGCCCGCCGCCACGCTATAAACGTAAGGCTGGACCAACTTGGCGTTAGCCGCTACGTAGTTGCCGATCAAGTACCAGAGATAGAGTCTTTCCAGCTGATCCAATTCCGGAGGGGTGAATACCCGCGGCAACGGTTTCAGTATGCCCTTCATCCAGTCCGTCAGCGCTTGCTTGGGTTTGGCCGCGGCGCCGGCGTGGTCCAGCCGCTTGGCGTACTCCAAATGAAGGGCCGTCGTCGCGTCCTCCCAAGCCTGCTCGGCTGAATTGCTGCTCTGGATCAGCTGATTGACCGGTCCTCCGGCGGCACCCGAGAACTGGGAGAGGAGTGGATTGACGGGGCGTTCTTCTGTACTGAGGCTTTCCCCGAGGCGTTTGCCAGCCTCGAGGTGTTTGTCGATCTTCTCCTTTATTTCGATTCCCTTTTTTAGGTTTTCTGCCCCCTCTTGCACAGTCTTCGCGACAGTGATCGCAAGTTTGGCATCCTTAGCCGTTTCTTCAACGTACTTCAGCAATGCAAGTTCGGGCAGAACGACAACCACCGCCGCGAATGCGGCCGGCCAGAAGGAGGGCGGCGGCGCGCCCGGCGGCAGACCCATGAACTGCGCCAGTTCGGTCATGGCGGAGTTCAGTTTGAGCGCGCGGTTGTACAGTTCGCTGTTGACGCGGTTGAGATAAGTATTGATATAGTTCTTGGCGTCGTCGTTGTCCTTGTTGATCTCGTTGATCGCCCGTTCATTGGCTGTTAGAGCCATGGTGTTTGTCCTCCTGACGCGTCTCCGCACGCAACCATCCGGACTGTCGACTTCGAAGCGCTGATCCGGCCGGTACTTGCGATCGTTTCCGGCGTCATAGGGTTGCAACGCCGGAGACCGGGCGGGACTATTATATACACATCCGCTTGGTCGATACGGCGGTTGAGGGCGGGGCCAGCTGCTCCGCCCGCTGTGTTACGATTCGGACAACGCTTGCGCCGTGGCCACCGAATCCAAAATCCGCCGGATTGAGCCGGATATCACGGTCGTCGAGATCTCCGGACGCCTGGCGCTGGGCAACGTTTTGGTTTCCCTGGAGTATTCGGTGCGGCGGCTCATCGAGGAGGGGGCCCGCAAGGTCATCGTCGACCTGACTGGGCTGGACAACCTCGACAGCGCCGGAATTGGAGTTCTGGTGGCCTGCAGCGGACTGATGGAGCAGAGCGGCGGTCGGATGCGCCTCGCAGGGGCGCATGGCTCGGTCGCCAAGGCATTCAATATCGTCCACATGGACCGCATTGCGGCCCTCGATCCGGACCTGGAAGCAGCCTTGCGCCATCTGGAGGCGGACAGCGCCGCGGTTTAACGTCTCGCCAAGGCGCTAAGCCGCCAAGAAATCCACGACTTTCCGGGCCATACTTTGCGCCTCCGCGTCTTGGCGAGAGCATCTTTTGGGACAGCACATTTAGGATTCCGCGAGCAGGCGAACCTTTCCGGACGCACTCGCGGCTCGGCCGAGTTTCAAGGTCAGCTCTGCCTCCCCGGGCGCGATGGCGCGCGGAACCTCGACGTTCACCTGCCAGGAACTCGAAACCGGCCCGACAAATACCGTAGAACACTTGCTGCCGTTCAAGAAAACCCGGACGTTGTTGGCGTCTGCGTTGTCGGGAAAGCCCTCGCACCAGATGCACAGGATGCGGCCGGCCTTCAGGTCGAGTTGACCGGCGGCCCAAGTGGCTCCGTCCCGAATTCCTACGATCTTCAGCTCGCAGTTGTCCGGCAAGGGCAGATCGACGGCGATGCGGAGCGCAGCGCTCTCCGGCCCTTCGCGGACGGCGATGGTCACCGGGTGCCAGCCGGGCGCGAGACCCGGCGGAACCTTGAAATTCGTCTGCCAGAAATCGCTTCCGAGCTTCGTTACCGAGATGGGGCGGACACCGTAGCCTCCGACGCGCGGCTGTACGTCGCCGCGAGTTAGGTTGGCTTCCTCCGTTCTGAAGGCGCAGGCCAGGTAATCGTCCCGCATCCAACTGCAATTGACGCCGTAGTTGGTGTTATGAAACGTTTGGAGGATCTCGGCACGGGCTCCCTCGGCGCGCGGCGCTTGAAACTGGCGGTGACACGCGAAGCCCGCGCTGTAAGTGAGGATCTTGCACAGATCCACACGGGCGAATCCGGCGGTCCGGCACATGGCGGCCAGGCAGGCCAGGTTGGGCGCGACCCAGTTGTCGGTTTGTCCCTCGAACTCGTCGTTCTCGTAGAAGTGCAGCAGCGGTTGGGCGTTGAGGTCGAAATTCTCGCGCAGAACGAAGGAGTCCACCGCGGCCAGACCGGTGGTCACCGAACACACCTTCTCGAGTGCGAGAAGAGGATGCTTCAAGTGGTAGAGCACACCAAAGAACAGGACAATGTCGAAGGTACCGACGGTTTCAGGCGAGAGTTCGTATACGTCCATCTGGCGGTAGTCGACGCGGGAGCCGTAGACGGCATGCATTTCCCGAAAGCGGGGATTATCCCAGATGTCGATGGCGACCACTTCGGCGCCGCGCCGTTCCAGCTCAAAGCTAAACCACCCGTCCCAGCAGCCGATGTCCAGCGCGCGCCGGCCAGTGAGATCCTGGGGAATCGGAAACTGGCCGAGGCGTTCACGGAGGGCCGGGATTTCGCTGACCCCGCGGATGACGCGCCCGTCGGGGAGCTCAAAACTATGCCACCAGCCGGTTTCCACCAGCATGCGGTGCCATCCGGGGCCGTAGCCGGGTTTGAACTTAGGCTGCGCGCTCATCGCTTCCATGGTACAAGGCCACGGCCGTTCGCCACGCTTAGGCCGCCCGACGCCCGATGAACAAGAAGTGATCGGAATAAGCCAGGCCTTCGATGGTTGTTCCGGTGGCTTCCACAATGTCCAACCAGCTGGCGATCTCGCCCGCGGACTTCGATTTCCACTGGTCCTGCCAGGGCGCGGTGAACGACTCGGTTCCGGCCAGCAACACTTCTTCAAAGCCTGCGGTCAGCAGCTCACGAAATTCGGAGATCGTCGTCAGATGGGCATAGCCGATCGGCGGAGCGTGCTGCGGATCGAGCGTCCCTGTCGCGAGAAACTGTGCCATGAAGCCCTGTTGACTAGGGTCCGGCTGCGAGGTTCGATGAGCCTCCGCGAATTCCTCGCCGAAGAACGTTGCCGAGAACGGATCGGGTGAGCGGAACATGTCGCGCAGGAAGGCAATGCGATTAATCCCGGCGGCGGCCACCACTCCGCCTGGTTTCAAAACGCGCCCGGCTTCCTGGACCGCCTTCTGCCGCTCCCGCAAATCGCGCAAGTGATACAGCGGGCCGAGCAGCAGGACGGCATCCAGCGAAGCATCCGCCAACGGCAGTTCGGTCGCGGAGGCGTGGTGAACCTTGGCGATGGATTCGGCCAGCCCGGCGGCCGTGAGACGCTCCTGCGCCGCTTCTAGCAAGCGCTCGGAGACGTCCACAAGATCGACGCGGCAACCGCGGCGGGCCAGAAACTCGGAATAGTGCCCCGCTCCGACGCCGATCTCGGCGACGCGGCAGCGCTCGGGCACGAAGCGACCCAGATACTGGAGTGTTATGGCATACTCGACCGGGCAAAATTGTTCCAGGCGCGCCGATTCCGCGTCCACGTAGCGGTCATAGTGCAAGCCGACCGCCGCGGCATCACCCAGGAGTTGCTTCGATTGGCTCATACTTGTTGTTCTCTTAAGTCTTCCAGATTCGCGGCCGAAGAGCCACGATAGCCGGCTGGAACTGCGCGTGCTGCAAGACCGCATGGAGAATACCTGATGGAACTCACGGAAGTCCTAAAGAATCGGCGTGCCGTTCGAGAATACACGGATGCTCGAATTGGGCGCGCGGAGATCGAACGCCTCGTCGGCGCCGCCATTCTCGCGCCCAGCGCCATGAACTTGCAGCCTTGGGCGTTTGCTGCGCTACTTGACCCGAATCGGGTTGACGCCTACGCCGAACGCGCCAAGAGCTGGTTGCTGGCGAATTTCTCGCAAACTCCCTTCGACGCGTCCCTGCGCAGCCTCCTCGAAGACCCCAACTACAGCCTCTTTCACCACGCACCCGCCCTGGTGCTGGTGTTGGCCAAGGCGTCCCATGCTCAGGCCCTGGAAGACTGCTGTCTGGCAGCCGGGAACTTGATCTTAGCGGCTCGTGACGAGGGTCTCGGCACCTGCTGGATCGGGCTGTCGCGCCCTTGGCTGAATCTTCCGGAGATCAAGGCCGAGCTCGGTCTGCCCGGGCCTTACCATGTCGTCGCGCCGATTGTGCTAGGTCACCCTAAAGTATGGCCGGCGTCACACGGCCGAAACTCTGCGGAAATACACTGGGTGGGTTGAAAACACTGGCTGTATCGAGTCTTTCGGACCAAGTAGTAGTACTGGCAGGCTACGTGCATTAGATGAGAGCGACCCGGAACAACGCCGGAATATGTAAGGAGACCAGGTATGTCACAAGTTGCAATCGAGAAAGTGAACGACGCGAGCCAGAAGACGCTGCCGATCTTTGCTGAGATCGCGAGGCGATTCGATGCCATCCGGCGGCGCGCGTTTAGTTTGTTCGAGAAGCGCGGCTGCGAACTCGGCCATGATGTGGACGACTGGCTAAAAGCGGAACAGGAACTCATGGGCTGTTCCGCTGAGTTGGCCGAAAAAGACGGCACCTACCAGATGCAGATGACGTTGCCGGGTTCTGAGGCCAAGGACGTCGAAGTTACTGCCACGCCGTCGGAAATCCTGGTGCACGCCGCCACAAAGCGGGAGAAGAAAGAGGAGAAAGACAACGTCCTATGGACCGAGTTCGGCTCCAACGACGTGTACAGACGCTTTGAAGTGTCCAATCCGATCAACGTCGATAAAGTTACGGCCAATCTCGACAGCGGCATTCTGCGGATCAACGCGCCCGAAGTTGCGAAGCCCAAGGAAGTCGCCGCCGCAAAAGCGGCATAGCTCCCGGATCGCCTTGGCGGGTTTTCTTGGAAGCGGCCGGAATCAACCGGCCGCCACCGACGCTTGGTCTGAATCCGGTGTATCGAGATTGTGCTTCTTGAGTTTGTAACGCAGCGCATCGCGGCCGATTCGAAGGATGCGTGCAGCCTTGGATTGATTGCCGCCGGATTCTTCAAGCGCGCGGATCAATAGCGCACGCTCGTGCGCCTCCAGTGTGTCGATGCTCGCAGGCGGGGACGCCACAAGTGGCGTGTGGTTTTCGGAACGCGCGTTCAAGTATGGGGGCAAGTCCTGCACGTCGATCGTATCTCCCACGGTCATCATGGCGGCGTGCCCGATGACATTCTCAAGCTCTCGCACATTGCCCGGCCAGGAATGTTGCGCGAGCCGAATTTGGGCGCGATGGGTCAGGCCGCGGATTTCCCTCCCGTATTGCGCGGCGAACCGGCTGACGAAATGACGCTGCAGCAACGGAAGATCTTCTTTGCGCTTCGCTAGCTGCGGCATCCGAATCTCCACCATAGAGAGCCGGTAGTAGAGATCTTCACGGAAACTCTTTTCGGCAATGGACGCGCGCAGATCGTGGTTGGTGGCAGCCACGACACGCACGTCCACCTTTCGGGTATTGAGCGCTCCCACGCGCTGGACCTCCTGGTCCTGTAATACGCGGAGGAGTTTGGCTTGGGTCGCCAGCGGCATGTCACCGATCTCGTCCAAAAACAGCGTGCCGCCATGGGCATGCTCAAAGAGACCAGGTTTGTCATGCATCGCCCCCGTGAAGGAGCCTTTCACGTGGCCGAACAGTTCACTTTCAAACAGCGACTCGACCACGGCCGAACAGTTGAGCACGACATAGCGGCCGGTGGAGACCGGACTCAGCTTATGAAGCGCGCGAGCGGCTAGATCCTTTCCGGTTCCCGTGGCTCCCGTGATCAAAACCGCCCGGTAGTGCGGGGCGACGCGCTGGATGCGCGAGAACATCTCCCACATCAGTGGGCTGCGGCCGATGATCCCCTCGAACTCCGCAGTAGTCCGCAACTCCTCTTCGAGGTGCATGGATCGTTGGCGCCGGCGAGCTTCATTGACCAGTTGTCCGATGCGCTCCCGCAAAGCCGGCACGGAGACCGGCTTGTTGAGGTAGTCGCTGGCTCCCTTTTGAATGGCCTCCACCGCGGTTTCCGCAGAATAGTGTGCGGTCATGAGGATCACTTCCGTCGCGGGATCGACTTCGATGAGGCGTTCGAGCACGTCCATGCCGGTCAGGTGCGGCATCATCAGATCAGTCAGCACAATCTGCGGGTGGCGGCTGCAAGCGGTGTCCACGCCATCTTCCGGGTCGGAGGCTGTGAGGATCTCCAGGCCCGGCTGGGCCAACGCGTTTGCGTGCAACTCCAGGCTGCCCGGATCGTCATCGATGATCAGCAGCGAAATCAAAGACCCAGCGGATTCAGACACAGCGGACCTTGATCGGATACGAGACTCGCTCTAATCATAATCATAGCCCACGATTCGAATCCAAATTGGATTGGAATCCAAATTGCCTGAAAGCCGGACATGGCGCAAGGAACTGTAGTTCTTGCTGGCAGTCTTCCGGTCGAACGTCTGGCACTCGACCATTTAGTCGCGGAGTTTGGGTGGTCGCTCAAGGCGGCTGGCAGCCTCCGCGGCGTAGCGGCGTTGAACGCCGATCACAACCTGGTAGCGGTTCTGTTCAGCCCGCGGGGTTTGGCGCTTCCCTGGGAGCAAGCTCTCCGAGGCATCTTGAACGCAGCGCCGGAAGCTCTTCCCATCCTCTGCCAGGGGTTTTCGGACGCGATTCACTGGCCGAAAGTGGTTGCTGCCGGGGGTTTTCACTCACTCTTCCTGCCCTTCCACATGGGCGAAGTCCGGCAGAGTCTGGGGTTTGTCTGGGACGCAAAGTGCCGTGCGGCAAGCATATCGATATGCCGCGACCCCCACCCCAGAACCGTCGTCCGCGAACAGACGCTGGCAGGCGGCACCTCGTCAGCCAGAAACGTGGCGTAAGGTGGACGCGGACTGTGCGATGGAGCGCGAAAACACGGCTAGGTGCGTCAAACCACCCACAGGCCTCTGGCCACGTCATTTAGCAGCGCCGGTGCTCATCGACCGCCGCGCCGCCATTGCCTCTTACCACCCGATTAAATGCCCGCATCGAACCCCCCGGCGGCAATCTGCAGATCGAGAGCCCTTCCGCATCGGAGCCGCCCCGCAACGGTTCGCGAATTGCACACGCGGGTATAAGGAGGAATCAGCCATGTTACGAACAATGTTAGGAATCGTGGGCGGATTGCTCTTGTTATTCACATCGGTAGCGAGTGCTGATGAGTACAGCAAGAAAACCGTCGTAACCATCAATCAGCCCGTGATCGTCGCGGGCGTCAAACAGGTAACCTTACAGCCCGGCGTTTATGTGATCAAACTGCTGAATCACCCCAGCAACCGGAACATCGTGCTGTTTTACAACGAGGATCAAACCAAGTTGTTCGCCACCGTAATGGCGATCAACAACTACCGTCTGTTCCCCACGGAAAAGACGGTCCTGAAATTCTGGGAGACCCCGGGTGGCAATCCCCCGGCGCTGCGGGCGTGGTTCCCCCCGGGCGAGCGTTGGGGCCAGGAATTTGTGTTTCCCAAAGTTGTGGCACTGAGGATCGCTAAGGAGACCGGCGAAAACGTGTTGACCGCGCCGGCCACAACGGAAGCAGAGTTGACAACCGCTCCGGTGACTGAAATCGAGTCCACCGGCAAGGAAGTTCCGCTCGAAGAGGCTTATGTCGCGCCTGCCGTCGAGGAGGAACTGGCCAATGCGGAGCCCGGCCCGGTTGCGCCCGCGGGTGAACCCCGGCCACCGGAACCGTTGCCCGCCACGGCCAGCCCCATCTTCGCCATCGGCTTGTTGGGATTGCTGATCGGCTCGGCCGGTGTCATGCTGCGGCGGATTTCGTAGTCGCGACTCAGGTTGAGTATGGTAGTCAAGGTTCGAGCTGAGTCCTTGTGGAAGCCCGTCAGCACAGCAGTAGCGAACGTGCTGATCGTGGCCGGTTCTGCGGGCGTGCTGGTATGGGCGTGGAGTTTGCTGGACACCGCGCTCTACCAGCACGTTCAAAAGGATCAGTTTCAACGCAGATTTGTGGAGCAGCCCGGGGATCCGGCGCCGTTGCAATCCACCCGGTCCCGCGTTTCAGCGGAAACCGGCGCGGCGACGCGAACCCGGGCGGCTCTCAAAACTCCGGCGGCCGCATTCGGTTGGCTCCAGCGGGATCCTTTCGTAGTCGGTGAAATCGAGGTGCCCCGCCTGGAGATGAGCGTGATCGTCCGGGAAGGAATGGACGACACAACCTTATGGAAGGCCGCCGGACACGTTCCCGCCACCGCACTTCCCGGAGAACCGGGAAATTTTGTTGTGCTGGGCCACCGCGATACGTTGTTCCGGCCCCTGCGCGGCCTGGAAACGGGCGACAACGTCCGGGTCCGCACCGCCGACGGAGATTTCGATTATTGGATCGACTCGATTGAGGTCGTCTCTCCGGAAGCTGTGGATCTGAATGTGACTGCCAGGGAAGCTCGGGAACGGGACATCACTCTGGTGACCTGCTTCCCCTTCGATTTTGTAGGCCCGGCACCGCGCCGCTTTGTCGCGCGCGGCCACCTGGAGGCCAGATAGGGACCACCATGCGAGTTCTGATTGCAACCGACGGCTCTAAGCATGCTGCGGCTGCCATGACAGCGGCCTGCCGGATTCTCTCCGCCGAGAACCGGTGCATCGACCTGCTGTGCGTGGTGCCGGAAGCCGGCACGAAAGCCCCCACGAGAGCGCCCACCAAAGCCCTCATCAAAAATGGACTCTCGGATAAACTTCAGCGGCGAGCCACCAGAATTCTGGAAAAAGCCCGGCACGCCTTGGCGGAGCAAGGTGTCTCCGCGCGGCCGCTGCTGGAGCACGGCTCAGCCATCAAGACCCTGTTGCGCGCGTCCCTCCAATACGACCTGACCGTGGTGGGAGCCAAGAGCCGCAACGACGACTCGCCCAGCGGATTGGGTCCCGTGGCCAGCCGCATCATCGAGCACTCCACCGCTTCTGTCCTGGTGGGGCGCGAAGGCCGCAACGACACGGGATTGCGGATTCTGGTGCCGGTCGACGGTTCGGATCTCGCGCTGGGCGCTCTCGATAAGCTGGTGTCGCTGGTGGATCTCTCCACCGCCGACGTCACGCTAATGCACGTGGTCGAAAAGCCCTGGCTCGCCGCGCCGGATCAGGAGTTGTTCGAGGAGGAAGAAGACCAGACCGACCCGGAATCTCAACTGACACACGAATTCGAACGCGAGCTGGAGCGCGAAGCCGAGAGCGTCATTGAAGAGGCCCGCTCCCACCTGCCAACGCGAACCGCGGTCAACCGGGTAATCGAGAGTGGGCTGCCCGCGGACGCCATCCTGGCGGAAGCCGAACGCGGCGACTACGATCTGGTGGTGATGGCGGCCAGCGGCTCCCACGATATGAAGCACCAGTTGTTGGGAAGCGTGTCCGTCAAGGTCACCTGGGACGCGCCCTGCTCGGTATTCCTGGTGCGGTCCGCGGCCTAGCGTTTCTGCGCGACATGGCCTCACAACGTCGCGGCGTGCATGTGCCTTTGGAAGGTCCCGTGCACAAGTGACACCGGAAGGAGAACGTCATGAACACTATTTTGGAAGAACCCAAAGTCGAAAGTGGTGCCGACGCCGGAGTCTGCAGCGCTGCAGCCCAATGCCACTACGAAGAAGCAGCAAAACGAATCGAGAAAGCCTTGAACGATGCGAAAACTTCTGTTTCCGCAAGACTGGAGGATGGCAAGACCGGGGCTGAGCGGCTCTTGAAGCGCGGCCGGTACGCGGTTGAGGACGGCATCGACGAGGCTGCCCACCAGATTCGGCGTCACCCGGTTAGCTCTCTCGCGATCGCCTTTTCCGCGGGAGCCCTGTTAGCTTTTCTGTTACCTCGACCTGCCAAAAGGTGAAGTTGCCGGGCAGGCCGAGGTAAGAGGCCACGCGAGCCTACACAACGGCCACGGATGAACACGAATAAACGCGAAGAGGAACAAGAAGCTTAATGCGTGTGTATCCGTGTCCATTTGTGGCTGAACAGCGTGCCTCCGAGTTCTACCGCGGGCTGCCGGCCGGTCTGGGTCCCTGGGCGGCATTCGCCGGAGGTCTGGGATATACTCGTTCGGGGAGAACTCGAATGCGACAATTCTGCTTGGTGTTGGCACTGGCAATGGCGATGTTCGCGCCCATCGGGTTGACTCAACAACCCGGCCCGTACAAGGTGCTCAAGACGGCGAGGGTCGGCGGAGAAGGTGGCTGGGACTACATCTATGCCGACGCCGCCGGACGCCGGCTGTACATCCCGCGACGGGGAGCGCCGAACGCAACGCCGGCCGTTCAGACGCGGCTGTCGATCTACAATCTCGACACGCTGGATTTGGTCGGCGAGATTGCCGGGGTTGGAGGCAATGGTACCGCGGTCGACCCGAAGTCGGGTCATGGCTTCACCAGCAGCAAGCCGATCTCGATGTTCGACACGAAGACGATGACGCTCATCAAGACCATCGATGCAGGCGCCGCGCAGCCGGACGGCATCTACTTCGATCCGTTTAACGAAAGGGTGTACGTCTTCAGTCACCCGACCAAGGACGCGACGGTGATCGACGCCAAAGACGGGACCGTGCTCGGCACGATCGATCTGGGCGGCGTGCCGGAGCAGGGCGTGGGCGATGGCAAAGGCATGCTCTACGTCGTCATGCAGGACGCGCAGGGCAGCGTCACGGCCGTCGACGTCAAGACCATGAAGGCGGTTGCGCACTACCCCTTCGGCGACAAGGGCCGGTGCAACGGGTTGGCGTTGGACGCGAAGAATCATGTACTCTTCGCCGCGTGCGCGAGCTCGGGAAATCCGCCGGCCCAACCGGCGCAGCCCATGATGGTGATTCTGAGCGCCGAGGACGGCAAGATCCTCACGAGTCTGCCGCTCGCCGGCGGGTCCGACGGCGCAGTGTTCAACCCCTCGACGATGGAAGCCTTCAGCACCCAGGGCAACGGCACCTTGACCATCGTCAAGGAGAAGAGCCCGGCGAGCTTTGAGGTCGAGCAGAACCTGGATACGATGAATGGCGCCCGGACGATCGCGTTCGACAGCAAGACGAACCACATCTTCACGATGAGTCAGGAGCGCGGCCCGGCGCCGCCGCCACCCCCCGGCGGAGGCCGAGGGCCCCAGGGCGCAGCGGTGCCAGGTTCGTTTACAATACTGACGATCGGCAAGTGAGAGCGAGCCATTGCATCGAATCGAGGAGATTACAGAGTGAGAATGGCCTTCATGCGTTCCCTTCTCGCGGCGGAGGCCGTGCTGATGTCCTTGGGCTTCACGCAGGCAACCGCATTCGCGCAAAGGGGCTTTCTGGAAGGAACCCCCAAGCCCCCCACGCCCATCCCGACAGGTCCGACGCCTCGCATGCCGGACGGCAAGCCGAATTTTTCCGGAGTTTGGAACTCGCCGGATTTTGGAAGCCTCGGAGGACCGCTGCCCTTGCAGCCGTGGGCGCAGAAGTTGGCCGACGAACGCAAGAAGAGCGGTGAGATCGACGATCCAGAAGGCAAGTGTCTGCCCGGCGGCGTACCTCGGATCTCGCCCTACCCGATGAAGATGGTGCAAACTCCCGACCTGATTGTGATGCTGTTTGAAGGCAACGTCCATTCCTATCGCCAGTTCTTCCTGGATGGCCGCGGTCACGACAAGAATCTCGATCCGAGTTTCATGGGGGACTCGGTCGCCCATTGGGAGGGCGACACGCTGGTCGTGGATACGGTCAATTTCAACGATAGGACGTGGTTGAGCAGCGGCTCCGCTGCGCCGCATACCGACAAACTGCATGTGGTCGAGCGCTACCGGCGTCCCGACTTGGGCCATATCCAGGTCGATATCACGCTAGAAGATCCGGGCGCGCTCACCAAGCCGCACACCTTTAAGCGCATGCATACCCTGGACACCGCGTGGGAGATTCACGAGTATGTGTGTAACGACCTGGTACTGGATTTGACCCGCAAATAGGCCGCGGCTGAATGGAAGTCGAAAACGTGATGTGGAGGTTATTCGAGTGAGCACTAAAACTAAGATTGGTTCCCTGATTGCCGGCGTGGTGATGCTCGCCGCGCCGGCGCGGCCCACCTTCGCGCATCACGCGTTTGCGGCTGAGTTCGACCTGAACAAACCCTTCACCGTGACGGGAATGATTTCGAAAGTCGCCTGGCAGAATCCGCATGTTTACGTCTATGTGGATGCGAAGGACGAGAGCGGCAAGATGGTGACCTACGCTCTGGAATGCAATAGCGTCAATACGCTGGTGCATAAGGGCTGGACCAGGGATGCCTTGAAAAAGGGCGACCAGGTCACGGTGAGCGCGTATGGAGCAAAGGACCCCCGGCCTTTATCCGACGGCTCGATTCACGCGAACGCCCGGTCCATCAAGTTCGCCGACGGCCATACCGTGTCTGCCGGATCGTCGGCCGATGAACCCGCCCAAAAACAGTAAAGAACATTGGTGGAGCGGGCTTTAGACCATTTTCTGAGATAATATAGACCAGCTCTGGCGATCCGGCTGCAAGCAAGAGATGGCGAAGGCCTATTCTGACGATCTACGACGGAAGTTGTTGGAGGCGCATCAGCAGGGGGA
>Ga0209517_10000845_pt1 | contig 50096 bp, 38 predicted proteins | sample PeaSoiMetSII2010_FD_187695 | JGI IMG/M metagenome (GOLD analysis project Ga0209517, IMG submission 187695) | Peat soil microbial communities from Weissenstadt, Germany - SII-2010 (SPAdes) (version 2) | ecosystem: Environmental > Terrestrial > Soil > Wetlands > Peat | place: Germany...
ACGCTCGATAATGCATCGTCCAAAACCAGAATGCGCGGATCGCGCAGGATGGCACGGGCGATGGCGGTACGCTGCTTCTGGCCGCCCGACAGCGTGATCCCGCGCTCCCCCACCATGGTCTCGTAGCCCGCCGGAAAGCCCTCGATATCGGTGGCCAGCCCGGCGATTTCAGCCGCGCGCTGGATTTGCTCATCGCTCGCCCGGTCCACGCCAAAAGCGATGTTCTCGGCAATAGTCGCGCTGAACAGAAAGGTCTCCTGGGGAACGAAACCGATGTGCCGCCGGAGATCGGCGGGGTCCAGGTCGCGAAGGTCGATGCCGTCGAGCGCTACCGCCCCGGCCGTCGGGTCGAGCAGGCGCGGAATCAGCCCCACCAGCGTGCTTTTTCCCGATCCGGTGTGTCCCACTACGGCTATGGTCGATCCCGCGGGAATCCGCAGGTCCACATCAGCCAGCGCCGGTCCCCATCCGTAATCCACCGAGACGCCGCGGAATTCGATTTCACCCCGCCAGCCGGAATCGTCAATCGGCACGGGCCGCAACGGCGCCCGGATGGTGGGCGTTTCCCGCAGGATCTGGTTGATGCGTTCCAGCGAGGCCGTCCCGCGCTGCATGAGATTCACCACCCAGCCGAGCGCGATCATGGGCCACACCAGCATGCCCATGTAGGTGTTGAACATGATAAAGCTGCCAATGGAGATGCGGCCCAGCACCACCTGGCGGCCGCCCATCCACAAGACCACCAGAAACGTCAGCCCGATCAGCACTTCCATCAGCGGCTCAAACAGCGCCTGGATGCGCACCAGCATCAGGTTCTGCGCAATGTACTGGCGGTTGAGGTCCGCGAAGCGGCGGATCTCCGCCTGCTCCTGCGCGAAGGCGCGGATCATGCGCACCCCGGAGAGGTTCTCCTGCACGCGGCTCGAGATATCCGAGAACATCGCCTGGATGCGCTCGAACCGCGCGTGAATGGCCCGGCCCGAGACGATCACCGCCAGGCTCACCGCGGGCGCCGGCATCACCGCGAGCACGGCGAGCCGCCAATCCACCGACACCATGATGGCGATGGCCAGCACGAACGTCAGGCTGGTTTCGAACCAGTACATGACGCCCGGACCCAGCATCATGCGCACGGCGTTCAAGTCGTTGGTGGCGCGCGCCATGATGTCGCCGGTGCGGGTGCGGCCATAGTAGTCGGGCGAGAGGCGCACCAGGTGCTGGAACAGGTCGTTGCGCAGATCGTACTCGATGTCGCGCGAAATTCCGATGATGATCACGCGCATCCAGTACTGAAACAGCCCCTTGACGAGTGCCAGGCCTACCAGGAGCGCGGCGAAGAGGACGAACGCCGATCCACCGGCGATGCCCCGCACCATCCCCGTGAGGGCGTCCACCGCGCCGCGGATCATCAGCGGCTGGGCCGCCTGGGCCAAGTCCTTGAAGATCAGGCAGAGGCCGCCGAGGGCCATTCCCCAGCGGTAGCGCCACAGATATTTCCGCACCGTGCCGAGAGATTCCCACATAGTTCACATCCCCACGGCATCGGCGAAGGTTTTTAGCCACTCCATCAAAACAATCTTCCGCGCCTCCCTTTGACACCACCAGGATTCCCGCTGGAAGTACGCGTCGGGAGCTGCCACCACGCGCATTTCCGGTCCGCCTCCAGCGGCCCGCTCGCCGGCGCGGAAAACACGCCCCGCCCGGGCCGTGTGGTAGTCGCTGGTGACCAACAGGAAGCGCTTCACGTTGCGACGACGCAATTCGGGCAGGATGATGCGCGCTTCTTCCTTGGTGGAGAGCCCGGCGTGCGGCAAGGAGACGAACCATTCCGCGGGAAAGCCCAGGCGCACGGCGTACGCAATGGCCAGATCGGACTCATGGCCGTCGAAAAGGGATGGCCCGCTCACCAGCGCGTACGGAACATAACCGTCGCGGACCAGGCCGGCTGCTTTGATTACGCGAAAGCCGTTCAAATCGCCCGCCAGCACCACAGCCGCGTCGGCCTTCGCCGGACCGTCATCGTGGATCAAGGGGTAGGTGAGCCAGGGAAGCCACCGGGCACGCGCCAGGAAAAGCACGGCCGCCACGGCCAAAAAAATGAGGAGTGCCCGAAGGCGAAACCGCGACCGGCGGGCAGTTCCGCTCACGCAAAGCCCCACGGACTATTTCTCGTCCGCGTTCTTTTGATCCAGATTGCCCACGGTTTTCAGACGTTGGTAGAGACGCTCGACTTCCGCCTCGTCCTCGGGCCGCAAGATCCGATACCGCGGCGCCGCGGACTGGGCCTGCTTGCGCTCGTTGCCATTGGCCAGTACTTCGCCCCAATACTGCCGATATGGAATGCCGTCGATCAAAGCGTCCCGCGAAAGGCGGCGCAAGTGGCGGAGCAGGCTGTTGCACGAATCCAGGTCGCCCGGATAGACCAGCACCAATCGCGAATCGTCGAAAAGCGTGATGCGAACGATCAGGGGAGAGATCCACCCGGTGCGGTCCAGGCGGCGGATGTCCATCCACGGGACAATGCGCCGGCCCATCGCCAGGTAGCCCTCGTGCACCTCAATGGCCGGACGAAATGCCATCAGGAAAAGAAACGCGGCTGTCAGCACGAACAGCCCCGCCGGTATGTACGCCAGTTGGTAGTTCTGCCCCAACCAACCGGACAGGCCGGCCAACGCCACCGCGGAGATTCCAAACCACAGGTGATATCGCGCCGGCAAATAGCGAGTCATGAGCAACCCTGATTTAAGACTACTACCTGGACAAGACCGCGTCAATGTGCCCGTGCAACCTGAAGTCCCAGCCAGGTGTAGTGGATGCCGCTCCAGGCCGTAAAAACCACGCAAAGCCATAGAATTACAGGCGAGAGTGCATCCAGTACCCGAAGTTCGAGGGCGTTTCTGGCCATCCACACGACGGCCGTCAGGATTTGAACGAACGTCGACAGTTTGCCCCACGTGCTGGGGGGAAACTTCCTGACAGGTGTAAACAGCATGACTCCGGCCACACCCAAAAGGATATAAAGGTCGCGGCCGAAGACCACGCCGACGAACCACCAGGGCACCACTCGGGCCGCCGCCAGGGCCAGGAAAACGCCGCTCAGAAGGCACTTGTCCGCAACCGGGTCGAGATAGGCGCCGGCCTGGGTGGTGAGGCCCAAACGGCGGGCGGCGGCGCCGTCCAGGACGTCGGTGGCGGCCGCAATCCCGAACAGCGCCAGGGCAAGCGTGGGGCGCCCGTTAAGGATGGCCTGGATGACGAACGGGACCAGCAATAGGCGGAGCACCGTGAACAGATTCGGGAGGTTGATCCACCGCGGCATCTGAGGACGAGTGTAGCGTAGGTGGCACAGGCATTCTTGCCTGTGTAGCCTCTCACTTTTTGGAGTTTATCTTCCCCGCGCCTGCGGGCGGGCGGGCGTGTCGATGTCTTTCCAGTAGTCGGTGTTATCTTCGCGCATCGGCGTGGATGCCGCGCCGAGCTCGTCGCCGGTCAGGACCACATTCGGCTTCATCCCGGCCGCCATCGACAGAAACACACCGGTCCCCTGCCACGCGATGCTGTTGCGCAAGGACACGGCCATCGAGCGATCCAGCCGCACCACCGGAACATCGGTCTTCGGAGTACGGGTCTGGATGCCGTCGAGATCCAGCCCCACGGAGTCCCGGATCAGGAACGGAATCCCGGTCTCTACATTGATGCGCACGTTGTGCAGTTCCAGTCCCTTGGTGTTGAACGCGCGCAATCCTTCGTGGGCGTTGGCGATGACATCGCTCAGGCGCAGGCCCTCGACCGGCATCTCGGGCAGTCCCTCGATGCTCACCGCGGTCCGGCAACGGTTCACCGTCACATTGGAGATGGCGATGTTGCGGAACACGGGTGTGCGTTCGGAAACCGGCTCTTCCGGCGCCCGCGTGTAGTAGTTGGTGACTTCGATTGCCGGATCCGGCGTGTCTTCGATCACCCAGTTGTCGAAGCGGATGTTCTCGATCACTGCCCCGCGCCCGCGCGTGCTCTTGATGCGGATGCCGCGATCGGTGCCTTGCGACACGATATTGCTGGCCACTACATTGCGGATACTGCCGGAGGTCTCGCTGCCCAGCACCACGGCGCCATGGCCGCGGTGGATGGTGCAGTTCGTGATGGCCACGTCCTCGGTCGAACGGTTCACGCGCCGCCCGTCCGCGTCCTTGCCGGATTTGAGGCAGATGGCATCGTCGCCGGTATCGAAGTAAGAATCGGAGATGCGCACGTGGCGGCAGGAGTCCACGTCGACACCGTCGGTGTTGGCGCCGGGATAGGTCTCCACCACCACGTTGCGGATGACCACGTTCTCGCAGTACAGCAGGTGCAGCACCCACATCGGCGAGCCCACGATGTGGATGCCCTCGATGAGGATGTTCTTGCTCTCGACGGGCCGGATGAAATCGGTGCGCAAGGCCATCTCGGCGGTGCGCCGCATCCCGTCGGGAATGGTCTCCCTCCGTTCGATGCGCAGCAGCATTTCGTCCCACGCGGCGCGCCACGAGTTATCGCCCATCAGCTTCCGCCACTCGGCGTTATCGGCCTGAATTGTGCCCCGCCCGGTGATGGCGATGTTCTCCAGGTGGCTGCCGCCGATCATGGCCGCCGGAGCGCGCGTCTCCACGCCTTCAAACCGGCTCTCGACCATGGGATACTCTTCGCGGTTGACGGCGAACCGGATGACCGTTCCCGCGTCGATGTGAAGTGTCAGGTTGCTGACCAGCTCGATGGCCCCGGAAGTATAGTGTCCCGCCGGAACGAAGACCGTCCCGCCGCCGGCCTTGGCGCAGGCCTGAATCGCCTTGCGAAACGCCGCGGTCGAAGAGGCCGAGCCGTCGCGCCTGGCGCCGTAGTCGAGCACGTTGAAGAAGGGGCGGGAATCCGCCACGCTTTGTCCGGCGGCCACCCCCGCCAGCAACGCGAGCAACACGCAAGCGCTAAAATATGGTCTCATTATCTAATAGTATAGGCAGACAGTATGATGCGCTTTCTTGCAGTTCCGGCCCTGATGTTCGCGCTTTTGGCGGCGCCGCTCGGCGCGCAGGTCAAGTTCACGCAACAGGCGGACCGCATCGAGGTCGAGATCGATGGCAAGCCCTACACCACGTTTTTTCTCGCACAGGGCGGCAACAAGCCGTACCTGTATCCGCTGAGCACGGCTTCCGGAATCGTGGTCACGCGGCACTTTCCGATGGAGAGCTTTCCCGGCGAAACCAACGATCATCCGCATCAGCGCGGGCTCTTCTTTTCGCACGGCGACATCAACGGCTACAATTTCTGGGCTACCGAGCCGGGCTCGAATATACCGAAAATGGGGCGCATGATCCTGAAGAAGGTGATCGAGGCCCAGGGCGGTGAGAAGTCCGGCATCATTCGCGCAACATTTGAAGGCCAGGATTCGGAGGGCCGGGCGATCATGACCGAGACCCGTACGATCACCTTCTACCGCGACCCCCGGCTGCGGACCATCGACTACGAGATCCGGATCGACGCTATCACGAAGCTCATCTTCGGCGACACCAAGGAAGGGACTTTCGGCATCCGCCTGGCCACCTTGATGACCGAGGACAAAGGCGGGCGCATGGCCAACGCCGAAGGCCAGGAAACAGAGAAGAACGTCTGGGGCAAGCGCTCACCGTGGGTGGATTACTTCGGACCGGTGGCAGGGCAGACGGTCGGGGTAGCGATCTTCGACGACCCCGCCAATCCGCGGCATCCTACCTATTGGCACTCGCGGGCGTACGGCCTGTTCGCCGCCAATCCGTTCGGCGTGCGCGACTTCACCGGAGACAAGTCGAAAGACGGAAGCCTGACTCTCGATCCCGGCGCCAGTCTGCGCTTCCGTTATCGGGTGGTGATCCACCCCGGCGACGTCCGTTCCGCCCACATCGCGGACTTGTACCGGCAATACACAGCGCACTAAGTTTATCTCGGCACCGCACAGCTCCGTTCAGAGCCGCGACCGTCAGAAGCTGTGAAAAAACCGCTGGGATCGCCGGGTTGACAGACGAAAGCGTCTGTCCCACGTTGGTGAGCCAGGGCTTGCATTCTTGTGGGGCAGGCGCTTTCGCCGTTGGTTGGAGGGGACGCCGAGGAGGACATCCCGGCTCACGTACTTGACAGGGACCGCGGATTACTGTACAGTGTATTTGTACAGTCAACAGTTGCTATGCGGCGGCCCGTCAAAATCCGCATCGACCTGGATTCCCCGGTCCCGGCGTATCGCCAGATCGTGGATGCGCTGCGGGTGCCGCTGGTGGAAGGCGCGCTGGCGCCGGGCGCTAGCCTGCCATCGGTGCGGCGGCTGGCGATGGACCTGGGGGTCCACTTCAACACCGTGGGTGAAGCTTACCGCGAGCTGGCGGCTGAAGGCTGGCTGGACTTGAAACACGGGCGGGGCGCCACGGTGGTGGCGCGCGGGTCGCAGCCGGCGGCGGCTCCCGAGCGATGGCAGGAGCTGCGCGGGCAGCTCCGCAACCTGGTGGCGCAGATGCGGTCGGCGGGAGTTCCGCCGTCGCGAATCGCCGCCGAGCTTCGCGCGATCAGCGAGAGTCTCAAACCATGAACAGCGTCGTCGTCTTTTCGTTGCTGATGTTGGCATTCTTAGGAGCCATCATGCTCCTGCTGCCGCACTTCTCTCCGCGGCGCTTCTTATTCGCGATTACGGTTCCACCGGGATTCCGGGAGAGCGGGCCCGGCCTGGCGGCGCTTCGCCGGTATCACTGGGAAGTGGCGGCGGCGATCCTGGTTACGGCTGCGGCGGCGATGGCGCTGGCACAATGGTTGCCGGAAGCGGCGTTTGTAGTGGCTGCCATGGCGCCTATAGTGGGGGGCCTTGCCGCATTTCTCCGCGAGAGGAGCCAGGTGCGGCGCCAGGCGCCACGGGTTGCCGACGTGCGAGAAGCCGAACTCTCGGCGAAAGGCGACCACCTTCCGCGATGGTTCCTTCTGGCGATTCCGCCGTTCGCGGCGCCGGGGGCTTTCGCCCTCTATCTGCGTGCCCATTGGGACGAGATCCCCTCGCGGATTCCCATGCACTACGGATTCAACGGTCCGGACCGCTGGGCCGACAAGAGTCCGCAAGCGGTGTACGCGCCGCTGCTGTTTTCCACGGGTCTGATGCTGCTGCTGCTGTTGTTGCTGATGCTGGCGGCGTTTTACGGCTCGCGTCGAACTCCTCAGCGCGGCGCGATCCTGAAACTCGTGTTGGGCGCCCTGTACCTTTTCGCCCTGCCATTCGGCGGGGCGGGATTCAATCCGCTGTTTCAGATTCCGCCGGCATGGCATTTCATTCCGCCCCTGGTGCTGGTGAGCGCGGCGATCGCCTGGGCGTTGCGGATAGCGAGCGATCCGAGCAATCCGGGTGAAGCTACGCCGGACGATTGCTGGTACTTGGGCGTCATCTACTACAATCCCCACGACCCGGCCGTATTCGTTCAGAAGCGGATGGGGTTCGGCTTCACGTTCAACTTCGGCAACCGGTGGGCGTGGATTGTCCTGGTCGGATTCGCGGTTGGGATGGTGGCGTTGGTTCTGGTGTTTCCGCGCGGGCACTGAGGCTGAGGAGATTTTTCAAGCGGGAAGGGAATTCGGAAGAGGACCGGCGGGTGCGGCGACGAGCTGGGGGTTGGCCATCCACGACTGGATTTTCGGGACCGCGGCCAGCGCTGCTGCTTCCCCGGCTTTCAGCAGTTCGGGGCCATGAGTGAATCCGTCCCATTGGACGGCGCGGACATCGGGCGCGATCACGAGATCGCTTTCGGTGCGCCAGCCCTGCTCATTACGACTTTGCATGATCTGAAAGCAGCGGTTCACGACCTGGAACACGTTGGCAGGGGGCCGATCGCCGGCCTGCGCCGGCAGGTGCACCGAGATCACGTGAGTGGCGCCCAACTGACGCGCGAGCAGTGCGGGGATCTCCATGCTCATGGCGCCATCCACCAGCAGGCGGCTATTGTGGCGCAGCGGCTGGAAGAGCCCGGGGTACGAGCAACTGGCGCGGATGGGGAGGAAGACGTCGCCGGAATCGCGGAAGGGCACCGAGTCGCCGGTGCAGAGGTCGGTGGCGAGGACGCCGAGGGGAATCGGCATCTCCTCGAAGCGGTAGCGCTTCAGCAGACGCTCCAGGAATCTCTGCATGCGCTCGCTGACCACGAAGCCCATGCGGCACAGACTCCAACGGGCCACGTCGCCAAAGCGCATGGCGCAGCCGGCGCGGGCGATTTCGGCGGGGGAGGCTCCGCTGGCATAGGCCGCGGCGGCGATGGAGCCGGCGCTGACTCCGGTGATGCAGTGAATGGGAATGCGATACCGCTCGAGGACTTCGAGGACGCCCGCGTGGGCGATGCCGCGGGCGAATCCGCCTCCGAGCGCAAGGCCGATTTTGGGCGGCGCGAGCGGCGCGAGGGGGCCTGCGGGCCGGGCCTTCAGGCGCGAGAAACGGCGGAGTGCAGCTAAGAAGCTGCCCACTTTTTGTGCAGCCTTCATGACCCCTCCAATGGGCAGGCGGGGAGGCCTGTCTTATCGATTTCGACGGGCAATCCGGTTGGCAAGTTCCGTTGAATCGCGGTTTTTGTGAGCGGGATCTGACGGTGCGTTACAATCGGATTATGGCGGACACCACGCAGGCCATTCTGACGGTGGGGATGCCGACCCTGGCAGTGCTGGTCGGAATTCTCGTTAACAACAGCCGTCTCTCCGATCTGAAGAGCTACATGGATATGCGTTTTGTCGCGGTCGACCGGCGCTTTGACGCTCTGATACAGGTTATGGACGCGCGCTTTGCAGAGCAGAAGGCCGAGTTGCTGCGCGTCGAACAAGTGATGGATGCCCGCCTGCGGCACCTGGAAGAGAATCGCTGACACCCGCTACAGCAGACCGCAGAATAGCTGCCGCTGCTTTTCCCCGATGGCTTCCCAATTGAAATTGCGCACGGCGTGAAGGTATGCGGCGCGGGCGATTTGCTCGCGGCGTTCCGGGTCGGCAATCAGAGTCGCCACGCCGGCGCCGAATGCCTCGGGGGCATCGGCGATCCATACGCTGTGGCCGTGCAAGAGCCCGAGGCCGTCGCAGCCAGAGGTGGTCGACACTACGGCGCGCTCGATGGCCATGGCCTCCAGGACCTTGACGTTGGTGCCGGCGGAGACCGTGGTCGGGACGATGACCAGATTGCATTCGAGGTACAAGGGCCGCACATCGGCGATGAAGCCCAACATGCGGATGCGCTCATCGGGATGGGGCTCGGGCGAGTCGGAGAAGGCACGCCAGTAGGAGAGGTGATCGGGGCCGCAAACCACGGTCAGGGTCATATGCGGGAACTTGTCGCGCAGCAGCGGCCAGACCTGCTCGGTGAAGAAGCGGTATGCCTCGACGTTCGGAAAATGGCGGAAGGATCCGATGAATAGCAGGCGCTCGCCGGGCTGTTCGGGCTGGGTGCGGAAGCGTGCGAGGTCGACGCCGTTTTCGATGACGGCGGTCGGGACCGCGGATCCGAGCAGGTCGGCATCCTTCTTCGACATCACGACCACGCGGCGATAGCAGCGGGCATGGCTGGTTTCGAAGCGGCGCCAACGGAAGACGTCCCAACGGGCAGCCAAGGTGGGCCGGCGCCGCGCGACCTGGGCGAAGAGGTCGAAGGTGACGTCGTGCTCCACCAGGATGTCGGCGCCGTATTCGGCGAGTTGCGTGTATTCCACCTGCAGCAGTTCGAAGCCGAAGGCACTCTGTTCCGCAGCGATGGCCTGGCGCATGGCGGGCGACCGGAATTCGTGCACCTCGGGCGGGAGCAGGGTGGACCAACGCGGTTCGCGGTACCGCGGCTTTTGGACGAGCACCAGGCGCGCGCAGAACTCGAGGATGGGTGCGGGGTCCGGTTGGGAGTCGCCATCGGTGAAGGCGAACAGCTCGACGTCAAACTCTTGGGCGATCTCCCGCAGCAGGTTGTAAATGCGCACGGCGCCGCCATGCGAGAGCGGGTAAGGGAAGTAGGGCGAGAGCACGGCCACGCGCCGCCGCCCGGGGGAACATGGGCGGCCCTCGACGATGCGGCAGTCGGCGGGCACGACGGACCGCTCGCGTCTGGGCCATGGCCACCACCAGGGCCGGAGGTAGATGCGGTCGAGCGGCACCCCCCGCCAAAAGAGGAGCGACGGCAGATCGCAACGCAGGTGATGGCGCTCAAGGCGCGAATTGTAGGCGAGGATCTTGCGCGGGGCGAGGCGGAAGGCGGCGCGGCGCAGGGCGTTCGGCGCGGGCACCAGCATGACGGGCGCCAGGCCGATTCGATAGCGCTTCAGTTGGCGGCGCATCTCGGGCCAGTTGTCTTCCGTGACGAAGAAGTGGCGGCGATCGGGAACCAGGCTGCGAACCTCATCCGCCATGCGGCGGCAGAGCTCCGCGTCACCGGATGCGAATGCCACCACCACGGCTTCGGGATCCTTGCGCAGCAGGCGGAAGATCCATCGTTTGAGCCATCGCTTGAGGCGCTGCTTCACCGGACCGACCTCGTGAACCAGAGGACGGCGCAGGCGGCCAGCGGCGTGAGTGCCGCGGCGGTGGTGAGCGAAGCCCAGCGATGGAGGTCCATGAGTTTGCCGAAGGCGGGTGAAATGGCGAACTGTATCACGCCATAGGAAGCTACCAGAATCGAAACCGCGAAGGCGGCGCGGGTGTTGCCGAAAGCGTCCAGGGGCAGGCTGTACATGTTGACGCTAAAAGCCGCGACGGCGAAGATGCTGAGCGAGATTCCGGCGGAGGCCCAGGCCGGGGTGGCGGCCGCGGGAATGGCAACCGTGACCAGAGAAATCGCGGCGGCCCCTAGGCATACGCGGAAGCGCGCTGCGATGGGCGGGGCGCCGCGCCGGATGAAGCGGTGCGAGAGCAATCCACCGGCGAAGCCGCCGGCCATGGCGAAGACGGGTGGAATCCACGCGTAGCGGACGGAGCTTTGGAGCGTGAGACGATGTTCGTCTACGAGGTACTGCGTGGTCCAGTTGGTCCACAGCGAGTAGCCCACCATGCCGAGGGCATTGGCGGCGACGAACGCCCACAAGCGGCGATCGGCCAGCATGCGCGCCCCGGACCGGACGTCGAGCTTGACTGCCGGGACGGCGCCGGCGCGGCGGGCGGCGAAATGCCACAGCGGAATCCACAGCAGTCCAAGCACGCCGGTAACGACGAACGCGCTGCGCCACCCGCGGGTGACCGCGATCCAGGTGGCCAAAGGTGGTGCGAGAATCGCGCCCAGGCTGACTCCCGCCTGGTTGACGGCATTGCCCAGGGCGCGCTCAGCGGGGCGCAGGTATTGATGAATGGCCTTGCCCGCGGCGGGAATGCCGCCCGCTTCGGCTGCGCCCAGCACCACGCGGCAGCCGACCAATCCGTGGAGGCCGCGAGTGAAGCCGGTGGCGATGCCGGCGCACGACCAGATTCCCACCACCAGGCTGATGGCGGAGTTCAGGCCGATGCGATCGATGAGCATTCCGGCGAAGGGCGCGGCGGCAGCATAGGTGGCGGAGAATGCTCCGAGGATCCAGCCGAATTGCGCGCGTGACAGGTGGAACTCGGCTTCGAGGACCGGGGCCAGGGCGGCCAGGGTCTGGCGGTCGAGATAATTGATGGCGGAGGAGAGCACGAATACCGCGAGCACCAGCCAGCGGAAGCGCGCGGCGGGGGGAGGCCAAGCCGCAGGCGCATTCGATTTTGGATTGCTCACTGGAACTCGATGGTGGCCACCTCGCCCACGGTCGCCAGCCGGGAATTGGCCTTGGGGAAGTATTCGATGGCGACGCGCTGCGCTTTATGGACGCCACAGCCGAGGACGTGCTCGCCGCCGCCGGTGATGACGATTTGACCGGGGTCGGGCACCAGCAGTCTGACGATCTTGCGATCGTCGCCTTCGACGAGGATGCGCGCCTGCGAACCCAGACAGTCCACCTGCTTGAGGTTGCCGAGCAGTTTGCCGGAGGGCTTGGGGCCATCCCACCAGGGAACGGCTTTGGAATCGGATTTGGGCGGGACGCCGCCGTTGTACTTGGATTCGAGGGCATGCACCTCGGCTTGGGCCTGGGCTTTCAGCTTCTCGATCTCGCGGGCATCCTCGTCGGCCTGGCGCTGTTTTTCGGCAGCTTCGTAATCCAGGCGCTGCTGCTCGATGGACATGCGCGCCTGGTGCATGCGTTGGCGTACGGCAGGATCGGTGGCGGACTGCTCGCCTTCTTTCCAAGCCTTAGCGGCTTCGGGGTAGTTGTGATCGGCGAGATAGCAGTCGGCAAGGGCCTGCCAGTAAGAGGGGTCGCGCGGGTTGCGCTCGGTGGCGGCCTTCCAATGTGCCAGGCGCTTGCGAGGATCGGTGTCGCGTCTGGCCATAAGCACGAACGGCTCATCGAGCTTGGGGTTGATGCCGGCCGCGCGCAGCAGGGCTTGGGTGGCCTTGTCGTTGTCGGGATCGAGTTTGGCGAATTCGATGTAGCAGCGGGCGCTCGAGCTACCGGCTTCCATGGAGGCGGCGAAGTGGCGGCGGGCTTCGTCATTGCGGTGGTCGCGCAGCGCGAGCAGTCCGAGTCCTTCTTCCGACTCCGCGAGTTTGTCGTGGGAGCGGAGCAGCGCGTCATACTCGGCGGCTGAGGCGGGGCCGGCCAGTAGGTCGGCGCGGGCCAGGCGCGCATCGGTGTCGGAGATCGGCTTTTCCGGGAAATCGGAGTCGGCCATGGGGAGGCTGGAGAGGGAGGTGGTCTGGAAATCTCCGGCGGCGAGGTGGCGAACGGCTTGGGCTTCGATGTCGGAGCGCGGCTTGCCGATGGCATTGCGGAATGCGGGTTCCTCATCGACGCCCTTGCGCAGGTTGTAGAGCAGGACACGGAGCTTGCCGAAGTATTCGGGATCGACGACGAGGAGGTGCACGCGGGCCCAATCGAGGTCGGGCTGGGGCGGCGGCGCGCCGACGGTGATGCGGATTCCCTTGACTTCGAAGGTGGAGAGGAACTCGACGAGACCGTGCTCGAAGGCGGGCGGCATCTGGGCGGTATTGGATTTCAGGAGCAGGCGCGTGAGCTCGGTGTAGACCGCGGGAGAGACGGCGCCTTTGTCCTGGAGGACAATGGCGTAGCAGTCACGGCCTTCGATGAGCGGTGAGAGCGAAGCGAAGCCCCGGGCGTTCTGGAAAACCAGGATGCGAACGGGCTGCAGAGTTTGCATATCCTGCTCGCCCACGAGTTGCCCAAGGGCATGCCGAAACTCCTGGAAGCGCACCATGGTTTCGCGTCCGGCGCGAGGGCCGGCGTCGGTGAGGACTTCGAAGGGCGGCGAGCGAAACTTGACCCAATGGTCGTCGGCGGCCAGGAGGCAGGGGAGCAGGGATAGAAGGAAGAGCTGCCGCATTCGTTCCTATTATCCCGCTGTTTTGATAAGATGGAATGTACCCGTGGCGCTATCGTCTAACGGTTAGGACAGAGCCCTCTCAAGGCTTAAATACGGGTTCGATTCCCGTTAGCGCTACCATGTTTTCATAGAGTTACGGGCATTCGGGTGCCACCGGGTGCCACGCGCAACGCGCCAGAAAAACAGCCTCGAAGAAAGGGTCACAGAATGCGCGACGTTTTGGCCCCGTTCGCGCATAGGGGCGCCGTATCGCGCCGCGGCGGCATTTTGGTAGGGTAGTGGCCGGGGCTAGTAGCTTTGCCAGTGTCCGATTGGCGCGTGATCCGCTCACGACGGTTCTCAACGACGGGCGGATCTGCGGTCTGACGACAAAACCCTCAAGGTAGCCACGATTACCGGCCGCAAGCGCGTTTCTCGTTCCCAATCCAAGCAAATCGCGTGGAAAGATATGGCATGTCAGCGGTTTGGCGTTTCTCGTCAGGTTGGCCGCGCAAACGACTCTTCGGTGTTGAGAGCTCGCCACCTCACGGCAACAGAAAGGGGGATACGGGCAAGAGCGGCTGGACGGTCCTGTCGCGCAGGTTGAAATGCAGGCCGCTGCGCACGGGCCTCCAGAGCGCGCCGCTGTAATGCCGGGCCAGCGAAACGGAGTACGTGACGGAGTTGAACAGGCTCACCTGCCCTACGAGGTCGACGCCAGACGCCCCCCAGTTGACCGTGAGCAGGTGGCCGGAGGTCTGGCGGCGCGTGGCCGAGTCGTCCCGCAGGATGGGCCCGAACCTCTCGCGCACCAGATCGTAGCCCGGTGTGTCTCCATACCGGACAAACCGTCTGATCACGTCGAAATCGCTCTCCAGCACGAAGGCGGACCCGACGACGAAGGCCAGGAAATTGAAGGCGTATTTCGCCATGCACCGGCGGATACCCTTGTTTATCGTGAACGTGACTTCGACCTCGATGTCGCCGCCGTCGAAAAGTCCGGGCGGCGCGCTCATGTCGTCGAGCTTGCCGAAGGTTATGCCATGTTTGGCAAGCAGCGCCAGCAGCCGGTCCCGGTCCTCGCCGGACCGGCCGTAGATGCGGGCGTTTTTGGTTTCAAGCGTCGTGGTACTTGACAATGCCCCGGCCTCGATCTCCGCGTCTGAGAAATGCACCCAGCGCGACGTCGTGCGATCGAAAAGCGCGGCTTGGCTGATGAGGTCGACGACGAGCCGGCCGTCGCGCCAGGCGAGATTGATCCGGACGCCCGACCACGCCGATCCCTCGGGGAGCGTGAACTCCACGTGGCGGAGCCTGAGCGTTCCACGATCGGGTGTCTTCGTGCCGAGCTGGTAGCGGAGCATGCCCTCGAGGGCGCCGCGCGCCACACGCGTTTCGAGGTAATCGCCGAAGAACTGGTTACAGGTGCGGCAGACCATGTTATGAAGCACCGGCGCGTCGGCAAAGCTGCCGAAGGCCCGCGAGAGGACATGCTCCCTCGTAAACTCCTGCGCCGGCAGAGGGCGGCGGCAGTAGATGCATTCGTGAAAGCTTTCAGCGCTCACACCCGCTATTCTGGCTCATTCGCGCCTTGATTCACCCGCCTGACCGTGTTTGCAACCCCTCGGCGCGTTATCGCTGTTTGGGGTCAAGTGATGGTGGCGCCGGGCGCTGGCCGATGCGTTTACCGCGAGAAGGAGCTCGGTTTGCACAGGTTTCCTCGCACAATCACCACACCAACGCCGATCGGCAGCCCGCCGCTCGGCCGGTCGGCTGTATGGAAAAAGATATCGTTGGCTGCGGAACCGGGCGCCGCCGTTCTCTCCGAACAGTCGAGGACACAGAGAAGGCCTAAGCGCCGGTCGCTGCCGGCGACGTACTGTATCGTCTGTTCGAAATAGCGCTGCGCATTCTGAGAGGTGACGGCCTGGTCGGATTCAACCTTCAACTCGAGTCTGACGCGGCGGAACGAAAGATCGGTTATTCCGCCGGCGGCATGCGGGTGTTCCTCCAGTTCCGATCCGATGCGCCGATCGAACCGCAACATGCGCCTCATCTCCTTTTGAAAATCACTCTCCGACCACTTCCCCGCGAACAGATTATCCTGGAGCGCCTGACCGGCGATAGCGCCGACGGCGGTCATGAGCAGCAGAAAATTGTGTAATTCACGATCGCTGATCGCCGGGATCGTGCGGGCCTGGTTCCGAATTGCCACGAGCCTCTGATCGACCTGCGCATAACCGCTTTGGGGCGACCGGATCGGATCGAAGCACTGGACGCGCAGCCGTCTTTGTCCCTGGATGTATACGGAGCAGCTGCCCGGATTGGGCACGAAGCGGGCACGATACGTGAACTCCAGCGGTCTGGCGAGCAGCGCAACGGGGGCCTTGATCAGCAGGCGGCTCGTAGCCGTTAGGAAATGCGGCGGCGCCGACGCGCCCCGGCTGAACGTGAATGTCGGCAATTCGTACGTGCCGGCGGGCTCGACCGACAACGGCTCCAGCACGAGCTCTGTTGCGTCCTCGGGCCATCGCGATAGATGGGCTTCAACTTTGAGATCGTGCAGGACCTCGGGTTCGATCGTGTGCGGGTCTTCAAAGCGCGCGCCGTTCAATTCGAAGGAGGCAAAGGCAACGCTCACGCTCATCTCCTCGGCCGTCGGCGACACGTGTGTACCGGTATCTTTTTTCTCGCTGAAGAGCGGCAGAGGCAGGGGAATAGTGAGCATGGCTGCGGCGACGCCTGGGATCTCGTCACAGTCTATGACGCCGCTGACCCTGCTCGCAGCGTGACGGAGGCGCTCAGCGCACGAGTCCTGCGCGGCGTCTTGCACGACCTCGCGCGCCAGCATCTTGGCGGCCCTCAAGTGACGATCGGCTTCGAACTCAGCCGATCGGATCGCGTCCTTCCAGCTCGCGAGGCGGGAGAGCGCCTCCACGACCGTCGCGAATCCACGATACCGCCGGCCCGCCACGGTCCCGTCGCATTCAGCCGCGGCGGACTGAAGCGCCCGCCCGGCCTCGGACAGGGCGTCGGCCGACCCCTCACCGCGCGCTGCCGCCATGAGCGCGTCAACCGCCTGGACGCGGCTCCTATACGCCCTATAAAGACTATCGCTGTGTCTCGGGCTCCCGATCATCCTGTGCGACATCCTTCTCGAGCGCGAGCCACTGCCGCGCCAGATTATCCATTGTGGCCGAATCCGCCGACGCGGCCGCGCGTTCGATCTCGACCGCGAGCTGGCGCGAGCGGCTTCTCAGTTTGAGGGGGCGGTCCCAGCGCGTATCCGACAGGCGCTGCGTGGCGTCGCAGGCGACATCCGCCGCTGCCGGCCAAGCGCCAGCGGCGGTCAGAATCTCAAGCACGTCGTCTGTTATATCGATGTCGCGCAGCGCGGAGGCCGCCGCGGCGTCGCGCAGCGCCGCAGCCTCTGCAGCAATCTCCGCGAGCGGAAGACGGCGCAGCTCCCACAGGCATTGCCCGGCCATGTACTCGTCTGTCTCACTATCGGCGAGGACTTTGATGAAGAGAGCCGCGACGCCAGTGGCGCCGCGCAGAAGGTAGCTCTCGCGTTCAACGAATTCCGCGGCGGCGTGGACGGTCAACCGGTTGATGAGCGCGAAAAGCATGTCACGCTCGCCGGCAGGGGGGGCTTCGCCCTCCCTCGGCAGCGAAAGGATGGCCGCGATGCACTGGGCGAGGACATCCTCGTGCTTCCGGCTCATCGCGTGAGCGGAAACAAGGCCCAGCAGAACCCTCCTGACCCTGGGCGCATAGGCATCCGGTAAAGAAACCTCCCGGAGCGCTTCTACGGCTCGCCGGTGCACAAACACATACGGATCGGCGAGCAGCAAAATGAATGCCTCGTGGAACAATGATGGCAGATCCTCCGGCGATTCTTTCGCCACCTGCGCATAGGCCGACGCGGCCGCCCCGCGCACCGCGACCGACCGGCTGGTCATTGCATCGTAGAGCGGTGGTAACGCCAGTGTCAGCCCGCCCGGATCGGCGGCGATGGCACCAAGGCAACGCACGAGGGCGGCCTTGAAATGCTCATGCCGGTCATCCAGCGTATCGTAGGTTCGAACGACCGAAACGGCCACGGTCCGGGGTTTACGCAGCGCTGCCGCCGCAACCGCTTCCATAGCGGCGTTTAGGGCTTGGAACAGACTCTGCCGCTTTGACTGCGTTTCCAGTTCTCTGAGGGGGTTCGGCGGAACTTCGAGGTTGAGGAGAGGACTGGATGGTGCATCCAGTTCGCTCGCAATCAGCGCCGAGGCTCCCAGCAGTTTGTCAGCGTGCCGCTCCAGCAGATCGGGGTAACGCTTGGCCGTCCTACGCAGAAACCAGATCGCTCGGGTGAGCCTCTTATCGGTGATGCGCCGTACAACGACCTCGATCATGCGTTCATAGGCGATCTCGTGGGCGGTCGTTGCTGCGGCGGCTTCCTCGTCTTCTTTCTCTGTCAATCGAAACACCCGATCATAGACGTCGAACAAGGCTTCGGTCTTGTCCTCGTCGGAAATTCCAATCGCCTGCTGTACTCGGGCGTCGCACTCCCTCGGGTGATCGCACATGATTCGGGCCAGGGTCTTGCAGGCCCAGCCCTGGGCCGAACCGTTGAAGCCATATATATCGTCGGCCAGGTCCAGCGACGCGATCAGCGCGTCGATGACCTTGAGGCCGAAGGCCGGATCGATGTCGAGAATTTGCACGATGGCGTTGGCTGCCGCAATGCGGTGAGCTTTCGCTGAATCGCGCAACAGCGTCTTAACGGCATCGAGAGTAAGGTCGGGGAAAAACCGGTACACGGTGCGTACGGCCTCCGGATTGCCGGGAAGCCCGTCATTGGGGTCAAACCCGTGCACAGGGAGAGCCAGACCGATCACGGAAGTTAAGGCCGCAGGAACTAGGTCCCGATGGGCAGCGTCTAGGTGCTTCGCGACAATGTGTCCTGAAATCACGGAGCGAATCCCTCGTGACAGGACGGCAAGCGCTGTCCGGCACAGGCGTGCGCAGTCGGCTCCCGTGGTGGCCAGCGCCGTCAATGCGGGCTCGATTTTGCTGCCGTCGGTGGTCGCCGCCAAGTCGAACAGCGCCTCGACGACGGGGCCCTCAAAGCGCGCCGGGGTCGCGCTCGCGGTCTCGACGAGCATGCGGGAGTGGTGATCGCTCGGCTCGCGGTCCAGTTGATCTATAATCTCAAAGATACCGGCTGTGGCTGGATCACATCCCCTGGAAAGCGCTTCCCGCCGCGCACTTCTCTTTCTGAAGGCCAGGTTCTGCTCCTCATTATCCCGGGCCGCGGCTTCGGCTCGCTCTTGGCGTACTCTGTCCCGCTCGGCGACCAGTTCCGATAAATTGGGCAATCGGACCGCCTGCCGCTTTCGACATGAAGAGCAATTCCGATCGTAGAAGTCGAGCGCCACCATATCGAGTTGCATTCCAGCCATGCCGGCCGCACTGGCATGCGGGCAGCGGAAGCGGCGCATACCGATCGGCAGGCCGGTCTCAACTTCGATGAGACCGGTACCGCCATATTTTTCGCATGTGACATGCGCGCACCAGTTCTGGACAAGCTCTATGACCCGCTTGTTGGCGACCCCGATATTGATCGCGTTCCTGGTGCTCGTGTCCCAGTCCATGGGTTCTGGTCGTTTCCTGCCAGGCTTCAACCGGCTGCGCCAGTCGAACTTGATCTGCTTGGCCGCTTCGCGCATGTCCCGGCGGTTGGCCTGGTCGACGAGTCTCGTTCTCGCCCCTGCGGCCCGCTGGCCGCCAGCCGCAACGGCACGTTATAAAGAGCCGAGCCGGGCATTTCGTCATTTCTCGTAATCACATCATTCTCGACAAGGCGAATAATGCGGATCGGCTCAAACATGGGCACAATTCTCATTATCCCGCACAACAATCGGGCAGTTCGCCGCTCCACGGTGCCCGGCTCTCGGGTTTGGTTCCGCGGCAGGACATTGCCGGCCACAGCTCCGGAACTGCCATAACGGCATGCCGTGTACTATCAGTTCGGAGGGGCGGATCGAGGTGACGCGAGACGCAATATGGCCGCACGCCGATAATCGGAATCCGAACGTGGCTCAGGCCTGCTTCTTGAAAATGCGGTAGCCGTCAACTGAGCCGAGATCGCTTTCGGCGCACATCGCCGCACCGAGCATGAAACTGTCCGCGATCTCCTTGTATTCGTCAATAAGCACTGGGATGTCGTATCGAAGCTGACGCTGCGATTGCGGGACCGTCATATCGGCGGAGATGGCTTCCCGCATGGTTCTGAACAGACCCTCATCGGCCACAGGGGGGAAGAAATGCCGCGGGCCAAGGCTGGGGAGCGCCGCCTTCGTAGTAACGGTCAGCTTCCCAGCGGCGCCCCCACACGTCCGCATAAGGAACTCCTGAATGACCGGCGGCGATACGGACTTCGCCGACGCCGCGGGCTAACCCGACTGGTTGGGTCCTCGATGGCGGGGCCGCCTCGCTCTGTTCCGGGCGGGGGACGGAGCCCTTGGGAGCGGCGGAAGCCTCTGGAATGGAGGATGTCGACTTGAATAAGAGGTAGCCAAACAATCACGAGTCCGAACAGCACGGCCACTCCAACCAGGATCTGCAGTAAACGGCGAGACTTGCCCTGCTCCGGTGGGGGCGCATCATGCAGTATCACCGGTTCTTCGGAACGAGTCTCGAAGACGGGTAGATACCTGCCTTTCGGAATGGTGATAACGACCGCCTCGTCCTTGCCGTCATTGGCGAAGTGGTGCTCGAGTTTCATCCGCAGCAACCGGGCCTGCGAGCGGACGATGTTGTCTTCGTTGGGGTTGTAACCGGGCGGCCGATCGTACACGCAAATGCCGACCTGCTGTTCCGTTGCCGCTTCGGGCTTGTTGTCGAGGGCGCACCGGCACACGTGGAGGAAGAAAGCCCGTAGCCGAGGCGACCTCTCAAAGGTGCTGCTGGAGGCCACGCGCCGCACCAATTCCTCTCGCTCCACGGCAGCCTCCGCAGGAGCTGCCTTGCAACGCGGCACCGGCACATCTGCTAGGCCCATCTGGGTGGCTCCTGTTACAGTTGACCTATTGAAGAATACCACACGTCACCAACCCGAGAAAGGGCGGTCCGGTTCGAGGCGGTTCGAGGCGGGCCCACCGGTGCAGCCACGTGTATCCACGTGTAACCACCGTAAGCGCACCGTGTGCCGTGACCCCGGCGCCGGCCATGGCGGCACCTGAAGGGTCGGGCACTCGACGGCGATGTTGCCGCGATTCGATCTGCGCGCACACCAGCGGCACGCAGGCACTAGGCTTGGTGCCGTGTCCGGCGTCGAACACCAATGGAATCAACTGGTTGCGTTCACGAAAACAAACCTCGTTCCTCGTCCCGCTAACCGTTAGTTCGGGCTGTTAAACCCTGATCAAATGCGGTTCGTGTGGCGTCGCTGGTGGCCGCCACATTCGAAACCGCCCGCCTAGGGGTCATTCAGGGGTCGCGAACCCGCACCCTCCCCTTTCGCTCAGTAAAGCTTTGGATCTTTAGAAATAGACCGGGAGATAGCCCGTACAGTCTTTCTCTTCGAACTTGCGGACGCCTTTGGGCATCTCGATGGCTTGCGACAGGACGATCCCCGTCGACCGTGTGGCCGCCGTTGGCCGCCTCGCCAATGCACTCCGGAAAGTCCGGCTTGATGATAATGATAATGTACCCGGGAGTGACACCACCGTCAGCCGGATCGCGGTTCCTTGACCCATTGCCGCCGATGGGCGTGAGGGACGGACTCCCACTCGTTGGCTTGAGGTATTTCCGCACGCGCCAGGTGTCGTACGGTGTCCGGCACTCAAAGCTAATGTGATTATTTGGTGGGCCGAATCAAACCGGGAGGCTTGGCCTTGCTCGGTTAAAACCGTTGGCCTGGCGTTAAAAACCGGAGGCATGGAACCTTCTTCTGGAAGCAGCCATAAGGTTCCATGAGTGTTGAACGCACGACACGGTGCCAGACCTATCCCGCATCGATGTAGTGTGCTAGCGTTGGTTTCGAGAGATATTGCCTGCCTTGCGGAACTCGGTTCCGGGAACGAGGTCGCGTACCCGCCGATAGGGCGGCTACCCCCCGTCAACACTGACGCCGCCTTCTGCTACAGTTTGGCATATAGGTCTTTACGGTTAGGAGGCACGTGGTGCACGATCATCGGTTTTCCAGACGCTATTTCTTCTACGGCACGCTGCTGGCTGGCGCGGTCCCAAAAGGCGGGTTCGGCAGCACGCCCTCTCTTGCGGCGATGGGCTACAAATCGCCGAACGAGAAGCTGAATATCGGGGCGGTGGGGGTGGGCGTTCGGGGTCCCGCGATTCTCGTCGGCGCCGCCGCGACCGAGAACATCGTCGCGCTGTGCGACGTGGACGAAGAGCGCTCTGCCAGCGGCTTCGCGCAGTACCCCAAGGCCAAAAAGTACAAAGACTACCGCAAGATGTTCGACACCGAGGGCAAGAACATCGACGCCTTAATGATCGCCACCCCCGATCACATGCACACGCCGGTGGCGCTGCTCGCCATGCAGCACGGCAAGCACGTCTATTGCGAGAAGCCCTTGACCCGAACGGCCTGGGAAGCGCAGTTGCTGGCAGACGCGGCGGCGAAGTACAGAGTGGCGACCCAGATGGGCAATCAGGGCTGGAACCACGAGGGCACGAAGACCGCGTGCGAGATCCTCTGGTCCGGCGAGATCGGCGAGGTCAAGGAACTCCATGCCTGGACCGGCGGGATTTACGGCGGACAGCCTACCATCCCGGCGACCGGACCTGTAGCAACGGACGTCCCGTCCACTCTCGATTGGGACCTGTGGCTCGGCTGCGCCGAGCCGCGCACGTTCAATCCACTGATGACGAATCAGTGGCGCGCGTTCCTGGACTTTTCGACCGGCGGATCGCTGGGCGACTGGCTGGTGCACAATCTCGGACCGGCCCACCTGGCGCTGCAACTCGACAAGGTCAGCCCGACCAGCGTGGAGTGCGTGTTCGTCGAAGGCAAGAACCAGTGGCTGTGGCCGTGGCGCGCGCACACAGTCTTCGACTTTCCGGCGCGCGGCAGCATGCCCCCGGTGACCGTGCACACGTACCAGAACATGCGCGGCGATTTCCAGGATCCGCCGGGCATGGCCGAAGGCGAGCGCCTCTTCCCGCCCATGAACAATCTGGCCGAGAAGGGCCGCCCCTTCGTTCAGGGGGGTGACGGCATGATGCTGGTCAGCACCCAACTGACGGTGGATGGTAAGCCGATCGCGCAACAGGGCCGCGGTGGGGCGTTTCCTCCGGGTGGCGGCCGCGGACCGGGCGGACGCGGTCTTCCTCCCGGTGCTTCGCAGGATCCCAAATTGCGCGCTCCCGGCAACGGCGCCGTCTTCGTCGGATCGAAGGGCTACATGGCGACGACCTCCCGCGGCGAGGGCGTCTGGCTGCTCCCGGCATCGCGCTGGGCGGAATACAAGCTGCCGCCGCAGATGCTCACGCGAGGCGTCAACCACCAGCAGGACTGGATTCGCGCCTGCAAGGGCGGCGCGCCGGGCGTTTCGGACTTCGCCGTCGCGACGAAGTACATCGAGTGGCTCGCGTTGGGAGCGATCGCGCTCCGCGTCCCCGGAAAGCTCATCTGGGACGCAAACAAACGGCGCTTCAGCAACAGCGAGGAAGCCAACCGCTACCTCAAGCCGTTCACCCGCAAAGGATGGGAGATGAAGTTGTAACACGCCAAGGCCGCTGCCGGAGCGCCACACGAACCGAGCGAGACGCTCCTGGTAGCAGCGGGCGTCACGTGCGCACGCCGATCCCCTGGTAGCAGCAGGCGACCAGAAGGAAAATTGGTAAAACACTGTGAGCGCGCCGACCGCGATCGGCGGTAGGAACCGGCGGATTCCTCCTGTGACACGCCGCAGGCGCACCGAACCCACAAGGCGAAGCAGCAGGCGTGCCGGGAGATGCCCGGGGCAGGTTATCAGGACCACGATCTGGTGTGCTGTGTCGAGGACGGCTCGATCTGGAAGCCGTCCGCCTTCACGTCTGCCGATCGCGATCTGTTGAGGCGCCGCAAGCTCACCGGGCCGAACTTCCACGCGCTCCGGCACGCCCACGCTTCCCATCTTCTGAAAGACGGCGTTGACATCAAGGTCATCAGCAAGCGCGCCGGACATGCGCGCCAGCTTCACCATGGACCTGTATGCGCGCCTGATGCCGGGACAAGATGAAGAAGCCGCCAAAAGAACCGACACTAGGCTCCGAAAAGCCCTAGCCACTCAAACAGCTACCCGGGCGGAACGGAGCGGGAACTCCAACTCATTTCTTTGTTGGGGATGGCGGAGAGGGGGGGATTCGAACCCCCGGTAGAGCTTATGACCCTACGACGGTTTAGCAAACCGCTGCTTTCGACCACTCAGCCACCTCTCCGGGACATGGAATGGCCTGTAGGAGCATCGTACCACACTGAACACCGCCGACCGGCAAGCGCTCCTTGCTCTCCTTGCGAGAGCATTTTCGCGTTTGACCGTCCAGGTCTCGCGAGATTACAATTAAGGGGCCATCTCGTGCGCCCGTAGCTCAGTTGGATAGAGCGTTTGCCTCCGGAGCAAAAGGTCGGTGGTTCGAGTCCACTCGGGCGTACCATCCAAATCCCTTATCCGACATCAGGTTACCAGTTTCTTCCGCTTCGCCCTTCGCAATGATATTTTCGGGATTGTGCCCAGAATTGTGCCCACCCTGCGCTCCGCGCGCCCGCTCCATGGCTTCGCGTCCGGTCTCCAGGTTCGGATGAACGTAGCGGCGGGTCGTGCCGAAATCGCTGTGTCCGGCGAAGTATGCCAAGCTGTACGGGTCCATATGTGTGGCCCACCTCGTGAGGCACGTGTGCCGAAAAGTGTAGAAGGGTATCTGCTCGATGCCGGCGAGTTTGCACGCCTTCGGATGCTGCTTCTTCAGCGTGGATTGCTCGATGTGCCCACTCCAGGTAGGCGCCGGAAAGACCCACTCCGACACCGCGGCCGCCTTCCGCATGTCGAGAATGGCCGCGGAACGGTTTGGCAGGGGAATGGTCCGCCGTGCGTTCGCCGTCTTTCCGTAGGGAATGTGTAGCGCCGCGTCGCGGACATGCTCCCACCGAAGGCGGTAACACTCCTCGGGTCGGAGGCCGCAGTCGAGCAGGACCGTTCCAGCGTCCCGCAACAGATACGGATCTTCCGGCCTGATCGGCTGTTCGCCGCGCTCTGTTGCCCGGATTCCTTCGCGTGCGCAGGTGTACGCCTTCAGGATGGCGTCCCCTACAGCTTGCGCGGCCCTCAGGTACGCCGCCTCTTCGGCGGGTGTCAACACCCGCTCCCGTCGCCGTTCGCCCGGCAACAGTGATATCCGCGGCGGAGCCTTCTCCACCTTGCCCCAATCAACGGCAAGACGGAGGATTCTGCGGAGTACCTGGAGCGCTCGATTGATGCTCGAAACCTCGTATTCGGCCGCACGCCGATTCTCCACGAAACCTGAGATCATCTGCGACGTGACACCATCAACAGGCGCGCCGGCGAGCGGCTTGTATCCCGTCAGGTGCATGACCTGGATTTCATAATACGCCAGCGTCGCGGGCTTTTCAGCGAAACGCGCCCGCACATGGGGGAGAAAATCCGACTCCGCAAACTGGGAAACGGTCGGCGCCGGCTTGCGGTCGCGGAGCCCCACTTCACCTTTCGCAAGAGAGGTCTTGTGCGTGGCCTCCATCTGTTCCGCGGTCCGCTTGTTCGTCTGCTTCGTACTCTCCCGGACCGATTCGCCGTTCCAGTTGAATTTGTACCACCAGATTTTGCCACGCTTGTAGACGGCCATCGTTCAGTGTTCCTTCTCGGTTTCCAGGTCCTTCGTCAGTTGTTCCTGCCGGTCCGCCGGCAACTTCTCCAGTTCGGCTTTCAGTTCGGCCACCTTCCGCTCGAACCACGCCCGGTCCGTCTTTGGCGCCGCCTTCGTCTTCGCTTTGCCAGTTCGCCTTGTCATGCGGTCCGCTTATCCTCCTCACGCGGCCCGGAGCGCTTCCGACACGTACTGAAACCGCCATGCCGTCCCGCGCCGGGTGGTGAATCCCTGCCGGTTGAGTTCGTCCGCGATCTGCCGGGTGGTGTGGCCCACCGCCTTCAGTTCCCGGATGCGGGACAGGATGCCTTGCTCCGCCGGGTCCGCCTCCAGGTGCACGCCGTCCGCGGCCGGGTGGTAGCCGAAGGGGACCGTTCCCACCCGCTCACCGTTTGCGCGCTTGTGGTGCATAGCGTCCCGCGTCCGCTCCCCGATGGCTTCCCGCTCCCACTGCGATACGCTCACCATGATGTTGAGCACAAGCCGGCCGGCCGCGCTCCGCGTGTCCAGGGAGTCCGCTACGCTCACCAGGGACACGCCGCGTTTTTCAAAGCGCTTCAGCAGTTCCGCAAGATCGGCAACGGAACGTGTAAGCCGGTCCAACTTGGCGATAATGACGGTATCCGCGGCGCCGGCATCCACCAGGGAGAGAAGCCGGTCCATGCCCGGACGGTTCAGTGACTTTGCGGATTCGCCCGCGTCGATAATGACTTCCGCCAGTTCCGCGCCTTGCACCACCGCCATGGCCCGGACCTTCTCCGATTGCGCTTCGAGGGAAACGCCGAAGTCCGCCTGCTTTTCTGTGCTCACCCTGACGTATCCGATTGCTTTCATGTCTTTATTGTACTTTGTTATATAACCAAGTGCAAGCAATTTGTTATATAATTTAGTCCATGAGCGAAGAAACCAGCAAACGCATGGGGCGCCCCCCCGAAGGGTCCGGAAAGAAGGGTGAACCGGAACGCATCCGCGACTATCCGAAGTTGCTGGTGACAATCCGGCCCACGGTGAGAAGCAGGCTGAAGGCAATGGCATCCGTTGAGAGCCGGCCTGCATGGCAGGTTGTCGAAGACGCCATTGCGCTGTACTTCGACCACCTCCCGCCAGAGCATCGCCGTTCCGTTCAAGCTGCGATGCGCCGCGAGTGCTGAGGGTTGGAATTCCACTCATCCTCACCGGCCATCGCTGCTGTTGATTTTGATGGCAATTGCGCGAACGTCATTCGCGACGTCCACAAAAAGCGCGATAGCTTCGGCAACCGCCGTGAATACCAACCACTGAACGGCGGCCGCGATAAAGCAGCCAATCGCGGTTGGTATCATGACGCCCTTCTGCTGGTCCGTGGATTCGACAAAGAGAACGATCCCTGCAACAACCAAGACGGCGGCAACAAGCCATGCCGCGATCCGATAGAACCTTGAGATGCCCTCCAGAGCGGAATACCGGCCCCGCTGGCCCCCGGAGACGGAAGACGCTCCGGAACGGGTAGACGGTTTCGGAACGTAAGATCCTGTGACAAAGGAGTACCCGCAGTCGCACGTCTCAGTGGACGCGGGGTTTTCGAGATGACATCTGGGACATTGCATGCTTTCCTCCTTGCGGCGCCGCCATTCTACCACTCGTCATCCAACCGCACGGTTACATGACAAGACCGTAGCTTTTCGCAGCGTCCGGGTCATGGCTCTTCCGCATCGGCAGTCGGCAGACCGCGGCCGTTCGCGAAGACCGCCGCCCGGTTGACGTAGGTCACTACGATTTCTGCGGTACCGCCGGCGCCGCTCCCCTCGATTTCCGCGCGCGGCGGTCCAAAACCGTACGCCAACAACAACGTGATGGCCCGCAATTGGTGATCGATGTTCGTGTGCCTTTTCCCCGCGGCGATCTCGCCGAGTTTCTCGACCAAGCCGTGCTTCGTGATTTCGCCCCGGGCCAATTCGGCGATGGATGACAGAAGCGGCGGTCTGCCCTTCAAGTTGCCGGATTCGCCTATACGCCACGGCCGCCTTAGGTTGGTGTTGTTCATCGGTGTTCGCTCGGTGCTTTACACTGGGGACCGGTTTCTTTCTCCGTCTCAGGCCACCTGGTCCCGTCCAATTCCTCAACCACGATCAAACTCCGATTGCATCTGGGAAAGCGCCTCCCGGCATTCCTTCAACAGTAGCCGGAGAGCCCGGCCTTCGGCCCTCGCTGGTTGCGAATAGCGGCCGTGCTTCGTCACCGCGCGCCGGATGAGCTCGATACCTGCCGCGGTCTTCGGCCCGGTACTGAACCCGCCGTGCAGCCGGCAACGTCCGTTTGGCATCGCTCCGCATTGGCAGGGTGTCCCGCGCCGAGTCTTTGCTCCGCAACGTTTGGCGTTCGCGAAGTCGCCAGGAGGATTCCCGTTCTTGAGCCAGCCCCGCCGCTTTGCATGGGGTGTTTGCCCGGTTTTCTTCATTTGCCCCCCTCCCCCGGGTCGGCCTTCGCCGCGCTCACGGCGCCAACAATCGCTTGCCCGCCTTCGTGAACATGGACGTGCTCAACGGTGACTTTCTGTTGAGCCGCCTTGCCCTTTAGTTTCGCCATGGCATCCAACTGTTCGATGAAGACCCGCATGAGTTTGGTAGCCCGGAGCACGTTCGCATCGCAGCCTTCGAATGTTTGGCCCTGGAGGGTTGCCCGTTGCAGCAACTGGAGTGCCGCTTCATGAACGCCAAACATCTGGACAGCAAGGAGCGCCTCGGTCGCGTTTGCCGGCCCCAAATCCGCAATTAGTTCAGCAGCCGCGAGGATCCTCTGTTCGTCAGTTTCGCCGCGCCCCCACACCTGCATTGAAGCCATTTGGGCGAGGATCCGTTCTGCGCCGCGTTCGGTTGTCGTGCCGGTGATTTTGCAGAATTTCTCCAGGAGTGCAGCACGTTCCGCGTGGCTCCTCACCCTGAGTATTCCTTCGCCCTTCCCGTCGTCTTTCGCCTTCTTCGGCGTGGCCTTTCTCGTGTTTTCCTGCCCCGTGGAGGCCTGCCCTTCAGATTTCCGTTGGTGTACGTCGTCTTCACCGTCCAAACCATGCTGGGCCCCTTCCGGACGCACTGTCTGGGCATCCCTCGCACCATCTGAGACGCGCATTTTCCCGCGTTTCACTCTTCACTCCCTTCCGCGCCTGCAATTTCCACGAAGCGTTGATATTCATGCTGAAAGAGCATGTTCCGCTTCCCAGTGGGGCCGTTCCTTTGCTTGCCGATTATGAATTCGGCCTTCCCACGTAAGGCGGAGTCCTGCCGGTTGTATTGTTCCGGGCGGTGAACGAAGAGCACCACGTCCGCGTCCTCTTCGAGACTCCCGGTTTCCTTCAGGTCCGAGAGTTGGGGCCGGCGGCCGGCCTTCTCGCATTCCCGATTAAGCTGAGAGAGCAGAATCACCGTGAGGTCAAGTTGCCCGGCCAGGTGCTTCAGCGTGTGCGATATCTCGCTGAGCTCCTGGTGCCTACTCTCGAAGCGGCCGACGCCCTTCATGAGTTGCAGGTGATCGATTATCACCAGCTGGACGGGGTGCCTCGCGATCAGCTTTCGAATTGCGGAGGTAAGCGCGGGAATCGTGCGCGCCCGTGTGTCATCGATCCAAAGCGGCAGGGCGTCAAGCTGGGAAGCCGCTTCGGCTGCTTTCTGCCGCTCCTCACGATCAAGGCGTCCGGTCCGGAATCGTTGTGCATCGACGCCACCCACCGCCGAAATGAGCCGGCGTACAAGGCTCTCCTTCGTCATTTCGAGCGAGAACACCGCGGCGCCTTCACGCAGTACCGCCGCGTGGTGAGCCATTGCCATGCCTACGATGCTCTTGCCCATGGACGGACGGCCCGCCACAAGAAAGAGATCCCCCCGGTGAAGGCCGCAGAGTGCCGCGGTCAGGCCTGGCCATGGTGTCGGAATCCCCGTGCCACCCTTCGCGGGTTGCATGAACGCGTTGTAGCCGCCTGGATAGGTCTGCATGATTTCGCCGGGGTTCAGCCATTGCCCATGGTTCCCGCGGCCGTCCGCCAGCTTCGAAAGCACTGCTTCCGCATCCGCAAGAATCTCCTGAGAATCATCGGGTGCGGTCATACAGCGGTCTATGAGCGCCTGCGCCGCATAGATTGCACGCCGCCGGACCGATTTCTCCAGAATGATCCGGACATACCCATCGAGGTTCGGGATCTGCGGCAGACCATCATCGAGGGAAACCAGGTAACTGAGACCGTCGCAGGATTCAGCCTCACCATGCCGGTCGAGTTCGTTGCACACGGTCAAGCGGTCAATCGCTTCGCCGCGGCCGTGCAAGTCGGTCATCCGCCGCCAGATCCGGCGATGCTTCTCCAAACTGAAGTCGTCGGCGGCCACGGCCCCGGCCACGATTTCGAACTGGGCGCAGTCAAGCAGGATGGATCCCAACACGAAGCGCTCCGCGTCGAGGTTGCAGGGTAGACCGCGTTCTGTGAGTTGATCCCTCATGCTGGAAACTCCGGATAGTCGTCTTGCGCCGCGGCCGGCGGGACCGCCGTCGTTTCGTCCTCCCACCGCTCGCCGTTCAGCCAGGTGGTACCGTATGGCCTGTACTGTTCGTCTTTGCTGAACATCTCGGGCGCCTGCGCCGCGGTTGCTTTCATCACCTGGTCAAAACGGGTTTGCGTCCGAACCTGCTTTTTGAAAGCGAGCCAGGCTTTCTTCCGGTCACGTTTGCGCCAGTACACTACCCACCATTGTTCGAACCATGAGCGCTGTACGTCTTCGAATCCGTCTGCGGGATTTGGTTTCTTCTGGCGGTCCGGTTCCGCTTCAAGCACAACATCGGGTTTTGTGGTTCCGAATGGTGGATTGTCGATAGAGGGAAGCAATCCAGACACACGCGCATCGTCAGATGCGCATGTGTTTTTCCCACCCCCTACCCCAACCCCATACTGCAAAGTTTCGGAAATACTTCCGAAACATTTCGGAAATGCCTTGTTGTCTTCGCGGTAGCAGCGTTTCCACCGTGTGAACGCTGGTTCGGGTGGAATCGGGCTCCGCCGGTCTGCCGCGGTCTTGTACCTCGGGAGCAGTTCCGCTCGGGTGTCCCACTGTCCCCAGAGTTGCCCGCCCACTTCGTAGAGGAACAGCAGGTAGTTTTTCGCGTACTCCTGAAGGCACGCCTGCAACTCCGCGTCTGAAGGAACCGGGTTGAATGTTGGGTAGGCCCGGCCGATGATTCGCGCGTAGTTGATCTCAAGCCGGGCGAAACCGTCAGACGCAAGGAACAGCCGCGGCCAGTGTAGCTGTGCGGCGTTTGAGCATCGCCGCAGCCGGTCGCCGCCGAAAAGTCCCTCGGGATCGATGATAGCCACGGCCTAGGCCTTTCCCCCGAGAAGGGCGCGCACCGTCGCGTGCTGCCGTTCCAGAATGGCGAGTGCGGCCACGAGCACACGCGGATCACGACTTGCTCGTGCCTCTCTCGCGAGCGCCTCGACGCCTGAGAAGTACTGCCGGACGGCGCCGGCATCGAAGGCGCGCCACGTGACGTTTACCTTGGCCGTCCGGCCCCGCCGCATTTATCGGGCCTCCGTCTGCTTCCTGCCACCAGTTTGGGACTCGGCCAAAAAGGTGAAGATGGAGTCCGGCGTATAGCGTACGGAGCTACCGATGCGGACGGGGTATGGTGGTTGCCGGAGCAGTCTGCGCCGCCGGATTGTGGCAACGGAGACCTTGAGGAGCCGCGCCACGTCATGCTCAGTCAGGAGGGTTTCGAGGGAGTTGTTTGCAGTTGCCATTTCGATCCTTTCTTGGATAGCTTCGTTTGCCATCTGCCCGAATCATAAGGACCGAAAGTTGTTTGGGAAACTTTCGCAGCCAAAACCCAAAGAAAACGGGGTTCCGACCGAGCAGCCGAGAGTTGCGGAAGTTTGCGGAAGTTAGGAGAAAGTTTCGGGGGTGGTGTTTTTTCGCTGCTTTGCTAGCGCAAGGCGATATTGGATGGCTTTGACGGCGTGCGATCGTTCAGGGTAGTCCGACCACCGCCGGCAAGTCCGGTCCTTACGGCGCCACGTCTTAGGACAGGCGATGTTCTTTTCATCCAGGGCTTCGCAGACATCATCCAGCTTGCCACGCCAGTCCCCGTCAGGCGCCACATGCGCGACAACCTCAGCCACCCGCGCGGCGGTCTCGTAATCGGGCTTTGGACCGCGCTTCCGGCCTTGATCTTTGGAGTTTGAAACGGTTGCCGGTTGTGCTGATTTCGTTCCGCCCTCCGGCGCTTCGCTCTTTTCCCGTTGAGCGGTCGTGATTTGCGAGTATGCCTTTCGGGTGTCCTGAAAACGCCTCGCCACAATGTTCCCGATTTCCAACCTGAACCACGGATGTTCGTAATGCAATCCAATCAACTCGCGTCCGTCGTCGAGAAGGCGAACGAATGGATCAGACGAAATCTTCCAGGGACGCCGGACTCTCAGGGTGGAGACACACTTCTCGACGTCCGTAAGAGTCAGACCAACATTTAATGGTCCGGCCATTCCGAATAGGGCCTCTGGGTCCAATGATGGAATAGCCAGGTATCCTTCAGCACTCGAATCGTAGATTTCGCAAGCGTATGCCCCGACAATCTCCGCCATTTTGGTGAGCTCGATGTCTTCGAATCGGGTGAGGGTTGCGAAGTAGCTTTCCAGCGCCTCTTCCAGGTCCCTCCTGGCTTTCTTACGTCGCTCCTGGTCCTTCCGATGCGCTTCAAGCGGCAGCGTAGGCAGACTTGGGCCTGCGTCTTCGCGGTGGGATACATCCGCCGCTTGTGGCGCTTGAGATTGTTCGCGTTCGGGGAGAATACCGTCAGGAGTGAGGTCGATCTTCCGTGAGTTTGCCATCGCGCCCTTTGCGACGCCCTGAAGGTGGATTGCCGCCAACCGGGCAGGGTCCCCGGCTTGTCGCCCCGTCGAGCTAGGCGGCATTTTCACTCTACAACTTTCAGTGGACTCTGTTTTGGCCCAACGGGTCAGCGCTTTTTCGCAAGCAGCGAAGGCCGATCCCGAAGCCCCACTTCACTCTTGGTCGGACGACGCCCTAGGGCTGGGTACAGGGTCTCTCCAGGGTCTTTTCTGACTGCTCCTACTTTGGCAGCCCCATCTGCTTGCGGACATCCTCGGCCGTAGGGCTGGGAGTGCCGTTGGGGTAGACACCGGTCTCGGTCTTTATTCCCGGGCCGAGTGATCGGTAGGGGGCAATGAGGCTGAGTGAGCAGAATGCCGCCACGGCCATCGTCAAGACGGCCAGAATACCCGTGAAGATGCGTGCTCCCCGGCTCGAGAAGTGTGAGGCGTTCCGGCAAAGGACCTCGATGCAGCGGAAGCCGATATAGGCACCGATCATTATTCCAATCGTTGGGATCATTTACACCTTCCATTCTACCCAGGCGGCATTCAGCGTTTCCGTATTTTGACCTAACGAGTCACGGCCTCGGCTGCCACCCAGCACTCACGGCCTATGCGGGGGTCGGCGGGGAATACTCCCTGTTCGTCCTTTAGGTACGCTTCGCCAGCATCATTGGTCAGAACGCGAACCTTTCGTTTTCCAAATCCGAAGTCCAGTATCTTCACCTGCATTCCGCCAACAATGCCGATCGATCTAGTCTTGACCAGAGTACGCTTGACTTCGGCGTTGTCGCCGCGCACAGCCCATTTCATCAGCTCACCAAAAGCCTCGGTGGTTGAGCCGCACGGCCAAAAGCCGCTGCTTTGGCGCACCGTGACCGTTTCGCCTATGCCAGCTGTGCCCGGACTCGCGGGCGGGGAGGGGCGAGACTTCGTGGAACTGGAACTGTCGGTGCCGGACGGCGAAGGGCCGGCACCGTGATCGCCGAATTTCAGATACGCAAAGAACGCAACGACAATCAAAGCGAAAAGCACTTTTGTTGGCGTTACTCGCCCCAATTGGCGGGGCTCTTTATAGGCTTCTTGCGCGGGCTCCTCGTGCCTCTGCAATTCCTCCGTCGGCTGGGTTTCCTCTGGCGCCGGAAACTGGAATCCACAGAACCGGCACTTGCGCGCTTCGGCCCGGATCTCTTCCGCACAGTCAGGGCATTTCTTCAGTGCTGGCGTGGTTGGAGCGTTGCCGCCTGCGGACGTGAGGGACACGGCAACGAATTGATAACCGCAGTTCTCGCAGAATTTCGGTTGTCCCGCGTGGACCATTCCGCATGACGGGCATTCGGTCAAGAGGCACCCCCATTTCAGAGCAAATGGTACTGCAATTCATCTCGACCCGGGACCTGTGCCATTGTGCCCAATTTTGTGCCTACCCCCTGCATAGAAGAATTGCCAACGGTTGCCAGGGTGCCGCGTCTCGTACCCCAAAGTGCCTGAAAACTAGCAACGGTTGAGAACCACGCGCAACCGTTGTGCCCGGTGCTAATTTCTTGATTTCTTGGGGGTTCCTGCCTCCGGAGCAAAAGGTCGGTGGTTCGAATCCACTCGGGCGTACCACATAACCCACTGAAAATACAAAAGTTAGCCGAGGAGGCTATAATCGCCCGAAGGAAAAATACTGTCCACTTCTGTCCAATTCAAAAAAAGTTTTAAAGGGCGTTATGCTGGAGGGCGCAATGACCACCGAGGAAAAGAGGGGTGTCTATCGGGGGTTGGCCCGAAATCTCTGCGCTGCCGTGTTGGCCCACCGGATGCGGGTGAGCTTTCAAACCGCGCTACGCAATCACGTTCTTCCCGACGACCAGATTGACCAAAGCTGGCACGATCTCGCGGAGGCGCTGGATCACAGTTTGACCGCGAACCTCGAGGCGCTGTTTAGCCAGCTCCCCAAACCCGACCCAAAATTAATCCAGTAGCCCCACCCCAAGGGCTTTTCGGTGAAGATCCCAGGATGGCCCCTTGAGATGGAGTGCATGCAAGCCAACCCCGGCAACGACGGGAGCTTTAAATGCTGGCAGGAAGCAAAGGCCAGGCAAGACGCGTTTCTTGAGGAGGATCGGCGTGCGAATTCTGGAACTGTTGGGCGCTGAGGCAGCCAGTCGAATTCGGATGGCGCGTCATCCCCCCTTGCTCCCACGGTCGGCGCGCCGGGCGTCGCGGCAGTAAGCGACGGGGGCGGAAGCGGCGCACATTTCGTCGCCGTGCTGGATACGCCACCGTATGAGTACTCGCCTCATGGCCCGAGTTTCCGGTGCCAGATGCGAGCCGGGCTACCAAACCATCGGTGAGTTGCATTCGCTACCGGTGCCGTTTGAGGGCGCGGACGTTCGCATCAAATTCCTCCACTATTGTGGCCCGGTCCTTGGATTCGCAATCGAGAATTCGATCGTACGAGGCGACCTCGATATTTTGGCGTCGAAAGTCGGCAAGCCTTCCACGGTGCGCTTGAGGAGCATCGGTCCGCCTCCCGATTAACACGATGCCATCGCATTCGCCATGTATCCCCGGCCATCCGTTTGCACGTAAATACTGAGCATTGTCGCGCAAGTATCCCCTGTAATGGTTGATTTGTTCGACCGCATGGTAACAGATAGCAGCAATGCTGGACTTAGTGACTGGACTCCGTGTAGGGCTTTCTAATTCAACTATGATCCATCGCGGCCCAACAGATGACCACTCACAGAGTACGAAGTCCGGTACGCCACCGCCGCCTTGGGGCAGTGGGAAGATTGGACGCGGTATGACCCACGCTGTGTGGGGGCGGATGAGACCCCTGAGCAGCATCACCGGATTGTCCTCGAAGAACTTCTGGATCGGCATTTCATCTTTGGCCTGCACTAAGACCCGACGAAACTGCCCGGCAATCTGTACGCGATCAGTGCTCGACCACTTAACCGGCGAGTGCCCACCGATCGTTTTAGGGGGCCACGCCAACTGAAAGTCCGTCCGCATAATGGACCTGATCCGATCCTACTGCACGGCGAGCGTCGCCATCGCCGGGCTGGCGGCGTTACCGATCTTGACAACCACCGGCAGCGCGTTGCCTGATGGCGTGCCGTTCGAGAGCTGAATGTTCAACTGCAAGAATCCGTCAACGAACGTTGGGGCCGCGCCGCCGAACGCGACGTTAGCGGGCACGCCGCCGACCGTGACAATCGCCGCCTGAACCAGCCATTTGAGCGTTGACGCATCGGTAATGGAGCCGGTAATGCCGGGCGGATTCGTCTGGCCGCCGCCGGTGAAGTATAACGTCACGTAGGAACCTTTGGCGGCGGGCGACGATGGGCCGTTCAGTGTTCCGTCCTGATTGGCGGCGGCGGCTTGCCCGGTTCCGGCGGCATTGGAGGTGAAGATCCCCGGCGCAGCGCCAGCACACGGCAGTGCCGTTGCCGTCGAGCGGACGCCCTGGTATTGCACCTGGAGCATCGTTTGCGTGCAGCCCGCGACTTCATACGGAACAATCGCATTGACCTGGGTTGCGGACACGTAAAGCAGCGGCGCGGCAACCCCGTCAAACAGGACCGAGGTGCCCGCGAGTTGCGCAACCACCTTTCCGGTTGACGGATCAACCGCAGCCTGAACGCCGGACGGCGGCCCGAGCATGGAACCCGCGATGGTGACCAATTCGCCCGGTGCTACGGGGCCGGTCGCCCAACTCGCCGAGTTCGCTACCCCCGTGACGACGACCGGCGACACCGGCGCAACATTGACCGTCAGGACAACCGAGATAGTCTGCGGGCTGTTTGTCGCTCCCGCTGCGGTGACCGTTATCGTTCCGTTGTACGTCTGCGCGCTCAGACCGGCGGTGTTTATCCCGAGCGTCAGGGTACCCGAACCGATGCCGGAGCCGGGGGAAACCGTCAGCCAGGACGCGCTGGACGCGGTCGACCACGATAGCGACCCGCCGCCCGAGTTCGTGATCGTGATGGACTGCGATGCGGGCGCGGTTCCGCCGACCGTATACACGAAGTTCGCCCTTGTCGTCGAGAGCGAAATCGTGGGCGGCGGCGATGCAGCAGCGGCCATGATGTTGACCGTATCCAGGCCGTTGCTGTTCGAGACTTGCAGCTTCACCAAGCCGTTATAGCTCCCCGGCAGGTTGGCCGTGACCTGCTGGTCCGAGCTACTTGAAATCACTAACGGCGTGCCATTGGCCGTTAGCTGAAGCCCGGTGCCGGAGAAGCCACCGCCGTATACGTGTACGGTTGACCCGGAGGTGACCGTCAGGCCCCCGAGGCTACTCGGTGTCGAGGATTGGACGCTCGTGATGATCGGCCCAAATTTGAACAGCAAGGCACGATCCGAACCGGCGACCAAACTTCCTGTGCCTGTTGTCACCTGGCCGTTGGAATGCGTCATGGAGAAGTTATGCGACCCGCTGGCCGCGAATTCGGTGTAGTAGATACTTGCGACCGACGCACTCGGTCCGGCGACCAACTTTCCGGCACCGTTATCGAACTGCACGGTGGTCAGGTCCCTGAAGTACACATCGTTAGTGCCCTTCAACGCCACCAAACCACCGCCGTATCGCGAAAGAAACGGGTCCGCGCTTGGCGGCGTGCCAATGGACTGCCAAGCGGTTGTATTGGCGAGAAACGAGCGGACTATCTGGGCCGTAAGATGTGAGGCGCTGTTGATATCGGCAATACCCTGCGCGCCGCTGCAACTCATTCCGAGGCCGGTTAGGGGTCCGGGCGTTATGTGACAGTAGGGAACGATGCGCGTCCGCTGGTCTGGCTCCACGAAACCGAGCGAACCGCTGGTAAGCGAGACGACCCCGTCCGAGGCATTGTTCGTTGTTCCGAACGTTCCGGCATTGCCGACAATGGCGAGAGCATCGACACCCCGCAAATCGTCCTGCCCTTGGTTCCATGTTGCGAGGTCCCAGAGAAACTGGTTACCGGGAGCCATTTCGCTCTCTTGCACTCCGATGTTTGCGGCCTGGAACGAGCCGTAATGGGGCGTGGCAATCGCAACCATCTTCCGAACCATGGGATTCGCTGGCGGCGAGAAAGCGCCGGACGTTTGCCCTTTCCCGGCGAGGTAGGCGCGTGCAATCAGGCCGCCCATGCTATGCGCCACAAGATCGACCTGGGTGACCGAAGTGCCGTCCGTGTAGTGCAATCCCCCAATGTAGGCACCGAGTTGCCCGCCCAACTGCTCGATCGAAATGTCGCCATAGGCGCAATTGTTGAAGAACAGGACGGAAGCGCCGTCGGCCTGCAACAACGTGGCGAGTTGCCCGAACGTTTCCTGCGAAGCGACGAGGGTGCTCGCCGTGTCGGTGCAGACTAATTGGAACCCGTTCAGCAGGATTACAGGCGGTCGCGCGGGCACGGTCGCGTGCGGCATGGTGACTGCATCAACCGTCAGTTGCAGCGTGGCCGACACCACCCGGCCGTTCGCATCGCGTCCGGTGACTTCAACTTTGTAGTCGCCAGGCGGTGTCGCTGGTGGCGTCACGACCCTCAACCTGGATGTCGTTATATCCAGTTCGACCCGAATCGGAAACACCAGCGGCGGCACGGTGCGAGCCGTAAGAATCGCGGTGATGTTTCCGCCCCGCCACGCAACCGTGCTGCCCTCACCGGCAACGGCGCGCAACGCACGCGGCTCAATCGTCTGTGCCGCGATGGTGCCTACCGATAACGCGCCCACCAGCACGGCCATCCAAGTTTTGAGAGAAGTGCAAGTCACGACACACACCGCACTGCGGGACAAAGTAACATATCTCGCCGTCCAGTTCAGCCACGCCGGGTTGCGAAGGAAGAAGACGGCGGCCGCATTTTTCGCACGCTATTCATCACTCAGGGCTTCTTTCCCTTGACGGTGCGGTCGATCCAGCGTACAGGCTGAGCAGGAGCAAACAGCATGACTTCCACGAACGCAATCGAATCGAACGGCGCGCCCGCCGCCGAGAAACCCGCCGTTACAACCCCGGCCGTGAAGACCAAGCGCGCGAAGGGCAAGGCCACCACGAAGGCAAAAGCCGTCCGGTAAACCGTCCGCCGCGGCTTCCCTGGCTTCGGCCCACACTTCGCAGCGCCGCGCCGACACCTCCTGGCGGCAGCGGGTCGGCAGCGCGCTGTAAGCCAACATCATCGCTGGCCACAGCGGTCTGCTGATGATGCAAGGATAAACTCTGGTGTCTATTCAAACGCCAGAAAGAACCGACGCGCCGCGCGCAGGCAAGGCGTAGCGGCAAGGTGATCGAGAACCACAAAAGGAATCAGAAGCTTAACTTGGTTTATGCATTCTTGTCATGAGCAACTCTGGCTGATCGGAAACTATGGACACGCTCGCAAAGATCTGTTATTGTAGAGCTATGGACACCGCAACCAAGCGACTTCACAACTCGCAGCGTTGTACCCGCCTGTCCAGTTTATCCTTGTCATCACTGCTTTGGTATTGATCGCGGCGTCTTAGCGCAGCGGAGAGCATGGGCAATTGGTAGCCCAGAATCCTGCTAAGATTCCGTCGCTTCGGCACATCGGGGTTCGAGTCCCCGGCTCTCCGCCATGTTCTTTGACAATCTGCATTTACGCGCGCGTGAGTGAGCGGCAAAACTAACCGGCCGTAACCCGGTTGCCCCATTGCGGCTACGTAGGTTCGAGTCCTACCGCGCGCACCAGTTTGTCCAGGTGGTGCAATTGGCAGACGCCTGCGGTTGAGAGCCGCAGTTTTGCGGGTTCGAGGCCCGCCCTGGACACGGGCCGGTGGTGGAATTTGGTAGACACACCTCGCTCAGAACGAGACGCCTCGTGCATGGGAGTTCGAGTCTCCCCCGGCCCACCAGTTATGCTCCCGTGGCGGAATCGGTAGACGCGGCTCGCTCAAAACGAGTGTCAACATGCAGGTTCGAATCCTGCCGGGAGTACTGCTCGGCAAGCCGAGTCACGCACCCGACCGGACGGTGACGGTAGCAGCCTCCAAAACTGCGATTCGGGGTTCAATTCCTCGCGGGTGTGCCATGTGGGAGATGCCGAAGTGGTCGAGGCGGCGGTCCGCAAAACCGCTCTTACCGGGTTCGAGTCCCGGCTCTCACTCCAACGGAGGGCGCGAAGCGACGGCAACGCTTTCTGGTCCCGAAAACCAGCGCTCCGGAAAGACCCGGATGGAGGTTCGACTCCTCCGCCCTCCGCCACTACATTAAAATTCTTGATTTTTGCTGATCGTTTCACTTACCATGTAATTGAGTAATGATACAAGCTATCCACTTCGGGACAATGCCGCAGGCAACGAAACCAGCGTGCGTCGATACCACCAATGCGCGCGAAGGTCCATAGCCCCGTATGAGATAGTACTTAGGATTCTTATTACGGGGCCGGTCGAAAGATCGGCCCTTTTACTTTTTGCGGGCACTTGGGAAACGGCTTAACCCGCGTGATTTGGGATCACGAGATTCCCGGTTCGAATCCGGGGTGCCCGACCAGTGTGTCTTGACGGCCGAAAGATCGGGTAAAGGCGCATCGGGGCTGCAAGGATCTAACCATCCACGTGCTGCCGTCGAAGTGTGCTCTTTGACAATTGAATGTAAGTGAGTGTAATTCAAGCGAGTGTGACTTATTGGTTGAGTTCCAGCCTTCCAAGCTGGCCAAGAGAGTTCGATTCTCTCCACTCGCTCCGCGGGTATCGTCTAGCGGCTAGGATTGGACCTTGCCAGGGTCCGGACACCGGTTCGAATCCGGTTACTCGCTCCAGTCGAAGTAGTTTAGTGGGAAAAACGGAGCCCTCGTAACGCTCAGATGGCGGTTCGAATCCGCCCTTCGGCTCCAGCCGGTGTAGCTCAATGGGAGAGCAGGCGCACGGTAAGCGTCCGACGAGCGTTCGATTCGCTCCACCGGCTCCAGATTTTGGGCCCTGCAAGCATTATTGGCGATGCGCCGCTCCTGTAAAGCGGGGAAGCCAGTTCAATTCTGGCGCGGGGCTCCATCCGGGAAAAGCTCAGCGTGGTTTGAGCACTCGATCGATAATCGAGAGGCCGCTGGTTCGACCCCAGCTTCCCGGACCAGGTTTTTGCTGCGGAGAAGATGAGCTGGCGCGCACGGCGGTCTCATAAGCCGCCATTAGGTGGGTTCGATTCCCACCTCCGCAACCATGGGGACGTCGTTCAACGGGAGGATTGCTGGCCTGCACCCAGCCGATGAGAGTTCGATTCTCTCCGTCTCCACCAGATTCGCCGGGATCGCTTACGTGGTCATAGCACTGGTCTGAAAAGCCAGCCATGGGCGTTCGATTCGCTCTCCCGGCACCAGATGTGACCGTGGCCGAGTGGCTGAGGCGTTGGATTGTGGCTCCAACTACGAGAGTTCAATTCTCTCCGGTCACCCCATTTGAAGAAGGGGGTTCGGTTAGTGGAAAGCCGCCAGTCTTTGAAGCTGGCTTCGGGCGTTCGATTCGCTCACCCCCTGCCACTGGCCGCTGGCACAATTGGCGGCGCGCCGCGCTCTGAACGCGGAGGTTCCAGGTTCGAGGCCTGGGCGGCCAGCCAGTTTTCGCGGGTATCGTTCAAAGGAAAGGACAGAACGCTACGAACGTTCAGATTGGGGTTCAACTCCTCATACCCGTACCAGGTTATTCGGCCGGTCGTCCAATCGCACAGGACGCAGCGCTCCGGACGCTGAAATTGGGGTTGGAGTCCCCACTGGTCGACCAGTTTTCCGCGGTGATGGCCGAGCGGCTGAGGCACCTGATTGTCGATCAGGACCAGGTGGGTTCGACTCCCATTCATCGCGCCAAATTTTGCGGGGCTGTCGTCTAACGGCAGGACTTCTGGTTCTCAGCCAGAGGATGCGAGTTCAACTCTCGCCGGCCCTACCATGGGGGTGTCGTCTAATTGGCAAGGATCGCTGGCTTTCAATCAGCGGATGCGGGATCGCGACCCGCCGCCCCTACCAAGTTTCGGGCTATAAGCTTTGGCGGCGAAGCACTCGATTCTTAATCGAGAGAACACAGTTCGACTCTGTGATGGCCCACTAGGTTCTTCCGAGGTAGCCAAGTTGGTAAGGCGCCTGATTGTTAATCAGGAGATGCGCAGGTTCGAATCCTGCCCTCGGAGCCATATCGTATCCCCGCCGGGAGGCCGGAGCCTCAAGCCGCTTTATAAGCGGTCGCAGCGGACTGCTGCCTGGATCCTGGATCGACACCAGGGGCGGGGACTAGGCCGGGGTTGTCGTCTGGTGACGGCGCTTCTCCTACAAAGAAGATCAGTAGAGTTCGATCCTCTACCCCGGTACCATTTTTATGGAACCTATGCCGAAATGGAGAGGCACCTGACTTTTAATCAGGACCAGGTGGGTTCGATCCCCACAGGTTCCACCAGGAGACGAAGCGATGGAGATCATCGACAACATTCCGGTATGGGGAGCGCCGGTGGACGAAGGGGCGCTGAAGCAGATCAAGACCTGCTACTACATCTTCGGACAGGCGGCGATGATGGCCGACCACCACAAGGGCTACGGTGTGCCGATCGGTGGCGTGATCGCGCACGAGACTCTTGTCAGCCCGTCCGGTGTCGGCTATGACATCGGCTGCGGCAACAAGGCCGTCCTCACCGACGCCGATGCGGCCGATGTGCGGGCCAACATCGCGCGAATCATGGACGACGTCTGGTCCACCATCAGCTTCGGCCTGGCTCGCAAGAACAAGGAGCGAGTCGATCACGAGCTCTTCGACGACAACAACGACGACGCCTGGCAGATCACACAGGGCGCGAACAGCGCGGCGTGGAGGCTCACTTCGCTGCGGGAAATGGCACGAGCGCAGCTCGGCACGGTCGGCAGCGGCAACCACTACGTGGATATTCTCGAAGACGAGCAAGGCCGCATCTGGGTCGGGGTTCATTTCGGCTCCCGCGGATTCGGCCACAAGATCGCCACTCGATTTCTGAATCGCGCCGGCGCCAAGGACGATATGGACTCGACGCCGGTGGCGCTCGACTCCCGAACTCAGGAAGGACAGGACTACATCGCCGCCATGAAGCTCGCCGGCAGGTATGCGTATGCCGGCAGGGACTGGGTGTGCGATCGCGTCGTGAAGATCCTGGGCGCGCGGGTGCTCGATTCGGTCCATAACCATCACAACTTCGCCTGGCGAGAGACGCACGACGGGAAAGACCTGTGGGTGGTACGCAAGGGTGCGACGCCGGCGTTCCCCGGCCAGAGAGGGTTCGTCGGCGGGACCATGGGCGAGACGTCGGTCATCCTGGAAGGCATCGAGAACGAGCAGGCGTCGCTATCGCTGTACTCGACCATCCACGGCGCCGGCCGCGTGATGGGCCGGATGGAGGCCAAGGGCAAGCGGAACAAGACCGGCGAGTGGACGCGCCAGCCAAAGGTCACCCAGGAAATGATGGACCACTGGGTGAGCGAAGCCCGCGTCGAACTGCGCGGGGGCGGTGTCGATGAGTCGCCGCACTGTTACAAGCGGTTGCCAGAAGTATTGGCCGAGCACTCGGACTCCGTGCGCGTGCTCCATACGCTGAAGCCGTTGGGCGTCGCGATGGCCGGCAGAGACGAGTACGACCCGTTCAAGGACTGAGGCCCCATCGTCTAACAGGAAAAGGCACAGGTCCCCTAAACCTGGAATCCCCGTTCGAGTCGGGGTGGGGTTAACCACAGGCGCGTCGTCCAACGGAAAGGGCCTCGCTCTTCTAAAGCGAAGATCGCAGTTCGAATCTGCGCGCGCCTACCATGGAACTCTAGAAAGACCGTGCAATAGAGAACCCAAGGGGGGTTCGATTCCCGTTAGCGCTACCATGTTTTCATAGAGTTACGGGCCTCCGTCAACCACAGTCAACCACGCGCAACGCGCCAGCAGAAACTCCCAACAAGACAGGCCGCCAGAGTGCGCCGAGATCCCCATTCGCGCACAGGCGGGCCGGGTGGTGCCTGGCGTCGGCGGATTCTGATGCCGTTGTCTCCCGAAATGCCCTCTTACGGCATCGGTCCGGCCCAAAAAAGAACGATCAGGTTCAGGGCTTGCATGGACCAGCTTCGCGCTGTTCATACAACGTCTTGACTTCATCCGCAGTCAAAGCACGGTTGTAGAATGCAAGTTCGTCGATCCAGCCGTTGTACGAAGGCTGCCCCGGACTCCGGGCGCCGATCAATACTGGACTGTCGATCGCGTGGGAGAGCCTGGGCGGTGCTCCACCACTCGCTTCAGCGCGTCCGTTTATGTACAGGGTGATCGCTTGGTCGGTACGTGTGACTGTGATTTGATACCAGGCTCCGCTTTCGATCGATGTTAGACTCCGGAGCGGGCTGGAAGATTGCAGGGAATGGAAAACCAAGCGGTCGTCGGCCGACTTGAGTAACGTGATCCCCGAACCGGCCTTTTGATTGCTCCAGTCGATAAGGACCCGCTCGCCGCCGCTTTGGGCGAACTTTGCGTACATTGCGATCGAGAATTCCTGACGTCCGACTTGGTAGTGACCAGTCGATGGAATCGAGAGAAAACTGCCGTCGTTTAAAAACAGGGCTTGGCCAACTTTCCCCGGAACAAACCGAACATCACCGTGTGGCACAAGTGCATTTAGCGTAATTGCGTCGTCGAAGCTTCCGTCAGCCGCAAAGAACATTGCCAAACCGTCCTGTGGCGGAGCGCAAGAGGCATCCTGCAACCTTAGGTACAAAATGGATTGTGAGCCGCGAAAGCCAAGATATGCCCCGCGACCATCGGGCGTGAGGACGAGGTCGTCGGCAGCCGTATCAAGCTCAAGTTTCTCAAGAGTGTTAAAGTTGGTGACGTTAAGCACTGAGACGGCTCTCCCCGCTACAACGAACCGCGCATTGTCCAGAAAACGCGCAGCGCCATTTACCGTAATGGGAAAGGCGAAGGTGTGGAGAATCTGTCCATCCGAAGGCCGAACGAGATGAAATACGTGCGTGGGAACCGCAGCGCACCCGACATGATCGTAGGACGATGTCCAGCACGCATCCTGACCATTTAGCAGGACCAACTTGCCGTCGGATGACACAGATGGTGGACCACCAACCATCGGCGGACCGCTAATGATTCCAATGCTCACTTCCCTCTTAACGTCGAAGATCTCCACAGAATCGTGTCCTCGGCGGCCACCCGGACCGGAGCATTGATATGCCAAGTAGAGGTGTTGCCCTTGCCGGTCGATTTCCAGGTGTTCCGGACATGCCCGATCAGACAGTTGCACGAGTTCTCCCGATCCTGGCGAGAGCCGTTTTAGCCCAGCGGGTCCCATGGCGAGGAAGAGCTTGCTCGCGTCCGGTGTGAGCGCCATGGACCAGACCGGGCCGCCTGTTTGTAGGATCTTAGGGAGCACCCGTCCCGCTCCAACGTCCACCACCATAACGCCGTTAACGAGCGAACCGACATAGACCAAGTCGTCAGGCCCAACAGCGAGTGGGCCGCCATCGCGAGGTAAAGCAATCGTCCTGACGGTGCCATCCTTAGTCTCGATGATCGAGAGGGTGTGCCCATAAGCGGAGGTTGCGAATACCCTGTCGCCGCTGCGCCCTACAGCGAGAAAGTCCGGCGGGTGGCTCAGTGCAATACGGGTGGGGGTAGTACCCTCGGAGGTGGACCGAACAAGGAGGCGTCCCACGGCGACAGGCCGGGAAAGGGCAGGACCACTGAAATGGACCACCACGAGTCCGATGATAAGCACTGCCATGGCTAAAGCGGCGATAAGCCAAGGGGTATGCCAAGAGCCCCGGCGTGCTGCAGGCGATGATGCGGAGGATGAGGCGGAAACGGAAGTTTCCGCCAACTGAACTGGCTGTTGATGTTGCTCGGTTTGCTGCGTTAAAGGTTCCACTTCGCCTGGCGGTGCCGGACGCGGTTCGGCGTCGCCGTGGATAACCACATCCGCGACGAAGATGTAGCCGCGATTTGGTATTGTGCGAATGTAGCGGTAGGCACCCGAGGTGTTGCTCAATTTTTGCCGTAACGCCCGTATGTGCTGCCGCAGGTTGTCTTCGGAGACGTTCGCGTCGGGCCAGACCTCTGCCATGAGCTGGCCCTTGTCTACCGGCGTTCCGGCACACCGCACGAGTGCCCACAGCGTATCCATCTCCCTGCCAGTTAAGCGAACAACTTCGGTACCGCGCCACAGGATGCGCTTGCCTGGTTCCAGACGATAATCTCCGAATTCATAGAACTGCCCTGCCATGTTGAACTTACCATCTTCACAAATTCTTCACGCAATTTCACGTGTTGCGAATTGGACCTCATGATAGGATCAGCCCTTCAGCGGGTTAGGCCTAATTTGCGTCCAGAATTTATGGGTTTTCAGGTATTTATATCCTTTAGTTGTGTGTATTTAGCATCCCAATGCGTTGCCCTATCTTTCCACTTTCGGATTGACGCACGCTACTATGCCCACGGAGAGCGAGATGATTGACGGCAGTCGAGCGGTCAGATACCTTTCAGCCGTGATTCGGTCGTGCATATGCCTGATCTCGGTGGCAGCGAATTTCGCGGCCGGAGCTTCGCTAACGAGCTGGAAAGCCACAGAATCTCAGACTTGGCGTTTCGAGAAGGACCCGAGCCAGTCCAACAAACCGACGTTCACCGCATCCATGCCGGGCAGCCGCTTTTACGCGTACCCTGGCGGATTCTCTCTCGCATGGCCTGCCGATACGGTCCGATGGTCCTGGGTTGAAGGGAACCGCAGCGCCGTGCCGGAAGGCGCGGCACGCACTGCTACGACCACCAACTACTTCCTCGGAGGGCAGAGCGAGAACTGGCGCTGGGGCGTACAGAGCTTCCAGAAGGTTCGCTATCGAGGCGTTTGGAAAGGTGTTGATGTTGAGCTTCACGGGTCCGGCCCCGTCTTCGAGTACGACTTCTTGGTTGCCCCAGGAGCCGATCCCGGCCAGATAGCGATCAGGGCCGAAGGCGCTTCCGAAGTCCACATAGATAAGGATGGCGCGGTCGTTTTCCAGACTATACGAGGGCCGCTACGCCAAGCGCCGGCTTACCTTTATCAGGAGATTAAGGGCAAACGCGTCTCGGTTCAGGGCCACTACCGCCTGTCGTCCAATGGGGCCGTACAACTCGACATCTTAAACTACGACCACACAAAGCCCCTCGTCATCGATCCGGTGATAACGCTGTCGGTCCAGATCGGCTCAAACGGCACCGAATCCACTGCCGGGATTGCTCGCGACCGGCTTGGGAACATCTATCTTGCTGGAACGACGACATCGAGCACCCTGCCCGCGCCAAGGGGCATCCAGACGTCAAATGCTGGTGGTACCGACGCCTTCATAATCAAGCTTGACCCCCAAGGCAATGTTCTCTACTCGACCTATCTAGGGGGCGCTGGCGACGACCACGCCACTGGGGTGGCTCTGGATGAGCAGGGCAACGTCTATGTTGCCGGCTGGACCACTTCGCTAAACTTTCCCACACGCAATGCACTCCAGGCCAACTTGAGGGGTGGCCGGGATGGTTTCCTTGCCAAATTCGCTCCCGATGGCCAGTTGGTCTATTCAACCTATATTGGAGGCTCAGGTGAGGACGAAGTTCGTGGTGTAGCGGTCGACGCGCAAGGCAACGCCTTCATCGCGGGGGCCACGTCCTCAAAGGACTTTCCGGTAGTCGGTGCGATACAGAGTGAACTCAACGGAGAAAACGATGGCTTCGTGGTCAAGGTCAGCCCTGTTGGTGACCGGGCGATTTACTCGACCTATATTGGTGGCAGCGGCCCGGACCGCTGTGAAGCCATCGCACTCGATGGTCTTGGCCGCGCTTACGTAGCTGGATCGACGCGGTCGCCGGATTTCCCCGTCCGAGGCAACGCGCGTCCGTATTTCGGTGAAACAGATGCTTTCATTGCAAGACTGAACGCCGACGGCACGGAACTCGAATATGCCACCTTCTTGGGCGGTTCCGGTAATGACGAGGCACTCGGCATCGCCGTTGATGCAGCCAACAGGGCTTATGTGACCGGTTGGACCACGTCGTCGGACTTCCCGGTCGTTTCGGCGCTCTCCCCAGTTCTGCGAGGGCGTGAGAACGCATTCGTAGCGCGCTTAAGCGAAGCCGGCGACGATCTGAGCTACTCGACGTACCTGGGAGGAACAGCACAGGACCGGGGCCTTGCGGTCCGCGTCAATTCAGATGGCGAGGCGTTCGTTGCAGGCTGGACTAAATCGCCCGACTTCCCGACCCGAAGCGCGGTCCAACCTTCGCTGGATGGGACTCAGGACGCCTTCTTCATTCGCCTCAGCGCAACCGGAGCAACCCTAATCGACGGTAGTTACCTGGGCGGCTCCGGCACCGATAGTGCGACCGCCCTGGTCATTGACGATGAGGACCGAGCTTACCTGTTCGGCGACACGGTCTCCAACGTTCAAGGAAGGAACGACTTTCCGACGACAGGACGGCGCCAAACCGACGCCGCGGGCTCCGGCGCATTCTTCAGCCGACTCGACCCATGTCGCTACGTCTTCTCCTGGACCACAAGGTCCTTCGACCGCTTTGGGGGCAGCGACATCCTCCACGTCTCGCCGAACGCCCTCAACTGCCAGTGGAGCGTGACGGAGTTGCCGGCCTGGGTGTCAGGCCAGGCAAGTGCTGCAGTGGGTGCCGGAGCACTGAATCTCACGATTGCGCCGAATTCCAGCCGTTCCGTGCGCCGGGGTTCGATCATAATTGAAGGCAGCAAGCTGACGGTTTCTCAGAACGCCGCGCAGACTGCTGGTTCCCTTACCATAGCAACTGATTATGCGGCGTATGCGACCGGCCAGGCGGTGAACATCTCGGGGCTGTTCCTGGATTCGACCGGGATTGCAATTCCAAGCGCCACCATCACCATCCAGATCGCTCAGGGCGCGACAAGCCGCTCACTGAGCGCCACAACCAACGCCACCGGTAATTACGCAGCAGTGTACCAGCCGCTCACGACAGATCTCGGCGTGTTCCAGGCTACTGCTAGTGGCACTTCGAACGGCGTAACGGCGACGGCAACAAGGTCCTTCCAAATTTTTGGCGCTCCGATACAGGTGCCAAGCGGCGTTCTTCCTCCTGGCAATACGACATGGGGGCAGACAGGTGTAGTCTATGTAGTCCCATCAGGGGGAGTGACAGTGCCGCAAGGCGCGACGCTGACGATTCAGCCTGGGGTGATCGTGAAATTCCAGTACGAGCCTGGCGGTTGTTGCGCCACTTCGGCGTATCTGAAGGTGCAGGGGACACTGGTGGCGAACGGGACGGCGGCGCAGCCAATCTACTTCAGTTCGATTCGGGACGATGCTATGGGCGGCGACACGAACGGGGACGGCGGTGCGACCAGCCCGGCAGCAGGCGATTGGTCAGGAATTCGGTTCGAATCGGGGGCGACGGGATCGATCAGCAACACAGTGATCCGCTATGGTGGCGGCAGCACCTACTATGGGCCGAACTATGCGGCGCTGGATGTCGCTTCGGGGGCGGCGCAACCGACCCTGGGTGCGGGGATTCAGATCACCGACAGCGTGACCGGGCTGTCGATCAGCGGGTCTGGAACGAACGTGAGCCTCAGCGGGGCGGCGCTGGCGCGCAATGGAGTGGGTATCCAGGTGAACTCCGGCCAGGCGGCGATTGATAGCAACACGTTCACCAACAACACTCTTGGTTTCCAGGCCGTCACGGGCGCCAAGGGAAGCATCACCAACAGCACGATGACGACGGCGGCCGGCGGGACTGCGGGGTCGATCAGCGCGGGTTACACCGGAACTCTGCGCGGGAACATGTCCACCGGGGCCGGCTTGAACATCATCAAGGTGCAATCGGGGACCCACGTGACGGGAGCGGTGACGTGGGGTGCGAGCATACCTTATTGGGTGGATTCGGGCGGAGCGCAAGTAGACGCCGGAGGAGCGCTGACCATCGAATCTGGGGTAATCGTGAAGTTCCGGTATGAGCCTGGCGGTTGTTGCGCCACTTCGGCGTACTTGAAGGTGCAGGGATCGCTGACGGCCAGCGGAACAGTGACGCAGCCGATCTACTTCAGTTCGGACCGGGATGACACGGTAGGCGGCGACTCGAACGGGGATGGGACTGCGACCCATCCGGCGGCGGCCGACTGGTCGGGGATTCGATTCGACCCGGGAGCGACGGGATCGATCAGCAACGCAGTGATCCGGTATGGCGGTGGCAGCACGTACTATGGGCCGAACTACGCAGCGCTGGACGTTGGGACAGGGAGCACGCAGCCGGTGCTGGGGACGGGCATCCAGATCACGGACAACATCACCGGCCTGGCGGTGAGCGGGGCTACGACGAACGTGAGCATCAGCGGTGCCACGTTTGCGCGCAACACCATGGGCATCGCGCTGAACAGCGGTTTGGCGGCCATTATTGGCAATACGTTCACCAGCAACGGGACTGGCATTCAGGCCGCGGCAGGCACCGGTGGGAGCATTACCGGCAACACGTTCGCGACAACAACTGGGGAGACGGCGATGTCGCTCAGCGCGGGATACCTGGGGACGCAGAGCGGGAACACGTCCACTGGAGGCGGCATCAACGCGATCAACATTCCCAGCGGCACGGCCATCACCGGGAGCGCCAATTGGGGGCAGGTGGGGATTCCGTACGTCATCAACAGCGGCAGCTTGACGGTCAACACCGGGGCGACGCTGACGATTCAGCCTGGGGTGATCGTGAAATTCCAGTACGAGCCTGGCGGCTGCTGCGCCACTTCGGCTTATCTGCGGGTGCAGGGGACTCTGGTGGCGAATGGGACGGCGGCACAGCCGATCTACTTCACTTCGATTCGGGACGATGCTATAGGCGGCGACACGAACGGGGACGGCGGTGCGACCAGCCCGGCAGCAGGCGATTGGTCAGGAATTCGGTTCGAATCGGGGGCGACGGGATCGATCAGCAACGCAGTGATCCGCTATGGTGGCGGCAGCACCTACTATGGGCCGAACTATGCGGCGCTGGATGTCGCTTCGGGGGCGGCGCAACCGACCCT
>Ga0209517_10000846_pt1 | contig 50074 bp, 45 predicted proteins | sample PeaSoiMetSII2010_FD_187695 | JGI IMG/M metagenome (GOLD analysis project Ga0209517, IMG submission 187695) | Peat soil microbial communities from Weissenstadt, Germany - SII-2010 (SPAdes) (version 2) | ecosystem: Environmental > Terrestrial > Soil > Wetlands > Peat | place: Germany...
CATTCGAGTATGTTCTGCTCGATGCCGTGAACGATTCCCAACAGCATGCGCAGCAACTGGTAGAGCTGATTCGCGGAGTCCGGGCAAAGGTGAATTTGATCGCGCTGAACCCGGGGCCGGGGATTGCGTTTCAGACCCCGGCGGAAGAACGGGTGGTGCAATTCCGAAAAGTCCTGGCGGATGCTGGTGTGCCCGCGTTCCTTCGCCGTCCGCGAGGGCGAGACATTTATGCGGCATGCGGGCAACTGAAACACACAGTTGAGATGGCGGCCTCCTAGCTGGTGGCTGCGGTTTGTGTCTTCGGTGGTAGTAAAGATGCGTGGCCATAGCGGCTCTCCGCCGCCTGGTCGACGGCTATCGGCAGCTCGATTCGGAAGATCGCTCCACCCTCTGGACGGTTCTGGCACAGAATCCTGCCTTCATGCTCCTCCACGATCCCATAGCACACACTGAGCCCCAGGCCAGCGCCTTGGCCGACCGGCCTGGTGGTGTAGAACGGATCGAAGACGCGGCTGGGGTCCTGCATGCCCGGGCCGTTATCGGCGAACTCGATGACCACATGGCCGCTCTCCACATGCGTGTTGACGTTCAGGGTGCCACCTTTTTCCCCCATGGCGTGAAGCGCATTGTTGGTGACGTGCAAACAAACCTGCAAGAGCTGGTTCGAGTCACCCTTGATCCTGGGCAAGTCACTGGCCAGATCTGTGTGCACTTGAACGTGGGCATTGCGGAGCTGTGGAGGGCACAGTTTAACGGCCGTCTGCACCATGGCGTTGATGTCCAGCAAGGTCTTCTCGCCAGGGACCTGTTTGGCGAAACTGAGCAGACTGGAGACCAGGGTGCGGGTGCGCCGGATCTGCTGTTCGATCTTGGTGGTCAGCGAGCGTTGTTCGCTGTTCAGAGACGTGGAGGTTAGCAGTTCCGAGTAGCCAAGGATGGCGGTGAGAGGATTGTTCAGCTCGTGGGCCGCACCTCCAACCAACTGTCCCAGCGAGGCCAGCTTTTCCGATTGCACCAACTGCGCCTGCAGGCGCCGGAGGTTCTCAAAGGAATCCTGAGAACTCTTGAGCAGCCGGAGCAGTTCAAGATCCAGCAGATGCTGCTTCACGAAAACCATCGCACCCAGAACCAGCATAGTGGCAAGGGTCACCACCAGCCGGAATGTCCGGACTTTTTGAGGAGTCGCCAGGTCAAATACCGACCATGCGGCAAACAACGGGAGAGAAAAGATTGTGATCATGCCCAGCCTCGCCACCCACACTCCGTGGCCGGTCGAATCACGAAGCGGTTCCTGGCGCTGGGATGACCGCAGTGCGCTAAGGCCGATCCAGGTGATCCATGCCATCGAGGCGGAAATAGGCACGTCATAGACGCTGCCGGAGAAATAAACCTGTTTTTCAATCGCCCAGTTGGCCCAATAAGAACTCAGGCCGTAAGTCAGAGTACAACCCACCCAGTTCGCGTAGATCGTTTTCCAGGATCCCTGACTGCGGTAGCAGACCACCACCAAGCCCGCCAACAAAGCGCCTTTCTCGATGAGATAGACGATATTCAGATTGTGCTCGTAAAGTGTGGCATCCTGGTGCACGTACTGCCAGGGAATGACCGTGACGACGTAGAGGTATAACCACCAAATGAGCAGCATCGCGAAATCGAGGGACCCCAATCTGGAAACGCGCTCTTCCTGGCGGACATGCGGCTGCATGGCCAGGGCTGCCGTCATGGGAACCAAGTGCAGGAAAATCACCACGTCGCCGGTGAAGGGCGTGGGGACCTCCCGGCGTAGAACCAGCTCGAAGTAACACCAGCAGACCTGATAGGCGACCCAGAATGCCAAGCCCAGAGCCATTAACCCCCAGAACATCCGGGTGCGTCCGCGGCTGGCAAAGGTCATGGGTAGCATGGCCAGCATGCCGGAGAGCAGCAGAAGGAGTTGCACCACGTCGCTGAGTGCTACCAGCGCAAAGCCAGGCGACAGAGTCAGCGATGCCACCGCCTGCACGCACAGCAGGCCGGAGACAGCCAGTGTCCACAACTTGACGGGACGAGACATTTCTATCCTTAAGTCCAATTCTAGACAGCCCTGAGGACAGGGAAAGTTACTACCGTAACCTGCTCGCGGAGGCGGGCAGCAAGCTGGGTTTGAACCCTGCTAGCTTAGACAGAACTAGTTAAGTCGAAGTTTCGCTTGCTCCTTCGCGGTGTTAGTACATAATATCCGTGGCATCATCTCTGTTTCACGGACGTAAATTCTTGCCATTCCGTACGGTTCGAGATCGGTTCCTTTGGCGACTGCGCGCCCCCATGGGCCCCGGGGAAATCCGCCGCACCGAGCGCTGGCTGGCTTCCGCGCGTGTATTTCTTGCAGTATCTGCGCTGGTTGCGATCTGGATGGACCCGAGAGAAATCCACTATTCCATCTGGGCCTTTGGACTACTGGCTTTCTATATTGCGCAGGGCATGGTGATCATCATCTTTCTGCGCCGGCGCCAGCATTCGACCACCTCGTTCCGGGTGCTGGTGCACAGTGCAGACCTGCTTTGGCCCGCCCTGATTTCGGGCTTCGCCAGTGGGGAAAGCAACCCTTTCTTCCTGTTCTTCATATTCGTTCTGGCAGCCGCAGCCTATCGCTGGGGCTTGTGGGAGACCGTGGGCACGGCGGCGGCGGCGGTGATCTTATTGTGGATCGAGAGTTTCGCCTTTCAGTGGGGGCTGGTCAGTTGGGTGGACGGTTTTCTTCGCGGACACAACCTTCCAGCGCTGCAACTGGACACCGCATATTTTGAACCCAAGCGCCTTTTTATTCGCTCCGTCTACCTGCTGGTGGTCGGTTTGCTGTTAGGATATCTGGCCGAGCAGCAGAAACAGCTGCGTGCGGAGAAAGCTGTGATCGCGCGGTTTCTGGGACGGGCGCGAGTGGAGTCTGGCGTCACGGGAACTCTGGAGGCGCTCACCGGTGAATTGCTCTCCACCTTCGGGGCCAAACACGTGCTGATGGCATCGCAGGAAGCAAGTAATTACCGGATTTACGTGGCCGAACTGCGCACCTCAGAAACCGGGACCAGCTTCCGATGGCTGGAGTCGTCCGCCGGAGACCGCGAGACCTATCTTTACGATTCCAAGGCCACTGCATGCTACGCCGAAAGGAGGGCGGCTGCGAACGGAGGAATTTCCGTATTGGCCTTGGACCGGGAAGGGGACAAAATTGAGAATTCAGCCGCGGATTTTCTGAGCAGATTTTCGCAGAAGTATGGCTTCCGCGCGGTCATGGTGGTGTCGTTTGTTTTTGGGCAGGAGTGGCGAGGACGCGTCTTTCTGCTGGACCCGACCCTGACCAGCGACCGGGAGGAAGAGTTGCACTTCCTTCAAGAGTTGGTGCAGCAGGTAAGCCCGGCGGTTTACAACGTGCTGCTGTTGCGGCGCTTGCGGCTGCGGGCGGGGGCACTGGAACGCGCCCGTTTTGCCCGTGAGTTGCACGACGGCGCGGTGCAATCGCTGATCGCGGTGGAAATGCAAGTCGATGTCTTGCGGCGACAGTCTTCGCGCCAGCCCGAAGCGATGCCCAACGAACTGGGACGCATCCAGGGCCTGCTCCGCGAAGAGGTGCTCAAACTCCGCGAACTAATGCAGCAGATGAAGACCCTGGATGTGGACGCCAAGAAGCTGCCAGGAGTGATCCATGACACGGTGGAACGATTTCAGCGCGAGACCGGGATCACCGCACGCTTTATCTCCGACCTGCACGAGTTGAATATGCCGCAGCCGGTGTGCCGGGAACTGGCCCGCATCGTGCAGGAAGCGCTGGTCAATGTGCGCAAGCACAGTCAGGCGCGACAAGTGCTGGTGCGCATGGGCTCGGTGAACGGCAACTGGAAAATCGAGATCGAAGACGACGGCCGCGGCTTTCCATTTTCCGGCCGGTTCTCCCAGGATGAACTTGACTCTTTGGGAAAGGGGCCGGTGGTCATTAAGGAACGTGTGCGTTTGATCGAAGGCAAACTCACGATAGAATCAACTCCGGGCCGGGGTTCGCGATTGGAAGTCACAGTTCCGCAACAGCAAGGCGCACTCCATGGATAACAGAAGAACGCAACCAATTCGCATTGTCATTGCCGATGACCACCCGATTTTTCGTGATGGTTTGCGGCGGCTGCTGGAAACCGAGCCCGACCTGAAAGTGGTCGGCGAGGCGCCCGATGGGGCTGAGGCGGTCCGACTTGCCCGGCAGCTCAAGCCGGACATTCTTTTGCTCGACCTGGCCATGCCTCGCCATCCGGGGCTGGAAGCCCTGCGCGAGTTGAGCACGGGGCCGGGCTCGAACGGCGTGCGGGTGATCCTGCTTACCGCAGCCGCCGAGAAGCAACAGATTGTCGAGGCGCTTCAACTGGGGGCCCGCGGGGTGGTATTGAAAGACTCCGCGACCCAGCTTTTGCTGAAAGCGATCCACACCGTCATGTCAGGGGAATACTGGGTGGGACGGGAGAGCGTTTCCAACCTGGTGCAATACCTCAGGACGCTGGTGCAATCGTCGGGCGAAGAGGCCCGGCAGAAGAAGTTTGGACTCACTCCTCGAGAGTTGGAAATTGTCTCGGCGGTGGTGGCCGGTTATTCCAACAAAGAGATCGCTGAGTATTTCAAGATCAGCGAGGACACAGTCAAGCACCATCTCAGCAATATTTTCGACAAGCTGGGGGTTTCCACGCGCCTGGAACTGGCGTTGTTTGCGGTCAACCAGTCGCTGCCGCTTAAGCCAATCACCTGAAGACCTAGCACCTTCGTGCCATTCGCGGCCTGTACGGGCCATTGCCCCCGCTTGGTGGAGAAACTATTATTAACAGCACCATTCCCCAACTGTTTAGAAGGAAAAGTATGTCCCGGGAAGCCCGTGGGGATGGGTGGTTGACAGGAGGCAAGGCTGTGCCAAAGTTTCTAGCTCAGCTCTGGTCCGATGATCGCGGCCAGGATATTGCTGAATATGCGGTGATGCTGGCCGTTGTTCTGGTGATTGTGGTCGGCACCATCCGGTTGATTGGCGGGAATGCTAACAACGTGTTTTCGTCCGTCTCGAGCGCCATCGCCCAATAGCTTGTATCACGGGTCCCGCCAACACCTTTAGCTCAGCGTGGCCTTGCGCAATCCCCGCCTGTGGTTGATCCATCTGCTCCAGCCCTTGCATTAAACTTCAGCAACGCACTATCTTCGGACTGTTGATTCCGCGGGTAGCGTTTCGCGTGTCCACTACCAACTGTGCCTCTCGCACGATGCGAGCGTAGTCGTAGTCGGAGTGGTCGGTGACGATCAGCACGCAATCATACTGACCTAGATTTTCCAGAGGCACGCACTTCATTTGCAGGTCGTATTTGCGGCCTTTACCCACCGTAGGAAAGTAAGGATCGTTATAGCTGACCTGGGCGCCTTGCTTCTGCAGCAACTCGATGATGGTGAGGGCCGGAGATTCGCGCAAATCGTCGATGTCTTTTTTGTAGGCTACCCCTAGCACCAGCACCTTGGCGCCATTCAGCGCGCGCTTTTGCTGGTTGAGAGCGCGGGCCACCGATTCCAGTACGTGATACGGCATGTTGGTGTTGATCTCGCCGGCCAGTTCAATGAAGCGGGTGCGAAAATCCCACTCCTTCGCCTTCCAGGACAAATAAAAAGGATCGACAGGAATGCAGTGACCACCCAGGCCGGGCCCCGGATAAAACGGCTGAAATCCAAAGGGCTTGGTGGACGCGGCCTCGATTACTTCCCAGATGTCCAACCCCATACGCAGCGACAACAACTTCAGCTCATTTACCAAGGCAATGTTCACGCAGCGATAGATGTTTTCCAGCAGTTTCGTCATCTCCGCCGCGGCTGGTGAGGAGACGGGCACGATCCGGTTGAAGATCGCGCCATACAAAGCGGCAGCCAGTTCTGAAGCTTTGGCATCCAGCCCTCCGACCACTTTCGGTATGTCGCGCCGCGCCACGGTCTGGTTGCCGGGATCTTCGCGTTCGGGTGAGAAAGCAACGTAGATTTCCTGGCCGCTGGAATCTCCGCGTGAGGCCTTCAGCCCTTTGTTGTTTCCCTTCTCCAGAATCGGAATCAACACTTCTTCGGTAGTGCCGGGATAGGTCGTGCTCTCCAGTACCACCAACTGGCCGGCTCGTAAGTGCGGAGCAATCGCCTTGGCGGTTTCGGTAATGAAGCTCAAATCCGGCTCATGGTATTCGTCCAGCGGGGTCGGAACGCAAATGATGATCGCGTCCATTTCGTGAAGGCGGGAATAATCCGCGGTAGCGCGAAAGCCTTGCGCCCTGGCGCTCTGGATTTCAGTTGCCGGAATGCGGTAGATGTACGAGCCGCCTTCTTCGATCGTAGAGACTTTTCGCTGGTCGATATCGAAGCCGGTCACGGGAAACTTCTGCTCACTGTAAAGCAGAGCCAGAGGCAGTCCTACGTAGCCAAGTCCGATGACCGCAACTCGCGCTTGCCGGTTTTCAATCCTGGATTTCAACTCGGAGAACAGAGTAGAGGACGAAGTAATTGTCATGATGAGACTCGGCCTGCGGTCAAATTTTAGCACGCTGAAATCGTGGCGCTTGGAATCCGGACGAGATTCGACAGCCTAGTTTCAGATCGGCACTGGCCTGGTCTGCAGTCATCAGGATAAGCAATTGACGGCACGTTCGGCGGCAACTAGCATCACGCCGAGGGATCAAGGAATGAGTGTGTCCACGCTGCGCAAGATGATCGGCTGGGGGATGCTGTGTTTGACGCCGACCTCTCTGCTGGCGGCCGATGCCGGCGCAGCGATGGTTTATGGCAAGGGCGTAGTGTGGCTGAACGGCAATCCTATGCCAGATTCGTCGGCCATCCTCCCCGGAGACCTGATCCAAACCAAGACCGATTCCATTGCGACCATCAACGCTGACGGTAGCAACGTGATCGTGCAGCCCGACTCCAGCGTGAAGTTTGATCCCCAGGCTATCTCGCTCGAGCAGGGAAGCGTGAGCGTGGCCAGTTCACAGGGGCTCGTGGCCCACGCCGCGAATACTACGGTTGCGCCGGCATCCGGTACGTGGACGGAATTTGAACTTACCAACTTGAACGGAAACGTGGAGATTGTCGCCGACAAAGGAAGCCTCAACGTGAACTGCGGCAAAGAGGAAACGACGATCGCCGAGGGACAGCAGCTCACCAGCGAGCCGTCTGGCGAGTGTGGGAAACGGAGGAAGAAAAATGGCGCGTATCCCCCGGCCAGCGGCGACCTGCTCAAATCTCCTTACCTGAAGTACGTCGGCGCTGCTGCTGGCACCGGAATCCTGATCTGGCTGCTCTGGCCATCGCCTCAACAACCCGTGAGTCCCTCGATCCCGTAGCTATCTGCGGCAGGATGCCGACCCTAAGAATGCGAATCACTGCTGATTTTGCGGGGATCGACTGAGTCTGTGTTTCTGCAGGCTGAATCGCGGCTCCATCGCGGCGATCACACAAAACACATAAAAGAGTGCCGCGTTGGCTGGAATCTGCAGGTTGAAATCGAACACGCTGTGAACCAGGATTCCCGTAACTCCCAAAATCACCGCCAGACTCACCTCGGAATCTATGTCCGGAGTGCGCGCAAAAACTTTCTTTAGGGCGCCTCTATAAACTGCGAGCAAGAACCAAAGCATTACGCCGAAGCCCAGTGCTCCCATTTCAATGAGCAACTGCAGATAGTCGTTATGGGCCTTGTCCACCAGGAAATTGGTGTAGAAGCTTCGAAACTGAGGATAAACGTCGGCGAACGTGCCCAGGCCCCAACCCAGAACGGGCTTGCCGGAAAACATCCGAAGGCCGTCGCGATCGATGGCCAGACGCATTCCGCCAGAGATTTCAGCTTTGGTCTCCCTGGAAATACTGACCATCCTCCCCAGCAACTCTCCGCCGCCAAGCCAGAACGGCAAAGCAACGGCGATGACCAGGAACCCACCCAGCGCCAGGCTAGTTCTGTTGCGGTTCCGCTGCTTCATCAGAACGACCGCTAGCACGGCCATTTCTACGGTAAACGCAATCATGCCTCCGCGGGATCCGGAGAGGAAAATTGTGCTTGCCATGACTGCCGCAGCGACCGCTGCAATGATCTTGTGGCGGCGTTGAACCCGACGAGAGAGTGCGATCACCAGCGGAATCGGGACCAGCAACTCCATCAGTCCGGCGTAATGGTTGTGATTCACGTAGGGCCCGTAGATCCAACTTCCGAAGCGTGGCGAGCGGAGCCAGCACAGCTTGCCGGCGGAGCTGATTCCTTGAAACAGTGCGAAGGTGGCGACTGCGAATCCGTATGCGGAAAGCACTGCGGCCAGTACTTTGATCTGCTGTGCCGCGCACAGACACTGCACCGTCAGAAAACACACCAGGCCGTAGCTGCAGTACAACAGAAACTCGGAGGAAGTTGCCGCACGATTCGCCGTCTGTCTTAAAGCGAGCTGCAAGAGAGTCAGAACGCCAAAACCCAGCATAGGCAGGAACAGCGGATTCCATGCGATTCGCAGATCAGCGTTAACAACCGCTAGTGTCGCCCACAGCAGGAAAAGCAAAGCCGCGCTCGATTGCACGACAAACACGGCCCAGGGTTCCACTGCACCGAATGCCAGCGGTCCGAAGAGCAACACCGCGCAGATGCCGTAGAGGACCGCCGACTGCGGTTTGGTTTGAAGGCGCGGTCGAAGAGCATTTAGCTCGACCGCTGGCGCGACCATCACCGGAGAAGTCACTCGCCGGCCTCCTGCCGCGGTTCTTTGATCAGTCGAAACCCATCCAGCCAGAGCCGCCCGCGAATAGCGGCTTCTGCCGGAAGATGTTGCAGCCGCAGCACCAGCAAACGACTGTCAGGGCCGGTGCTGAATTCTCCTCGCATCAATTTCCAGTAATCCGCGTCTTTGAGTTCTTCGCTGCTGAAGTAATTGGCTGCTGAGTAGCGGTCCTCGATCACCAGTCGCACTCCCCCGGCGCCCTGCAAGTCGTCCGCCTTGAAGTAAGCAGAGAATTCGTAGTTAGTATTGGCTTCGACTGGGATGAGTTGGCGGATGCCGAGATCGCCGACACCGGGCCCATCGAGGGCAATTGCCAGGGACTGGTTTCCGGAAATCGTCGCCGTTGGATCCAGTGACAGGGACACGCCGGGCGCTTGCTCGTAGAGCCAGTCAAAGCCTGCATTGAGAACTAGGAGGCTGAAATCTCCGTTGACAATGAGATTCTGTGGTGAGGCTTGGTAAGCTGAAAGCTCGCTGGGTCCGGCCGCTTGCTGCCACACCATCCGAGCTTGATCAATGTCTCGCCGGTCGAGCAAATAGCGCACGTACTCGAAGACGTAACGCGTCTCCACAGTCTGCTGCAACTGCGCCAGCGCAGACCAAGCCTTCGCGGCGTCCGCAGCCTGGTTCTTCGAAATCAAGAATTCCAGAAGAGATGAATAGACGTCGGCAGTGCGTGGCAAGACCTCCTGCATGAGGGCGTTGACGTCGGGCTTGATGCGCCAACAGCGCTCGATTGCCTGGGCCGACAACGATCGATCGTTCTCGAGAACCGCCCGGAACTCCCGCAATGCCTGATTGGTATCGCCCTCCACCCAGTAGAGGTTGGCGGCCTCCCAGGCAACGTCGGGAGTGGCGGGATCAACCACGATGGCTTCCTGCAGAGCACGTTTCTGCCGGCTTCTATCGCCGAGCAGTTGGTAGGCGGTCGAAAGATCGAACCAGTAGCGCGCCCGATGTGGATTAAGAGCGACCGCTGACCTGAAGAATCGTGCAGCCTTGTCCGGATCCTGCCGCGCCAGCAGGTAGTAACGTCCGAGCAGGTATTGGTAGGCGGCATCCTCGGGTTCTAGACTGGCTGCTCGCTGCAGGCTCGCCAAATCCGGCTTCTCGGAAAAGTGGAAAGCAAGAAATTCCCGCGTGCAGAGACTCAGATAAAGCGCGGAAAGCGCCAAGCAGCCGCCTAAGAAGGCCGCTCTTCGAGGCAAGCTCGGAAGCGCAATTTGCATAGGACTGCCGACACGGCGAATATCAAGCTCGACCGGACGCGACTTCCTCCGGCGCGGACACGTCGTGCTCCTGGTAATATCCTTCGCCGTATTTGCCCTGATACTCGTAGTAGTAGTAATAGTCGGGCGAACGGAGGTCGACGGCATTCAGCAGAACGCCGCAGACTCGTGCATTCACTTGCATCAGGATGTCGCGGGCACGGCGCAGGGCCTGCTTGGTGGTTTGTCCGGAGCGAATCACGAGAATGACCTGGTCCGCGGCAGTTGACATGACCACGGCGTCGGTCACCGACAGGGTTGGTGGCGTATCGATGACGATGTGGTCGTAGTGTTCGCGCAATTGCTCGAGGACGTCCCTCATGCTGGCTGAGGCCAAAAGTTCAGCCGGATTCGGCGGTGGCGTTCCGGCAGGGAGCACAAAAAGATTGGGCAGAACGGTGGAGCGAACGATGGTCTGCGGCAGGCTTGCATTGCCGGCCAGCACGTTGCTGAGTCCGGCCCGCGGCCCCATGCCCAGAGTTTTGTGAATGCTCGGACGGCGCAGGTCAGCATCGACCAGCAGCACGCGTGTGCCTTTCTGGGCCAGCACGATGGCGGTATTGGTGCTGGTTGTCGTCTTGCCTTCCTGCGGCAGGGCGCTGGTGATGAGAATGGTCTTCGGCGGCCCGCCGGCTGAAGTCAGCAGCAAAGATGTGCGCAGCGCCCGGTACGACTCCGCCATCTGCGACTTGGGACGGCATTGTGTGACGAGTTCCACTGCCTCTTGCGAAGCGGCCAACGAGAGTCGCCGGGGCGACCGAAGCTCCTTTCGAGTTCTGGAACCGAGCGGGATCATACCCAGCGAAGGTAGTCCGGAAATGGCTTGCGCCTGTTCCGGCGTTCGCACCGTGTTATCCGTTCCTTCCAACAGAAATGCGAGTCCGACTCCAGTGGTGAGGCCGAGCGCCAGCGCGAAAGCCAGATTTCGGGGAAGGTTAGGTTCTGCAGGAGCGGCCGGGATACGCGCCACGTCGACGATGCGGAAGTTATTGGAGCGTAATCCCGCAGTCACGCCGGCTTCCTTGAGTTTTTCCAGCAATCCTTCGTAGAGCGTGCGGTTCGTGTCCACATCGCGTTTCAGCAGGCTGTACTCGATGGCGCTTTCATTCAGCTTGTTGGCCTCCTGCTTCTGCTTTTCCAGGGCCGTGCGAAGCATGGCTTCGCGCTGCAGAGAAGCGAGGTAATCGTCGCGAAGACGCGCCACCACCTTCTTCAACTCTGATTGAATCTGCGACTCCAGCTCCCGCAATTGGCTGTTCATCTGCGCAAGCTTGGGATAGGCAGGACCAAATTGCGTGCTCAACTGCGCGGCTTGGACCTTCAGATCGGCTTCCTGCTCTCGCAGCCTTTCCAGCAGGCTGGAATTGGCGGCGCCGGTGCGCACCGCACTCTCGGCGCTCGAAGCCGCAACGATGGAATCGGGGTCGCCCGACTGGACCAGGCGATACACCGAGTCTTTCTCCATGCGCGCTGCTTCGGCGGAGGTCAGCTCGCGGTTCAACTCGTCCAGTTTCGCGGTGGTAATGTTTTGTTTCTCATCAATCCCCAGGATTTCGTGTTCCTTCTGATATTTGACCAGTTTCTCCTGGGAAGTCTCGACCTTGATCTGCAGGTCCATGAGTTGCTTGGAAAGCCAGTCCGAGGCCTGCATGGTGGATTCAAAGCGTGTTTTGAAGTTCTGCTCGATGTAGGTGTGGGTCAGCGTGTTTACCACGCGCGCGGCTAGATTCTTGTCTGGGCTGCGATAGTGAATTTCGATGATCCTGGTGTTCGGAACTAACGCCACCTGCAGGCTGGCTTTAAATGCGGCGAGTGCAGCCGAACTTCTCGGCGAATCCAGTTGCAGAGTTTCAGTTGTGAGCGGCAGCGGCCCGGAACTCGTCCGCCCGACGGCCCCCGTTGCCGGCATTTTGTCGAGGTTGAGCTGCCGGATGACCTGCAGGGCCAGCAGATCGCTCTTCAGGATTCGCACTTCTGTGTCCAGGTCCGTCGGATCGTAATAATCAGCGCCACCGGCGGAATCTTTCAAGCTGAAAACCACAGGATCCATCTTGTTGATAGCGATACTTCCGACCGCGTCGTAGACGGGCGTGCTGCGCAGCGTGGAAATTGTGACCACTCCCACGATCATGGCGAGACTGCCGATCACAATCCACTTGCGCTTGAGCAGGACCCGCCAATACTCACGCAACAGCGAATCCTGAACGGTGAACGTAGGCTCGATGATCGTCGCCGTGCGTCTGAGTTCAGCCGGAAAATTCGAGTGGAGAGGGTGAAGCGTCTGGTTCAGTGGCAGCAACGGTCCGGAATCCATCAATACTCCCCACACAAAAAAGTTGGGGAGGAGGACAGGGCGCGCTCGCCCACGCTTCCGGAGCAAAATTGGATTCGGCTCGGAGCCGCCATTTTTCCAATACCGAGATTGCGCACTCTCCAGTATCGCAAAGGATCCAACCGGTGCTGGTAATCGCGCTGGTTCCCCAGTGTTAACAAGGGTTCGGGGAGGATTTACCCACGTCCGGCTTGGCTATACTTGCGCTGGAATTTACTTTTCGGCGCGCAAAGTGACAGGCCGGAGGTTTGTCTGGCCCATGCGCGGGAAGGACCCATGGCGATCAATTGGTCGGAGCAGGTTGTGCTCATCACCGGCGGCACTGGTTCGTTCGGTCGCAAGTTCGTAGAGATGATGCTGCGCGAGTACCATCCGCAAAAGCTCATCGTCTTCAGCCGCGACGAACTCAAGCAGCACGACATGCGGGTTGGAGGATTCGACCATTCGAGCCTGCGCTACTTCATCGGAGATGTACGCGATCTGCAGCGCCTGCAGCGCGCCTTGTCCGGCGTTACGGTGGTGGTGCACGCGGCCGCGTTGAAGCAAGTCCCCGCGTGCGAGTACAACCCTTTCGAAGCCATTCAGACCAATATCATGGGAGGCCGCAATGTGATCGATGCGGCCATCGACCAGGGCGTGGAGCGGATTCTGGCTTTGAGCACGGACAAAGCAGTCAATCCCGTAAACCTGTACGGCGCCACCAAACTGTGCGCCGAGAAAATGTTTGTTCAGGCCAATGCGTACGCCGGCGCGCAGGAAACACGCTTCAGTTGTGCGCGCTACGGAAACGTTGTGGGCAGCCGGGGAAGCGTGATTCCGACGTTTCTGGCGCAGCGCCGGCAGGGCAAAATCACCATCACAGATCTACGCATGACGCGTTTCTGGATCACCCTCGATCAGGGCGTACGGTTTGTCATGCGTTCTCTTGAACAGATGCACGGCGGCGAAATTTTCGTGCCAAAAATTCCAAGCATGCGAATCGCGGCCATGGCTGAAGCTATCGCTCCCGGTTGCGAATTGCATGACATCGGAGTCCGGCCGGGAGAGAAATTGCACGAGACCTTGGTCTCTGAGGACGAAGCCCGCAACACGCTCGAACTGGATGACATGTACGTGATCCAACCAGCCCATTCCTGGTGGCGGAAAGAAAACTGGAAGCAGGCGCGTCCGTTGCCCGACGGATTTCGTTACACCAGCGACACCAACTCGCAATGGCTCACAGCGGAAGACTTGTACGCACTTGTGGGTGACGTAGTGCCGATGATTCCTTATAGCTCCGAGCCACAGCCTTTGCGCGCTCCGGCTTAACGCTGCATCTCGTCGAACTTTCATGAAAGTAGTCACCATAATTCAGGCGCGAATGGGCAGCAGCCGCTTGCCCGGAAAAGTGCTGAAAGACCTTGGTGGACAATCGGTGCTCGCGAGAGTTGTGCATCGTCTGCGGCGAGCCAAGCTCGCCGGAGAAGTGATAATTGCTACCACTCCAAAGCCGGCCGATGACGCCATTGTTGAAGAATGTCAGAGCCTCACGGTGAAGTTCTTTCGAGGCGACGAGCACGATGTTCTCGATCGCTATTACCAATGCGCGCAGTGGGCCGGTGCCGACGCAGTGGTTCGCATCACGTCGGACTGCCCGCTGATTGATCCAGACGTCACCGACAAGACTATCCGCTTTTTTCTCAATCGCCGTCCCGACTATGCGAGCAATACGATCGAACAACGCAAGTATCCGCGAGGCCTCGACACCGAGGTCATGACCATGGAGGCGCTCGCCGCTGCCTGGCGGGACGCGCATCAGCCTTACCAGCGCGTACACGTGACACCGTACATCTATGAAAACCCGGGTCGGTTCAGGCTTCTGGCAGTCGACGGGTTTAGGGACTACAGCCACTATCGTTGGACGCTCGATACTAGTAAAGATCTGGCATTGATCCGCGCCCTCTATGAGCGCATGAACAACGACGACAGTTTCTCTTGGCTGGATCTGGTGAAATTGCTGGAGCGAGAGCCGAGGTTGGCGGACATCAACCGTGGGGTCACGCAAAAGGCGCTGGTGGAGGGATGACGGCGCGTCTTCGCATGGGAGAACTGCGCAGGTGAGCGATGATTCTCGTCACGGGTGCCAGCGGTTTGCTGGGAGTAAATCTGGTCACCACAGCGCGCAACATGAACCGGCCAGTCACCGGAACCTGTCATCGGCACGTGCTCCATATTCCAGGCGTCTTCATGCAGCCATTGGACCTCACAGATCTGCACGCTACACGGCAGCTCATCGCGAAATTGCGGCCTGAAGCCATCATTCACTGTGCCGCCGTCACCGATATGGACTGGTGCGAGGATCATCCAAAGGAGACCGACCTGATCAACGTTCAGACGTCGGCAGCGCTTGCCGAAATTGCCAGGGAACTAAATGCCCAATTCATCTACGTCTCTACCGATGCCGTGTTCGACGGCCATCGTGGCCATTACTCCGAAGACGACGCTCCAGCTCCACTGAGTGTTTACGCAAAATCGAAGGGGCGTGGCGAGCAGGAAGTGCTACAGCGATGCTCCACGGCGCTCATTGTGCGCGTCAATATCTATGGCTGGAACGCGCGGCCCAAGCAAAGTCTGGCGGAGTGGATGCTCGACCAGCTTCAGACCAAGAGACACCTGAACGGTTTTGTCGATGTTTATTTCTGTCCGCTGCTGGCGAATGATCTCGCTGAAATCTTACTGGCCATGCTGGATCGTGGTTTAAGCGGTGTATATCACGTGGTGGGTTCGGAACGCATCAGCAAGTATGAGTTCGGGAAACGCGTGGCCGTGACCTTCGGCCTGGATCCTGATAGCGTCTCGCCAGTTCGCATTGCAGAATCCAAATTGAGGGCGCTGCGCCCGCGCGATGTCTCACTCAACACCGATAAAATTTGTCGAGCACTGGGGCATCCGACGCCCGGCGTGGATGCCGGTCTGCGGCGTTTTCGGGAATTGCGGGAAAGTGGGTACGCAGACCAACTCAAGCACTATTTCGCAGATGCCAAGTAAATGCCCACATTGAAGCTAGGGAGAAAATTCGTCGGCCTGGACCACTCCACCTATTTTGTCGCTGACATTTCTGCAAATCATGATGGCAGCCTGGAACGAGCCAAACTGCTGATTCGTCTTTGCGCTGAAGCCGGCGCCGATGCCGCCAAATTCCAGAATTTTCGTGCTGGCAAGATTGTCAGCGAAACAGGATTTCAGAACCTCGGGCGGCAACTCTCTCACCAGTCCAAGTGGAAGAAAAGCGTGTTTCAGGTGTATCAAGACGCATCGTTGCCCTGGGAGTGGACGGCGGCTCTCCAGCAGGAATGCGCGGCTTGCGGCATTGATTATTTTTCCGCGCCCTACGACCTGGAAGCGGTCGATATGCTCGACCCCTACGTTGCGCTGTTCAAGATTGGTTCCGGAGACATCACCTGGCTGGAGATGCTGCGCAAGGTAGCGTCCAAACAAAAGCCTGTGCTGCTGGCAACTGGGGCTTCTGATCTTGCAGAAGTGCAGTGTGCCGTCGAAGAAATTTTGAGCATCAACCGACAACTGGTTCTGATGCAGTGCAACACGAACTACACTGCCAGCCTGGAAAACTTCCGTTACATCAACCTGCGAGTGCTCGAAACTTTTCGGGAGATGTTTCCAGAGGTAGTGCTTGGACTCTCGGACCATACACCGGGCCATGCCACGGTTCTTGGCGCCGTCACTCTCGGCGCGCGTGTGATTGAGAAACACTTCACCGACGATAATCGCCGGGAAGGGCCCGACCATCCGTTTTCGATGACGCCATCCACTTGGCGCGAAATGGTCGAGCGCACGCGTGAACTCGAATATGCACTGGGATCCAGCGTCAAGGTTGTGGAGAAGAATGAGCAGGAAACTGTGGTGGTGCAGCGGCGCTGCCTGCGAGCGGTCACCAAGATTGGCCGCGGGACGAGGCTCACGGCGGAGATGCTTGAAGCGCTCCGCCCCGCACCGCCTGACGCGATCATGCCATTTGATCTGGCACGCGTCGTCGGAATGAAATTGAGAAACGATCTGGAACCCGGGGAGTGCCTGAAATGGGCGATGCTGGCCGATTGTGAGGCGAGTTAGTGCGGATCCTCTACTTTTCCGACAACACCTCGAACCACAACCGCAGGTTTCTGGAGAAGCTGATTTCTTTCAAGCATGAAGTCTATTTTCTCAATCTGAGGGGCAGTCGTCCGGCAGAGAACTGGCTTCCAGGTGGAGTCGAGGTGGTCAGAGCCAGAACTGCTGTTCCTTCCGCAGCGACTCCCAGCCAGTGTGAGCAGTTCGTGCCTGAATTCAAGTTGTTGCTGAAACATCTGAAGCCCGATCTGGTGCATGCCGGGCCGGTGCAAACCTGCGCTTATGTGGCAGCCCTTTCCGATTTCCATCCTTTATTGGTGATGTCCTGGGGATCAGACCTCCTGTTGGAGGCCGATCGCAGCCAGGAACACACACGCGCCACACAGATTGCGCTGCGCGCCGCCGATGGATTTTTCTGCGACTGCCGGGCGGTTCGGACAGCTGCCCTGAGTTTTGCGGAGATTCCCGACGAACGAATGGTTCAGTTTCCTTGGGCCATCAAGCGTGGTTCCTTCGGACCTGACGGGCCGGCAATGCCGAAAGAACGATTTGGCTGGGGGCACGATACATTTGTTCTCATCTCAACCCGTTCCTGGGAACCTGTTTATGGCATCGAAGTGTTGCTCGAAGCCTTTCAGTGCGCTCACTGCAGAGACAGCCGTCTGCGTCTGTTGTTGCTTGGAGACGGACCGGAGAGTGATCGCGTACACCGCTTCATTTCCGACCACGGGTTGAACAGCTTTGTCGCGACTCCGGGGGCGATCGTGAGCGCAGAAATGCCGTGCTGGTTTCGTGCGGCGGACGCATACGTGAGTTGTGCGTGGTCCGACGGCACATCAGTTTCCTTGCTTGAGGCCATGGCCACAGGCCTTCCGGTTATTGTGACCGATCTGCCTTCCAATCACGAGTGGATCACCGACGGGGAAAACGGTTTCTTGGCATCCGCCGGTTCGCCTGAAGAATTTGCCATCCAGCTTCTGCAGACTGCGAGCCTGACGCCGCTCGAACGTCAGGCGATCTCCGAAAGAAACCAGAGCATCGTGGCCGAGCGCGCAGATTGGGACAGGAATTTTCCCGAGCTCCTGCAGCTCTACGAAGCTCTGGTCGCGTCCGAGGTCGTGACCAAATCATGAGAGTGGTCAGCCCGCTGTTGAAGCGTGTCGTCTACCCAGGACTTTCCCGGGCGGGATATTTCCGACGAGCAGCCGGGTCGTCGCTCACCGTTCTGACCTATCACGGTGTTTTGCCCTCGGGCTATACGAGCTCCGACGCAGATCTGGATGCCAATCTGGTGACCCGAGAATCATTTCGAGATCAGCTTCGATTCCTGAAAGAACAGTACAACGTGATCTCTCCCAGAGAATTTCTGTTCTGGTGCGAAGGGAGACATCAATTGCCTCCGCGCTCCGTGCTGCTGACCTGCGATGACGGCCTTCGCAATACGCTGACTGATGTGTTGCCGGTCCTCCAGGAATTCCGGCTTTCGTGTTTGTTCTTTGTGACCGGCGCATCGCTCAGCGAGGTTCCCGCAATGCTGTGGTACGAGGAACTCTTTCTCGTTCTGCTCGAAGCGCAGGAGCGCATCAGCCTGGAGCTGCCTGAGATCGGAATCCATGCCAGTGTCGGAAGGCGGAAAGAGAAGCGCGAATTATGGTGGAGATTGGTCAGAAATCTTTCGCGTTTCGACGTGAGCGATCGGCGAGCGATTCTGGGGGGTATACGAGCCGCGCTGGGAATGCCGGAAACTTGGAACGCCGAACATCGCCAGAATCCGCTATTGGCGCGGCGTTTCATGACGCTGACACTGACCGAGCTTCGGCAGGTCATTGCCGCGGATATGTTCATCGGAGCCCACACCATCTCTCATCCCGTGCTGTCGCAGCTATCGCTTGAGTTGGCGACGAAAGAGATTTGCGAATGCCGCAGCGGTCTCGAACAGGCGCTGGGTCAGAAAATTTACGCGCTGGCCTATCCATTTGGCGATGCATCGTCCGTGAGTGCACGCGAATTGCGGATCGCTCGCGACGCCGGCTTCAGGTGTGCGTTTGTCAATGCAGGCGGCAGCGTCACAGCTCAGTCGAACCTTTACGCCCTGCCTCGCGTGCACATCACCGCGAACATGACTCTTGCGGAGTTGGAAGCCCGCATCTCCGGTTTCCACGAATCCCTCAGAAGCCGGGTTGGGTTTTCTCCGCAGGAAGCCGTCTTTGATCGAGCCTGACCGCAGTTTGCTTCGAGGTTGATCTTGCGCCTGGTGCTACGTGGAGACATTCCGGACGACCTCGGCCCGCAGTGGAACGCGCTGGTCGACCAGATGGAGCGCGCTGAGATTTTTTATACCTACGAGTGGGCGCAGGCCGCCAGCCGTGCTTTTCATGCTTCGGTGACGCCGCTGCTTTTCCTGGCATACGAAGGAGAAGCCCTGGCCGGCGTGGCTGCGCTAGCCACTGACAGCTCGCAGCGAAAAGCTTTCTTCCTAACCGGCACAACTGCAGATTACTGTGATTTCATCAGCCATCCTGACCAGCGGCCAGAATTCCTGCATCTAGTCCTTCACGAATTGCAAAGATTACGAATGCCGATGCTGGTTGCGGCCAACCTGCCGGCCGATTCTGCTACCAGTGACACACTTACGCACGCTGCTGCGGAGTGCGAATATCACCTGTTCTCGCGGCCAGCCTACGACTGCGCGCAGGTCGTGTTTCGTTCGTCCGTAGAACGCGAGGCGATTAAGCAAGCAATCTCCGCGGACAAAAGACTTCGTTACTGCCTGAAGAACTTGAGCAAGCACGGTCCGCTGACGATCGATCACCTCAAGTCGTGGGAGGATGTCCGCTCTGCGCTGCCGGGCTTCTTCGAGATGCACATTGCGCGCTTTCATTCCGCGGGCCGGAGCAGCAATCTGATTCATCCGGGGCGGCAGACTTTCCTTCGGGAATTGGCGCGCCTGTTGTCGCAGAAAGGCCAAATGGTGCTTACGCGACTGAGTGTGGGCGACCGCCCCATCGCTTGGAACTACGGCTTCCAGTTTGCGGGCAGTTGGTTTTATTATCAGCCGACGTTCGACGTCGCATGGCAACGCTACTCGCCGGGCGTCTGTCTCTTGGCGAAGATTGTGGAGTCCGCCTGTGACGATCCGGGAATCCGCGTAGTTGACCTGGGATTGGGCGCCGAAGGCTACAAGGAGCGTTTCACCACGAGTGTCCGGCAAACGCTGCATGTAACCGTTACAAATTCGGCACTACGTCGCTTCCGCGAAGCGGCGAGGTACAACGCAGCATCGGTCATCAAGTCCTCACCTTTTGTCGAAAACTGCGTGCGGCATGTGCTGGGTCGCGTTTCCAGGAGCGTCCCGGCGTGAAAGTGTTGCTGCTCTATCCCGAGGATAGTCTTCCGCAGTTCGAAACAATGGGCCCTTGGGACCTGGTCATCGACCTGGCGCGCGCGCCGGCTGCCACCTGCGAGTCCTGGCAAGCTGGTTGTCCGGTTATCAGCATTCACCAATTCGCGCAGGAAGTGGATGATCTCTATTACCTGAAGAAGCTTCTGCGAGCCGGCCTCGGCCGCATGGTGGACGGCCACGGAATTGACTGGTGGGATGTTCTCTCCTTGGAGGTTGCGGCGGATCTTCGGCAAATCATTCTGATTCGCCGATTGGCAAGAGAATTGAGCGCCGGCTGCGAATTGTATGTGAGTCGGCCCAACTTGTTGGCGACAGCGCTTCGTTCACTCACTGGTGGGAAGCTAATCAATCTGGAAGGAACTGCGCAGCGGGTAATCGGGGGAGTGCGCCGCCGCTGGCATTCTCTATCTCACTTGGACGCTGAGCAGACGGCTCAAGTTCTGGAAGACAAGTTCGACAGCCAACACGTGATTCGACGCCGTTTCACGCCTCGCCGCAACATCGCGCAGGCAACGATCCTTATGCCCACTGCGTACGTTAATAGCTCGCGCATTGCGGTCGCTTACGCGGAATCACTTCCCGCTCGCGAGTTCACACTGATATACACGCGGCGCAGCGGAAGATTGCCGGCGGTTCCTGATAACGTGTGCCAGGTTTCGCTGTCTCCTTACTTTGTCCAACCAGATGAAAGGGAGTTTGCATCTTTGCTTGATTCCTGGACCTGCGCGAGGAAGTTGATGGAGGCCGCTTCCGAGTTTCGCTTAGCGAGCGCCTCTGGACTTTTTGAGGGTATGCCGTCCCTGCTGCGTTGGGGCGTTAGCCTCCGCGATGCATGGAACGAGGTCTTTGAGACCGCCGACATAGCCGCTTGTTTGTGCACGGACGACAGCAATCCTCCCACTCGAATCCCGCTCCTCCTGGCGAAGAACCGGGGCTTGTCCAGTGTCGCGGTCCATCACGGAGCTCTCGACTATGCAATGGCTTTCAAGACGCAACACGCGGACTTCTACCTGGCTAAGACAAAGATGGAAGAAGATTATCTGGCCCGCATTTGCCGCGTGCCCAAGGACAAACTCGTGTTAGGCGGGCCTGCTCATTTGCAGTCCGTTCGGCAAGCAACAGTGGATCGCTCACAAGCTCGATGGATGGCGTTTTTTACCGAGCCTTACCAGAACTACGCATGGCGTAGCGATGAGGTTTATCGCGACCTTCTGTCGCGCATCTATTCTCTTGCTCAGGTCTGTAGTTTGAAGCTGGTTCTCAAGCTGCATCCCTTCGAGAGCGCCAGAAGCCACCGTAAACTCTTGCGGAGGATTTTAAAAAGAGAGGAACACAACGTTGAAATAATCTCGGGTCCGCTGCACGATGACTTGTGGCCGAATATCCGACTTGCATTGACGGTGCAATCCTCCACTGCGCTGGAGTGTGTCTCTCGCAGTATCCCTATTTTTCTGTGCGCATGGTTGCGAGATTCTTATTCCGGGTACGTCGCGCAATTTGAGCGGTTCGCTGTCGGCCGTGTTCTTGAATCGCCGGAACAGATATCGGATATTCCGAGACTTCTGGAAGAACAATCGTGGAAAAGCGCGCCTGGTGCGGAGTGCAGGCCGATTGATCCTGAGATGCTCACCAGTTTGTTGTCCGGGAGTTACTCCTTGCCCGCAGTCTGCAACGCATGAACTTTCCACTCTGACATGGGGACCTCGAATCCAACTCCGCCCATCACGATCTTTACGCCGTCGTTCGCCGATGAGTGCAATACCAACGCTCAGAACCTCACTGTAAAAGAGATCGTCGTCCGGTTGCCGTCGGGCTTGTTTCGCGTGATCATGCTTTGCAGCGGCTGCCCTGATCCGCGTATCGCTGCGCGCAAAAATACCACGCTGCTTCCTTATTACAGGCATGGCAACGTCGCGCAGTTGCTGGCGCGTTTAGCGGCCTTCATCCCGGACATTTATTTTTTCCCGCGGGAAGGCCCACTGGACAGCGCGTTTCTTTTCCTTCGCAAACACGTTGGGTTGAAAACCGCGCTGGGTACCTACATTGTGTCGGGGGGATTGGACCAGGGCGACCTGCCGCCAGAGCGAGCGCGCAATGTTCGGGAAGCGGACGTTGTGCTCGGCAACAACACGTATTTGACCAATCTTCTACGGCAGCGTCTGGGCGTGGACGCGGGCACGATCTACGACGGCATTGACCGACGCTTCTATTTCCCGCGACGCAAAAGCGAAGCACCAACACATCTCACGGTGCTGTACGCGGGCTCTTTCCGTCCGTACAAAAGAGTGGAGCTTGTCGTGCGCGAAGCGGCGAGATTGCCGAAAATCATGTTTCGCCTGGCAGGCACTGGGGAAGAGGAGCAATACTGCCGCCAACTAGCTCTGCACTTAGGTTGTCGGAACGTCACTTTTCTCGGTCACTTGGCTTCGGCGGAACTCGGCGAAGAGATGCGGCGAGCAGACGTTTTCTTTTTCCCCAGCATTCTCGAAGGACATCCCCAGGTTCTCGGACAGGCGGCCGCGTGCGGTCTGCCAGCGATCGCTATGAAGCATTACCGGCCGGACTATGTTGTGAACGGCAAGACCGGTTTCCTGGCGGAGTCGGATCGCGATCTCACGGAGTCCTTGGATCAAGTTTTGCAGAATGCAGACCTCCGCCAGTCGATAGCGCAGGCTGCCATACGCCACTCTCTTAAGTTTGATTGGGACGAGATCGCGCTGCAGTGGGCCAGCATTTTTCAGCAAGCTGTGGCAGCGCGCGCGAAGCTTCGAGGCGGAGGTCGCGCACGCTCGATAGAAGCGGCCAACTCCTCCGCGACAGTTGATCAACCAGCCAAGGCCAGTACATGAATCGCACCAATACACTTCAGCGCTACATCAGCTACGTCGCGTCAGTCAGTGGGGCGCGCGTCGCCGGACTGCTGCTCATTTCACTTACCTTTCCGTTCCTGGTGCGCCGGCTGGGCGTCGAAATGTATGGACTGTGGAGTTATGTGGTTGCTGTGTGCACGTTTCTGGACGTCATCGCCGACCCGGGAATCATGACGCACGTGACTCAGCAGGTGGCGGCCCGCCGCGAGGAAGGCTTCCAACTTTTTTCTGATGCTCTGTTTCTGCGCCTGCTGAGTTCGTCGGTCGCCATGGCGGTCCTGCTGGTAATTGCATCCTTCGAACCACGAACGGACCTGCGTCACCTGTTGCGTTTCTATGGAATCGGGATTCTGTTTGCGAATTTGCTCTCTGCCGACCACATATTGACGGCGCTCGAAATGTTTCACGCCAGATCAATGCTGGCAGTAATGCAACAGACCGTGTACGCGCTGGGCATCTTCGCCTTCGTTCATTCGCCACGAAATATAGTCTGGGTACCGCTGAGCATTCTTGCGTCATCGGCCATCAGCGGTGTAGCTGGCTGGATGCTCCTGTCGCGGCGAGGATTTACGCTGGCGACGCGCCTGCGGCCACAGCAATGGAAGGGAATTCTCGTGCCCAGCGCCCATTACGCTTCTTCAACCCTAATGTCCAACCTGTATCACCGTTCCGGCCACCTCCTGGTGCGCTGGTTTCTGGGCGATTTCGCGCTGGGTTTGTACGCCGCGGCGGTCCGTCTGGTCGATCTGTTAAGAGGCTTCGTGATCATCGTGCTGCAAGTGTTGATGCCGCGAATGGCGCTCTCCGCCAAATCGACCACGGAACTCCGCCGTTTGGCCCGAATTGCTTTGGCGGTCACCGCGGTTGTGAGCATACCGCTCGCAGTCGGCTTGATGAGCACGGCTCACCTGATTGTTCCGTGGGTGCTTGGCGCGAAGTATCTTGCGGACGTCCATCTTATCCGCTGGATGGCCCTCTATCTGATCACCGCCCCAGCCGCCTCGTTGTTCGCCGGCACCATCTTGTTTTCGATGGGCCGCCATCGTTCTTATCTGGCAGCCACCGCGAGTGGCGCCGTGGCTGGAGTGTTGCTTTACCTGGCCCTGATTCCTGCGTTCGGTTTGATCGGCGCAGGCCTGGCTTTTGTGCTCGCGGAAGTCGTCGTCGCAGGTACCGGCTACGCTTTGCTGCCGCGCGAACTGCGCGATTCCTGGAAGAATCCGTTGGTCGCAGTTTCGCTGGCTGCTGCGTTGCTGATGTTTGTGGTAATCAGGGTGGTGAACGCTCAAACGACGCACGTACCAACCGTAGTTCTTGTGGGCGTGGCGACCTATGTCCTCAGCTGTGGCTGGTTTATTCGCAAAAGGCTGGTCGGGCAGCTCGCCGGTTCTCGTTAAAAGACATTCATGCGAGTGCTGACTCTCACTCCGTTCTATCCCACGGCCTCTGACGATGGTGCCGGGTGCTTCATTGCGGAACCCATTCGAGCACTACAAGAACTTGGGATCGAATCTCAGGTAGTTACGGTGGGGCCTTTTTATCGAACTCAGGGCGACTCCGGTCCTGCAATTCCCGCGCAACACGTTCGCTACGCTGCAATTCCCGGCGGCCTGGGGCTGGCTTCGGCAGGCGCATTTCTGGGTTCGGCGTTAATTTCGAAAGCGCGCGAGTGGCACCGGCAGCAACCCATCGACCTGATTCATACGCATGCTGCCTTGCCCTGTGGTCAGGCCGCATCACGATTAAGCCGTGAACTGGGAATTCCATTTGTGGTCACGGTCCACGGCCTTGACGCTTTTTTCACCGAACAGGTCCATGGCCCGGCTGGCTGGTGGTGCAAACGAGTTGCAAAAGGCGTTTATCGTTCGGCTGCCCGGGTCATCTGCATCAGTCACAAAGTCGCAGAGAAACTTTCGGACAGCGCTGTGAACCTGGCGAACATTTCCGTCATCTACAATGGAGTCGATCATCACAGGTTCCAACCGGTAGAGGATGGCACTCAGGCTCCCACCGTTCTCAGTGTTGGCAATCTCATCCCCATCAAAGGTCACGAATTATTACTGCGCGCATTCGTGAATGTGTGCCAGCGCCATCCGCATGTCATCTGCGAAATCATCGGTGATGGGCCGGAACGTTCCCGGCTGGCCGCGTTGGCTCGCCAGCTGAACATCTCGGACCGGATTCGTTTTTCTGGCCGTCAGAGTCGCCGGCGTGTTGCCGAAGCGATGCAGCGCTGCTCCGTCTTCGTGTTGCCTAGCCGCTACGAAGGTCTGGGTTGCGTGTATCTGGAAGCGATGGCTACACAGAAACCAGCGATCGCGTGTCAGGGGCAGGGAATCGACGAGATCATTCGACACCGTGTGAACGGCTGGCTTGTTCCAACTGGCCAGGTGGGAGCGCTGACCGATGCGATCTCTTGTTTAATCGAAGACCGGGAATTGCGACAACGGTTGGGCGCAGCCGCGCGACAAACGATTCTGCAAGGCTTCACGCTGGCCCATCAAGCCACACAGTTGGACCAGCTTTATCGCGAGTGTGCGGCATGAGTTGCCGCCTCTTGGTCATTACGGAGATCATTGCACCGTACCGCATTCCAGTTTTCAATTCTCTGGCGCAGCAACCGGCCATCGATTTGCACGTATTGTTCCTCGCGGAAAATGACCCCACGCGGCGCCAGTGGCCGGTCTACAAGAATGAGATCCGCTTTCCTTATGAGGTTCTGCCGTCCTGGCGGCGAAGGATCGGCGGCCACAATTTGCTGTTGAACTGGAAGATCGCCCGGACATTGCGACGGATGTCCCCGGACGTCATCATCTGCGGCGGATACAACTACTTCGCCTCCTGGAAGTCGCTTGGCTGGGCGCGTCGTCATCGCATTCCCTTCCTGCTGTGGGCGGAGAGCACCGTGCGAAACTTCCGCGGAGGTTCCGCTCTGGTCGAGTCCCTGAAAGCAAAATTTCTCCAGCACTGCGACGGTTTCGTAGTTCCGGGAAAATCCTCGTTGGAGTACCTATCCAGCTACGGGACGCCGGAGGAGATCATCTTCACGGCGCCGAACGCAGTGGACACCGAGTTTTTTGCCGAGCGAGCCACCATGGTACGCGCTCAGTCCGACGCTTATCGGAAGGCCATGCAGTTGCCACCTCGTTTCTTCTTGTTCGTGGGCCGACTGGTTCCGGCAAAGGGGATATTTGATTTGCTAGGAGCGTATGCTTCGCTGCCCGCCGAACTCAGAAGGGAAGTGGGCGTGATCTTCGTGGGAGACGGCCAGGCGAGATCGCAACTCGAAAAGCGGGCCGCCCACATTGCCCCTGGAATGATTCAGATTGTGGGTTTCGCTCCGCGCGAGGATCTCGCGATCTACTACGCTTTGGCGGAGGCCATGGTTTTTCCGACGCACACGGATGCCTGGGGTCTGGTAGTGAACGAAGCCATGGCATGCGGACTGCCCGTGATCTGCAGCAACGCAGCGGGCTGTGCGGCAGATCTGATCGAGGACTCGGGAAACGGTCGCGTGGTGGCCACGGCCGATGTCAACCAACTGGCCTCTGCCATGGAACAACTGGCCTCTGACCGCGAACTGCGCCCACGGATGGGCCGTCGCAGCCGGGAAAAGATTCAGCAATACTCGCCGGAAGCCTGCGCCGCAGGCATGGCAAAAGCCGCCATGGCTCGAGTCACCGCACGATAATGCACATTTTCCTGAATGCACTGGGCGCCAGTTGCAGCAGCGGCCTGACCTATCTTCGAAATGTCGTTCCGCATTTGTCAAAGAAAACTGGGACACACACCACGCTGGCCGTAAGTCCGGAATTTCGACAAGAGTTTGGAAGCCAAAGCAATATCACGTGTCTCGAAGATAGATTCTCCAGGCACGCGGCTCGGCGCTTCTGGGAAGAACAGACGGTTCTGCCGGGGCTAATCCGCCAAACTGGCGCTGACGTGCTTATTTCCGCCGGAAACTTTGCCGTGTGGCGTTCGCCCGTGCCGCAGGTCCTGCTGTCGGGAAATGCACTCTACACTTCGCAAGATTTTTTCCGCGATCTTCGCGCTCGCCGGGAGTATGGTTTGTGGCTGGATACGAGCGCGCGTGGATTTTTCGCCGGACACTCGGCGCGATGGGCGGAGGCAACTGTCGCACCCAGCCAATGGTTCGCAAAAGAGATTCGGCGTTGGACGGGAGCAAACGCAGTCAGCATTTATCACGGCTTCGACCCGGCGATGTTTTTCGCGGATCGCACCCCCTTGCCCGCGGAAATCCAGCAGAAGCTCGAAGCGGCCGGGGATGCGCTGCGCCTGCTGTTTGTCAGCCACTACAACTACTACCGCAATTTCGAAACTCTGCTGCGCGCCCTGCCCATTGTGCGGAAACGCCTGGGTGGACGGAAAGTGCGATTGTTCCTGACTTGCGAGTTGCAGCGTGGTAGAAATCCCGGTTCCTATGATCCGGAAAGCGCGGCTGCACTGGTAAAGGACCTGGGAATTTCTGACGAAGTTGTGGAATTGGGGACGGTACCTTATCGCTTACTTCATCAGGTCTACGGCGTCTCCGACATCTATGTGACTCCAGCCTACGCCGAAACTTTCGCCCATCCGGTTGTGGAAGCGATGGCTAGCAAGTTGCCGGTCGTAGCTTCGGACCTCCCGGTTCACCGCGAAATCTGTGGCCCGGCAGCGCTCTATTTCCATCGTTTCTCGCCCGATAAGCTGGCGGGACAGATTCTTCGGCTGGCCAACTCGCCCGATCTTCGCACGGAGCTGTCGTCCAGAGGGTTCGCTCGGTCCCGCGATTTTTCTTGGGCAAAACATGTGAACCAGTTATTGGCTCTGGCGGCGAAGCTCATCCGCGATCGTGAGCCGTCCTCTGCTGAACACAGGCTCATCGCGTGAGTTCGGTAAGAAAGTACGGTCATCTTTTCAGTCATATGGCGGCTCCCAAATTCAACGGTAGGATGTTGCCAGCAACATGCAAGTGACGCCAACGGTCGAAGAAGCAGTTCAGCCGGCTCTGCAACGGTGCGTGTCGCTTCCCGTGAGTGTGGTCATTCCCGTTCGGAATGAAGCTCGCAATCTGCCTCGATGCCTGGAATCGCTGCGCGGCGTTGGGGAAGTGTATGTCGTGGACTCTTTCAGCAGCGATGAGACCACCGAAATCGCCTGTGCCTACGACGCTCAGGTCGTACAGTTTCATTACCGGGGCGGCTGGCCGAAGAAGCGCCAGTGGGCTCTCGATACCCTGTCCTTCTCCTACAACTGGATTCTCCTCCTGGATGCGGACGAGGCGCTCACGCCCGCACTGGCCGCAGAAATTCGGCAAGCCATTCGCGATCCGCAGTGCTGCGGCTACTACATCGGTTTGCAAGTGATTTTTCTAGGGCGAGCGCTTCGCCACGGTGATGCCAGGTTTTACAAGCTTTCGTTGTTTCGCCGTGGCATGGGCAGGTTTGAGTGCCGTCTGCGGCAGCAGGACACTTCCATGTGCGACATGGAAGTTCATGAGCACGTCATCGTCGATGGGCCCACCGCGACTTTGAAGCATCAACTCCTGCATCACAACGTTGCCTTGCTCTCCCGCTACATTCGCAAGCATGACGAATACTCCAACTGGGAGTCGCGGGTCCTGATGCAACCCGGCGAGTCATCGGCGATTGGCGCCTCGCTTTTCGGAAATCAGGCGCAGCGCCGCCGCTGGCTGAAACGTAAATTTCTGCGCTTGCCCGGGTCGCCGGTCCTGCTTTTTCTCTATCGCTACGTCTTGCGCCTGGGCTTCCTCGATGGCGTCCCCGGCCTGATTTACTGCACCTTCCAGTCAATCCAGTTGTTTCATACCAAGGCGAAGATGTACGAACTTCGCCGCGGAAACGCCGAATCCCAGAATTGTGGCGAACTCCCATGACTCATTCCAACCGAGTGGTTGAGACCCGGCAATGCTGATCCTCGGACTCAATATGTTTCACGCCGACGCTTCGGCGGCCATCGTCCAGGACGGCAAGGTGGTCTTCGCCGTTGCCGAAGAGCGATTGAATCGGGTAAAGCACTACGCCGGATTTCCTGCGCTCGCAGTCAATGCCTGCCTTGATTTTGTCGGCGCCAGGATTACCGACGTCGATTACGTCGCGGTCGGGCAAGACACCGATGCCAATCTCGCGAAGAAAGTACAGTACGCCGTTGCCCATCCCGCGCGGCTTCTGAACTTCATCCGCCTGCGCCGCCGCAAGCAAGCCATTCGCAACCTGCGTGCATTGCTGGCGGAAGCGTGCGATGTCGATGCCAAAGGGTTGCGTTTTGAAGAGCACTACCTGGAGCACCACATTGCCCACATTGCCAGCGCTTATTACTGCAGCCCGTGGGAAAAGGCCGCCGGGTTCAGCTACGACGGCTCCGGAGATTTCGTCTCAACGATGATGGCGCGCTGCCAGGGCCAGCACATCGAGGTGCTGGAGCGGGTGTTCCTGCCGGAGTCATTGGGTAGCCTTTACACCATGATTTGCGAGTTCATCGGCTACAAAGAATACGGCGACGAAGGCAAAGTGATGGGCCTGGCGCCGTACGGCAAAGATACTTATTGTGAGCGGTTGGCTGACGTGGTTGGCCTGAAGAACGGAGGCTTTCGTTTTGATCGCAGCTATTTCGAGCCGCTGGGCAGCAATCAGGGGATGCAAGTCTTGCCGAGCGGCAAGGTGCGTCTCGCCCGGCACTTCTCCCAGCGGATGGTCGAAGAATTTGGCGAAGCACGCGAACCGCACAATCCGATCACGCAGCGCGAGATGGACCTGGCTTATGCCCTGCAGTGCCGGTTCGAAGAGGTCTTCTTTCATCTGCTCAATCAGCTTCATCAACGCGTGCCTGTGGACGAACTCGTAATGGCCGGGGGGTGTGCCCTAAACAGTGTGGCCAATGGCAAACTTTTCCGCCGGACGCCTTTCCGCCACACCTGGATCCAACCTGCGGCAGGTGATGAGGGACTTGCCATTGGCGCGGCATTGCACACCTATCACTCCATTCTCAATCATCCCCGGCGACATGCGACAGAGCACTCGTATCTTGGGCCGGAATTCTCCGATGCGCGAATCGAGACGGAACTCACGAAGAAGAATCTGCGCTACTCCAAATGGCCGCGCGAGCCGATGTTGGATGCGGTCGCTGAGCAAATCGCGGCGGGCAACGTGGTCGGCTGGTTTCAAGGACGAATGGAGTGGGGACCGCGCGCCCTCGGCAATCGGTCGATCCTCGCTCATCCCGGCCTGCCCGGAATGAAGGATGTTTTGAACGCGCGCATCAAACATCGCGAGTGGTTTCGGCCGTTTGCGCCGTCCATTCTCGAGGAACGGCAGCACGAATACTTTGAACACGATCATCCCTCGCCGTTCATGCTGCACGTTTATAAGATCCGCGCTGAGAAACGAAAGCAACTTTCTGCAGTTAATCACGTGGATGATACCGGACGCCTGCAGTCCGTGCGACGCGACGAGAATCCTCTCTACTATGACTTGATCCGTGCGTTTGAGCGCCAGACCGGCTTACCCGTGCTTCTAAACACCAGCTTCAATGAGAATGAGCCGATAGTCTGTGAACCGCAGGAAGCGATTGATTGCTTTCTGCGCACGCGCGTAGACGCCTTGGCCATCGGGCCCTGTCTCGTGCTGAAATCGGAGAACTAAGCGAGCGTGGCGACACAAGCCGCAATCTGTCCATCACCGGCGAGCACTGAATGGACCTTAAAGAAGGTCGCGGAGATTCCTCGCCGTCGCGCGCTGGCCTGGCATGGTGACTTTCTTTACGCCTCACGCGGCTACACATTGTTTCGGGCGAGACTCGGACCTAAAGTCAACGAGATAAACTGGGAGCGAGTTGCGCAGGTTCGTCCACCTTGGTGGAGAAATCTCACTGCGACCTCGCCGCTGACCATGCGTCTCTGCCGCGATGGTTTTCATGCGCTGGCAGTTCTGTCCTCAGGCCATTTGGTCGGAGCCGTGCCTCACGCCATCGTGACTCTGGCGCCCGGTGAAAGCGAGTTCCGCACGTCGCATCGGCTGCTTCGTGGCACGCGCCCGTTGCACATCGCCAGCACGCCGCAAGGCCACGTTTTCTGGGGAGAGTACTTTAACAATCCGCAGCGTGACGAAGTCCTCATCTACGCATCCACAGATCACGGCGCTCACTGGGAGATCGCTTACACATTCCCCCGCGGCGCGATTCGCCACGTCCACAACATCATTTACGACCGCTGGGAAGACTGCCTCTGGGTGCTGGCGGGCGACGACGGCCCGGAATGCCGAATTCTGCGAGCCTCCTGCGATTTCCGGCACGTGGACGTGGTCCTCTCCGGCCACCAGCAAACGCGTTCTGCCGCGCTGGTTCCCACCGCGGATGCAGTCTACTTTTCAACCGATACTCCGCTGGAAAGCAACTACGTGTATCGTCTCGCCCGCCGAGGGAGCCTAACACAAGTGGCTGTGCTGAACAGTTCATCTATCTACGGCTGCCGAGTCGGAGACTGCGTTTTCTTCTCCACCATGGTCGAGCCTAGCCAAGTGAACCGAGAGCCTGACGTGTGTGTCTATGGCGGTACAGGCGGTCTCGGCTGGCGTCGGTTATTGCAATGGAAGAAAGACCGCTGGCCGATGCGATGGTTTCAGTACGGCAACGCCTTCCTGCCCGACGGAGAAAATACAAGCGGTCTGCTGGCGGTCAGCACGGTGGCCGTTGACCAATCAGATTTTCAAACTACTCTCTGCCAGTTATCGAGCGAATAGCAGTCCGAGTCGTTTTCGATCATGTCCATTCTCGGCCGTTTGCGATATCATCGGCGAATTCTCGGCGCGTACCTGGTTCCTGGGACCAGTCAGCTTACCTTCTGGCACGAAACCCCTGAGGTCAATTCGCGAGCGGACATTCATGAACTCGGCGAATACTACATGAGCTTTGCCGGGAAGGCCGATTATCAAGGAGACTACGATTCCGTCGGGATTCCTCAGCTCAACTACCACGGCCGCATCGGCCGGCAATACAACCCAATTGCCATTGCGCAGTGGGGACTGGGCAACTACACCCTGTTTTGCCGCGACGGGAAGCAGGAGCACGAGAGAAAGTTTCGTGCAGCCAGCGACTGGCTTTGTACGCACATGGAGCAAAATTCGTCCGGAGTGTGGGTATGGAACCATCATTTCGACTGGGAATACCGCACGCCGTTGAAAGCTCCATGGTATTCCGCGCTCGCCCAGGGGCAGGGAATCTCGCTGCTGGTGCGGGCACATCGCGCAACGCAGCAGACCGCATATTTGCAGGCCGCACAGCGGGCATTTGCGAGCTTTCTCAGGCCGATCTCCGAAGGCGGCGTTAGTTTCACCGATGACGCGGGGAATATTTGGTTCGAGGAGTACATCGTTTCGCCGCCGACCCACATCCTCAACGGATTCATCTGGGCCGCGTGGGGCGTTTACGACTATTTCCTCGCCACGCGAGACAACGCCGCTGCGCGTCTTTTTGAACAGGCCACACGAACGCTTTGCGCCAATCTTGATCGTTACGATCTCGGCTTCTGGTCGTTATATGAACAGTCGGGGACACTGCTGCCCATGGTGGCCAGCCCCTTCTACCACCGCTTGCACATCGTGCAAATGCGGATCATGCATCGCCTCACCGGCGAAGAAATATTTGCCCGTTTTGCCGACAAGTGGGAAGGCTACGCCCGCAGCCGTGCTAAGCGCACCCGCGCGTTTTGTTGCAAGAGTGCATTCAAGCTCTGTTACTACTGATCACCTGTGAAGATCCTCTACGTCTCGCAATATTTTCCACCGGAGATGGGAGCGCCCGCAGCCCGGGTGGCCGAGTTGTCCCGTCTTTGGGCAGACGATGGTCACGAAGTCACGGTCCTCACCGGATTTCCTAACCACCCCACGGGGATCGTATCGCGGGAGTATCGCAGCCAGTTTCGTCGCTTGGTCACACGTAAGAATGTGAACGGGATCAATGTCGTCCGCACCTGGTTGCTTCCATTTGCGAATCGCAAGGCGTACGAGCGGATGTTGAATTACGGCTCGTTTTGCGTGGCTGCGGGCGCCACCGGCACGTTCTTGCCGCGGCCCGAGGTTGTGATCGCCACTTCGCCGCAACTGCTGGTCGGACTTTCAGGTTGGTGGATCGCCCGTTGCAAGCGTGTTCCATTCGTCTTTGAAGTTCGCGATCTCTGGCCCGAGTCACTGACAGCGGTCGGCATGGGTGGTGCTGATTCGTTGCTCCATCGTGGACTATCGAAAATTGCAGGATTTCTATATCGAGCTTCTGATCACATCGTCGTCGTTACCCGCGCCTTCGAAAATCACCTGGTCAAACATTGGCGAGTGCCGCGAGAGAAAATCTCCGTGGTCGAAAACGGAGTTGATACCGAACTTTTCAGCCCTTACCGCGACGGCGCTGGCATCCGACGAGAACTAGGGCTGGAAGGCAAGTTTATCGTCTCGTATATCGGCACGATCGGCATGGCGCACGGTTTGCAGACACTGGTGGAGGCCGCTTCGCAGTTGCAGAGCGCGGCGCCGCGGGTTGTTTTCCTGCTTGTGGGCGAAGGGGCCGAGAAGGCACGGATCAAGTCGCTGATCCGCGAACGGCGGTTAGTCAATGTACACGTTATCGACCAGCAACCACGCGAGCGCATTCCGGCTTACATCTGTGCTTCGGACGCGTGCCTGGTGCTGCTTAAGAAAAGCGAACTTTTCCGGACCGTGCTTCCCACCAAGATGCTGGAGTTCATGGCTTGCGCCCGTCCCGTAATTCTGGGAGTGGAGGGCGAGGCGCAAGGAATCCTGCAGAAGGCAGACGCTGGATTGTGTGTCAAACCGGAAGACCCTGCCGAACTGGCGAACGCCGTGGTGCGCCTGGCAAGCGACTCGGCTTTGCGGGAATTGCTCGGCACAAACGGGTGTCGCTACATCCTGCAGAATTTCACGCGTCGGCAGACGGCAAGCGCATACCTGCGTGTTCTGGAAGGTCTGCTGTCAAAGGATGGCATGGTTTCTGCAGTCGCGGCCTGAAGCCGCTACGGAATCACCGCAACCATGCCGACGGTAGCAGCGGCTTGCACAACCGCTTCCAGGCTGTGGCCCACGATAGCCTTTCCCACGCTGCCCGGCACGAAGAGAATATCGTTTGCCTGCATGGGGACGTCCGGCGCTTGGGCGCGCAGAATTTTCTTCAACGGAACACGCGTCTCCGTCATTCCCTCCGGTCCCTTGCGGATGATCCTCGCACCGCCCAGGTTGGCCGTCCGGGTGGTGCCGCCCGCCAGGGCGATGGCTTGCAGCACGGTCACGCGACCACTTTCCATCAGTAATCCGCTCGGCCGTCCTACATCTCCCACCACGTAAACAATCTCAGCCCGACGAACAATGAGCGTGTCGCCCGGTGAAATCGTCACGTTGCTTCCCGGATTGTCCGCGACATTGCGAGAAAGCGCGAGCGAAATCGGTTTCTCCGGCTCACTGCGGTGGATCAACGTGACACTGCGGCCAGCCTTGTCGGTAAGCCCGCCTGCGGCGGAAATAAGATCGAATAGCCGTTGCTCTCCCAACACCGGATAAATCCCCGGCCTGGCCACTTCTCCCAGGATGCTCGCGCCCTGCGAAGCATATTCGTTCACAAAAACCGTGACGTGAGGATCTTTCACAAAGCCGCCGTCAGAAAGCTGCTTCTGAATTAGTGTCTCAGCTTCTTCAATCGTGAGGCCGGCCAGATGCACGTGGTCGATGAGAGGAAGATACACTTCGCCATTGCCAGCGATGCGTGTCTTGGTCGTGAGTTCGGCGACGTCATAGACGCTGACTTCAATCAGGTCTCCGGCGCCTAATCGCAAAACCGCCAGCCCTGTATTCGCTGCTGCGTTCGATGCCTGCCCGGGGGCCGAGTGATCGGCATCTCGTGCCGCACCATTCTGGGCGACTACCGCGGACACGAGCACTAAGAACACCACCACAAGACAGCAAACGAACCTCACCGCATTGCGGCGACAGAACAAAGGCACAATTCTCATTCTTGCCGAAGTCTAGCATCCATGGGTGCGTCACAGGGGTGCGTTCCTGGGGTGGGACAAAGATGAGAAACAGTTGTTGCCAACGAAGATTGAAATCAAAGCCCAGGGTACCAAGAAAGAGAATAGCGATCTGCAATTGGCGATTGTACGATTCCAAAAACTGGAATGATACTTTTCTACTTGGGAGCTTTTGCCGCTTCGCTGTTGCTTTCATTTGTTCTTACCAAGTGGGTACGTGATCTGGCGACCCGCCGAGGTTGGGTTGCTTCTCCCGCGCTGGAACGTCACCTGCACAGCAGTCCGTTGCCGCGATTGGGCGGAGTTGCCATTTTTCTTTCGTTCATCGTGAGCTTCCTGGTCGCTGCGCTGATCGGCCGACATCGCCCGGAAATAGTCGCGAATTTCTCCAGCCGAACCCTGCTGACAATTCTGCTACCCGGAACGCTGGTTTTCCTCTTGGGCGTGTATGACGACATCCGTCCGCTTGACCCATCGGCAAAATTCGCGGTTCAGACTATCGCCGCAGTGCTCCTTTTCGCCGGAGGCCTGCGCATTCTTGATCTCCCCATCGTCTTCGGCGGCCGCCATTTTCCCTGGTTTGTGGGTCTACCGGTGACCGTGCTTTGGGTCCTCGCCATCACCAACGCGTTTAACCTGATCGACGGACTCGACGGCTTGGCAGCGGGATCGGCATTCTTCTCCACTCTGGTGGTATTTGTCGTCGCGCTCATCACCCAAACTGGCTTGGTTTCCATGATGGCGATTGTGCTGGTGGGAGCGATTCTGGGCTTTCTTCGTTTCAACTTCAGTCCGGCCACTATCTTTCTTGGAGACTGTGGCAGTCTCTTTATCGGATTCATGCTCAGTGCGCTGGCACTCCAGGGAGCGCAGAAGGCGCCGACGATTATTGCGGTGGCGATCCCGGTAGTATCGTTCGGCTTGCCGATCCTTGAGACCACGCTCTCCATCGCACGGCGTTTTCTCAGCGGGCGTCCGGTTTTCATCGCCGACCGCGAGCACATTCACCACAAACTGCTACAGCGCGGCCTTTCGCAACGCCAGGTGGTGATTACTCTGTACGCGGTCTCTGCCATCTTCGCCCTGCTGAGCCTGTTCTTGTTGTGGCCGACGCAACGCATCCTGGGTTTGGTTCTGGCCGTGCTCGGCACTGGAATCTGGATCGGCGTGCAGCACCTCGGCTATCTGGAATTCGGTGAACTGCGGCGTGTCGCTCAGCGCACCATGGAGCGGCAGACGCTCATCAACAATCTCGCCATCCGAAGGGCTACGGAAGAACTGAAGGCCACGCACGACTATGCGCAGTTGTGCCGGATACTAGTAGCCGCTTTGGAATTGAACGATCTGGACGCAGTCGACTTACGCCTGCAGCCGGCGTCCGCTGGACATTCCGACACCCGTGGTTCGCCGGCGTGGCAGCAAGTTCCTTCGCTCCGTTGGACCAAACCTGGGTGCTCCTTAGCACGCGAACCAGGCAATGCCTGGAGTCTGACTCTCGATTTGGTTTCGAGCAGCCATCGCTGCTGCGGTTCGCTGACCGTTTACCGCGTCTACTCTGAGCGTGATTTGCAGTTGGACCTCAATCTTCTGACCTCTGCTTTTCGTGAGGCGCTGGCCGCAGCGCTGGAGCGCTCCTTAGCCCAGCCAGCCGAAGTGATCCCCATCCTCGATCAGAATCCCGAACTGCTGACTGCGCAGGCCAGCTAGCGCGGATTCGTATTCCGAATTCCCTGGGCGTAATCTTTATCCACAGCCTGAACCAGCCGTGTCACTTTCTGCTTTTACATTGGCCATGTATTTTCTTGCTTCGCTGCAAAAGCCCTCACCACAATGGCAGAAAAACTCACCGGCCAGGACATCCACTTCGTCGAGCTGCAAACCTCTGTGTTGTGCGTTGCCTGTGAGTTGATCAGCAAAAACAACACTCCTTATTGTTATGCGTGCGGCAGCCAGGCGGTGTTGAGTCTTTCACGCGTGCTTGGCGGTTCGCTGCGCGGAGAGCCCAGCGCCCGCCTCATCGCCGATGCCGAACTGGATCGCCTGGTGCGCGAACTGCTCCGCACTGTGCCTGCGTCGGTTTCAGAAAGCCGCGCGCCAGTTTCGTTCGCCACCCTGGCGCCTTCGCGGCACCATGCTCGCGCGATCGGATCGCAGGCGATCCACACCATGTCGCAGCCATCTCAGTTCGAGCGGGAAGTCCATCCCTCAGAGATTGACCTGGAACCCGCCATCTGCGTGATCGCGGAGCGCGCCCAGGCTCTGACCGGAGCGACCGGAGCGGCGATTGCCTTACGCCATGGCGAGGAGATGGTTTGCCGAGCGCGCACCGGCCGCACTGCTCCCGACCTCGGCGTGCGCCTGCAGACCAACGCCGGCATTTCTGCCGATTGCGTCCGCACCGGCGAAGTGGTGCTTTGCCATGATGCCGAACGCAATCCTCGTGTGGATTTGGCCAGTTGCCGGCGGCTGGGCGTGCGTTCGATTCTGGCTGCACCGCTGCGGCATTTTCGCCGAACTCTGGGAGTATTTGAGGTTCTTTCCGCCGCGCCTTACGCGTTTGACAACCGCGATGTCGCGACCATGCAGCTTCTCTCAAGCGTCACCGTCGCCGCTATCTCTCGCCTGTCGAATCTGCGCTCTGTGGGACAACAGAAGTCGGCGTGATCGCTGACCGTCCCGGAACGGGCAGAATTTCCGCCGTTACGTTGCGAGCACGTTACATTTAATGCTGCTGGAGTAATATGGTTGCAACAGTAGCATGCAATCCCACGGAACTGAGCCAGCAGAAAGTGATCGACCACCCATCCCTTCCCAGGATCGACGCCGCCGTGTGCGGCACCTGGTTCACACTCCCGCTTACGCCAGCCTCGGCCCGGACTCGAACAATCCATCCCTCGATCTGAGTGAAATCATCAATCTCAGCGAAGATGGCATGGCGATTCAGACGTCTTCTCCGCTGGAATCCGGCTCCCGGCAGAACGTTTGTCTTGATCTTTCGGAGACCGCCGACCGCCTCAAAATCGTGGCTGAAGTCGTCTGGTACGACGCCTCTGGGCGAGCCGGGATTCATTTTCCTGATCTTCCGCCCGAATCGCTCTACGCGCTCAAGAAGTGGCTCTTTGCCAACGCGATTGCCGCCTGGGCAAATCATACCGACGCTCAAGCCTCGAGCGAACCCGCAGTGAGTCTTGCCGCCTACGGCGATGAGATTTCTCCGGTTCACCCCGACTATACATCCGTGCTCTCAGGCTTGGCCGCGGTCAAAAAAGAAGTCGAGGCACTTGGATCTGACCTCGATGCCTCGCTGCATCTGATCGCCCGGCGAGCCCACGCTTTTACACGCGCCACGGGAGCTGCGATCGCGCTCAGCGAAGGCCCCGACATGATCTGCCGAGCAACAGCTGGCGCGGATGCTCCTTCGCTCGGTGCGCGGGTGAAGCAGGGCGAAGGCTTTTCCGGCGACTGCGTGCGCAGCGGCAAGGTGCAGCGCTGTGACGACTCGGAAATTGATCCGCGAGTGGATCGCGAAAGTTGCCGGATCCTCGGCATTCGATCACTGGGCGCAGCGCCCATCCGCTGGGAGCATTCCGTCATCGGACTGCTCGAGGTCTTTGCTCCCGAGCCGAACGCGTTTGGTGCGGACGATGAGGTTGTTCTGCTGAGGTTGGCAGAAATTTCTGCAGAAGCGGTGCGCCGCGCCGGAGTACCAGAGCCCGCATCGCCGCAAGAAAACGCACTGAGCGTGGACGATGAATTCCCGGTGGAAACTCCCGCCGACCTGCCGATTCCCCAGCTTTCGCGCTCGCGCAATCTTGTCCTGATTGCGGCCGTGGCCACGGTCGCGTTTGTCGTGGCCTGGCTCTTCGCGACCTGGAGTGGAGGAAATAACCCTAAATCTATTCCTGGTTCCCGCGAACCGGCGAAGGCTTCTCTCCCTCAAAGGGCCGCTGCGCCGATCACGGCAGGCACGCTGGAGGGCATGCGCAGATTGGCGGAGCAAGGCGACGCGCTGGCACAATTCGGCATGGGCGTTCGTTACCACAGCGGTGAAGACGTCCCGCAGGACTACGCCGAAGCTCTCCGCTGGTTCTCCCTGGCGGCGGAGCAGGGGAACGTGCCAGCCCAGGCAACTCTCGGCGCTTACTACTGGGCGGGACGAGGCACTCCGGTGGATCTGGTCAAAGCCTATTTCTGGTCTGTCCTCGCCGAGGCCGGCGGAGACGACGCCAGCAAACAGCGGGTTGCGCTGCTCGCCTCCCGCTTGAGTCGCGACCAGATATTGGCCGCCCAGCAGGAAGCCAACGACTGGATCAGGCAGCATCGGGATGCCGCCAGAAGCTTGCCAGCAGCGCCGTGACGCCCTCTTGCTGATCTACTTCGCCCCCGCCTGCCAGAACAGAAACGACTAAATGTGGGCCAGGGACGACTGCGGACTTGGACGCGCACAACCCGGCAAAAGTTAAGGAGAAAGGCAAGGCACGGAAGGTCGAAGCGAAGTGTTCAGCCGCTTCGACGGATGATATGATGAGAGACGACAAAGCGCTCCACCACACTCCTCAGTAGCTCAATGGCAGAGCATCCGGCTGTTAACCGGAGGGTTGTAGGTTCGAGTCCTACCTGAGGAGCCATTCTTTTTCAGCCACTTACTGAATAACTGCATTTTCCGCCTCCGGCACCTTTGGGGACTTTTTGAGGGACTCGGCCGGAATTTTCACTTCTCCCAGCACGTCGGCGGCATCGCGGAGCGCCTTGCTTCCGATGTGTCCGTAACGCTTCGCCATGCGGATCGCGGTCGCCGCGGACCATCCCATCATGCTCGCCACTACCGGATAAGGTATGCCGGCTTCCAGCAGGCGGGTGACTGCAGTGTGTCTGAGATCGTGGAACCGGCACTGGAGCGGTTCCGACTCTGCTTCTTCCGTCTCGCCGCTCAGAATCACGCCAGCACGTTTTTTCGCTTTCTCCCAGGCTTCCTTCCAATCGCCAATAGGCCGAGAGGGGTCTGTATCGTAGACAACGGGGCCAGCGGCGAAGCCAAAGCTGCCCTCCTCGCCTGCCGCCCCGTACCTCTCTCTGGGGAAGACAAAGTCTGTCTGTTGTCGGTTGGGGAACTGTGCAGCCCACATCTCCAGCACGCGAAGGATTCGATTATTTAGCGGGATTGCACGTCCAGTTCCCGTTGGCGATTTGGACTTGCCTACCGTCAAAATCCTGGCCACGAAGTCTATCTGTCGCCAGCATAGCAAGCGGATCTCGCTGTAACGCATTCCAGTATTCAGAGCCAACATGACGGCAACGTAGAGGCAGCGACAACGGCTCTTGAGGCAGGCATCAAGCAGGGCAGCTTCTTCCTCCGGGGTGATGGCATGCCCCACGTTATCGAGGGTTGCGAGCATCCGAACGTCTAGCTGTATCCCTGCCCACACACGATGGCGCCGTAGGATCGCGCGCAAAGTGCCCACCTCGAGGTTGATGGTCTTGGGTGATGCGTCTTCGCCCAAGCGAGTGTGCTGGTAGCGGCTCACGTCCTTCGCTTGAATGTCAGTCACAAGGCGCTTCTCGAAGTGCGGGCGAAGGTGCTTGAGATTGTCGCGCTCGATGCGCTGCGAAGAGGCAGCAAGGGTGAGGCTCTTGAGGACGAGCCACTCGTCGGCGGCAACCGAAAAAAGCTTCGCGCGGTCACGGCGCTTTATACCGTTGTAGCTCTCCTCCAACTCGCGACGCCGTGCACGCTCAGCGTCCTTCGCCAGGGTCTTAGACCGAGTCTTGGCGCTCTCCCGAACCCGCTGTCCTTCGAAAATGAAGTCATACCACCAAATTCTTGAGTCCTTCGTTGGTTTGTAAACAGCCATGCTAAATCCTCCATTTCACAGCTATCGCCGTCGTAGTACCCTCCAGATGTGCGGGCATGACCCCGGTGAACTTCACAGATGCAGAATCCATGTTGATCGTCTTTTCATATGGAACCCTGGTTCGCCCGGTTACGTTTCTGGTTCTCACGATACCTCCGTTGGTTGGCTGCTTTTCGGTTGTGGTAATCGGGCGCATTCGCATAAAAGGCTTCACGGCAATCTTTTGAACAGAATCGATAGTTGCGCTTCGCGGCGATGCGCCAGCGCTTTTCGCACATCTCGCACAGTCGAACCTTCCGGAGATCGCCAGTTTCGGCTAGTCGCACCAGAGAGATGACTGCATCAGCTTCGCTGATCGTTTCCCGGTCGATAGTCATTCGGAACCACCGCTTGTTCTCGTCAGGAACCAATCCAAAAATCCAACGGCCGCCAAAGATGACGCAAGTGGCGTGCGGACGGAAGACGTACTTTTTCAACGCTTCATTGAGTGCGGCATGGCGGTTGCCAAGTTGCCGCTGCACCCGTAGCTTTTCTTTGGGCCAGTCTTGAGGCCTTTCACGAGGCGGTTCACCATGGAGCAAATGCCCAGGGAAACCATGCACGTATGCATCCGCATGAGTCGCAAACTCGGAGGGCAGCTCTTCCAGTTCTCGGCGGATCGCCACGACCCGTGCATGCGAGGCAGTTCCTTTTGACGTATTGAGCCACTGCACAACTTTGTCCGCGTCGCCCAGAGAGAGTTGGCGGGCTTCTCGTGCCGAACGAGGACTCTGTCTCGGGATCGGTTGGGAATCCACCGTTGTTCGGCTGGATTTTGTGCGGTAGTTCGTTACCGCAGTTAGAGTTTCCATGATACAGAAACAATATATGTGGACACCATGCCTGTCAACAGCTATGTTGTGAGATAGAGTGACTACCCGAACCGAGCCGGACGGTCAAAGCGCAAGGAGGACCGAATGCGCAGATTGGTTCGTTTAAGCAACGCAGCGGAGAGGCTGGGAGTGAAGCCATCAACGCTCCGAGATTGGTTCTTGAGACGCAAGCACTTGGACTTTGTGAAGGTGGGACGCGCTGTCTGCGTCACCGAAGATTCCATTGAGAGATTTATTGCAGCGAACACCATCCCTGCGCGGGAGGCGAAGATAACGCCAACGGCACCGAGGACAACGACCGCAGACCACCTGAACGAACAGGTCGTCGAGGGCGTGGCCGAGCGTGGCTTTCGCCTGTTCCCCGCCGAAGAGCGAGGTCAGCGTCCGCTGATCGAAAAGTGTCCGGAAAGAGCGACGTGCGATGCGGGAAGCAGCAGTGCGCCGATGCGGAAGGAATCATGAACGCCGCTTTGACACTTACCAATGCTGACATCGGTGCCTTCGACGGTGCCGGGGCCGAGGCAGCGGTCCTGGACGACATCTGTAGGTTCTACAGCAAGTTCATGAAGATGTCCGAGTCCCAGATCATCGTCTTCACTTTGTGGACGGTCCACACTCACGCCATATCGGCCGCGGACGCTACGCCGTACATGGCGATCAGCTCCGCAGAAAAACAGAGCGGCAAGACCGTGTTGATGGAAGCGGCCGAACTTCTGGTGTTCGAACCGTGGCTCACCGGCCGTGTCACAGCCGCTTGTCTCGTCAGGAAGATCGATGCAAAACGCCCTACTTTGCTGCTCGATGAATCTGACGCTGCCTTCAACGGCGATAAAGAATACGCAGAAGTTCTGCGCGGGCTCCTGAATACGGGATACCGTCGCGGCGGCCAAGCCTCCTGTTGTGTCGGCCAGGGCGCCAACATGACGTTCAGGGACTTTTCCACGTTTTGCCCCAAGGCGATTGCTGGCATCGGCATGCTGCCCGACACGATAGCCGATCGCTCGATTCCCATTCGACTCAAGCGCAAGGCCCCAGGAGAACTCGTAGAGAGGTTCCGACGCCGCAATGTTGAACCCGAGGCGAGAAAGTTGCGCGACAGCATCGTGGCGTGGGTATCTGAGAATCTGGGCGCGCTCCAGTCCGCCCGTCCTGTTCTGCCCGAGGAGTTGAGTGGCCGCCAGCAGGACGTGTGCGAACCCTTACTGGCGATTGCCGATCGGGCCGGAGGTGAATGGCCCACCAAAGCCCGCGAGGCCTTGGTCGAACTCTGCACCGGGAAGGCAGCCGAAGACGATTCCTTGGGCGTCCGGCTACTGGCCGACATCAAGGCGGTTTTCACCGCGGAAAAGGTAGAGGCCATCCCGTCTGCCGTGCTGGTAAAGCTGCTCGTTGAGATGGAAGACCGACCGTGGGCGGAGATCGCTAAGGGGAAACCTTTGACGGCCAACAAGCTGGCCGCCATACTGCGCAAGTACGAAGTCGAGCCCAGAACCGTTCGGGTGGACGCTCAAAAATACGAGAAAGAAACCCTGAAGGGATACGACCGGAGCCGGTTGTTGGACCTGTGGAATCGCTACCTTCCTGGATCTGCCTATATTGCTTTGTCTCTCGAAAGGTCACACTCGTCACAAGCCAATATTCATGCGGGGCCTATTCACTTTTCCGAAGCGTCACAAGAAGCCGGCGTTGCACATGCGAAAAGTGCAGAATCCTCCCCAACAATGCTGGTTGTGACGGCTGTGACGGCCAGTACACGGGGACCAGCGCTTGAACGGAAGATTGTGCGAGAGGTGGAGCTGTGACACCCGCAGAACAACTAGTCTCCAGCGTCGAGAAGGCAGGCGGAATTCTGACCCTGAACGGGGATCGCCTTAGGTGCCAGTTGACCGAAGAAGCTGAGTCATTGTTGCCCGAGCTTCAGAGACTACGGGACCAAGTGGTTAAACTGATTCAGAGCCGCACTGAGGACGATGCTAGCCGTCGACAGGTTCTGCAGGACGTAATGGGTTGGGCGGAGCGTCATTGCATCATGCACAGAGCGTGCAGGTGCAATCCTAGGGTCCTCCACCGCGAATATCGACGAGCGAACGGCTCCAGGAATGTGGAGTACCACGTGTTCGTGACCATCATGCAGGAAGTGGGTTTTGCTCTCGACGAGGGCGAGATGTTGGTGGGCATTGCCCTTGCCGTCGATTGGGATGCGGCCAACAGATTCGCAACTGGGAAGAAGATTCAGTGAACGTGACCGTCCAGTACTCGTGAGCCACGACGCGATCTACCGAGCAAGTAGACAAGATCCAGGCACAGCTACCAGTACGAGTGGGAAGGGCATGGAACCTGACAACCGCAGAAGAAAGGGGCGCCCGGAGAATCTCAAGAAAGGCATAAAGAAGGGAGACCCTCCCAGTCGCAAAATGTCTGAGCAGAAAGTGAAGGACTTCTGCCTGTATTACCTGACGCATGGCGAGTCGATCAAAGCCGCCGGCTTGCAGTTGGGAATTTCCCCAACCTATGTCTACGAATTTTTCTACAAGCCGCAGGTTCAGGCCAAACTTGAAGAATTGCGGAAGCTGTTGGACGCGAAGATGCTCGAGGACGCCACGAACAATTTCATCTGTACCCGTCTATTCCTCGATGAAAACATGGCACAAATCATTGCCGATCCGCATCCCCATCCAAAACGGGGCCATGCGGATCAGGTCGCGGCTGCAAGGTTGATGGCAGACGTCGGGGGCTTAATCGACAGAGGCAGCAGACAGCAAATGCCGACGCTGACGGCGCAGATTATCCAGACTAGCGTTTTGGGCGGGGACGTCTACATACCCGAAATCGATCGGAGGAGGCTGAAAATCGATGACCCACGATGCAGCGACATTGAGCAGAAGCTCCTCGGTTCAAACGGTGCCGAAGCAGCTACGATGGACACCAAGAACAGCGGCTCAGATAAAGGCCCTGAATAGTTCAGCCGAAATTCTGCTTTTCGGCGGCGCGGCCGGGTCTCTGAAGACCGAGACGCTGCTGATGGACGCTGTCCGCGAGGCCCACAATCCCAATCTGAACGCCATCATATTCCGCGAATCCTATCCGCAGTTGGCAGACATTATCCGCAAGAGCCGACGGTTGTTTACTGATCGCCCTTTTTGGGGCAAATACAATGCCGGCGAGCACATTTGGACATTCCCACGCAACCTGGCCGAAATACGTGAGGTGGCTCGCAGCAACGATGAGCGATATGTGAAGGGCGAGCCGCTGCGTCCTATTCCGGAACCCTTCTATGATCGCAGCGCCACTCTGAAGCTCGGGTACTTGCGGAACGATGACGATTGCGTTGATCATGACGGGCAAGAGTACAGTTTCATCGGATTTGATGAGTCGACGCATCACACCGAGTACCAGATCCGCTATCTCTTGAGTCGGCTGCGCTCTACCGATCCCACTCTCTTCTGCCGCATGAGGTTGGCCACAAACCCTGGAAACGTGGGCCATGCCTTTCACATGAAGATCTTTATTGGTGACGAGTGTCCGCACTGCAAGCCGAAATCGGACAGGATACGCAAACCTTTCACGGTTTACCGTGACGCAAGGTTTAGCGATGGAACACCAGTCAATCATTCAACGGAGTTCGTACCTGGGCGCGTTACCGACCACAACCTTTTTGCTGACCCGGCTAACCTCGAGGCCGGCAATCAGCCCTACATCCCGAAGCTGGAGCTGCAAAGGCCGGCGCTCGCCAAGGCGCTCAAGGAGGGATGCTGGGCGCAGTTCCAAGGACAGTACTTCACCTGTTGGGACGAGAGCCGGGGACAGGAGGTTCCGGAAGACTATCACGGTCCAGACTTCCGCATGCTTATCCCATTTGCTGAAGCGCCCGTCGAGTGGTGGTATCCGCACTTCACCGGCACCGATTGGGGTGTGGGTTCCTCTTAAGCCGCCAGCTACCTCTGTGTGCGCACCCCCGCAGATGAGTGGTTTCCAAACGGGCGAGTGTACGTGCTGAAAGAGTTCTGTCGACCGGATTCCGACATCGACGAATACCCGGCAGAGTTCTTAAAACGTTTCGTGATTCCAGAAATAGATGGAGAGCGCCGGAAAATCGTAGCCTCATACCTGGGTCCGGATTCGTGGAACAACTGGGGCGACGGCCACACGATCGCTGGCCAATTCCAGGATCGCGTAGAGGAGTACGGAATCAACCTCAGTAAGGCGAGCACAGATCGCGAAGGTGGCTGGCAGCTAATCTATCGCATGCTTAAGTCTGGCGAGCTGGTGATTTGCGGCGACACATGCCCTGAACTGGTCAAGGCGATACCCACCCGCCTGCACGACCCGAAAAAGCCCGGTGACATCATAAAAACTCCCGGCGATCACTATGATGACGTAGTCGACGGATTCCGCTATGCCATCTATTCGTTCGTGACCGCCGGCGACGTACAGAAACCAGTGAAGATCAGGTATGCCGAAGCCATGCGGAACTGCGATCCCACTACGGCCTGGCTCAAGCACGCCGCAACGCTCGAAGAACTCCGCCGCGAGGAGGAGCCGACGTTCTACTCACGCAACGCAAGCCGTTTGCGACACATGACAAACCGGCGAATCAACAAGTCAACTCCGGGATTCTGGCCTAGGGGATGATGACGTTCTAAAAGAAGTGAGTCGCTGTTACCGGAATCAGGCTTGCCGTGTTTTGTGGACCCTTTGGCTGTTCCTGCCCAGCGACCGGTTCGACGAGGAGGGCAAGATGATTCCGCGCGCGGTGTGGCTGTGCTCAAGGCATTATGCCGACTGGACAACCTACATGGAACAACTCTCAAACAATCAGGAAGACGACAGCCTGTCAAAGAAACCAGCTTTAATGGTTTGATTCTTTCTTTGGATTCCATTCAACCCACAGAGTTTTTCTCCAGGTCGCGCCTTGCGCGATCAAGTCTTTTTATTGTTCACCGGCCAAAGACCCCTTCGAAATGGATTTTTGTTCTTCCTATACATCAAGAAGTGGCTCAGCTACCGCGCGAAAGCAGTGGTCGGCCGCGACATCACCAAGGATGAAGCGCGGGAATTCACGCGAATCGTGCGCCGGATCGGAGCGCTGCTGTTGCTGGAGCCGAAGCTCGACAAAAACTACGCTGCCATCAAGGCGAACTGCTATTCCTGGAGCGCTGCCAGCGCCCAAGAGGATGTATGAGCGCCGGCGCAACCGGCTGCCACCAGTCCGACAGTCAATTGAACGGAGGCCTCAGCGCGCCAGCCACTTCGCATAGGCCCTGATGTCGATCATCGGCACAGTTGCGGTCGCCTGCAGTCTTGCAATCAATTCAAACAAGAACGCCGTCGCCGGTTTTCCTGCGGGACTATGGTGTAGCAATCCTTTTCATCGGAGCCGAAAATCCCATGAGCCGCCACGCAGTCGAGATCAGACTCTGCAGGACGACCACGCAAACGGTTCGTCCTGCTTCGCTCAGGATGGCAACTCAGGAAAGATTACTGGGTTACCGTCTTGACCGAGTCGCCCACCTTGAACCCCGTTCCTGACACCGCGGTGGCGACCGCGGAGATGTCGTCCACATCTGTCACTCGAACCACTCCTACAGACGTAGCCAGGCGGCGGATGACCTTGCCGGTTGACGGGTCTTTGATTTCCTTGGTGACACGTTCCACGTTGAGCTGATCGCCAACCTTCACGCCGGCTTTGGCTCCGACGTTCAGAACGATTTGCCCGCTATCAACCGCCGCCACCAGGCCTTCGACGATAATCGTGCGCGCGACCAGCTTCTCTTTATCGGCGATGACTTCCTTACTCATGTTCTCCACGGCAGCTTTTACGGCCTCCCCGATGATCGTACTCTGAAAATCGCTGCTGCCGAAGTCGGCGCCGCCCGCTCCGAACCCGTTCCAGTTTCCGCCGCCGCCAAGGAAGGAGGTGCTTTCCCGCGACGATTCGCCTTTGCCTTCGGCCACGCCTAAGATCTCAGCGGTATCAATATCCACGAGCCGGGCATCCAGCGCGACGATGGCCTTCGACTTTTTGTGTCCGAAGCCGCCCAGGCCAAAGCCACCGAGACCGCCCCCGCCCCCGCCAACTTTGGTGTTCTTAGTGTCGTTGCCGAATTGAGTGATGCTACCCACGATGATGGCATCCACGCCCAGGAGTTTCCCGATTTTCGCGGCGGAGGTCGGGTCGGCGCGCTCGCTGTTGGAGAAATTCTGCTCTTTCAGGATCTTATCCAGGGCCTTGCGTTCGATCACTGAGTAACTGCCGTCTTTCACCAGGTAGGTCACCAGGAGGTCGGAAATGCCCTTGCCTACGTCGACGTCCTGGCCGAAGATGGCCGCCACCGAACTATGGACTGTGGCATAGTCAAAATCAAATACGGCCACGCGTTTCTTTCGTCCCATGACTTGCGGGGCCGGGGACGCTGGTGCGGCTGCGGACGTCTGCGCCGGGCTGCCCGCAGCCTGCGGATACGCCGCACTGGCCATACAGGTGAGAACTGTCAAAGTCAGAAAGTACGACAGCGGTTTTTTCATGGAGCACCCTTCGCCAAGACGGATACAGCAAACCTGGCCAAATCTTTCCGCCCGAGGCTACCTCGGGGTGCAACGCTTGTCAACTGGCGATTGCTCGTAGTATGCAAGAATGTCGAGGATTGAGCTTTGGATCATCAACCATGAAGAAGCTTCGCGTGGGTATTCTTTTTGGCGGGCGCAGCGGCGAACACGAAGTTTCGTTGCTGTCCGCAGCGTCGGTGTTCAACGCCATCGATAAAAATAAGTTTGACGTGGTGCCGATCGGCATCACCAAGGAAGGCCATTGGGTCACTGCGGCTGATGCAGAAAGGCTGCTGACGGGCGAAGGCGCTCGCACCCCACAGGGCCATCTGCGCGCTGGTGATCCGGAGGCGACGCCCGGCGCGGCCGTTCTGGCCAAAGGCGAGGCTGTCGTTGTTCCTCCTGAGCCGCAGCCGCATGGCGGTTCACTGTCTGCATTTCAAACCGACGCTGCCCAGCATGATCTGACGAGGCGCGTCATTGCTTAAAGAGGTTTTCTTGGAGGCTCTGTGCATTTCTCTTTATGCATCCTCGACCGGAATGGTAGTGCAGTTTTCACATTGAAACAATGGACTCTTCGTTAGTTGGCGCAAAATCCCGGTTACACTCATCAACTGGGTCCCGAGTGCAGTCACCCGTCTTCGTGAACCATCGGATAAAATTACGGGGTTGTCTTCTCTATTTACAATTTCCCAAGAACCGACTGCGCCACTCGGTGGGCACTTGATGCAGATTGGAGAACAGAATGAAGATCGAGATCGTTCACTGCCCGACGTGAGAGAACAACAAAATCAAGGTCGCGAGTCTCGTGACCCTCATCAAGCAGCGCCTCAACATTGAAGCCGTCACGATTCCTGGCAAGACCGGTGAGTTCGAGGTTATTGCAGACGGCGAGAGGATTGCCGAGCGCGGCGGGAACTGGTTCACCCGCAAGTTCGGCGCCGGCTATCCCGATCTCAACAGCGTAGTCGAGCAGATCGAGAAGCGCCGTGGCGAGTGACGCGGCGCGCTAAGCACCCGTCGCCACAGCACTCATTGGCTGCATTCTGAGTGCAATCGCCATCGGCATGAACGACAAACAGGGCGCAGTGTATGGCTATATAAAACCTGCGAACGGCTGGGTCAACAGTACGTCGCCAAATGGCTCAGTGACCGCCTCACCGGGCATGGCACAAGAGCGGTTCGGCTCCTCGATCGCCGCGAGCGGCAAAACTTTTGTGATCGGCGCCCCTTACGACGGCGGCGACCTGCAAGGCGCGGTGTACATCTTCGCTGCACAGTGAACCAGCAACGTGCAGTTTCACGTACTGCCGTAGGCGCGAAACGGAACTGCTGTTGAGGAGATTCCGCTCAGTTGGCGTTATACCGCGTGGGTGTTGAAAAACTCGCTCTTCGTCCCAAACGGCCAAATGTTGAGGGATAGAAAATGTCTCGCGCTCCGAGAAGATCGCTTATAACGGATCCTGACGCGATTTTATTTTTGTGAATTTCGCGGGAAGGAGTTTTTCAACAGCCACCCGCTATTACACTCATTTAACACCCACTCCCACTTCCACTCTCACCAGGAGGGGGCCTCCTTCCCTCCTCCCGTCAAACCCGGCAGGGGTAGGTGCATGGCGGCGGCAAAACTGACCCCCTGCCCACTTGACCCGCACGTCACGAAATCATGGTGCGGATCGCTCACGGACTTAGCGTGCAATTTGGTCGGGCGTCGCACTGGTACGCGGGATTTCTCGCGCTCGAACACGCCACTCCGTGGTTCTCGTCTGCAACTGCCATGGAATGAACAGATCGCGGATGAATTTACAGAGAATCTGTTCTATGGGAACATGCGCGAGAGGAAGCGCGTAGAATCAGTGTCGTGCGCGGGCGGGACGCTAGGTCTTAACTTACTCCTCAAGGAGAAATCATGTCTTACACAATCAGGAACAGCGGTCCGGGGCATCTGCACGGCGGCTTCGGTTCTTCGGGAAGGTTAGCTTTGATGGCAGTGGCGCT
>Ga0209517_10000849_pt1 | contig 49854 bp, 48 predicted proteins | sample PeaSoiMetSII2010_FD_187695 | JGI IMG/M metagenome (GOLD analysis project Ga0209517, IMG submission 187695) | Peat soil microbial communities from Weissenstadt, Germany - SII-2010 (SPAdes) (version 2) | ecosystem: Environmental > Terrestrial > Soil > Wetlands > Peat | place: Germany...
GGTGGCAAGAGGCCGGGACGCTGCGCTTCGCTGGGGCTCCGCGCCCCGGCCTCTTGCCACCCACGACACAGAAGGTTCAGATCAACCCCGGACTCTCGTTATCGCTGGATGAGAAATGGGGGTCACGTCACAACCCGTACAGGTTTAACAACCCATACTACAGAGTCATCGTCCCATTGACCACATGCGCTCCCGCAAAACGCGAGCGAGGCGATGCGCAATTCACGTGATCGCTGACACCGAAGGGGGATAAGCCGTACCGCGAAGCGGAGCGCGATGTTATTGCGCGACAGATCGCGGCGCTTCGAAAAATATAGAAAGCATAGAGGTTGTCATTTTTCAGTATAAATAATAGGTAAAGTGGCACCCATGAAAAGAATATTATCCCGATCCGGTTAGCACAGGTAATCGCGAAATTGACGACCTGACGGAATGTTCATCTAAATAAGTAGATGGATGAAATATTTAGGACACCACACGAATACGGCGACCCTCTAAATCGCCTTTGGTATCCCGATTTATACCGAGAGGACGCCGTGCACGGCGTCGATTACGAAATAGGCGCAGAGAGTTGGATCGCCGAAGATGGTGTTCCTACAATCCGTTTGCAGCGCGTGCCCTGCCGATAGCCGCCCGCAATTCATTGACGAGCTTACCAAGCTCGTTAAAAGCACGCGCCTTCGCCATCAGTTCGCCTTGGCAATCGGCGAACGGGGAAACCAATCGCAGAGGGTTTTCTCCGGCGATTGTGAGTTCAAATTGAACCTCGCCTGAAATTCGCGGATCGAGATGTTCCGCGTCTGGCGCTTTCGTCTCGGTAATCCGAAAGCCTGTGAGCTTCACATCAACCGCCATCAATCTGCGCCTTCCGGCTTCATCCCGCCGACCAAATCGGCATAGGTGCTCGTGCGCCGCGACACAGCCCGACGCAATACGAAGGTATCGAGTTCACCCCGCATCCCGCGACTGCAACGCCGACCGGGTTTCTCCCGCGATTCGCTCGCGTGTCGCGGGAAACGGGCTTGGCCGGACTCTCTCTTTTGCGTCTTTCCAAGACCTTACGGAAGGCTCGATTATTCAGCGGAGTCGTCGCGATAGCATCGGCACAGTCGAATTGCGCCGACTACGGAGTTCCCATGGCCACTAGAATGCTCAGCGTGGCAGCCGGGATTGGCATACTGGCGGGGATGGTCTCTGCGCACGCCGACCCGCCACTTGTGGCTCCCTCGTACGACATTGTGGATTCGGTGCTGGCGACGCGCCCTCCAGCAGCACCATCGAGCGGATATGTGCTGCCCGTAAGACTGCGGATCGAAGGCGGTCTTGGCTACAACAACGGCGGAACCGACACGACAATTTCCAGTCCGGGCATCGGCTCGGTGAGCACTAACCTATTCGGGGGCGGTGGCCTTGCCGCCGAAGCCGCCATCTGGTCTGATGATATGCTCATGCCGACCCTTAGCCTTGGTGCGCAGTATCTTTATTTTGATGACTCCGGCTCTATCACGGCATCAAGCAGTGCTGGTCCGGTTCTTGGTCTGACTTCGGCGACTGCCAATCTCGGCCTTACCACCAATGCACTTATGTTCGATGCGGCGTGGCGTCCGAACATAAACGGCTTTCATCCTTTTCTCGGCACCGGTATTGGTGTCGCATTCACCACGTTATCCGGTTCGGCGCTCGGGTTCTCCGCGAGCAATTCACAGGCTGCCGTCGCGGGTCAAGCGTTCCTTGGCTTCGACTACGACCTCACATCTAACGTCTATGCTGGCGTGACCGGGCGGTTCTTTATCAGCGAGGCCACCTATCACGCTCCCGGCGTCGGTGTTCCCAACAACATCAACATCACCAATAGGCCGATCTCTCTAATGGCACATATCGGAGTGCGGTTCTGAGGGTTTGTCTTGGATACCGTAATCCCGGAGCCGATGACAGGGAACTATATTCCTTTCTCAAACGGATAGATGCGATTCAATATCTGGTATGCTTAGGTGTCAACCGGATAAGCATGAAATCTCTAATCCCAGCATAGGTCTTACAATACATTGGGCCATTTTTGTAATTGCAGGGTTATTTTTCCCTCCAATAACAATGGGATATAAATTTTGCTATGACCCTGCTTATTCGAACCTAAGTGGTCTTTTTTAAGATGATATTTGTTGGCCTTTGCTTGTATTCATTGATTACGGGCCTTTTTCTGTTACGCTGCAACGTCACTATATTTTGTCGAATGAGTAAAGAGGCTTTTAGGGTCGTCTCAGAGACAGCGAAGGAGCATGGGGCTAGCTTTTAGAAGACCATTCTTTGGTTGTGTGTGAGACCGCCAGTCAGCCCATAACGCAGGGAGTAAAATTCGTCGCTTGATCTGCGCGTCTTTATACCCCGCGGCCCGAGCCGGGATCATTTCGTGTCACTCCACGCCCGGCAACCATCATAATATTGCCATTTCGTTCTGGTTATAATAGCTCAACGATCCCGACCAACACCACAGCGTTTCGCGCCGAACCGGAGGTCGGCGTCCTCGGTCAGGAGGTCTGTTAATGCCTGATAAAAAGCGGTAGATAACAGGGATAACAGGCATCCGGCTGGCTTGTCCGTTCGCGGCCACGACGAGCAAAAACAGGCGGACCGGGCCGCCTGTTACCGGCGGCGATAACAGCCGGATAACAGGTGGTGGACCGCCTGTTAATTTGCGCATCGGCATTCGGATGCCCAAACGCAACAAATCGCCGGCGCGTACGTCTGTACACCCGGGGTGGGTGTCGGGCGCGGCGCGGTTTCAGCACTCGTTAACCGTAATGCGCCGACAATCGCCCAATTGCGCAGTCACGGCGGTGCGAGACGCGGGCGAGCGATGGAACGGAACCGGTGGGAAGGCGCGATCCGCTGCCTTGAGCTGGCGCTGCACCCCAACACCGCGGACGCGGAGGTCATCGCCGGGGTCAACGGCTTTCGCTGCGCCGCCGCCGGCATCCCGCGGAGCTCGACAAGGGCATTCGCTCGCTCGACGCCGGCAAGGGTGCTCCGCTCGACGTCGAAAAATTTATCGAGGAACAGAACGCCCGGTATGCCGGAAAATAAGCGGCCGGTTGTCTGGTCGCCCGAGGCAGCCTTTTAGTTCGCATCCCGGCGAAGGCCGGGACCCATTTATCCGCCGTTCGTGCGTTTGAACAATAGGCGCCGGCCTGCGCCGGGGAGCGATGTTGTTGTCACGCCCGCCCCAACAGATCGATCTCGAAAGGCCCTTGCGTTGGGCCGCAACGCTCCCAGATAGGGCGATTGTATACTTGTCAAACACTAACGAAGCCGGGTTGGCCGAATCCGTTGGAGCGCTTCAGTCTCGGCAAGCAGTTTAAGGATCATCTGGCGCTTTAGTTCGTCAGTTTCCGTCGTCAACAACAAGCGATAGTGATTGACGTTTGCGCGTTCGATGAATGAGTCCACGGTCGCCTCCGCAGCTCGGGGCTACCGAGAAGCAGTAAACTTGTGCCGTTGCTGGCGATACCTTCGGAAAATGCTTACTCGGCTATTCCGATGCCGATGGACGAGCCGATCATTGTTTCAAACCTCAAAGCCGGCGCTCACGCGGGGGTAGAACGTTCAATCGATGCGCGGCAGCAATTGCCGACTCGTCAACAGTCCTTGGACTTAGGCTCTGGTTTCGGCTTCGCGATCCGCTTTAGGTTCTCATCGAACACGGCCTCATTCTCGCTCGCCCCGGCCTCGCGAGCGGCTTCGATGAAGCGCTGACGTTGTGGTTTGTCCCGAGATGTTGGTCTAGGCCGCGATGACTTCATCTGAAAGCCTCCGAAACCGTATCTTCGCTCTACGCACATCGCGGTCGTCGGACGGCTCTGCTATCCGGTAGACGAGCGCCTTGGTATCTTCGCCCGGGAGTGAAATGTCGACCTCTTGCGGTTCGGAAACGAAAATATCGGTCGGTGCGGCGGCGCGGATTGTCTTAGCCAAGCTTTCCGTGGGCGCTCCGATTAGCAGTTGGAATTTGCGGGTCTCGCGCGCCGATAGCTGCCGTTCCAGCGCCTTGTTGAGGCGAAGGTAAATCTCGCGCGAGCCAAGCGTCTTGAATAGCGACGTGACCAGGAAAAAATCCCATTTCCGATCGCGCGTATCGTAAATCCAGAATGCGCCTTCGGCGCTCATACCGAGGGCATCGGTCGCGAGCAAGACGGCTCGACCAAACGCTATATCATCTGACGATAGCGGGTGAGTAGCCATGGGACCAATCCCTTGTCTGGGTGGCGTGCGCTGCGGACCACTTCGTCAGTCGGGACCGCAGGCGAATAGCGAGATTGCTTAATTTGCGCACCGGCGCATGGCCGCCGGAAGCGCAACAAATCGGCGGCGCGTACGTCTTTACACCCGGGGTCGGTGTCGGGGGCGGCGCGGTTTCAGCACTCATTAACCGTAATGCGCCGACAATCGCCCGAGATTCATGCCGGAGCGGTAGGGCCTGCGCGAGCGATGGAACGGAATCGGTGGGAAAGCGCGATCCGCTGCCTCGAGCTGGCGCTGCATCCTAATACAGCGGACGCGGAGGTTATCGCCGGCGTCAACGGCTTCCGCCGCGCCGCCGCCGGCATCCCGCTCGGCGAGGTCTGCCGCGACTATGCCGGCGCCACCCCGGCCGGCGACGACCTCAGTCAGGAAAACCTCGATCTGCGCCGCCGGCTCGAACACCAGCGGGCGAGCCAGGAAGAAGCGCTGGCCCGCCTGCGCGAGGCCGAGCGGGTGATCCGCGACCTCAGCGACGACATCCGCGCCGAGCAGCAGAGTTTCGCCGATTTCCGCTCCGCCTCGGCGCGGATCGTCGACGGGCTGAAGGACGAAAATTTCGATCTGCGCGGCGCGCTCGAAGAGGCCCGGCTCGTCTCGGATCGGCCGGCACGGCAGGGAAATTCGCCATTCCGCGACCTGCTCACCGGGGTTCTGCTGCGCGAGGGTCAGCCGGCGCCGCACCCGGCGCGCGCGGCCTCGCCGCCAATCGCTATCGTTGCGCCGCGCCATCCCTGGACGGCTTAAACTCGTGCACCCGCTCCTTGTAACCATCTCCTCCGCGGGCCACATAACAACGGTCGACTTTTGGTTCGGCTCGCATTTCGCTGCTCGACAGAGCGCCGGACCGCTTTCCGTAGATAACCGACGGTTGACCCGACACTCGATAAGCGAGTGCCGGCCAATTGACTTGAAAGGCTTACGAATGGCTACCGGAACCGTGAAGTGGTTCAACACCCAAAAAGGCTACGGCTTTATCCAGCCCGATGACGGCTCGAAGGACGTCTTTGTCCACATCTCTGCCGTCGAACGCGCTGGCATGGGCAATCTGCACGAGGGCCAGAAGCTCAGCTTTGAGCTGGAGCGCGGGCAACAGGGTAAGACCTCTGCCGTCGCCTTGAAGGCGGAATAGCCCCGCCTTGTGACGCCGCCGGTTCGCCGGCGGCGTCGCTTTTCTCGGGAGGGAGCCATGGTGAGTCACAAATTTACCGCGGGACAGAGCGTGCGGTTTTCGCCGCATCGCTACGAAGACAATTCCGCGCGGGGCCTTTATACGATCGTGCGGCAGCTCCCCGAAGAGGGCAGCACCCCGCAATACCGCATCAAGGCGAAAGTCGACGGCCGCGAACGCGTCGTTCGCGAAGACCAGCTCGCCCGATCCTGAGTTCTAGCTGCGATAGCGGCCGATCGGCCGCTTGAACCATTTGCCTGCGGCGCCCTCGGTCGCCACGCGATTTTTGGTGGTCGCGATCCACGCCTCGGCCGCCGCCTCGGTATCGAAGCTGCTGACGGTGGTCGGTGAGCGGTCCGGAATAGTGACCTCGACACCAAAGGCGCCGCCGCTCAGCGGCACCACCCGGTAGGTCGCTTCGGCATGGGGATGGGTTCTCATCCCTGTTATATGGGGATTGCCGAGCGAAATTGAAACGTGACAGTGATCCGGCGCGCTAAACCGTCGGTTTATTTCGCCGCGTCTTGCAGCCGCGGCTCTCCGGCGAAATGCGGCATGATCTCCTTGGCAAAACGGCGGATGTTTTTGATCGACCCGCCGAAATTGACGATCACGTACTCGGGCCACTCGCGGACCGCTGCTTCGCGGCCCCGACTACTGCCGCGCGCATTCCTGGATCATCGTAATAAGGCGCTCGATCGCATCTTCGACCGGCGTTCCGGGCGGAAATTGCACCCTCTTTGTCTTGTCTTCGTGCCAGCCGTGCGTCTCCATCGGCTGTTTAACCCGAATTTTATAGACGCCGTCTTTCTCCGCCATACTCCAAAGGCCCTTTATCTGGCGGTCGAGGTCATACCAGGATCGAGCACCCGTGGCCCGAAGAAGGACAGAATTTTTGCTGCCTGAAAGGCTTTTGAACTTGCTGAGACTGATCGGTGGATTGCCGCGTCCCATCGCCGTTAGGATCGCCTGCCGCAATCTCTCGGTCTGCTCGACGGGCACTGACCCAAGCGGAGAATTTTCAAAAAAGAAGCCCTTACGCTCAACGAGGTACGACGTAGGGATGTGCACGACGCCGTTGTGCAGGAGAAGCGAGATATCCATAGCGAGAGCCTCAGTAAGGGCTAATCTGTATATGCACGCCGAGGCGGCGAGCACGTTCTACCGACCTCTCAATCGCCTCTCGCTGCGCCGGTGCACCGCTGTTCTTGGGAACAACAATATCCAAGATTCTCCCGGTTATCTGGTTTGGCTCGATACGGACACCGGCCCAAAACATACCATCGAACCCTGTCAGTTTATCGACGTAGCCATCGATGCGGCGCGACAGGTTGAGCGGATCACGATACCAGGGGGCATTCAGGTCAATCGACTTGATGCTCCGAGCGACATCGTAGGAAAAGTCGTCGATGGTTGGGGCATTGGAGGGTAGCGTCCGTGCTCCCGCTAGGCGCTGGCGTTCCAATTCGACCCCGCGCGCGCCCCAGCCGAGTTCCCATGCGGTCGCCGGCGGTTCGCCCGCACGTTCCTGAGCCTCGACCAGCACGGTATAGAGCTCATCGATATCGGCCTGCGTTGGCAAATAGTCTGGCCTCGTGAGGGTCTGCAGAGCGGGATTACCCGGCTCGATGTCCCTAAGCCTGGCCCGGAGTGCTTCATACTGCGCCAGGCGGAACTCGCGCGGCAAATTCATGAACTCGACGAACGGACCGCCGCCTCTGGCGTTCTCGTCTTCCTCCGCTTGCGCCGGCTGGAACAAAGGATTGGCGGTTGCGCCGGAAGGTGCCGGCCACCTGCCGCCGACGAGGTGCGGGGATGGCGAAGCCGGCAGCTCTTCGGAATACGCCAGTGTTGTCACAGGCGCGGCTCCGGCGGCGCCGGCATCTTCGCCGGTCGTCCACTCGCCGCCGCCGGGCCGACCGGCGGGGATGCGCGGCTCATCGGGGTTGAAGCCCGCCTTGGCCAATGGCGCGAGCGCGCCGAGCTGCTTTAGCTGGCGGCCGTCGAGATCGCGGACTGGAATGCACAAGCCATAGATTTGCGCGAGTGCGATTTCGCCGCGATCGAGCGCAGCGGCTATCCTTTTGCCCTGCTCGTAAAGCCAATTTGGATCGTCGTTGTCGAGGCGGAGGATGCGCTGCATGCCGCGCATCGGTTCACGCTTTACCGCGCGAAACCCGGAAGCTGTCCGCTGAACCAGCGGGCAATTCGGTCCGAGCATCCGCCATCGGCGTCGACCGCGACCCCGCGATTGGCCGCGCCTCGCGGCTGCAGCCGCCACATCGGTTCAAGCACTGGGGGAGCCTATTGGCAGGTTCGGCGATAGAGAACATATAGTGAACATATCTGGATTGTCAACATGCTCGATAAAATTTGTGTAGTTCGCAATTGCGTGGCTGCGTTGCTGGCGTGAATGGCCTGAACCAGGCGACGCCGCCTACCCAGCTAAGGGCAGCGATCGACCCGGAAAAACAGAAGGCGCGGCCATCTGTTATCGACACCGCTAACAGACGGATATCAGATGGTGGGCCATCTGATATTGAACCCGTCTTCCGGCGCGGGGCTGGAACCCGCGTTTCAAGCGGGCGGGAACCAGAAATATGGACCCCGGCTTTCGCCGGGATGACCTCTTACGGGGTCACTTCGCCGCGTCTTGCATCCGCGGCTTGCCGGCGAAATGCGGCATGATCTCGCGCGCGAAGCGGCGGATGTTCCTGATCGACCCGCCGAAATTGACGATCACGTATTCGGCGCCGCCGTCGCGCAGTGCCTCCAATTTGCGGCCGATCTGGTCGGGCGTGCCAAAGATCGCAGTGTCGTCGCACAGCTTGCGCACCTCGGCCTCGTCGTGGCGGGCAAAGCGTTCGCGCGCGTCGCCCGGCTTTTCGGCGAGCTTGTTGATCCGCAGATGGCCCTGCAGGCGCCGCACCTGCGCCGCCTCCAGCTCCTCTGGCGTATCGGCGAAATGCACCGCACGGGCGACCCCCACTTGCATCGGGTCGAACTTGCGGCCGCGCGCGTCGACATCGCGCCGGAACTGGGCGATGTGGCGGACGACGTCCTCCATCAGATCGTACTGGCCCAGCAGCAGGTTATAGCCGCGCTCGGCGACCTGGCGCACCGAGCGCTCCGACCCGGCACCCATCCACAGGGCGGGGTGCGGCCGCGTCGCCGGCGGCGGTTCGACGATGACGTTGTCGAACTGCCAGTATTTGCCCTTGTGGCTCCACGGCCGGTCGAGGGTGAAGGCCTTGGTGATGACCTCCATCGACTCGTCGAAGCGCGCGTCGGCCTCTTCCATCGGCATCGCGAACCCGGCGAACTCGTTGTAGCGATAGCCTTTCCCCACTCCAAAATCGAGCCGTCCGCCCGACAAGAGGTCGAGCGTCGCCGCCTGCTCGGCGAGCAGCACCGGGTTGTGCCAGGGGAGTACCAAAACGGCGGTGCCCAGGCGCAGCGTGGTGGTGCGCGCGCCGAGCCAGGTGAGGAGGTTGAGGCTCGCCGAGACCTGGCCGAAACCGGTGAAATGGTGCTCGACGACAAAGGTCGAGTGGAAGCCCAGAGCCTCAGCCTCGACATTGTTCTCGATCCACTCGCGGAAACCCTGGCTGCTATCGGTCAGCTCGGCGCCCGGCTCGGGGCGTTTCGCCTGGGCGCTGCCGAAGAGTCCAAACCGCATATCCGCGCTCCTCTTGCTTTGGCGCAAAGGTAGGAGCGCCGCGGCGATATTCAAAATGCCGGTTTTCTATCGCGGCTATAGCGGGATGGCATGATGGCGCCGCCCCGCGATCCGGCTTAGCCTAGCCGCAACAAACCCCCGCGGAGGAACCCCATGCTGATCGTCGACTCGCAAATCCACATCTGGGAAAACGGCAAAATGTCGGCGCACCACCGGCAGATCCCGACCTACGACGTCAACGACGCGCTGGCCGAGATGAAGGAGGCCGGGGTCGATGCCGCGGTGCTGCATCCGCCCTCATCGCTGGGCGAGGCGGTCAACGTGCAGGCGGTCGAGGCGGTCAAGGCGTACCCTGATAAGTTCTGCATCCTCGGCCATTTCGATTTGGAGGCGCCGAACAAGGAAGAGATCGTGCGCAACTGGCGTTCGCGGCCGGGCATGCTCGGTTTCCGTTTCACCTTCAACCAGCCGCATCAGAAGCGCTACTGGACCGATGGTTCGCTTGAATGGTTCTGGAGCGCTTGCGAGAAGCAGGGCTACGTTGTCGGGCTCCTGGCCGGCGGCCGTATGAAGGAACTCGGCAAGATCGCCGAGAGCCATCCCGGCCTCAAAATCCATATCGACCATCTCGGCCGCCATGGCGGCGGCGCCGGCGGCACCGACGACGAGGCCTGGGCCGATCTGCCGGAGATGCTGGCGCTCGCCAAGCTGCCTAATGTCGGGGTCAAGATGTCGGGGGCGCCGAGCTATTCGAGCGCGCCGTACCCCTACAAGAACATCCACGGCTACCTGAAGCAGATCTTCGATGCGTTCGGCCCCAACCGCTGTTTCTGGGGCACCGACATCACCCGCATGCCGTGTTCCTACCGGCAATGCGTGACGATGTTCACCGACGAATTGCCGTGGCTGGAGGGCAAGGACAAAGAGCTGGTGATGGGCCGGGCGGTGTGTGAATGGCTCGGCTGGAAGCACCCGGCGCTCGCCTAAACGGATTCGGCGTGTCGGCCGGAGCCGACGAACGGCCCCAACGCCTCGACCCGACGCAGCTTGACGGCTACCGCGAGCTGCGTGTGATCGGGGCTGCCGCCGCCGAGCTCGGCATCGCCGATCCGTTCTTCCGCGTCCATGACGGCATCGCCGGCGCTGAGTCCACAATCGACGGGCGCCGGATCAGCAATTTTGCCTCTTACGACTACCTCGGCTTGAACGGCGATCCGCGCGTGGTCGAGGCGGCGAAGGCTGCGATCGATCGCTATGGCACCACCGTCTCGGCGAGCCGCATGGTGTCGGGCGAGCGCGGCATCCATCGCGAGCTCGAGTCCGAACTCGCCCGGCTCTACGCCGCCGAGGACGCGGTCGCGCTGGTCGGCGGTCATGCCACCAACGTCTCGCTGATCGGGGCGCTGCTCGGACCGGGTGATGTCATCGTTTACGACGCGCTCGCCCATAACAGCATCGTCGAGGGGGCGCGGCTTTCCGGCGCGCGGCGGATGCCGTTCCGCCATCTTGATCCGCATGCCGCCGAGAAGGCCCTTGCTGAGGCGCGGCCGCGCCACGCCAAGGCGCTCATTGTCATCGAGGGTCATTACAGCATGGACGGCGATGCGCCCGACCTCGCCGCCTTTGTCGCCGTCGCCCGGCGGCATCGCGCCTGGCTGATGGTTGATGAGGCACATGCGCTCGGGGTGCTCGGCCACCGCGGCTTCGGTCTCGCCGAGCACGTCGGCATCGACCCCGGCGAGGTCGATATCTGGATGGGAACGCTGAGCAAGAGTCTCGTCTCAACTGGTGGCTACATCGCCGGGAGCGGCGCGCTGATCGGCTATCTGAAGCACACCTTGCCGGGGTTTGTGTTCTCGGTCGGGATCGCGCCGCCGTTAGCCGCGGCCGCGCTCGCGGCGCTGCGCATCCTTCGCGACGAGCCCGAGCGGGTTACCTGTCTCAACCGCAACGCGGCGCTATTCGCTGGGCTGCTACGCGAGGCCGGGCTCGATATTGGCGGCTCGATCGGCGCAGCGATCGTGCCGCTCATCATCGGCAGCTCGATCGGCGCCGGACGCCTCGCCCAGGCGCTCTTCGCCCGCGGCATCAACGCGCCGCCGATCCTCTACCCCGCGGTGCGCGCCGCGCGGCTGCGGTTTTTCGTCACCGCCGGGCACAGCGAGGCGCAGCTGCGCGAAACCGCACGCATCGTCATCGAGGAAGCCGGCGCGCTTCGGTGAGCCCGACGAGGAGGCGGTCGACAATGGCGAAATGCTCGTCCCAGCGCGGCGCTCGCCATTGCGCGAGCCGGGCAAGCTGAGCCTCGCGCCGTGGCGAGTTGGTGGCGTAGTCGAGGATCGCCGTTCGCCATACCGCCGCATCGCCGGGGTCGAGATAGTCAGGGACCCCACTACCGCTTTCGCGCAGCGCCGGCAGGTCGCTGCACAGCACCGGCACGCCGCTCGCCAACGCCTCGATCACCGGGAGCCCGAACCCCTCGGCGAAGGACGGCAACAACAGTGCGCGGGCGCCGCGCAGCAGCGGCCCCAGCGCCCGGTCCGGCAGGTCCGGCCGCTCTTCGACAATCGGGCGAAAGCCGGGCAGGCGCGCGGCGATTTTTTCGCTACCCCAGCCGCGCCGGCCGACCAGCAGCAATCGCGGTGCCTGCTCGCCATGGTCGGCCTTCAGGCGCTGCCAGATATCGAGCAGCAGCGCATGGTTCTTGCGCGGTTCGATCGTGCCGAGACAGACGAAATATGGCCGCTCGGCAGTCGCCGGTTGCTCGGCGGCGAGATCGAGGCCGAGCGGGGCAACCGCGACGGGCAGGTCTCGTTCCAGCCGACGCGTCAGCGCCCTCTGCGTCGCCGCGGAATTGACCACCACCGCGTCGGCGAGCGCGGCGACGTTTGCTGATACGGCGCCGGTGCCGCCTAGTCTGCGCCGGGCTGGTGTATTGCGGGTAGTCCAGCGGGATCAGGTCGTGGATCAGGCAGACGAAGCGCGCGGCCGATGCTCGCTTGAGCCGGGCGATGCCGCGGGCACGGTCGAGATGACTGTGCGACACCAGCAAGTAGACCGGGTTCGTGTCCTCGCGCAGCCGTGTCCGCAATGCCCCAACGGCGAACAACGCGGCACGGCGCAGCCGCCACGCCCGCGCCTTGATCTTCTGCACCTCTTCCGGTGCCGCGCCATCGCGCCACATCGCCTCCAGCGCTTCAACGAACCGCGCGGCTTCCGCCTGCGGCAACGCGGCGATCGCGCCGACCGCATTGATCGCCGCGAAGCGATACTCCTTGCCGCCCGCGAGAAGATGCCGCGCATAGGCGAGCTCAACGCGGTCGATGCCGGTCGGCGTCGCGACGCCGGCGCGCGACAGCAAGCGTGATAGATCGAGCGCGATCATCGCGCCGCTGACGCTCCTAGTGCGTCGCGCTCTTGACCACAGCACCGGTCACCACCGGAGCGGTCAGCGTGTTGATCAGCCCGAGGAATTTCTCCAGCTCGGTCATGTCGGCGTTGGCGGCATAGAGGATGTCCTTATCCTCGATCGGGAACCGCTCGGCGGCGAAATAGGCCTTGGCGTCGCTGAGATCGAGACGGTAGACCAGCGGCACGCGGCCATCCGGGGCGATCTCGCTCGGCTTGCGGCCGAGCGCGGCGACTACTGCCGGGTTCTCGTAGCGAAACAGGAACACGCCGGCCGGGTCCGAGCGGAAATCTTGCAGCCCACCGGCCTTGGCGAGAGCCTCGGCGAGGCTCATTGTCGGGCCGGAAAACCGGATCTCGTTATTCTGACCGGTCGCGCCGAACACAGTGAAGCTTTGCGGCGCTCGCACCAGGGTCAATACGTCGCCGGGTTCGGCGTAGATGTTTTCCCGCGGCTCGGCGACGAGCGACTCCATGGGGATCGTCGCGGTCGCCCCGCGGCGCGACAGCCGCACCGCGATCTCGTAGACCGGGGCGCTGGTGCCCCCGGCCACCGCGATCAGGTCGAGAAGTCGGTTGCCCCTGGGCGACAGTGACACCAGCGCACCCTTGACCACCTCGCCCTCGACGGTCGCCGTGTTGCTGATGCTCTTGTCGACGGTGACGATCGCCTGCGGGTCGAGTGCCTTGCCGGTGAGGCGCTTCTCGACCGCGTGCTGGACGTCGAGCGGCAAATGCCCGGCGACCGCGATGCGCCCTGCAAACGGCACGCTGATCGCGCCGTCGCGGCCGACCAGCTGCGGCGGCAAGGTCACGCTATGCGCGCCGGGGCCATTCGGGGCGTTGGCCGGGCCCGAGAAAAGCCCGCCATCCGCCGCCTCCCAGATGGTGACGACGACGCTGTCGCCGACCCCGATCGTCGGATCGGCCGGCGGGCCCTTCTGGGGAAAGCGGTCGCAGAGGCTCGGTTTTGGCGCGGCGAGCAGGCCGGCCACGACTGCGCTGTCGATGCCGACGATTTCGAAATGGGCGCTGCCGTCACGCGAGCTTTGGTCGATGACTTGGTGGGCGGTGGGGCCGGAAGTCGGCACGAAGCCACAGCCGACGACAAAAAGCCCGACAGCGAGGGTCAAGCCGTCGAGCGTCCGCGTCAGGGGATTTCGCGAGCCGGGGGACATACCCCCGTAGGTTACATAAGACTAATTGTTAAACAACCTGCAATTCGGTCGCGATCGTTCGCGCCGCGTAAACCCCCATCCAACCGTTCGGGTCGAGCCAGCCCTCTTCGTCTCGCGGCGGCTCGATCGCCCTGATATGGGCGTCAGTGATTTCGCGAATATCGTCGATCGGTCGCGGCGGATCGGTTTCAGTTGACCAGAAGAACCGCACCGCCCCGCCGACTTCGTGTTTGGCGACCAGGCAGTTGGGTACGCCGCGCGCCGGGTGATAAAGCCCGACCGCCGAATAGCCATCGCTGTGACTGACGATCATCACCCCTTCAGTGCCGGGAAAGGCATATTTCATCGCCGAGAACCAGCGGTACAGCGCGGCAAGCTCGCCCTCGGTGAACTCATACCCGCTGAGGTTCGGTGAGGTCGACGCCTTGGCGGGCATCGACCTCGACCGGACCCTCAACGGGAACGGTACAACATTCGTCCCGCACAGGTCGCTCACGTCACCCCCACTCCCCGAGTCCTGCTCCGCCGCAGGGCTATCCCCAAGCATCCGAACCGCTTCGCTCAGCCGCATCGAGAGTGCGCCGTGATCGAGCTATGGACTCGCAGGGCCGTGGTCTTGGCTACTATTTTGCCGGCCTGGCCGATCACAGTGCGCACCCGATGCGCATGACCGAAGAATACAATCGAGGCCGGATTTCAAGTCAATTGAGCCCCTGCGGTTTGCAAGTTTTTCTGCCGGGGCGTGGCCTTTCTGTCACAGTTGCAAAAACGCGACAGCTCATGAAACCGCTGGTTTTGTTGGGCTTCACACGGAGGCACGGCGGTAGAGCCGCACTCACCGCGTGAACATGACAGAAGGTTCGAGGTTTGCAGTTTTACTTGGAGGCGTCGGCGACTTCGACTACCCGCTCGACTGACACCGGCACGATCCCGGCGGTCTTCATCGCCAGCTCGTCGGCCGCCCTCGGCGACATATCGATAAGCAGGCGTTCGCTGACCGGGCCGCGGTCGGTAATGCGGACAACGACCGAGCGGCCATTATTGAGATTGGTCACGCGCACCAGCGAATTGAGCGGCAGCGTGCGGTGCGCGGCGGTCGCGTGGGTCTGGTCCAGAAGTTCGCCACTGCTGGTGCGCCGCCCGACATAGCGGCCGCCATACCACGCGGCGCGGCCGAGCAGGCACGGACCAATCGCCTGGACTTTGATAATCTTCCCTCCGACCTCGCCAGTATTGACGAGATTGGCGTGGCTAGCCGGCCGTGCGTTCGCGGCCAGTCTGCTCGGCTTTTCTTTTCCCGCGTGATGACTGGCGGCTTTGGCCGCGACCGTCAGCTTCGGCTGCGGTGCTGGTACGATTGGTGCGACTTCAACCGGTGTCGGTATGAAGATCATCGTCGCAGATGCGATCTGGGCGACCGCTTTGGCGCCCGGGGCGACTTGTATTGGTGCGGTAACGTCTGGAGCTTCAGCAGGAGGCGGGGATAATGACGACAGCTCAGCAGCGAAGGAGCGAGAAAGGGCGGCGCCGCTCGTTAGCGCCAGCGCCGCTGCAACCACACCATAAGTAATCCGCAACTTCATCCGCACCCAACCCCACATTGTTTTATTGTGACGCGCCGCTTGTCGACGGACCTGCGCCGTTCTTCAACCCAAGCGTAAGTGCCGTGTCGATGGGCGCCGTCCCGGATCGTTGAACGCCGTCCGGGTAGGACGGGGGAAATGCAACCACAGCGTAGTTTGTGGCTCGCCAGATTGTCAACCACAAAGCGAGTGAACAGGTTTGACGTCGATAAGTCGGCGCAAGTTATTGGTACGGTTAAAAAGATTCATTCGAACATCAGCTCAACAAGGAACCATGCAGATCAGTACTTATCGATTTACACATCCAGAATAGGATTAGCCAACTCGACGAAGGTATACATAAAACATTCACAGAAATGAGGTCATGGTTTCTACAGTTCTTTGGCTTGGTTATCAAAGTCGTTATAGGTATTGTGCCTGGCGAATGCTCGGCGGAGCTGTACCACTGGCGGAGACGTGGCCGGGTTGGGTCGATATCGGCGTGGGCGGCGAGCCAGTAGCACGATATGATAAGCGTCAGATTTGGCGATTTACGGCGCGGATGTAAGAGAGGATGCCATGGCGGAACGGGCGGTTATTGTCGGCGCGGGATCGGGATTGAGCGCGGCGCTCGCCCGCAAATGTGTGGCCGAAGGCATGCAGGTTTTCCTCGCTGCACGCGACACGCAAAAGCTCGCCGGCCTCGTCAAGGAAACCGGCGCCACGGCGATCGCTTGCGACGCGACCAAGGTGGAAGATGTCGCGAAACTGTTTGCCGCGGTCGACGCTGGCGGCGGCAGCCTGGATCTCGTCGTCTACAACGCCAGTGGCCGGGCGCGCGGGCCGATCGTCGAGCTCGACCCGGCGGCGGTCGAGCAGGCGGTCAAGGTCACCGCGTTTGGCGGGTTTCTCGTCGCCCAGCAGGCGGCGATCCGCATGGCGAAGCAGGGCCATGGCACGATCCTCTTCACCGGCGCCAGCGCCGCGGTCAAGGGCTACCCAAACTCATCGTCCTTCGCGATGGGCAAGTTCGCGCTGCGCGGTCTGGCGCAAAGCCTGGCGCGCGAGCTGCATCCACAGAACATCCATGTCGGCCACATTGTCATCGATGGCGGCATCGCCAAGGAGAGCGATCCGCGCGCCAATGAGCGCGGCCCGGACGGGCTCCTCGACCCCAATGCGATCGCCGAGACCTATCTCTCGCTGCACCGCCAGCCGCGCAGCGCCTGGACTTGGGAGATCGAACTGCGGCCCTGGATCGAGACGTTCTAAAAAGGATCGGAAGATGACGAAGTACAGCTGCACGATGATGGGGATCGGCGACATCTATTACGCGACCCTGATCGCCGAGAACGAGCAACAGGCGCGAGAAATGGCGATGGCCGAAACCCAAAGGACGGGATACGCCGGGCGGCCGAGGAATTGGAGCGTCGGTGTGCTTGAGGCCGATGTCGAAGGCCCGGCGCGGATCCTCGATTCCGGTAACCGGGAAGCATGAGGCTGTGCTGCCGGCCGAATTGACTTTTTCGGTCAAGTTGTTATTTCTTCTGACATGACCTTTGCGCGTGACGAGCTGCGACTTACCACCCTAGCGCCCTAACCGGCGCCGGTTCGCTCGTCCTCGCCCCTCGCACGGGGCATTTGCGCAAGTGGTGATTTCCATGGTTTCGGTTTCCAGCGCTCATCGGGGCTTCCGCGTCGGTTATTTGCGTCGGCGACTTACTGCCGGCCGGAGGGATTGAGTCCGCCGGCCGCCTGTAGCGACCCCGTATTCACGGCCGCCAAGACCCGAGAGGCGGCGGCCCACGCAAGGAGTTTCCGATGTCGACCATGCCGATCCACAAATACCGACCCTTCACCCCGATAGACTTGCCCGATCGTAAATGGCCCTCGCGGGTCATCGACAAGGCGCCCATTTGGTGCAGCGTCGATCTTCGCGACGGCAACCAGGCGCTTGTCGAGCCGATGGGCCCCGAGCGCAAGCGCCGCATGTTCGACATGCTGGTGAAATTGGGTTTCAAGGAGATCGAGGTCGGGTTTCCCGCCGCCTCCGAGACCGATTTCACCTTTGTCCGCGAGCTGGTCGAAAAGGATCTGATCCCCGACGACGTGACCATCCAGGTGCTGACCCAGGCGCGCGGCGAGCTGATCGAGCGCAGCTTTGAGTCGATCCGTGGCGCTCGGCGGGCGATCATGCATCTCTACAATTCGACCTCGACCTTGCAGCGCCGGGTCGTCTTTGGTCTCGACGAGGCGGGCATCACCGACATCGCCGTCACCGCCGCCAAGCAGATCCGCGAGCTCGCCGCGGCCATGCCTGAGACCGAGGTGATGTACCAATACTCGCCCGAGAGCTTCACCGGCACCGAGCTGCCTTATGCGGTCGAGATCTGCGAGGCGGTGATGGATGTGTGGCAACCGACGCCGCGGAAGAAGGTGATCCTCAACCTGCCGGCGACGGTCGAGATGGCGACCCCGAACATCTATGCCGACCAGATCGAATGGTTCGGCCGTCACATCAAGCAGCGCGACTGTATTGTCCTCAGCCTCCACCCGCACAATGACCGCGGCACCGGAGTCGCCGCGGCTGAATTGGGCGTGATGGCCGGGGCCGACCGAGTCGAAGGCACGCTCTTTGGCAACGGCGAGCGCACCGGCAATGTCGATGTGATGAACCTGGCGCTCAACCTCTACAGTCAGGGGATCGACCCGCATCTCGAGATTAAGGACATTGACGACATCGTCCGCACCGTCGAGTACTGCAACCAGCTCCCGGTGCACCCACGCCATCCCTATGCCGGTGAGCTGGTCTACACCGCGTTCTCGGGGTCGCATCAGGACGCGATCAAGAAGGGCTTCGAGGCGCTGGAAAAGCGCAACGACGATCTGTTCGAGGTGCCTTACCTGCCGATCGACCCGAAGGACCTCGGCCGCACCTACGAGGCGGTGATCCGGGTCAATTCGCAATCTGGCAAGGGCGGGGTCGCGTATCTGCTCAAGGAAGACCACGGCCTCGATCTGCCGCGGAATTTGCAGATTGAGTTCTCTAAAATCGTCCAGGAGGTCACCGACCGCACCGGCAAGGAGATGACCAGCCGCGACATCTGGGATTTGTTCCAGGAGACCTATCTCGGCCGCGGCGGTATCTCCCTTCTCGATTACAGCCTCCTCCCCGAGCGAGCCGGTGAGCGGCGCATTTCGGCCAAGGTCGTTGTTGATGGCGCCGAGCGGGTGATCGAGGGCGTCGGCAACGGCCCGATCGCCGCCTTTGTCGACGCCATCCGCCGCAATTGCGGCGTCGATTTCACCTTCCTCGACTATCACGAGAACGCGGTCGGCGCCGGCGCCGACGCCCAGGCCGCCGCCTATATCCAGATCGGTGCCGCGGGCAACGCGCTCCACGGTGTCGGCATGGACAGCGACATCGTCACCGCTTCCTTGAAGGCGGTGGCGAGCGCCGCCACCCGGGCGCGTAAGGCCGCTGCGCATTGACAGTCGCGATGAGCCCCCTCTCTGACCCTCCCCCGCTAGCGGGGGAGGGAAGCGCGCTGGCGGGGATGGGGGCTTGGGCGAGGGGGGTCATTGCGGTCCTCGCCTATTTGATGCTCGCCACGCCCGCGCTCGCCAACGACACCACCGCCGAGCTCGCCTCCGGCGGTCTCGAATTCGTGCGCAACCCAATCGTCGAGATGCGGTCGGAGCAGCTCTTCGTTTCAAGCGCCCAGGTGCGGGTCACCTATCATTTCTTCAACACCAGCGATCAACCCGTAACCAATCTGATTGCCTTTCCGCTGCCGGACATCACGGTCGATAATCCGGATTGGAACGTCTCGGTGCCCACCGAGGAGCCGGTCAACTTCCTCGCTTTTTCAACCCAGGCAAACGGCCAGAAGGTGACGACCCAGGTGGAGCAGAAGGTCTTCGCGATGGGCGTCGATCGCACCGCGATGCTGCAAAGCCTTGGCCTCCCCCTTGCGCCGCAATTGAAGGCGACCTATGACGCGCTCGACGCGCTGCCGAAGGACAAGTGGCAGGAGCTCGTCGATCTGGGCATGGCCGAGACCGATGAGTACGGCAATACCCCCGACGGCAAGATGACAACGCATCTCGAGCCGCGCTGGACCCTCAAGACCACCTATTACTGGCGGCAGACCTTCCTGCCCAAAGCCGAGCTGGTCATCGAGCATCAGTACAAGCCGAGCGTCGGCGCCAGCGTCGGGACAGAGGTCGGCTATCCGCAGGCCGCTGCCGCTGACATCGCTGCCTACACGGCGAAATACTGCATGGATGCGAGCTTTATCGCCGCCGCCAAAAGCGCCTTCCCGAAGGCGAAGCAGGCAAATGGCATCCTCGGCGAGAAACGGATCGACTACATCCTCAAGACCGGGGCCAACTGGGCCGGACCGATTGCCGACTTCACCCTGACCATCGACAAGGGCGATCCCGATAATCTGCTGAGTTTCTGTGGCACCGGGGTCAAGAAGCTGTCGCCGACACAGTTTCAGGTGCATTACACCAACTACGACCCGACGACCGATCTCGCCGTCCTGATCCTCACCACCAACACCGCCCAGTAACGCCGGAGGAGAGATGGCCGGTACCGTCATTGCCGTCAGCCGTAGCCCCGGCCACACCCTGTCGAAGCCGAACGAGGGCAGCATCCGTTTGCTTGAAGGTTTGGGGGTCGAGGGCGACGCGCATATGGGCAAGACCGTCAAGCATCGCTCTCGGGTCGCCAAGGACCCGACCGTGCCCAATCTGCGCCAGGTTCACCTGATCCATGCCGAGCTAATGGACGAGCTCGCGGCCGCGGGGTTCGCGCCGATCGCGCCCGGTGTCATGGGCGAGAACGTGACGACGCGCGGGGTCGATCTCTTGGGACTGCCGGCGGGGACGCGGCTGCGTCTCGGCCCAGCGGCGGTGGTCGAAATCACCGGGCTGCGCAATCCCTGCGCTCAGCTCAACAAGATCCAGCCCGGGCTGATGGAAGCGACCCTCGACCGTGACCCAGACGGCAATCTCATCCGCAAGGCTGGGGTGATGGGGGTCGTCCTCGCCGGCGGCGAGATCAAACCGGGCGATCGTATCGAGGTCGAATTGCCGCCCGAGCCGCGCCGCAAGCTGGAACCGGTTTAGCGCGACCCCCGCACCCGCCCCATCATCAGCGTTGGCCACGGGTCGGGCATCTCGCCGACCGCGACCTCGATGAGGCTCGGCCCCTTGCGCTTGAATGCGGCGTTAAGCTCCGTGCGCAAGCCGTCGGAGCTGGTCGTCTTGAGGCCGGCAATGCCGTAGCTGTCGGCTTCGGGAAGTTCGGGTTTTGCAGCTCGGTGGCGATCAGCCGGTTGCCGTAATCCATCTTCTGCATGCGCCGGACATTGCCGTAGGCGCCGTCGGCAAAGACCACCGCGACCGCGTCGATGCCGAACAGCGCCGCCGTCGACAGCTCCTGGACGTTGTACATGAACCCGCCATCGCCCGAGATCGACACCACCGGCACGTCCGGCTTTGCCACCTTGGCGCCGAGCGCGGTCGCGTAGGAATAGCCGAGCGTCCCCTGATAGCCGCTATGGATATAGGAGCGCGGCTCATACACCGGAAAGCCGAGCCGGCCGACATAGCCGACCTGGGTCAGATCCTCGACATAGATGCCGTTATCGGGCAATTCGGCGCGGATCGCGGCGAGGTATTCGCATTGCGGTCCGAGCTTCTCGGCCAGCGTCGCGGCGGTCTTCGCCCTCAATGCATCGAGCTCGTCCTTCCGCGACGGTCTTGCCGGCCCGCCTGTGACGGCGGCCAGCAGCGCTGCCGCGGCCTCCTTGGCGTCGGCGACGATGCCGATCGCCGGCCTGACGATGCGGGTGATCTCGACCGGATCGAGATCGACGCGGATCAGCTTCAAATTCGCGTCGATACCCCAGCGCGTCTGCGGCTGGTTGAGCCTTGTGCCGATCGCCAGCACGACATCGGCGCTCTTCCACAATTCGTGGCCGGCGAGCAGGTTCTGTGCCAGATAATGCCGGTCGCTGACGACGCCTTTGCCGCCGGTATAGGTGACAACCGGTGCCTGCAGCCGCTCGGCGAGGGCCAGGATTTCCGCACCCGCCTCCATCGCGCCGCTCCCGACATAGATGAGCGGCGCTTTCGCTCCGGATAGCGCCTTCGCTGCGGCGGCGATGAGGTCGGGGTCGGGCTCGGGCGGTGTGGGCGCTTCGCCCGGAGCCGGCAGGCTCACCGCATACTCGCGCGCCATCACATCTAAGGGCATTTCCAGCGCTACCGGGCGCGGCCGCCCATCGGCCAATTGCCGAAATGCCTCGTTGACCAGCTTGCCGGTCTCGCTCGGGTGCGAGATGCGCGCCGCCCATTTCGTGAGGCCCTTGAGGATCGCCAGCTGGTCGGGGATCTCGTGCAGCAGCCCGAACCCGCGGCCGATCAGATCGGAGGGGATTTGTCCGCTGACGCACAGCACCGGTGCGTTGGTCGCGTAGGCGGTAGCGAGCGCCGCGGTAGTGTTGAGAAGGCCCGGTCCCGGCACCACCGCGAAGGCGCCGGGCTTGCCGGTCGCGCGGGCATAGCCCAAGGCCATATAGGCGGCGGCCTGCTCGTGGCGCGTATGGATCACCCGGATCGCCTCGCCGGCATCGTAGAGCGCGACGAAGAGCGCGTCGTTCTGCACCCCGGGGAGCGCGAACAGGGTGTCGATCCCGTGCCGGCGCAGCATCTCGACAAGCGCCGCGCCGCCGGTCATGCGCGTTGTCGGCATCGGGACCTCCTATTCATGCGGCTCGGCGACGAGCCGGTCCATCCAGGCGAGCAACACGCCCGAGACCACAAACGCCATCAGGATCGCGATCTGCCACGGCACGTCGGATTTCACGGCGGTGTCGATCCCGACAAAGCTTTCCAGCAGATCGACGGCGGCGATTGCGATCAAGGAAGCTACGACCTTGAGTTTCAGCCCGCTGAAATCGACCTTGCCGACGAATTCGACCCACCCGGCATGTTCGGTCTCCGGTGCCATGGCGCCGAGCGTGCCGATCCCGGCGCTGATCATGATTAGCACTAGATTGGCGATCAGCACCAAATCGATCAGCTTCAGCACGGCAAGAATGACCCCGTCGGTGTCGAGGTCTGTGAACCCAGTGACGATATGGATCAGCTCGCGGAAGAACTCGACGCCCACGACGATCAGAGCCGCGATCAGCCCGATATAGAGCGGCGCCATCAGCCAGCGGCTGGCGACGAGAGCGCCCGCGATCAGGGCTTCGAGGCGTTTGATCATCGGTTGCGCTTAAGGGCGGGCTGCGCCGATGTCAACCGGCGGTCGTTGCCTCGCTGACACCCAAACAGGCCAGAGTTGCCAAACCGACGCTTGTCGGGTCAGCGCCGCTGCCGATATTTTGTGCAGCACGGCCTCGGGAGGCAAAACGCCGATGACGACGGACGCGGCGGCCATTCCTGGCGCCGGCGATCAGATGCGCAGTGGCAAAAGCGGCGAGAAGGGCCGGGAATACCGTGCGATCGCGGTTGTGTCGGCGGCGCATTTCGTCAACCACTTCCACAACCTCGTCCTGCCGCCGCTGTTTCCGTTCCTGAAGGCGACGCTCGGCATCGGCTTTGTCGAATTGGGTTTTGCGCTGACCGTCGCCAACGTCGTGTCGGTCGCGGCGCAATTGCCGGTCGGGTTCCTCGTCGATCGTCTCGGCTCGCGGTGGATGCTGGTGGTGGGGCTCATCGTCAGCGCGCTCGCCTTTATCTTCTTCGGCCTCGACCCGAGCTACCCGCGCCTCTTGATCGCGATGGGGTTCCTCGGCCTCGCCAACAGCGTCTTCCATCCCGCCGATTACGCGCTGCTCGCGGCGCAGATCGCCCCGGCGCGGGTCGGCCGCGCCTTCTCGATCCACACCTTCTCGGGCTTTCTCGGAAACGCGATCGCGCCGGTCACGATCCTGCCGATCGCGATGGCATTCGGTCTCAATGTCGCGCTCTTCGCCGCGGGTGGTGTCGCGCTCATCGCGGCGCTGCCGCTGGTGCTGATCCGCGGTATCGACAACCGCGCGCCGGCGAGCCATGCCGCGCATCCCGCCGCGCCCAGGATCGGCCTCACCGCGGTGCTCACCCCGACGATCATCGGCCTCACCGGCTTCTTCGCGCTGCTCAGCCTGTCGGGCAGCGGCATCAGCAATTTCTCGGTGGTGGCGCTGCGCGGCGCTTTCGACACGCCGCTGGCGACCGCGAGCATCGCGCTGACCGTCTATCTGGCGATGCAGGCGCTGGGTGTGCTGGCCGGCGGCTTTATCGCTGATATGACGAAGCGCCATGCCGAAGTCGCCGCGGTCGGCTACGCGGTCAATGCCTGCATCGTGCTGGCGATCGGCACGCTCGGTCTCGGCGCCCTGCCGCTCTTCGCGGCGATGGGCGCGGCCGGGCTCTTGGGTGGCCTCATCATGCCGTCGCGCGACATGCTGGTGCGCGCCGCCGCGCCACCGGGCGCGATGGGCCGCACCTTCGGCGTCGTTACAAGCGGCTTCAATATCGGCGGCATGGTCGGCCCGCTGATGTTCGGCTTCATCATGGATCACGGCGCGCCGCGTTGGGTGTTCGGCGCCAGCGTCATCGTGATGATCACCGTCGCGGTGGTGGCGCTCATCGGCGACCGCCGCTCGGCGCGCCGGCGGACCTTGGCCGCCGCCGAATAATCCTAGCGGCGGGTCAGCGCCGACAGACTTTCGCGCTGTCGGCCGTCTGCATCGAAATTCGCCGGATCGAGCCAGCGCTCGACGCCGCCTTCAGCGCCGGCCATTCGCCATCGGTGATCGAGAACCAGGCGCTGTCGCGGTTGCGTCCCTTGACCACGTCGGCCTGCCTGAAAATCCCCTCGAAGCGGAACCCGTAGCGCTCGGCCGCGGCGCGCGATGGCGCATTCAAGGCATTGCATTTCCACTCGTAGCGGCGATAGCCAAGTTCGTCGAAGACGCGCCGCATCATCAGGAACATCGCCTCGGTGCCAGCGGGTTTCCTCTGCAGCGCCGGCGAATAGGCGATGCCGCCGACTTCGATGCTGCCGGAGGATGGGTTGATGTTGAGGTAGGAAGCGACCCCCACCGCCTTCCCGCTACCGGCGATAACAGCGTAAGTGATGAAACCCTCGCGCTGTAAGCCCGTCTTGGTCGCGGCGAGAAAGTCAGCGAACCCGGCATAAGGCCCCCAGGGCAGGTAGGTCCACATCCGGCCGTCGCGGTCTTCGCTGTAGGCGTCGAAGAGATTGCGCGCGTGCCGGTTGGGGTCGAGCGCCTCGACCCGGCAATAGCTTCCGTGCATCGGGGTGTGCGGCGGGCGCTCACGCGCGGCCCAGCCCTCGACCGGAAACCCGATCGGCTGGCCAAGTTGGTTCGTATGGCCGCTCACTTCACCGGGCCGTAGAACACGATCCACTCCGAGAAATCGTCGCTGCGCGCGACAAACCCGTGCTCCGCATGCGCGGCGGCGAAGAGCAAATCGCCGGGGGCAATGGCAACCTCCTTCTCCTCGATCCGGTAGCGACCGGTCCCGGTAGCGACGACATAGAACTCGTCGCGGTCGTGCGGCACCTGCATGCCGAGCGACGACGGTGCGGCGAAGCGGACTTCGATGTCGCCATCGACAAACGCCTCGGCCGAGGCGCGGCCCGGCGGCAGCGGCAACGCGCGCGCGGCGGCGAGTGGGATTTGGAGCCCGGTGCGGCCCTGCGGTGGCGCGCGCTTCACCGACCCGTAGAACACGACCCAGGCGGCGAAATCGTCGGAGAAATCCTCGAAGCGGTGGATCTCGTGCGCCGCGACATAGAGCAGTGCCCCGGGCGCGAACGCCTCGATCTTGTCGCCGGCGCGGAACTTCCCGTGACCGGCGGCGACGATATAGAGCTCGTCGCGGTCGTGCGGCGTCTGCGGGTCGTGACCTTTGGGCGCGTAGAGGCGAAGTTCGAGGTCGCCGTCGACCAGGATTTCGGCAGATCGCCGCCCTTCGGGAAGCGGCAGGGCCAGCGCGGCGGATAGCGACAGCGGCGGCGGGGTCTTATCCATAGGCCTTGGTCTCGCGAGTGAGCGCCAGCAATATATCGTCGAACCGTGCGCCCGCGGTGAAATGGCCGACATCGCGCTCCGGCGCCTTGCGCGGCGGCACGATCGGGTCGGGGATCGGAGCGCCCGTCACCTGCATGACCGGCACCGTGCCGGCCCAGCAATCGGCGCCGTAATCCTGCTCGAGGTCGAGCGGCCCGCCGCTCCTGATCTTGGCCGACGCGTTCTCGATGGTCATCCCCATCAGCGAGGTCGCCTTCAGCTCCTGCGGCGCGATCGAACGCATGATCCCGGTGCGGCCGGGATAGATGCGCTCGATAAAGGCGTTGAGCCCGGCCTCCTTTTGCGTCAGATCGTCGACGATCGACGCGGTGCCGAACGCCATCGCCGCGCGGTAGTTGAGCGAATGGCGGAAAGCGCAGCGCGCTAGGATCAGTCCATCGACATGCGCGACCGTGAGGCACACCGGAATGCCCTTCGCCTGGCGGCGCAGCATGCGGCTTGCCGACGAGCCGTGCCAATAAAGCCGCTCGCCCTCGCGCCAGAACAGGGTCGGCGTCACATAGGGCTGGCCGTCGATGACATAGCCGATATGGCACATCAACGCCGCGTCGAGGATCGCGAACACGCTCTCGCGGTCGTAGTGCGCGCGCTCGGGGTGACGTTTGACGCGGCTGCGCGGGGTCGGCTCGAATGGTCTCAGGCGGGCGGTGTCAGGCATATCTCGGCGCTCCGTGATCTTAGGCGCCGAAGCTACGCGCCAAAGCGGTCTTACCGAAGCTCCAGTTTTGATCGATTGATCAGACCAGTTGTCGCTCCAGCACCACCGCCATGCGCTCGACCGCGCGCGCCATCGCGCCCTCGTCGTGCCCGGTATAGCCCAGCACCAGACCGGGCTCGCGCTCGGTTTCGAGGGTGAATGACGACAGCGGTGGGGCGACGATGCCGGCCTCGGCCAGCGCCGCCGACGCCGCGCGGTCGGACCACCCCTCGGGCAGCCAGGCGGTCAGGTACATGCCGCTTTCCACCGGCCGGATGTCGAGCAGCCCGCCCATTCGGCGCATCACTTGTTCGGTCAGGAACTGCTGGCGCTCGGCGTAGCGCGCCCGCATCCGCTTCAGATGCCGGGCGAAATGCCCGTCGAGCATGAAATCGGTCATGATCGCCTGGATCAGCGCCGAGCTTTGCCGGTCGGCGAGGTGACGCGCGGCCACGAACGACGCCACCAAATCTTCGGGCAACACCGCGTAGCCGAGCCGCAGCGACGGAAACAGCAGCTTGCTGAAGGTGCCGAGATAGATCACCCGGTCGGCGCGGTCGAGCCCTTGCAGCGACGGCAACATGTGCCCCGGCGCCTGGAATTCGCTCTCGTAATCGTCCTCGATCACCCACACCCCGGCCGCCGCGGCCCAGGCCAGCAGCGCGACTCGGCGGGCGAGCGGCATCGCCATGCCGAGTGGGTATTGCCGCGACGGCGTGGTGTAGACGAGGCGCGGCGGCGCCTGGTTCGCCGTTTGGGCGCGTTGCGGCCCGGCGGCGATGTCGAGCCCCTGGGCGTCGACCGGCACCGGCACGATCTCAGCGTCGGCGGCGCGCAGGATGTCGATCGCCGCGCGGTAGCACGGGTCCTCGACCCAGGCCGTGTCGCCGGGATCGAGCAGGACGCGCACCGCGAGGCTCAACCCCTGCTGTGTCCCTGAGGTCAGCACGATCTGCTCCGGCGCGCAGCGCACCCCGCGCGCGGCGGCGAGGTAATCGGCCACCGCGCGGCGCAACTCCGGTTCGCCTTGCGGGTCGCCATAGCCCCACACCAGCCGGGAGCGGCCCGACAGCGCCCGCGCCGACAGCCGCTTCCAGGTCGCGATAAAGCGCGTATCGACCTCGGCATGGCCGGGCTCGAAAGGGCGCGGCAGGCCGCGCGCCGGCGGCGCGTAGGTGCGCAGGCTCTCGCCATGCCGCGACAGCGGGCGCGGCGCCGTGGGCTCGTTGCGCCCCTGCGCCTCGACGGCGGTCAGCGGCGCGGCGACGACATAGCCCGAGCCGGCGTGGCCGGCGATGTAGCCCTCGGCGGCAAGCTGCTCGAAGACGCCGACCACGGTGCTGCGCGCGAGGCCAAGCTCCTCAGCCAGCGCCCGGGTTGAGGGCAGCCGCGCCCCGGCGCCGATCCGGCCCTCGCCGATCGCCTGGCGCAGCGCCCCAGCAAGTTGCCGCGACAGCGGCACCGGCGACCCCCGGTCGAGCCGCGTCGTCCACAAGGTCGCCGTCGCGGCGGATGAGGCAGTGCGGTTTGGCATGGTGTGAGCATAATAAGCGCAATCGAGAAGGGCAGCTCCATGAACGCAGCACCCCTGCTGGTGACCTTTCCGGTCAGCCAGCGCACCCGCGCGGTGATCGCCGAGGCGCTCGGCGATGTCGCGCCGGTCGTCTATCTCGCCGAAATCGCGGCGGGCGAGCGCGAAGCGGCGTTGCGCGGCGCCGGCGCGGTGCTCGCCAACGACACCGCCACCGAACTGACCGCCGCGGAACGGCAGATGATTGGCAACGCGCGCCTGCTGCAGTTCACCGCCGCCGGAATCGACTGGGTGCCGCTGCTCGATCTGCCGCCGGGGCTGCCGGTCGCCGGTAATGGTGGCGCGTCGGCCGAACCGATGGCCGAGCACATAGTGGCTGTCGCCTTCGCCGCGGCGAAGCGGCTCTTTGTCGAGCACGCGCTGCTCAAGACCGGCGAGTTCAACCAGCGCAGCCCGAACAAGATGCTGCTCGGCGGGGTGTGCGGCATCCTCGGCTTCGGCGGGGTCGGCCAGGCGGCGGCGCGGCTGATGCGCTGCATCGGCATGAAGGTGCACGCGATCAACCGCAGTGGCCGGACCGACGAGCCGGTCGACTGGATCGGCACCCCGGACCGCCTCGATGAAATGCTCAAGGTCGCAGATGTTTTCGTCGTCTGCCTCGCGCTGACCCGCCACACCGAAGGGATGATCGGCGCGCGCGAGCTATCGTTGATGAAGGAGGACGCCATCCTCATCAATGTCGCGCGTGGCGAGATCGTCGACGAGGCGGCGCTCTACGGACACCTCGTCGCTCATCCGCGTTTCTATACCGGGATCGATGCCTGGTGGGTCGAGCCGGTGCGCCACCATACTTTCTCGATGAACTTCCCGTTCCTCGACCTGCCCAACGTGATCGGCTCGCCGCATAATTCAGCCGGCGGCGGAGTCTGGCGCGACACCTCGCTGCGCCGCGCGGTGGCGAATTGCAAGCGGGCTCTGCTCGGCGAAACGCCGCTGCACCTCGCCGGCGCCGAGGAGCGGATGCGCTAACCCGGCAGATGCAATTCCGGTGGCTGGCGGGTGACGGTGCGGCGGCCGCGTTTCCACACCGCCAGCGGCGGGCGGATCTCGGCGATCGCCTGCTCGGCGCTCGCCGCGTCAATGACCACGATGTCGGCCGGCTTGCCGACTCCCAGCCCATAGTCGTCGAGCCGCAAGAGCCGCGCCGAGTGCTCGCTCAGCATCAAAAAGAGTTCGCGCAGCCGTGTCGGCCCGACCACCTGCAGGATGTTGGCGTGCAGATTGGCGATGCGGATCAGCGAACAGTCGCCATAAGGGGTCGCCGGGTTAAGGATGTTGTTGCTGGAGAGCGAGCAGGTGACGCCGTGCTCGGCGAGATGGTTGGCGTCGGCGACGCCGCGGCGCACATCGTGGTCGCGGTCGCGGCCCATCAGGTAAAGGTCGGTCGCCGGCAGCACCGTTACCGCGATCCCAGCGTCCGCGAGGCGGCGCGCCATCGCCGCGCTTTCGGCCGGCGGCATCAGCGACAGCTTCGCCATGTGGCCGACCACGACCCGGCCGCCGCGCCGGAATTGCTCGGTCAGCTCCAGCACCTTGCGGATGTCCATGTGATCGGTGCTGTCGCCGACATCGAGATGCAGGTCGAGATCGACGTCGTATTCGCGGGCGAGCGCGAAGATGCGCTCGAGCTGCGCGCTAGGATCGCTGTCGTAGCGCGGCGCGGCGCCCAGCACCGGCGCGCCGGCCTTCAGCGCCTCGACCAGCAATTCCTCGGCGCCGGGATAATTGGTGAGCCCGTCCTGCGGGAAGACACAGAGCTCGATATCGATCGCCCATTTGTACGCGGTCGCCAGCGCGCTTATCGCCTCGAAGCCACGCAAACCGATGCCGGGGTCGATCTCGACCTGGGTGCGCATCCGCGTCGTGCCATTGACCAGGCATTGCTTGAGCGTCGTCTCGGCGCGGGCATAGACGTCCTCGACGCTCATCGCCGGCTTTAGAGGCGCCACCGTGGTTACCGGGTTGACTCGGCGGCCCTCGGGCAGCGCGCAGCGGTCGATGATCCGCGACTTGTCGAGATGGATGTGGGTCTCGATCAGGCCGGCGCAGGCGAGCCGCCCGCCGGCGTCGTACGTCTCGCACTCGCCGGTAAGGCCCGGCCCGATCGCCGCGATCCTGCCCTCCGCCGCCGCGATATCGACCGGCCCCTCGCCGGGCGCGGCAACGCGGCGGACGTTCCTGACGATGAGGTCCATGATAAACGGCTCCGGCTCTTCACCGGAGCAGCATCACGCTAGGCGTAGATTTTCACCAGCTCGTCATGCGCCCATTTGACCGCTTCCTCGGCCGGGGCGCCCTGCACTGCCTTCGCGTACATATCGACGATGATGAATTTGCTGATCGTCTCGGCGGCGGCGCGGCCGGCGGGCCCGGCATAGCCCGCGAAACGGCCGCTTTCGGCGGCGGTGCGGAATGGCGCCATCACCGGGTCGATCTTCCACACCGGGTCGTCTTCCCACATCTTGGTGCTGCCGACCGAGAACCCCTGCTGCGAGGTGAACCACTGCTCGTAGACGTCCTTCGAATGAAACCAGCGCAGGAAGTCCTTCGCCGCCTTCTGGTTCGTCACATAGTTCGGGATCAGGTTCGAGAACGGCACGTGATAGCTGAACTGCCCGCCCGGCCCCTTCGGCAGCGGCGCATGGAAGGTGTCGCTGGCCAAGGGTTTGCCGGTTTCGGTCTGGTAGGTGTCGGGCTTCGAGCGGGCCAATAGGTAGATCGATGCGCCATTGCTCGTGGCGCTGATCGTGTTCGAGAGATAGGCCCGATTATTGCCGGCGTCGTCCCACGACATCGCGCCCTCGTCGTAGGCGTCCTTCCACATGCCGACCGCGAACTTCACCGACTCGATCGTCTCCTTGCTGTTGAGCACGACCGTCTTGCCGTCGGCCTCGACCTCCTTGCCGCCCCATGACCACAGATACGGATACCAGCCCGCCGGGCCGTCGCCGAAGGCATGCGCCAGGGTCTGACCGAGCGGCCGGCTCTTCGCTTTCATCTTCTTGCCGACCGTGCGCAACTCTTCCCATGTCGCCGGAAACTTGTCGGGCGTGACGCCCTCCTCGGCGAACCAGGAGGTGCGGCAGGCAAAGAGCACGCCGAGGATCGTGTACGGCATCGCGATCCAGCGCTGGCCATTATTAGCGACCGCGTGCGCGGTGTCGAAATAGCCGCCCTCGGCCTTGCCGCGCTCCTCGGCGATGTCGCTAACGTCGGCAAGGCTGTCGGCGTAGAGCTGAGCCCAGTTGTTGACCGCCATCAGGATGTCGGGTCCAGTCTTGGCCTGGATCGCCGAGGTGATGCGCGCTTGCACGCCGTCGCCGTTGATGGTCTCGACCTCGAGCGTGATGCCGAGCGCCTTCTGGCAGTCGTCCTTGATCTTGCCCTTCAAGAGCTGGTCGGAGACCGGGACGAAGTCGACGAATTTGAGCCAGTGCAAGGTCGTGCCCTGGGCATAGGCCGGGGCCCGGCCGCTGGCGAGGATGCCGGCGAGGCCGCCGGTTCCGGCGGCGAGCGCTCCGGCGCCGGACAGTGCCAGAACTCGGCGCCGATGAATGTGCGTCATGCGTGCCTCCCTGTTGCTGCCCCGCCCGGCTCTGCTGTCCGGGCCGGGGTGCGATGTCTGAGCGTTAGGCGCCGTAGATTTTGAGCAGTTCGTCGGTCGCCGATTTGACCGAATCCTCGGCCGCCATGCCCTGGATCGCCTTCGCGTACATGTCGACGATGATGTACTTGGTGCGCACCTCGGCCGCTTTCTGGTTCGGCGGGCCGGCGTAGCCGACCATGCGCCCGGTTTTCGGGATGTTTTTGAATGGCTCGAGCACAGGGTCGATCTTCCACACCGGATCGTCCTCGTAATCCTTGGTGGCGCCGGCGGTATAGCCCTGCTGCGAGGTAAACCACTGTTCGAACACCGGCTTGGTGTGAACCCAGGCGAGGAATTTTTTAGCCGCATCCTGGTTCTTCGAATAGCCCATCAGCATATCGGTGAACGGCCCCGGTTCGTTGAAGGCCTGACCGATGTTGGTTGGGATCGAGGCGTGCAGGATGTCCTTGAACATTGGCTCGCCCTTGTCGGTCTGGTACGAGTCAGGCTTCTTCTTGGCTTCGAGATAGATCGAGGCGCCGTTGTTGGTGGCGCTGATGCTGCCAGACAGGAAGGCGCGGTTGTTGCTGCTGTCGTCCCAGGCGAGCCCGCCCTCGTCCATCGTCTCCTTCCACAGCGCGACCGCGAACTTGACCGACTCGATCGTCTCCTTGCTGTTGAGTGCGACGGTCTTGCCGTCGGCCTCGACCTCCTTGCCGCCCCACGACCACAAATAGGGATACCACCAGCCCGGCGCGTCGCCGAACGTGTGACCGGCGGTCTGCCCATAGGGGTGGCCAGCCTTTTTCAGCTTCTGGCCGGCGGTCCGGTAATCGTCCCAGTTGCTTGGGAACTTGCCGTCGAACCCGACTTCGGCGAGCCAGGATTTGCGGTACGCCACCAAACCGCCGCCGACTGCCCAGGGCAGGGCGATCCATTTGCCGTCGGCAATGCAGACGCCCTTGTAGACGTCGTAATAGCCGCCCCCGGCCTTGCCGACCTGGTCGGCGAGGTCGCTGACATCGGCCAGGCTTTTGGCATAGAGCTGCGGCCAGTTGGCCAGGCCCATGATGATGTCCGGGCCGTTGCCCGACTGGATCGCCGAGGTCACCCGCGCCTGGATGTCGTTGGCGTTGATGGTTTCGAGCTGCAACTTGATGCCGAGATCCTTTTGGCACTGATCGGTGATCGCTCCCTTGAGAACGACGTCTGAGGCCGGCACGAAATCGGACCAACGCACCCAATGCACCGTCGTCGTCTGGCCATAGGCCGGCGCCCGGCCGCTCGCCAGAATGCCGGCGAGCCCTCCCGTTGCCGCGGCGGCCGCGCCGGCGCCCGAGAGCTGCAATACCCGGCGGCGATGAAGTTGCGTCATAGTCTCCTCCCAAGAATGATTGGTTACAAACCGCGTCGCGTTAGATCGCGGCCTCGGTCTCGTTGTCGAAGAAATGTGCCCGCTCCGGATTGACCGCGAGGCGGAGTTTTTCGTGGACTTTGGCTTTCACGGTCGGCTCGACCGAGGCAACCATCGTCGTTGTTCCCACCGCGACGTCGAGCAGAATCTCCGAGCCGAGCCGCTCGATGACCTCGACCGCGGCGTCAAATGTCAGTTCCGTTGGGTCGGCGGCGGTGGCGATGTGCAAATCCTCCGGCCGGATACCGAAGGTCGCCTCCTTTCCGGCGTAGGGCGCGAGCCGGTCTCGTATCGGCTCGGGCACCTTGATGCGGATGCCCTCGGCTTCGGCCCACAACCCGCCATTCTCCCCGGTGATGCGCACACCGGCGAAGTTCATCGCCGGCGAGCCGATGAAACCGGCGACAAAGCGGTTGGCCGGCTCGTTGTAAAGCTCCATCGGGTCGCCGACTTGCTGCACCCTGCCGTCGCGCATGACGACGACCCGGTCGCCCAAGGTCATCGCCTCGACCTGATCGTGGGTCACGTAGATCGCGGTGGTGCCGAGGCGCTCGTGCAGCTTTTTCAACTCCACCCGCATCTGCACGCGCAGCTTGGCGTCGAGGTTGGAAAGCGGTTCGTCGAAGAGAAAGACCTGCGGATGGCGGACAATCGCGCGGCCCAGCGCGACGCGTTGGCGCTGTCCGCCCGAGAGCTGCCGCGGCTTGCGTTTCAGCAATTCCTGGATGCCGAGGATCTCGGCCGCGTCCTGCACCCGCTTGGCGATCTCGGGTTTCTCGAATTTCCGCATTTTGAGGCCGAAGGCCATGTTGTCGTAGACGCTCATATGCGGATAGAGCGCGTAGTTCTGGAACACCATCGCGATGTCGCGGTCCATCGGCGGCAGTTCGTTGACGATCTTCTCGTCGATCGAGATGTGGCCCGAGGTGATGCTCTCGAGGCCGGCGACCATGCGCAGGGTTGTCGTCTTGCCGCAGCCCGATGGACCGACCAGCACGACAAACTCCTTGTCGCGGATGTCGAGGTTGACGTCGATGACGGCGTGCACCTCGTCGTACTTCTTGTTCAGGCTGCGCATCGCGACGCGGGCCATGGTTTTATCCCTTCACTGACCCGGTGATGCCGGAGACGTAATACTCGACAAAGAACGAATAGACGAAGGCGACCGGGATCGAGCCCAAGAGCGCTCCGGCCATCAGCTCGCCCCAATAGAACACGTCGCCGCGCACCAGTTCAGAGGTGACCCCGACCGGCACGGTCTTCTGCTCCGGCGAGGACAGGAAGACGAGCGCATAGATGAACTCGTTCCACGACAGGGTGAAGGCGAAGATGCCGGCTGACAGGATGCCTGGGATCGCCACCGGGAAAATGATGTAGAGCATCGCCTTCCAGCGGGTCGCGCCGTCGATGCGGGCGCATTCCTCGAGTTCCTTCGGGATCGACTTGAAGTACCCCATCAAGAGCCAGGTACAGAACGGGATCAGGAAGGTCGGATAGGTCAGGATCAGCGCCCAGGGCGAGTCGCCGAGCTTGAAGTTCCGGATGATGTCGGAGAGCGGGATGAACAAGAGCGTCTGTGGCACCAGATAGGTGATGAAGATGCCTGTCCCGATCGTGCCGGCGAACGGGAATTTGAGCCGCGATAGCGCATAGCCGGCCAACAATCCGCAAAACAGCGAGATCGCCGTCGCCGCCAGCGAGATCAGCATCGTGTTCAGCATCCAGGTGCTGAACAAGGTCTCGGTCAGCAGGTCGTGGATGTGCTCAAGCGTCGGGTGGGATGTCCAGAACGGGTTGTAATTGACCGCGTTCCACGGCCGATACAGCTCCTTGTCCGGCCGGATCGTGGTGATGATCATCCAGTAAAACGGAAACAGCAGCGCGACGACGAACCCGGTCACCGGGACATAGAAAAAGACCCAGCGCCGCCAATGTGCTCCTTCAATCATGGGCTATAGGGTCTCCGCTCGGCGGATGTAGACGAGCTGGACGATCACCACCAAGAGCAGGATCGGGAAGATCGCCAGCGAGATCGCCGCGCCCTGGCTTAGGAGCCCGGTGCCAATGCCGAGCTGATAGGCATAGGTGGCGAAGAGCTGTGTCGCGTTGGCCGGTCCGCCTCCGGTCAGCACGTAGACGAGCTGGAAATCGGCGAAGGTCTGGATCACCGAGAACAGCACGATGACCAGGGTCACCGGCAGTAGCAGCGGCCAGGTGACGTGGCGGAAGCGGGCCCAGGCGCGCGCGCCGTCGATCGCCGCGGCCTCATGCAGCTCGGGGCTGATCGTCTGCAGACCGGCGAGGAGGCTGATCGCGTAGAACGGTACCCCGCGCCAGACATTGACGATGATCACCGAGATCATCGCCAGCCCGGGGTCGCCGAGCCAGTTGATCCGACCGTGGATCAGCCCGAGATGGAACAGCACGAAATTGATCACGCTGAAAGTCGGGTCGAACATCCACTTCCAGGCGAAGGTCGACAGTACGGTCGGGATGATGAACGGCAACAGGATGAAGGCGCGCATGAACGCCTTGCCCTTGAAATTCCGGTTCAAGAGCAGCGCCAGCCACAGCCCCAGCCCCAGTTTGAACACCGTCGTCACGAAGGTGTAGAGGCAGGTGTTCCACACGGCGGTGCGGAAGATGTCATCGCTCCAGATCTTCTGGAAATTGTCGAGCCCGACGAAGCTGCCGGGCACGCCGACCGTGGTGTTGGTCACCGACAGTTCGATGCCCTTGACGAACGGGTAGGCGATGAAAAGGCCAAGCAGCACGATCGTCGGCAGCATCAGGCAAATGGCCAACCGGCGCTCGTCCTCGAGCAGGCGGGTGATCGGGCCGCGCCGCGGCGCGTGGACATATTGTGGTGAAGCGACGGCGTCGACTGTCGCCATGGGCGGATCCTTCCGAGCCAAGCCGCGGCGCCACCGCACCGCAGCCGAGGATTTTGCGGAAATCTTTAGGCGCAACTACGGTGGCGCACAAGGGGACGCCGGTATGCCCGAGGTAATGCAGCTCAGCCATGCTGGGGTGGCGTGCCGGGCGCGGCCGCTTGTCAGCGGCCTGGGCTGCGGCGATGCTGTCGGCATGCCGACCAAGCGCATAGAGGACCGGGGCGCGCTGCTGCGCGAGCTGATGGCGGTGTTCGACGAATTGCCGCCGCCGCTGCGCGAGGCGATCAACTACGCGCCGGAACCGCTCGATCCGAAAGACCTTGCGACGCTGTGCCGCCGCCACGGCGCGGCCAATGTGCTAGCGATGATCGAGTTGAAGCTGAAGCTGAAGCGGCGCGGCAGCGCCCCGGCGACGTCGGCCGCCAAATCGTCCTAGTGTGGTGGATTTGAAGTTCCCACGGTCTCGGTGGAAGCCGCGGTTGGGAACTTCAAATCCCAAGACCACACTAGCTTTTTATAGATTACTATTGTGCCTTCGAATCCGAAATTCGCTCAGAGCCTTACCCCGGGATACGGCGAATTTCGGGTTCGGCACACTAGGCGATCCCCGCGGCGGGTCTGCCGGACTGCCGCAAACTTTGCCGCGCCGCCATCGCGTCGCCGATCTGCAGGGCAATGTCGCGCGCCAGATAGGCTGAGCCGCTGCGCTCGGCAGCCGCCTGCCGGTTGAACAGGCAAGCAAGCTGGGCCTCGATGACACCGAGCTCGGCAGTCGCCGCGTCCGCCTCCGGAGCCATCAGCTCGAGGACCGCCGCGCCGAGCCGCCGCTCGTCGAGCGGCTGCGCGAGGAGGCGGAGGTCGTCATCGCTCCTCGCTGGCGGTGAGGTGCCAGCCGGCGCGAGTACGACCACTTTGAGGCCGTCCTGCCGGCTTTGCATCCGCCGCGCCGCCGCCAACCCATCGCTGCCGTCGCGCAGCTCGCCGGCGATGATGGCAAGATCGAAGGGGTGGTGCGCCAGGGCGGTCAAGCCGTCGCGGCTCTGCGCGCAATCGGCGACGGCGAACCCGGCGTCGCGCAACAGCGCATCAATCCGCTGGCGGCTGTTGCCGTCGCGGTCGATGACCAAAGCGGAGGGGCGCTTGGTAGCCATTGGCGGCAATTCTATAGCGCAAATTTGCCAAGGAGCGGCGAGTTTCGCTGTGAATTTGTCGGGGTTTTTATTTGACTACTTTACAGTAATCTAAACAGCGTCTTAGCCTTGATAGAAATTTACTATGAGTATTGTGTTTACATCCGCCACAAGTCGGGCCAACACGAGGTTAGCAAGCCAACACCGTGTGGCGCTGGAATCCTGGGTGTCGTTGAATGGGGGACTTCAGACCGGGTCTGAGTGTCGAGGCTACTCGGGCGCGGTTGCGGGTGGGACGGGGTGGGCGACCGGGATGGTCGATATCAGGCGAACGAGGTCGGACTGCCGCTCGACCCCGCACTTCGTCAGGATCGAGCGCAGCTGCGTGCGCAAAGTCGTGATCTGCACGCCAAATTCGCCGGCGAGCACGGTCAGCCTCTTACCGCGCGCCAACGCCAATGCGATGCGGCTCTCGGCTGGGGTCAGGCCATAGAGTTCGGCCAGTTCGCCTTGGGACACGCGACTTTCGTCGGGGGCGGAGATCATTAGCATCGCCATTGGCAGATCATCGCCGGCCTGGCTGCCGCCGGCCGGGGCCACCCTGACGACATACGGCGGATGACCCTCATCGCGGGCGATCAGCATGCAGCCGGCGGACGGGACGCTCGCGCCTGCGGCGGCCGCGTCGGCAATCAAGCGGACGAGTTTAGCCGTCTCGAAGCTGCGGCGCGCGGAGATCCGTCCGTCGCACATCGTCAAACCATCGCCGGCGCGCAGGATGTGCTCCCCCGCCGGGTTCGTCTCGATGATCCGACCACGTTCGTCGGTGAAGATTGCACCCGCCGCAAGTTGGTCGATCTTGCCGCGTCCGATTGGCGAACGATAACCGATGTCGATCAACCCCAAATGGCGGCGAGCCGCGTTGCGAAGGGGCCCCATCAGCCTCTGCAACATCTCTTCTTGCCTGACGGTCGAATCGACCTCGCCGATGGCGCGATGAAGTCCGATGATCGCGATATGCGACGGGCTCTCATACAGTTTACTGCCGAGAAGGTCGTGGGTGCCGCCCTTGAGGGTGAAATCGTTGTACCATTCGTCGTGGCGCAGACGGCTTTGTGGCAGACGCTCGGAGAGCGCCGTCAAACTTCCGCAAGCAGCCTCTTCCAGGATCGCCAGAAACGGATCGATCTCGCTGTAATGAGCTTGGTCGAGTAAAAATCTGCAAAATCGACAATAGCGCCTCCCCTGAAATTGCGGAATCTGTTCGCGCTAAGCCGCTCGCGGGTCGACAGCGGCTACGATCGAAAAGGCCCATTAGACTGCGACAGAGACCGCAATCCCGGATTACCCCCTAGGAATCGAGCCCGAGGTGACGGATCGCATTGACAACCGGGGTGATTGCAGCACGGTAGCTTGGCACGGTCGAACGCGTCTGCCATTGCTGCTGAAACGAGGACAGACGGTATTCGGGATAATGCTCGCGGAACAGCGCCATCTGCTGCTTGCCGGCGGCAGTTTGCCCGCTGAGCGCTAACGCCGCTGCCGAGAATAGCGCGGCGCTGCCGTAACGCGGATTAAGGTTTAGTGACCGCCTGAAGTAGGCGATCGCCTCGTCAGTCTGGCCGGCGACCAGTTCGTTGAACCCGGCGAAGAAGAACCACATCTGTCGCCGCCGATCCGAGCTTTCCAGGCGGATAGCCTCGCTGATGGCCGACCGGGCAGCGGCCGGCTCACCAAGAAAAACATTGTTGTACCCGATGAAGGCGGGCGCTGAGGCCCGTGTCGGATCGAGTGCGAGAGTCTCGATAAACGCAGCCTGGGCATCCTCGAACCGGCCCTCGAGCGACGCGAACATTCCTTTCCACCTCAGCGCCGCGGCGAGTCGCGGCGCGCGCGCCAGGGCTGCCATCGCGGTGGCGATGCCGACGTCAGCAGCAATTGCGACCGCGTCGGGCTCATAACACCACGGCTGGCTGACCGTGAGCTGGCAGGTATGGGCAAGCGCCTCAAGAATCGCGACGTTGCGGGGATCGTACGAATAGGCGTGCAGCAGCCAGCGCTGCGCCCCCACCACGTTTTCGGCGTCGTTTCGCTCCTCCAGCAGAGTCCGGGCACGATCGATGCAATCGCTTGTGCTGAACGTGCCGGGTGCCGCGACGCTCCGGCTGGCCTCTCGGATGACCAGCAGATGTAGGCCATGAGAGATCGCGCGGCTGATGCCGGAACGCTTGGCCACGAAATCATCGACGTTCCATTCGTAGCGACCAACCCACAGGTACTCTCGGGTCAGCGCATCGAGGATCTGCACGTTCAGCCGGTGGGTGGCCCGGCCGACTTGTTGCACGCTCCCCGTAAGGATGTAAGCGATGTCGTTGTGCCGCACCGCGAGGTCGCTCGCACTATCGATGGCGCACAGCGAGATTGCACGAATGCCGCTTACAAGGTCGGCGATGATGTCGTCGGCGATCGCCCCAACAATGCGCTCCTGGCGATTGCCCGCGGTGAGGTTGCGCAACGGCGCGACGCCGACCCTGATCTGCGGCAGCAGCATCGCCCAGCGGGGCCGCCCGGCGCGCGCCCGTGCGGCCCTGTCGGGCGCGACCGGTGGCGGGGCGGTTCGGAGCGGCGAAAATTCACCCTGCGCGATGCGCCTCGCAAGGGCCTGGGTCTCAGGCTCTGGAGCGAGGCTGAATTCTTCCCGCAGCATGTCCGTGCAGATTTGATATTGACGCGCCGCTTCGGCACGGCGGCCGGTGCGAGCGTAGAGGCGCATCAGTAGGCGATGGGCGTCTTCGCCGAACGCATCGAGCGCGATAAGCTGGCGCGCAAATTGGATTGCCTTGCTGGGATCTGCCGGTTCGAGCCGTTCGGCGACGCGACGGAGTGTGCTCTGCGCAAGCTCAAGCGTTCGCGTTCGCTCAGCAGCGAGCCAGGCTTCGAACGGTGCAGAGGCGATGTCAATGTCCTGCAGCAGCTCGCCCCGATAAAGCATGTCCGCGGCTTCGAGGTCGGCTATGTGGCACGACTGGGCCAGGCGCTCGAATTCGGCAAGATCGGTGTCGATTCCGGTAAGCCGCACCGAGTTTCCCTCGTTCGCCAGATCGAGGCCAAACGGGCCTAGGTCTCGCCGCAGCTCGAATAGGCTGGTACGTAGGTTGTGCCGTGCCGTCGCACCGAGGTGTTCTCAAAGGAGGTCGGCGAGCATGCGGCGCGTGACAGCCGCGCCCGCGTGGCATGCCAGATAGCCCAGCAGCGCACGGGTCTTGAGGGTCAGCTGCGGCAAGCGGCGTTCGCCGGCCACGCTCAACGGCCCAAGAACTCTAAGACACAGCATCGCAGAGTCGTCCTACTACAACCTCGACTCTTTACCGTAAGCAACTTGCCGTAAGTTTCACTTAGAGAGCCGACCCGAAACGCTTTGCCAAGGCAAGGAATAGCGCTGTATTCGGGCTGCACGGCGATCTTCGGCTCATAGCCTGTGATAATATCGTGCAGCATAGCCGCGATCGGCACAAGCTTCCCAAGAAGAAATGCCTAGCTGGCGCACTATCCGCGCCGGGTGAATCGGTGCACTAGGCAAGCGCCGCATCTCGCGGCATCCTCGCGCTCGGAAGAGTACCGCTCCCGGTGGGGCGCGCGGGCTTCAAACCCGTTGGAGGGCGCTCAGGCGTCCTCGGTAGGTTCGACTCCTGCCTCTTCCGCCAATTTCCTCCCTTCATCGACCTTCGCAAACCTCCGAAAACCTCCGTAAAAAGCGTAGGAACACTGCCATCTTTTTATAGTTCTGGCGTCCTATTTTGCCTTGACATCCTTCGCCAACCTTCGCCAACCTTCGCCAAAATCCGCAAATCGCCTGTGGGAAGAATTGGGGGAATAAATGGTTGGGCGGACGGTTCGTCGGCTGACCGCGCTGGCGGTCACAAGGGCCACGGAAAGGGGCATGTACGCTGACGGCGGCGGCCTCTATCTGCACGTCAGCGCCAATGGCGCGAAGTCGTGGATTTACCGCTTCATGCTTGACAAGCGTCCGCGCGAGATGGGGCTGGGCGGCACCAACACGATCAGCCTGGCCGAGGCACGCGACATGGCGCTGGAGTGCCGCAAGCTGCGGCGCGACGGCATCGACCCCATCGAGGCGCGGAAGGTGCGCCGGCAGCGGGCGCAGCTCGACGACGCCAAGTCGACGACGTTCCGCGAATGCGCCGAGCGGTACGTCGCCGCCCATAAGGCCGGCTGGCGTTCGCCCAAGAGCCTCGCAGCTTGGGAAGGGACGCTGAGCAGCTTCGTCTATCCGGTATTCGGCAAGCTGCCCGTACAGGCGATTGACACGGCCTTGGTGACGAAAGCCATCGAACCGATCTGGGCGACGAAGCCGGAAACCGCCGGGCGGGTGCGCGGCCGGATCGAAAGCATCCTCGACTATGCGGCGGTGCGGGGCTGGCGCGAAGGTGAGAACCCGGCGCGCTGGCGCGGTCATCTCGAAAAGCTGCTGCCGAAAAAGACGAAGGTCCGCGCCGTCGAGCATCATCCGGCGCTGCCGTTCGCCGAGCTACCAACCTTCATGGAGACCCTGCGGCAGGAAAACGGCACCGCCGCTCGGGCGCTCGAATTCGCGATCGCGACCGCGGCGCGCACCGGCGAGGTGATCGGCGCGCACTGGGGTGAGATCGACGTCGCCGATCGGTTGTGGACGATCCCCGGCGCGCGAATGAAGGGCGGCCGCGAGCACCGCGTGCCGTTGTCGGATGCCGCGCTCGCCGTCATCGAGGCATTGCCGCAGGGTGAACGCGACGACTACGTGTTCTCCGGCGGCAAGGCGAACCGGCCATTGTCGAACATGGCGATGCTAGCCCTGTTAAAACGGATGCAGCGGACTGATCTGACCGTGCATGGCTTCCGCTCGACCTTTCGCGATTGGGCGGCCGAGCGCACCAGCTTTCAGAATGAAGTGATCGAAATGGCGCTGGCCCACGCCGTTGGCGACAAGGTTGAGGCCGCCTACCGGCGAGGCGATCTATTCGACAAACGTCGACGTTTGATGGAGGCCTGGGCCGCCTATTGCGAGGGCGCGCCAACCGAAGGCGCGGTGGTGCCGATCCGGTCGCATGGGTAATTCCAAATGGGAACGAGATTTTCCCGGCTGCAAATAAATCTGCGGCTTCCGGAGGGCGAGCTGCACCTTCCTGCTGCAATCGAGTGGGTGGGCGAGCGTCGAATAGCAGGTTGGGACGGGACCGAACGCAAGGACGCTGCGCGCGCTGATGAAGGAATGGCGGCGTCAACTCCTATTGAGCCTCAGCCGGCGGATGGGCCGCCTCGGTGGAACGGGAAGCGCAAAAAGATACCTATCCAGCTTCGCAAGGAGTTGGAGAAGGCCGGCATACGCATCGCAGCGACCGGCCGCGTCGCCTCGCCGAGCGAGAATTCGGGTACTCCCAGCTCCGATCAAGGTCAATTTGATGAACCGCCAGCGCCAAACCAAGCGGCATTGGCGCGCTGGGCGCAGGCCCACGCCTTGCTACGCGATAAGACCCTTAGCGGCGGTGTCAGGCCGCAAATTCAAGAGCCGGGCGGCAAGCGTTACTGCCCGACCGCCGACGAATGGCGGCAGCAAGGAGCTTTTCCGGCGCCCGACGAGGCCGAGGCGCATTGGCCGAGCCGAGGCGGCTTCCCGTTACATATCGTCTACCTCGCTGAATTGAGGAACGCGTTTGACAGCAACGCGGAAAGGAGGACGTCCGACGAAAAGCCAGAGCGCCGACGACAGAGTCCGACCCGGGATCGTGTTCGAGATGCAATGCTTTGTGACTTAAAAAGTGGCGATCCGCGTAGGGACCCCCGCTTGATGAAGCAAAGCGCACTGCCCGGTTGGTATGGCGTCAAAAGCCGAGAAACCTGCACTAAGGCACTCCACGCGGCTGTGTCGTTGTTTGCCGGGCGACAATCAGCGACCAACGACAAATAGCGACACCCTTAGCTTCGTCACAAGCCTTCGCCAAACCACAGGCGAAGGTGCTCGCATGGCTATCCCATTCAATGAGCGTCCGCTCTGCTCGATCGATGACGGCCGAGAAGCCGCCGGCGCCATGGGGCTCACAAAGTTCTACGAGTTGCTCGACATCAACGGCGGCCCGATCGAGAGCGTGATGATCGGGCGGCGCCGTTATGTGCGCGTATCGAGCCTGCTGCGGTTCTGCGAGACCAGTTTTAGCCCTCGACCGGCAAAGCCGCCGCGACGCGGCGCCAGCTGCCGCTTAGCGACGTAAAGGGGTCGCTGATTTGATCGGCGAGGTAATGCCGTTTCCGATGGGCAAAGAGGCCGTCGCCGCCGCTGCGATCGGCATTCGTTTGCCGGTGTTCCCCTGCCGTCTCGACAAGCGGCCGGCCTGCCCGCATGGGTTCAAGGACGCCGCGATTTCGGCGACGGCGATCCGCGAATTGTGGCGGCGCTGGCCGGGGCCGCTGATCGGTGTGCCGACGGGGCAAGCCTCGGGGTTGTTCGTGCTCGACATCGACCCAGACGGGATCGACTGGCTCGACATGGCGTGCCGCGACGGCCGGTTCACCCCGACCCAAGTGCACCGCACGCGCCGCGGCGGCTTCCATCTGGTCTACCGCCTGCCGAAGGTGCCGCTGTCGAACAGCGCCGGCAAGCTGGCGCGCGGGATCGATACCCGCGGCGAGGGCGGTTATGTGATCTGGCCACCCTCCGGCGGCTACGAGGTGATCGACGCTTCGCCGCCGGCGGCGCTGCCGCGCTGGCTCGAACGGCGGTTGCGCCGGCCGCGCGAGCCGGAGCCGGGCACGCGCGTGACAGTTCGCATCGGCGGCGCCGGCGAGGTCGGCCGAGCGCCGGCGCGCAGCGACGGGCTGTTGCGGTTCGTTGCCCGGTCGCACGAGGGCGAGCGCAACACGCGGCTGTTCTGGGCGGCGTGCCGGGCGGCCGAGCGCGGCGATCGGCAGCTCGGCGCCCAGTTGATCGCCGCGGCGTGCGGTGCCGGGCTGGGCGAATTCGAGGCGCGGCGTACTGTCGCCAGCGCCTTCGCGCGCATCGGGGGACCGACATGACGGCCGGTCGGATCGCCCCCGCCAACCGCAAAACCGCCCTAATCGATCGCATCCGGGCGCTGCTACGCGCCGCGAATTACATCTCTTTCGTCGAACTTCGCCAGCTCAATGGGTTTCGCGGCGACCTCAGGTTGCACGTCGAGGGCAACGAAAACCTGATCTTCTGGACCGGCATAAGTGCCGAGGCTTACGAAGCGCTCAGCGCGCTGCGTGCGGGAGGAGAGGCGCATTTCGAGCCATGCTCGTCTCTGCTCGTCTATCTGGCAGATGGTGGCGCGCTGTCGCTACCAGTCGCGAAAACGGCGCGGCATTTCGAGCGCCCGCATTGGCTGCCGGTGACGCTGTGCCGTGGCTCGTCCCAGCGCGCCCAGGTGCGCGCGACCCGGGACACATGAGATGGCGCGTGGCCGCAAGGTAACGCTGCGCCTGGTGGAGACCGGCGGCGACAGCCTCGGCGGCGAGGGGCGGTCGGAGGTCCATATCGTCCAGGGACGCCGGTTCGAGGCAATCGACGAGGCCGAGCAGCACCTGATCTCGCGCGATCCTGGCCTGTTCCAGCGCGCCGACTACGTGGTGCGCGTCGCACCGCAACGGCTAGACCTCGGTGCGGCCGGCAAGGTCGAAGGACTGCGCATCGTCGAGGTCAAGAACGAGCACATGCGGCTGCGCTTCAACCGCGCCTGCGACCTGCGCAAGTTCGACAAACGCACCGAGAGCTGGATCAGCGTCGATTGTCCGAAAGATTTTGCCCAAGCCTACCTCGAGCACATGGGGCGCTGGCAGCTGCCGCATCTGCGCGCCATCGCCACCGCGCCAACGCTGCGGCCGGACGGGTCGCTGCTGTCCCAACCGGGCTATGACGCGGCGAGCGGAATCTACTACGACCCCCGCGGCGTCTCGTTTCCTGAGGTACCCCGAGCCCCGACCCGAGATGACGCGCTGGCAGCGCTCGACCGCCTTGAAACCCTGTTCGCGACGCTCGATCTGGTCGATGACGTGAGCCGCAGTGCGGCGCTGTCGGCGGTGATGACGCCAATCCTGCGCAGCGCGCTCGCTGCGGCGCCGATGCATGGCGTCACCGCGCCGGTCGCGGGGAGCGGCAAATCGAAGATCGTCAACCTCGCCGCGATCCTCGCGACCGGCCATCCGACGCCGGTGATCGCACTGGGCCCGCGTGAGGAGGAAAGCGAAAAGCGGCTTGGCGCCGAGCTGATCGAGGGCGCGCCGATCATCGCGATCGACAACGCGGTGCGGCCGATCGGCGGCGACTTCCTGTGCCAGGCGATCACCGAGCCGATCGTGGCGCCGCGGCTGCTCGGCGCCAGCCGGACGGTCAAGGTAGTCAACGCCGCGACCTGGTACGCCACCGGCAACAACCTCAAATTCGTCGGCGATATGGTGCGGCGTACGCTACTGATCCGGCTCGATCCAGGGTGCGAGCAGCCCGAGCTGCGTGAGTTCGAGGCCCCCGACCCCTTGACGATCGCCCGCGCCGAACGTCCGGTACTTGTCACGGCCGTGCTCACGATCGTGCAGGCGTTTCGTCTGGCGGGACATCCGCGCGAGGTGCCCGCGCTCGGCAGCTTCGGCGACTGGTCGCGCTGGGTGCGCGATCCGCTCATCTGGCTCGGCCGCCCGGACCCTGTGTTAGCGATGAGCGAAGCCCGTCGCGACGACCCAATTCTCGGCTCACTGCTCGCCGTTATCGAGCAGTGGCGGGCGGTGCTCGGCGACCAACGCGTTACCTGTCGCCACATTGCCGAGACTGCCAACGAGCACGGGCTGACCGGATTTTCGCACGGCGAGTTCCGCGACGCATTGCTGCGCGTCTGCGGCGAGAACGGCAACATCTCCACACGCCGGCTCGGCCAATGGCTCGGCCAGGTCAAGGGCCGCACGGTTGCGGGCAAGCGTTTGATCGAGGCCGAATTGCTGCACGGCGTCATGCGCTGGCGGCTCGATTTCGCAACTCAGGGTCTGGGTGGATAAGGTGGTTAAGGTGTACCCTTTGTATCTGAACGCGAAAAGCTCGCAGAGGGTGATGCGAGTTTTAAGAGGTCGAGTGAAATCGGGGCACCTGAGGCACCCGATCCACCCAGCCACGCCGAGCCCTCATGCCGGCGACGTCTCACGAGATACAGAACATCAGAACGTCAGAATAGAATTAAATATAGGCTGATATTCAATGAGTTGGTGTTCTGATGCGAGAGAACACGAGCTGCGCTGCCAGAACATCTAAAGTAGTCGGAAATAGTGCCAAATTAGGCCGGTTTGGGCCTAGCGCTGGCGCGACTCCCCGCCGGCGCCGAAAACCAATAAAATATCCCCGTTAAATTCCACTGCCCGCCATGCAGCTCGCCGATCTCCCGGCGACCAGGGCGCCCTGTGATTGTCCGAGGGGCGCGCAGGCAGCGTGATTGCGCGCGCCGAACCTGGGTTTGCAGCCCGGGGAGAGGGGCCGGGCGGCAGCTAACCGCAAGCAGCGGCGGATACACCTTCCGCTTATGTCGACCTCAAAACTGGATAATTGCTTGCCACTTAGGGAATGACTCAAACGTTCCCACAAACAATCCCGCAAAAGACACCCTCACCGACAAGCGTGGACCGACGCGCGCCGACCATGGTCGCTTGATCGTTGGCGAGGGGGTACCTCGGGCTTTGCGACGAGCGGCCAGCGCGCGCCCCAGCCAGTGTGCTTTCCGCTCGTCTGGAGAGTTTTCTTGTCCAGAAAATACCGGTTGCGCTCACCGGGGGTACGGGGGCAGCAGGCCGGACAACCGGCCAGACCAATTCGTTTCGAACTGGCAGAGTATCGAATCGGTATGAAATGACTACTTTGCGTCGGACACCGGGCCTTCCTCTGCCGGCGGCCGATGTCGCCTTCGCGCCGATTCCGGCCGTTCGCGAGGCCACCACCAAACCGCTGAGATCGCCTCGGCGGATCCGGTTCGGGGCCGACGAATGCCCCGCGGCTCAATGGCGACGACTTCATGAATGTGGCTTTATCCGGCCGAACCTCTATAGGTTCCAAGAAGCCTGTCCCAAAAGAAATCGATCACCGCGAAATTGCAGTTCGCGTAGCGGTGGTGGATGAAGTGCAGCTCTTGCTTGCGCCTGAACCAGGCATATTGCCGAAGGTGCGACCCCTCGACGTGGAATGCTTTATCAAGAAAGACGTGCGTATAGAACGACGCCGTGCATGCAATCACCAACGCTAGGAAGAGATATAAAGGCAATACAAAAAACACACACGCTCCGACTACACACACAGGGATAAAGAAAAACGGCGTATTATTTCCTTCATTACCCTGGTATTTTTGCGAGATGAGATGATTTTCACAGTAGTAGGTGTGGTGAAATTTGAGATGGTTGCGATAGAATTTCCCACCAATTGGTTGGTGACCGAGTGTGCGATGCATTAGCGCTTGTACGAAAGACATAAAGTAGTGCGTCGCAAGGGCGGTGGCGAGAAAGAGCAGAACCTGCGGAAGGGCCCGCGATATGGTCTGGAGCATAACTTCCTTCCGACGCAGTGAACAAATTTATCGCATCAGGCTGACCGGCATGAGGGACCCGATCACAGCTCCGGTGCAGGAATGGCCGGCTGCTCGATCTCGCTCCGTTTGGTCGGCGTGAGAGCGGTCTGGCCTGTGGCATGATCGATCGGGCGCGGCGCTCCCGCCGAATTACCGTCGCGGCCCAAATTGTTGACGCGGAAATAGTGCTCTGCGTGCTGATAGTAATTCTCTGAGGCAACTCGATCGTCGGTTCGCGCAGCTTCTCGCGCCAAAGCGAGGTAACGCTCGCATATCTGGGAGGCGTTGCCGCGTATGCGATCAGCGCGGCCGTGGCTGTCGAAACTCTGAGCGCGTTGCGGCGCCCCCCGGTACGACTGGGAGGAGCGGGTGCCGGGTCGCTGATCTAGTCCTGATCTCATGACACGAGTGAAGTTGAGTGATCGAGCTGACGCCTCTGACCTTTTGGGGGAACCGCGACGATCGCGCGACTGACGGCATCCTTATCGGTAGCTTCCTTGGCTAGACGAAGGGCGCGCAGCCGCGCCGTTTTAACAGCTTCGGCTTGCTTCTCATCCTCGTCGGGCAGCCTGACCTTCACATGTATGTGTTTTGCCATCATGAATGGATCCTCGGCTCGGCAATGGCATGCCCTACACGCCGTGGGGTGTATGCCGGCGAAAAAGGATGCTCGGGCAGATGCGCCTTTGCGTTAGTCGACCGCCCGGCCGAACCTCAGGGAAAATTCCACGAAGGTCTGACATAGATATGGGGCTCCCCGGCCCGATATGCGCGGACTGCTGCTTGGGTCATCCGCCCATCTCTCAGCAATCGACCCCAAGCGCCCCGCTATCGATCCTGAGCTGCCCTTCGTGACCGCACCAAGGATGGTCGGACTGGGGGGAACCGGACAGTCGCACCGACTTCGGGGCCTTGACGTTCAGACGTCGATAAAGCTGCGCAGTTTGCGCGAGCGATGCGGATGGGTAAGCTTGCGCAGCGCCTTGGCCTCGATCTGGCGGATGCGCTCCCGGGTCACCGAGAATTGCTGACCGATCTCTTGGAGCGTGTGGTCCGTATTCATGCCAATGCCGAAACGCATGCGCAAAATACGCTCTTCGCGCGGCGTCAGGCAGGCCAGAACCTCGGTGGTAGCCTCGCGCAGATTGGCGGCGATCGCGGAATCGATCGGCGAAACCACATTCTGATCCTCGATCAGGTCGCCTAAGCGGCCACCGTCCTCCTCCTCGCCAATCGGCATATCAAGGCTGAGCGGCTCCCGGGCAAGCTTGAGGATCTTGCGCACCCTTTCGAGCGGCATCGCCAGCCTTTCGGCAAGATCCTCCGGGGTCGGTTCGCGGCCCATCTCGTTGAGCAACTGCAGCGACATTCGCGTCAGCAATCTCTGTGCGTCGACCATGTGAGCGGGAATGCGGATCGTGCGCGCCTGGTCGGAGATCGAACGAGTGACCGCCTGGCGGATCCACCAGGTCGCGTAGGTCGAGAATTTATAGCCGCGGCGGTACTCGAATTTGTCCACCGCCTTCATCAGCCCGATATTGCCTTCCTGGATCAGGTCGAGGAATTGCAGACCGTGATTGGTGTATTTCTTGGCGATCGAGATGACGAGCCGAAGATTGGCCTCGACCATCTCCTTCTTGGCCCGGCTCGCTTCGCGCTCACCACGCTGCACGGTCTGCACGACGCGGCGGAATTCGGCGATCGGCAGTTGCACCTCGATGGCGAGCTCGGCGATGACGGCGCGGTGCTCGGCGACACCTTCCTGTTTTTCGCTAAATCTCGCCCATCCGCCGCCAGGTAGTTCGACGACGCGGTCGTGCCAATCGGCGGCGAGTTCGCTGCCGATATAGTGCTGCAGAAAATCTAGGCGGCTAACCCCGGCCTCCTCGGCAAGCCGCAGCAGCTGGCCTTCCTCGCGGACCAGGCGACGGTTCATCTCGGAAAGCTGCTCAACAAGATGCCCCAGGCGGGCATTGTTGAATCGAACGCGCTTAACGAGTTCGACAATCTCCGATTTGAGCCGGTCATGGCGCTGCTCGGTTGCCCGCGCCACCGCTGCGCCCCTAGACAAGGCAAGAATTCGACGGTCCCGGAGCCTTTGTAGAGCCTTACCCAGATCTGCGATGGCTCCAAAGGTCGCGAGTACGCCTGGCCGGACTCGCACTTCCATCGCCGCAAGCGAGATCAAGTAGTCCTCGCCTTCTCCTCCCTCGTCGCCAAGCTCGCTCTCGATATCCGTCAGCAGGGTGGCGTTGTTCACCGCATCAGGCCCGTCACCATGATCGGTGAGGGATGCCGTCGCCGCAGTGACGGGCTCAGCCGGTACGCTGATCTGGTCAAAGCCGCTGTCTCGATAGGTGGCTTCGAGATCGATAATGTCACGCAGCAGCATCTTTCCGTCGTCGAGCGCGTAAAGCCAACCGATGACTGCGCGCACGGTCAGCGGGCTTTCACAGATGCCGCTGATCATCATCTCACGGCCGGCCTCGATGCGCTTGGCGACGGCGATTTCGCCTTCGCGTG
>Ga0209517_10000850_pt1 | contig 49842 bp, 34 predicted proteins | sample PeaSoiMetSII2010_FD_187695 | JGI IMG/M metagenome (GOLD analysis project Ga0209517, IMG submission 187695) | Peat soil microbial communities from Weissenstadt, Germany - SII-2010 (SPAdes) (version 2) | ecosystem: Environmental > Terrestrial > Soil > Wetlands > Peat | place: Germany...
TACGGTTCCAACGGCGCCGCCGATTCCGCTGAAGTTTTATGGCTTTGCCAACTCCGCGGGAGAGCCGAAGAAGATTTTCCTGAAGTCAGCGTCGGGCGAGGATGTGTGGGTGGCGGGTGAAGGCGAGATCGTAGACCGGCGCTACAAAGTGATCCGCATCTCGCCCACATCGGTTGAGATTCAGGACATGGTGTACAGCGGTCCGCCGCAGAACATCCCGTTGACACAGGGGTGAAAGGATTGGAAAATTAGGGAATTTAGTAATTGTGTAATTGAAAATCACTCGTCCTTAAATTACTCAATTCCTAAATTACACAATTACTCAATATCCACGATGCATTTGCATTCTCCAACTCGGAGCAGTGAGCACGGCTACATCATGCTGACGCTGCTGCTGGCGATGGCGCTGATCGTCATCTTCGCGGCGGTGATCGTGCCTTCTATTACTTTCGAAATCAAGCGCGACCGCGAAGAGGAAATGATTCATCGCGGAGCCCAGTATTCGCGGGCGATCCGCGCCTACTACAAGAAATTCGGACGCTATCCCACGAAGATTGAAGATCTCGAGAACTCCAACAACCAGCGGTTTCTGCGTAAGCGCTACAAAGATCCCCTCAACTGCAAAAGCGGGAAGTGCGCCGATTTCAAGCTGCTGCATTTCGGCGAAGTCCAGATGGCACTCAGCGGAATCGCAGGCGGGACTATTCCCGGGGCAAATCCTGCCGGGACACCCGGCGGACTGAACGGGGGACCGCCTGGCGCCTTCGATCAGAATCAGCAGCCGACGGTGGCTCCACCAGGATCGGATCCGTCGCAGCCCGGAGCGCAGGCATCTCCGAATGGGACCGGGGATGGGACGGGAACGACCTCGTCAGCAATAGGGAGTGGAAGTTCCGGAAGCAATCAGCTGGGTTCTGGGCAAATCATCGGCGCGCCGATCATCGGAGTCGCCAGCGTCAGCAAGGACCCCACGATCCGCGAGTTCAATCACAAGAAAAAATACAAAGATTGGGTCTTCGTTTACGATCCGGCACAAGATCAGGGACGTTTGATCACCACACCCTACCAGCCTCAACTGCAGGGATTCGGGCAGCAGGGCACGCCGAATCTCAACGGGCAGAGCGGCAGCAGCGGTTTCGGCAACGGCAACGGGTTTGGCACATCTTCTCCAGGGATGCAGAACAATTCCAACACGCCGGCAAGTGGAGGGTTTGGGCAGCCGAATCCGCCGAGTAATCCGCCACCGCAGCAACAACAGCAGTAATGAAACTCGCCGTGCTCCGCACGGCGGACAGCCGGGGGCGGCTGTCCCTACATTAATTCATCGGCGCAAATAAGAACGGCCTCGCATGCGATGAGGCCGTTTTGATTCCTGACGAACTGCCGTGCTGCGCACGGCGGACGGACGAATGCGTCCGTCCCTACGTTGAACGTTATACGCTGAAGGAACTGCCGCAGCCGCAAGTGCTCTTGACGTTCGGGTTTTCGAACTTGAAGCCTGCGCCTTCCAGGGTCTCGACGTAGTCGACGATGCAGCCATTCAGATACATGACCGAAGTCGCATCGACGAACACCTTGAGTCCGTCCATCTCGAAAGTCTTGTCCATCATTCCAGCGCCGTTTTCAAATTGCATGGAATAGGAGAAGCCGGAGCATCCGCCACCCACCACTCCAATGCGCAAGCCGGCGGGAACGGGGTTCTGCTGGCCCATGATCTCTTTCACCTTGGTAACAGCGTTGGCGGTTAGAGTGACTGGCGCGGCCTTCTTGGTCACTTCAGGGACGGTTGTGGTGGCCATTCGTATCTCCTTGGCTTTAAAGCTGTTTGATTATAGCAAATGTTGTTTCTGCTACAAGGGTTGATGTGGTAACCCCTTGTGGGAAACTAACTACTGGTTGGATGCGGCCTGGGGGTGGGAAGTCGCATTCTTCCCACTCCTGTAACAGACTCCGAACAAAGGGATTAATTCGGTGCCGGGGCTTGCCAACGGGTCTATAATCATTTCCGTTAGGGCGTTCCCCGGGAGTGGGTGCGGGGTTCTGCGTGCCCCCACCACGAAGTGGAAGAGCCGCTGCACTTGGGTTAGAAACCTGCCGAGGTGGCTTATGACGTTAACTGTAGTGACGGTGATATTCGGAGTGTTCGCCGTTGGGCTGATCCTCCTCCTGATTTACAAGAGCACACTCACGATGCACGAGGATGACCAACTGTTTCTGGATGACCACAATTCGCACATGCAGGAAGAGCAGACGGAACTGTTGAGCAAGGTCAACCGGCTTACGATTCCGGTGCGCGTCTTCAGCATCGGGTCCGGCGTATTCCTGCTGGTGTTAGTGGCGATGCTGATCTATCAAAAGTTGAACGAGGTGCAGTAAACGTCATTTGCGGGCGATGCTCTCGATCGGCGTCCTCGCAAAGTGCATTGCGGTGCGGCCGCGATGCTTTGTCGTGGCCGTTAGTTTCCCCGTTTGCGCAGCCGCGCATTGGGAGATGCCGCTTTCTTTTCATTTTCGCGTGGTCCTTTCCTGATTTGACCCCAGGCCGCACCGCCGCGGCGCTTCGCGGGCTGGAAGGGAGGTCCGGCCCCACTTCTTCCCGGTTGGAGAATAAACGGGACTAGGAGTCGCAAGCGTAGGCTATCTTCACGATCTATTCTCTGAGACCACGTTTTGGGCCACGTTTGTCCCCCTGACCATGGGGACTACTCTCGAACCGAATTGGGCTTGGAAACAATCTGCTAGTCAGATAAGTTAGTACCCCAGAAGCGGCGGGCAACTTTTGCGGGGCAACCAGATTCCTACGGCGGGAGATTTCAGCGATGCACACATCCTCTGCGGAAGTGATTCCCGACTCTGAGCCATCCGTAGACCAGCCGGGACCACAGCAGAAACAACCCGAAGACGACGGAGCGCGCCCGCGACGGCTGCGCGGATGGATGATCGTTGGCTGGACGATCATCGCAACGGCCGTCGTGGTTCTGGGCATCGTTGCCTTTGTCTTTGTCGGGACCCGGAGCAAGACTCCGGCGATCAGAACCTCCGCGGCGTCAGCCTCCGCCAATCCAAGTCAAGTCTTGCGGCTGAAGGGAACCACTGAGGCCGTGCAGTCGCGTGCCATCCTCGCACCCATGCTGGCGGGCCAGTCGGTTTCCACGCTCACGATTATTCACCTGACGCCGGCGGGCACGCGGGTTAAGCGGGGAGATCTGCTGGTGGAGTTTGACCGGCAAGCGCAGATGCGGGACTTCGTCGACAAGCAGGCAGACTACGCCAAACTGATTGATCAGGTGGCGGAGGAACGAGCGAAGGAAAATGCGGCGCGAGCCAAGGATGAGACCGAGTTGAAGACGGCCGAGGACAATCTCCGCAAGGCGGAACTGGAAATGCAAAAAGAGGAGATCGTCTCGCGCATCGATGCGGAAAAGAATCAGGAAAACCTCGACGAAGCCAAAGCGACGTTCGAACAGCTTCGCGAAACTTTTGACTTGAAGCGCAAGGCGGCCCAGGCCGCCATTCGCATTCTGGAAATTCAGCGCGACCGCACGCAGCAGACCATGCTGCACGCGCAAGCCAACGCCGACCTGATGCAGATCCACTCGCCCCTCGATGGCGTGGTGGTGCTGAACACCATCTGGAAGCAGGGGACGATGGGCGAGGTGCAGGAGGGCGACCAGGTGCGTCCGGGTGTGCCGTTCATGCAGGTAGTAAATCCGGCGACGATGCAGGTGCGCGTGCTGGCGAACCAACAGGATTTTCCGAGCCTGCAGGTTGGGCAGACGGCGAAGGTCCGGCTGGATGCCTATCCCGATCTGGTGTTTCCGGCCAAGCTTGAGCAACTGGCGCCCATCGGCGAGGGTGGAGACTTCTCCAGCAAACTTCGTTCCTTCGTGGTCATCGTGTCGATCGCAGGAAACGATCCAAAGTTGATGCCCGATCTCTCTGCTGCCGTGGATGTGGATATCACGACACCGATTGTGGGCTCGAATGGTGGATCGGGTGCTCCACCGAGCGCTGAATCGATCGTCCGAGGTGGTTCGTAATGATTCAGCGCTTCCGCCAGCTTTCGATGCGACGCAAGGCGATGGCCGTGGTACTTCTGGTGCTGGCCGGGAGCGGCGTCGTGCTGGGTGCTGTTCGCTTGGGGAAGCGAACCCCTACCGTTCCCACCATTCAAGTGAAGCGCGGAGAATTTCTCGACTCGCTGCAATTTCGCGGCGAAGTGAAGGCGCTGAAGTCCGTGACGATCAGCGCTCCATCCGAGGCTGGAGATCTCCAGATCATCAAGGTTTCCGCGGAAGGCACCGCGGTGAAACCCGGCGACGTTGTGGTTGAGTTCGACAAGACGAAGACGGAACAGGACTTGGCGCAGTACCGGTCCAGCCTGAAGTCGGCGGAGGCGGCAATCGATCAGGCTCGCGCCCAAGCGCGGCTGGCCGAAGAAGAAGACAAGACCGCAGTGCTGAAAGCACGCTATGCCGTGGAATCGGCAAAACTCGAGGCCAGCAAGCAGGAGATTGTCTCCAAGATTGATGGCGAGGAGGCGAAGCTGAAACTGGCCGACGCCGAGCAGGCGCTGCGCGAAGCGGAAACGAAACAGAAATCCGATCAAGCTCTCAACCGGGCGACCATCGAAAGCACCGTGCAGGCCAGCACCAAGGCGAAGTTTGACGTGCAGCGCGCCGAGCGGTCGTTGGCGCAAATGAGCGTGCGCGCGCCCTCGGCGGGGACAATCAGTCTTCTGCAGCACTGGGGCGGCTCGGGTCCGGTAACGTACCGTCCGGGAGATCGCGCTTGGCCCGGAGCCGCGATTGCGGAATTGCCGGATGCCACCACACTGCGCATCTCCGCGCGAGTCGACGAAACGGAACGCGGCCGACTGGCTCCCAAGCAGCCGGTTACGGTGCAGTTGAACGCCATCCCCGACCGGCAATTCACGGGACACATCGAGCAGATCGGCGCCATCGCCAGCATGGATTTTTCCAGCGGCTGGCCCATCACACGAAATTTTATTCTCGAGATCGTTCTCGATCAGACGGATGCGCGCTTCAAACCTGGCATCTCGGGGCAGGTCACCGTGATCGTGGATCGGGTGCCCGACGCCATCACCATACCCGCGCAGGCCATGTTTCAGAAGTCGGGACAGAATGTGGCGTACGTTTGGCGAGGAACGGAGTTCGAGGAGCGCGCAATCGAGATTGGAAGAAAGAGCGGGGACAAGGTCATGGTCGCCAAGGGCATAAGTGCCGGAGAGCAGGTGGCACTGCGAGATCCTATGGCCAAGGAGTAGACACAGTCGCGTCGGTAACGGAGATGAAAAGCAGGCGTGCCATCACGTGGGCAGTAGCAGCGGTTGTTCTTTGCGCCGTGGCGGGCGTGGTGGCGGCGGTGCGCCGGGCCTCGCCGGCAACCGGCGCGGATGATGTTCCGACGGCACATGTGAAACGCGGCGACCTCGAGATGAAGGTGTATGTCACCGGTGAATTGCGCGCCAGCCATTCGGAGATGCTGACCGCGCCTCCGATCGGCGGAGGAGCACTGCAGATCACGCACTTGCTGCACACCGGCACAGCGGTCAAGAAGGGCGATCTGGTGATGGAGTTCGATCCCACCGAACAGCATTTCAAGCTGGATCAGAATCGTTCCGAGTTGCAACAGGCCGAACAGGAGATCACCAAGGCGAAAGCCGACGCCGCGGTGGTGGCGGCGCAGGACAAAGTCGCGCTGCTCAAAGCGCGGTTCGACGTAAGACGCGCCGAACTGGACGTGCAGAAGAATGAACTGGTCAGCACTATCGATGCGCGAAAGAATGATCTCGCCCTGGACCAGGCGAAGCGGGTGCTGGCCGAACTGGAACAAGACGTCAAGTCGCGCAGCGCATCGAATCAGGCCGCTATCTCGTTGGCCGAGGAAAAAAGGAATAAGGCAAAGCTGGCGATGGATCAGGCGCAGGGCAACATCGACAAGATGCGGGTCGTGGCTCCAATGGACGGTCTAGTTGCACTGGAGAAGAACGAGGGCAGTGCGGGCGGAATGTTCTTCAGCGGGATGTCTCTACCGGAATACCACGAAGGTGACCAGGTTGAACCTGGCAGGTCGGTTGGCCAGGTGATCGCCCCCAAGGAAATGGAACTCAGCGCCAAGGTGGGAGAACTCGAGCGCAACAACATCAAAGAAGGGCAATCGGTAGACCTGCAGCTCGATGCGTTTCCGGGCAGCACGTTTCACGGCACCGTGAAGACCGTCGGCGGCGCGAACACTCGCAGAATGTGGGACGACGATACCAGCACCAAGTTCGAAGTTACCATTAAACTCGCCGCCACGGACCCGCGCATGCGGCCAGGGCTGACCGCGCATATTTCGATTAATGGCGATCCACGAAAAAACGTGCTCTACGTGCCGCGCCAGGCGCTGTTTTTGAAAGAAGACAAGCGCGTGGTCTACGTGCACAAAGGCAGCAACTTTGAGCCGCGCGAAGTGAAGATTCAGGCCGAGAACGAGAGTCGCGCCGCCATTGACGGCATTGACGCTGGCACGGAGATCGCGTTAATCGATCCGACTGCGCCGCGGAAGGCAGCGAATTCCAGCGCTCCCTCGCCTGGCGGCGGAGGAGGCGCTCCGTAATGGCGACTGTTGCGTCCGCTCCTCCACGCCTGCTGCGCGGGTACCAGCAGTGGCTTCCCGATATGCAGTTGGGGCTGCAGAACCTGCTGCTGCACCGGTTGCGCTCGTTACTGACCATGCTGGGGATGATTTTCGGCGTGGCGGCGGTGGTCTCGATGCTCTCGATCGGCGCGGGCGCGCGGCAGAAAGTGATGGCCCTGATTGAACAGATGGGCGTCCACAATCTCATCGTCGAAGCGAAAGAGACCACGGAGTGGCAGGCGCATCAGAAAATTCGCAAACTCTCTCAGGGATTGTCTTTTCAGGATTATCGCGTGATCCGGGATGATGTCAACGACATCGTCGCCGCCACGCCGCGGAAGCGGATGACTCCTTCGAAGACCATTCCGAAATCGCAGCAGGATCCGCCGACGGTGTACGGCGTCTATCCAAACTACCTGACGATCGCGGGACTGCACGTGCAACAAGGCCGATTCTTCAACGAGGACGAAGATACCCGGGGCGCGCCCGTGGTCGTGCTGGGTGCGGCGGCCCGGTCGAGCCTGTTTGGTTCCGCCGATCCGATCGGGCAGTACGTGAAGGCCAATGAAACCTGGTTCCGCGTGATCGGAGTGGCCTCGCCTCAACTCAGCTCGCAAACCGAAGTGGCGGGAGTTCCCACGCAGGATCTCAACAACATCATGTACGTCCCGCTGAACTCGGCGATTCTGCGGCTAGAGGATAACTACAGCGACGTGCGCGACGAGATCGACGGCATCTACCTGAACATTCGCGACAGCGCCGATATGGCTTCCGTAGCGCAGGTGGTGCGGGCGATTCTCGATTCGTCGCATCATTCCGCCGGCGATTTCAGCGTAATCGTGCCGGCTGAATTGTTGGCCGAACAGAAGCGGACGGAGCGATTGTTCAACGCGGTGATGGTTGCCATTGCCAGCATTTCCCTGCTTGTAGGCGGCATCGGCATCATGAACATCATGCTGGCCAGCATTCTGGAGCGGACGCGAGAGATCGGGGTTCGTCGCGCCGTGGGTGCGCGGCAGTCGGACATCATCCGCCAGTTCGTGGTCGAGGCCATGCTGATTTCCTTTGTGGGTGGAACCTTCGGCATCATCTTCGGCTTCGTGATGTCGCGGCTCATCGCATTGCTCGCGGGATGGTCGACTATTGTGACGCTCAGTTCCATCCTGCTCGCCTTCATTGTCTCGATTACGGTGGGACTCGTTTTCGGAATTTACCCTGCAGTCAAAGCCGCACGTCTGGATCCGGTGGAAGCCATTCGCTGGGAATAGGCGGCGCGGCCATCGTCTTCACAGCATCAGTCAACACACCTTGGAGGATTGAGGAATGAAATATTCTCGCCTGGGGCTTCTCGCTCGTCTTTTGCTGCCGTCGCTGCTGCTTCCGTTCACTGTGCCCGGCTGGGCACAAACTACTCGTCAAGCGGAAACCTACCGCGGCCTGACGAACCTGCAGGCCGTCTCGGGGACGCTGCCGGGCGCGCAATACATGCGGGAGCACGTGGTAGACGGCAAATTGCGTTTGACCCTGCAGGATGCGGTGGCGGTGACGCTCGCTAACAACAGCAATGTCAGGCTCCAGGAGTTGAATATCGAAAATTCCAAATACGCGCTGCTGACCGCCCATTCGCCCTTCGACCCTTCCGTGCAAGGCAGCTTCAACGCACAGCGGTCGCTTTCGCAAGCGTATACCCAGCTTGCGGGGGCTCCGGCGCTGAGCACCTTGAACCAGTTCACACAGCTCACCTACGGCCAAACGATGGAGACCGGGACGAACTTTCAAGTCAATTTCAACACGACTAAGCTCTCGTCAAACAGCACCAACGACTTCATCAATCCCTCCATTTCTTCCTTCCTGAGCTTCCAGTTCACGCAGCCCTTGTTGCGGAATCGCTGGCTGTTTGCGAATCGCGCGCCGCTGGTCATCGCGCGCCGAAATCTGCAAGGATCGCGCGCCACGTTCGAAGCGCAGGTGAGCGGCATCATTCAGTCGGTAGTCGCCCAGTATTGGAATGTGGTGCAGGCGCGCGGCAATCTGGACGTGGCGCGGAAGTCGCTGGATGCCGCCGAGGCCACCTACAAACATGACAAACGCGCGCTGGAATTGGGAGCGCTGCCGCCGCTGGATATTTATCGTTCAGAATCGCAGGTGGCCGGCCGGCGCGTGTCGGTGATTCAGAGCGAGTACGCTCTGAAGCAGACCGAGGATGCTTTCCGTCAAACCGTAGGCGCCGATGTTGATCCTTTCTTCCGGGCGATCGATCTCGATCTGACCGAAACCCCCGAACCCGCAGGAGAGTTGCGGAACATCGACGTGGCGACGGCCCTGCAACAAGCCATGACAAAGCGCCCGGAACTGGAAGCGGCGCGCCAGTCGCTGGCCAACGACGACACCAGCATCCGGCTGTCGCACAACAATCTGCTGCCCGACCTGCGCTTGAGCGGAAACTACTCGGGTAACGGCCTGGGAGGCAACCAGTACAATCTCAACGTTACTCCACCGCAGCTGGTATCCACCGGAGGATTCGGCGATTCACTGAACCAGCTGTTCGGCTTTGGATATCCCTCCTACGGATTCTCGTTGACTTTGAATCTCCCCATCAGAAGCAGGAGTGGACAAGCGGCCCTGGGCAACGCTTTAGTCTCGCGTCGGCGTGATCTGTACACCGACCGGCAAATTCGTGAGCAGATCACATACGACGTCAGCAATGCCGTCCATCAACTCGAGCAGGCAAAAATCAGCGTGGCAGCCAGCAAAGAAGCCGTCGATCTGGCCCGAAAAACCATGGCGGCGGAGCAGCGCAAGTATGAGCTGGGAACGGGACAGATTTTCCTGGTGCTCGAAGCCCAAACCGAACTGGCGGCGGCCGAGCAGAGTCTGTTGCAGGCCGAAGTCGGCTATCAACTATCGGTGACAGCCGTGGATTTTGCCACCGGAGGATTGCTGGAACCCTACCACGTTCAGATCGCGGAGTTAACTCACTAGGTTTCCGCAGGACACTGGCGAGCGTCGGCGCGTCTTCCCCGCTGCTGTTAAAGGCAGTAAACTATTATTCCCGACCGTGCGAAAGTGGCGGAATTGGCAGACGCACCAGACTTAGGATCTGGCGGGTAAAACCGTGGGGGTTCGAGTCCCCCCTTTCGCACCAACAGTTCCTCTCCTCAGGGATCCCTCGGCTGCGCTCGGGATGGCCGCAGCGGACTCCCGCTTCGCTCACGCCCGCTCTGCGCGGCCACTACCGCACGCTGAACACGCCTAGTGTCTGGGCCGGCAGGGAGACGCGCACTTTGCCGTTTACCAGTTCCGCGGTGCTATTGCCAAACACCGTCTGCAGCTGGTGTGCAGTTTCCAGCGGCGTGTTTTCGACGGGGATTTCGAGCGCGGCCGTCTTGGGGGCATTGTTGTACACCACCAGCAGCTTGTCTTCCGGCAACTCGCGCAGGAAAGCGTAGTAGGTATCGTTCCATCCGATGTGCCACTGCTTGCCGGTACGCAGCGCGGGGTGGCTTTTGCGAAGGGCGAGCAGCGACTGCACGTGGGCGAATACGTCTTGCTGGTCGGCGGTGCGGCCGCTGGCGGTGAAGGCGTTGTGCGGATCGCCCGCGAAGCCTCCCGGAAAATCACGCCGGTTGTCGGGGTCATCGCCGCCCGGCATCGCGATTTCTTCCCCAGAATAAATCTGTGGAATCCCGCGCAAGGTCAGTAGCAGGGACAATGCGGCTTTGAGCTTGGCGGGGCTGCTCCCTTTTTCAGTGACAAAGCGCGCCTTGTCGTGATTGCCGATAAACGTGACCAGCATCTCCGGATTGGGATAGAGTTCATCGTGCCGCAGAACATCGACGATCTTCTCCATCGATGCGCCCCCGATGACCACGTCGCGCACGCCATAGTAGAGCGGAAAATCGAAGACCGTGGCGAGGCCCGTGTCGATGCCATCGAACTGTTTTCGTCCGCCTTCAAAAAATGCTGTGATGGTCGAATCGCCATCCGCCACTTCGCCGATGTCGTTGATCTGCGGATAGACCTGATGCAGCCGCTCGTGCCATCCGCTCCAGAACTGGCGCGTGGAATAGGGGAACGTGTCCAGACGGAAGCCATCCAGTTGCGCGCTCTCGGTCCACCACATCGCATTCTGCGCCAGGTAGAGCGAAAGCGCGGGATCGTCCGGATTCAGGTCAGGCAATCTGCCGGCGAACCAGCCGTCGAGCGTGTTGCGATACTCGCGCGGCGAAGCGTGTGGATCGACCAGCCCGTTGAAGGAATAGGCGGGTTCCAGATGATGCGCCGGCGTGCCATGAAACCAAGTAGGCGTGGGTGGATCGTTGGCCCAGGGATGGTGAGGGCCGGTGTGATTGACGACGTAATCGATCAGCACCTTCATGCCAAGGCGGTGAGCGTCGCTCACCAGCGCCTGGTATTCCGCCATGGAGCCCATGTGGTCGTCGAGCGCGTAGAAATCGACGACGTGATAGCCGTGGTAGTCGGAGTCGGTATTCTTCCAGACCGGAGTGAGCCACAGCGTGTTCACGCCGAGATCGTGGAGATATCCCAGATGCTGGCGAATGCCGCGCAGATCGCCGCCGTGATATGCCATGGGATTGCTGCGATCATATTTTGCAACCTCTTTCGCAACCTGGGAACCGGCGCCGTTCGAGTTCGCAGGACGATCGTTCTTAGGCTGGTCATTCGAAGGATCGCCGTCCGCAAAGCGGTCGGGCATGATGAGGTAGATGACGTCGTCGCGGGAAATGCCTTCGAAGCGGCCATGGGAGTCCGCGCGAGCCAGCAGCGGCAGCGAAACCGTCGTCGATCCCGCCGTAGTGATCAGATGCAGAGGAACGGTTCCGGACGGTAGATCGGAACCGAGTTGCAGATGGACGAAGAGATAATGCCCGTTGGCGGAAGTCTCCACGCCGAGCGAAGTGAGACCTTTGGTCAGGCTCTCCACTCGCGCGCCCCTCAGGTTTTCACCGGTGAGCAGCAGCGTGAGCGACGGAGTGTAGTTGACCCACCAGTTGGGCGGCTCGACCTTGCGAACTACGGGAGCCTGCTCTGCCTTGGCATCCGACTGCGGCCATGCCGGCAGCGTGAACAGGCACAGCAGGAGCAGCGACAGCGCAATGGAGCGTTTGTTTTTCATGGCAGTTACCGGCGCCAGCATTGAGCAACGCGGTGCAAATGAAGAAAGGAGAGCCGAGAGCGTAGCCTGCCACCCGGCTCAAGCGAGTCAGGAGACGCTTGAGACCAGTTCTCAAGCGTCTCCGCTGGGCCTTAAATTACCACGATACGCGCAACGCCAGTTCGAGCTCGCGATTCGGGGGGGAGACCCGAGTGCTGAACAGCGCGCCGAAGCCGTTGGTAGTGCTGGTGTCGTTGATGTTGGTGTCCGGGTTCTGGAACTGTGGCGTGTTGGTTATGTTATAGACCTGGGCACGCAACTGCGTTGTCACCCGCTCGCCGATCCTGATGTTCTTTACGAGGGACATGTCCCAGCTGAAGGTTCCCGGCCCCGGGAAGGCATTCCGGGGCAAAGTGCCGACCAGACCAGGTGCCGGAGTCGTGAACGCGCCCGGTGAACATGCGATCCAGACATGCCACGAGACGTTTGTTCGGCATCCCCCGTGGTAATCCGGGCGGCCATTCGCTCCCCCCCCGCCTGAAATGTCCAGCGGCGTGCCGGTGGCCCGTATGACGACGTTGTTCCACTGCCAGCCGCCAATCACGTAATCCACGGCCTTCGGAGCGTCGTGGCCCAGCAGTTTTCCCCGTCCGAAAGGTAGCTCATAGAGGGAGCTCAGGGTAAAGAGCTGGCGCTGATCCGTATCCGCGTTGCCGCGCTGATACTGCAGCAGTGGCGTTCCGTTGCTGCCCATCAGGACGCCGCCAGATGAGCCGAATGCGGAGGTGGAGTTATCCATGGTGTGCGCCCAAGTATAGGCCGCTGTGAGTTGTAGTCCGTTTTTCATGCGGCGCGTCACTTTCGTCTGCAGGCTGTTGTAGCTTCCGCTGCCGATCATCTCCGTCGCATTAATAGCGCTGACCCCATTCGGGTTGATAGCACCCCCAACCGGGAACCAACTGGTCCCGGGGGGACAACCAGTACAACCAGTACCCAAAATAGTCGAGTTGGCATTGAACGTAGTGGCCAGATTTCCCATCTTCGTTCCAACGTAGGCCAGGTCGAACGATGTCTGGTTGTCCAAGGCCTGCTCGAGTTGAATGTTCCATTCCTGGATATGCGAGTTGGGGCTGTTTTTGGGGTAGTAAATCACGTTGTTGGTGCTGGTCACCGCATTCGGGGCGATGCCAATTTTCGGCGGAAGAGCTCCTGTTGCGGTGGTGGGATCGGTGGCTCCAGCAGCCGCTGCTCCCGTGAACGCAAATCGGTAGCCGCTCCCGCAGGTCGTCGCCGTCGGACAAGCATAATAGGTCGAAGTCCCGTTAAAGTCGGCGTTGTTGGAGAGCTGGTTGCCAACGCCGCCGCGGTCCACGTAGTAGAACAAGCCATAGCCGCCACGGAGCACGGTTTTGCCTGTGCCAAACAGGTCGTAGGCGAAGCCGACGCGCGGACCGAAATCCTTTTTGGGGGTATTGATCAGAGCCTTGGGCCATCCGCTGGCTCCAGCCTCGACCAGTTCGCCGGTCGCGGGATTGAAGTTGGACTCGTGGTTGCTGGCTTCGGACGGCCAGCTGAGGATGTCGTAGCGGAGGCCCAGGTTCAGCGTCAGCTTGTGGCTGACGCGCCAGTCGTCTTGCCCAAAGAAGCCGTTCTCCCAACTGCGGGTCTGAAAGTATCCGCTAAATGCGCCAACCGAGTAGGCGCCCATGAACCCGGCCACTACTTCAGAGGTTTCGTAGCCGGTGAAGGTCCCATGACCCGATGTCGGAGCAGGATAGGCGCCATAGTTGCCGTCGTCGATCCAGAAGTAGCCTTTGGCATTATTTCCCTGATCCCAGTTCACGTCGCGATGGATGACGCTGGCGCCAAACTTGAAGGTGTGCTTGCCTTTAATCCAGCTCACTGAATCGGAGAACTGCTGTGTGGGCTCGACAACGAGATAGGGGCCGCCGTCACCGACGTAGCTCAGGTTCCCATACCAGCCGCCGATGATGGGCATGCCGCCGAGCAGCGGAGAGGTATTGGCATTTTTAATGCCCAGCTTGGCCGCCACCGGAGTGCTGCCGTTCGGCTGCTGGTAACCGAGAAGATCGCGAATGTAGCCATAGTGAAACTCGTTGATGACCGTGGGGCTGAGAATGTGGGTCCAGCCCACGGCAACCTGGCGCGGATGGGACGGGTTGGTACCGCCGCCGACGGGCAAGTTGTGGCTGGAGTCACTCAGTATCTCCGTGCCATTCAGGAAATCCGTGCCCAAGCTGTAACGGGCGAAGACAGTGTCCTTGGAAGTGACGACAAAGTCCAGGCGCGCGTCGTAATCGTTCTCATTGATGACCTCTTTTTGTGGTTGGCTGATATTGATGTCGTTGGTCGCGGGGTTCGCCCCCGCGATAGCCGGGAGTGGAAACAAGTTCAGATAGGGGAGGCCCGGGCCAACTTGATTGGCGGACGGAATCATATTGATCGTGGGGCCAGGCGTGTCGGTGGTAGCGTTCCAACCGAACGGCAAGCAGGTCTGAGGGTTGAAGACGTATCCGGCGTTCTTCCCGCTAACTGAAACAAAAGCATTTGGATTGGCTGTCATCGCGGCGCTGCACCCGGGCAGTCCTGCGTAAGGAAGGCTCGTAGCCGTCGCAGCGGGGCTTAGATACGCCGTCGCACAGGCGGTGGCACCGCCGCACAGTTCGGTGAAATCGCCCGTGCGCATCAGCGCCGTCGGTACTCGGTTGGTGTAAGCGCTAGCCGGTAAAACCTGGCGCCAACCCTGATAATCCACAAAGGCGAAAAGCTTGTTCTTCCAGATGGCGCCGCCCAGCGACGCGCCGAACTGGTTGCGGCTTAGGTTCGGCCGGGCTACGCAGCCTGACTCGCCAAGGTAAGTACATTGAGGATTGCTGGTGTACTGGAACACATCCGCGGCAGCGATTTTGGAACGGTTGAACCAGTATGCGGAGCCGTGTATCTGGTTGGTTCCGGACTTCGTGACAACCTGGACGACCGCGCCTCCCGCCCGTCCAAACTCCGCCGGCGCAACGTTGGTGGTGGTCTTGAATTCCGCTATGTCCTCGATCGCCGGGAAGATCACGATCGTGTTTACTAACGACTCGTTGTTGTCAACGCCATCCATGATCCAATTGTTAGCCTGAGGCCGCAGGCCGTTTACCGCCAGTGCAGCTCCACCAGAATCGTAGTTGCGCCAAGTCTCGGCTGCGGCGCCCCCAGGGCCGCTGCCGGATGCGTTATTGGCGTAAGAACCGCGGCTCACGCCGGGGGTCAACAAAGCCAACGACGAGAAGTTGCGGCCGTTAAGCGGCAGGTCGACCACCTGCCGCCCCTCGATCACTTCGCCCGCGCTGGAAGTCGCCGTATCGACGAGCGGGACCGTGTTGGTCACGTCCACGGTGATGGAGGCAGCGCCAGTTTCCAGCTTGAGGCTGATCTCTTGGACTTGGGAAACGTCGAGGGCGACGTCGGCGGATGCCGTCTTAAATCCGTCCTGCTTTACCTCAACGTGGTACTTTCCCACCGGCAGCGCACTGAGGACGTAGTCGCCCGCCGCGCCCGTCTTCGCGCTTACGGTCCGTCCGGTTGCGGTCTCAGTCGCGGTAACGGTGGCGTTCGGGATGACGGCACCGGTGGGATCAGTGATCGTTCCAAAGAGACGGGCTGTATCCGTCTGAGCCAGCGCGAGGCCGGCCAGGCACAGCACAAAAATGAGGCACAGAAAGAGTCTAGTCTTCAAGGGTTCCTCCGGTTCGGGGACGTGGGAGACGCAGGAATTTCTCCACGCCGACTTTGAGAACTGCAGTTGTAGTGCATTACCATTACTGGCGGAGGTTTCACTAGGTTTCTAAACGGTTACCGGAGTAAAATGCCGTTGTTGCATCAGGATACGATCCCCCGTTACGTCGGTGTTAAATGGCTGTGACAAACACTTTTGCCGCTGGGCCGGAAGAGTTCTTCCAACAAATAGATCACATTATTAAAAGTCATAGTCTGCGAGGCTCTGAGTCTCTCTGCCGGCTTTTGCAATATCTTGCGAAACAAGCGATCGACCATCCCGACGCCCCTCTGAAGGAGTATCAAATTGCCACAGAGGTGTATGGGCGGCACGCGGACTTTGATCCGCAATCGGACTCCACCATTCGAGTACAGGCTGGGCGTCTCCGCATGAAGCTGGCGGAGTACTACGCCGGGGAGGGAGCGGCGGATCCAATCCTGGTCAGGATTCCAAAAGGCAGTTATCACCTCGTCTTCGAGGCAAGACCGATCGAGCCCCGCCCGCATCCTGCTCCTGTACCCCAGGGCGAGGCACCGCCGCCTAGCGTGGTGGTTGAGACCATCCCTGCACGTTGGCGGGCGGCTTTCTTTCTGCTCATGGTGAGCCTCGTCGTTTCGCTGGTTGTCTTAGGGGGCATGCTGTGGGACCGGAAACGGCCGGAGACGGGGATTGCACCGGCCGGTGCGACGCCCAGCGCAGCGCACGCGGCTGCTCCTCTAGCTTCGTTTTGGAGGCCCTTCACCTCCGGAGTTGAAGAGCCATGGGTGATCTTCAGCAATGCTGCCTTCGTCGGTCGGCCTGAGACCGGCATGCGTTATTACAATTCGCAGCAAGATGCGAAGAGCACCGTCTACGACCATTACACGGGGGTGGGAGAAGTGCTGGCCATCCATGCACTCGATGACGCGTTCGGCGGGCTGGGGCGGAGGATACTGGTGAAGCGCGGCAGTCTGTTCACGCTCGACGACGTGAAGAATAACAACCTGATTTTTGTCGGATCGCCGTCAGAGAATCTTTCGCTGCTCGACATCCCCGGTACGCAGGAGTTCGTTTTTCAAAGGGTAGCGTCGGGGCCGCGCCAGGGAGATCTTTCCATCGTCAACAAACATCCGAAGCCGGGAGAGGCCAGCAGCTACCTTGCCAGTCCTTCCGAGGTCCCGTTGACGGAGGATTATTCCGTCGTGGGACTGGTGCCGGGAATCGGGTCGGGCCGCTACGTGATGATTCTAGCGGGCACGACAACGTTCGGTACGCAAGGCGTAGTGGAGTTTGTGTGCCGCCAGGAGTCGGTGGAAAAACTGTTGCGTGAGGTCCCCGGCTCGGGCTCCGGGCCGATGAAACCCTTCGAGGCGCTGGTGAGGGTCAAGATCGCTCGCGGTGTGCCTGTCGGGACGGAACTGGTGAGCGTACGGGCGCGGTGAGTGGTTGATCGAGCGGGCCCTCGTCGCTCCAGCGTTGGATATTCAAGACTCCACAACTTTCAAAACTTGGCCGTGACAGCATTGCCCGGTAGCGAACTGCTGGGATAGCGTAGGTCGTACAGATCCTCCACGCGTTGCGTCAACATAGCCGCCAAGATGAAGAAGATTCCGCCCGCCACCACCGCGGCAATGCGGTTATTGTTCAGCAGATGTCCCATGACCCAGCCGAATCCAAGCGAGGCTGTGATCTCCGGAATCACGATGAAGAAGTTGAAGATTCCCATGTAGACTCCGGTCTTTCCCTGAGGCAACGATCCGGCAAGGATGGAGTAGGGCATGGATAGCGTGCTCGCCCACGCAATGCCGACTCCGACCATGGAGAACAGCAGAAGATACTTGTCGTGAATCACGACCACGGAAAGCAGTCCCAATCCGCCGCATATCAGGCAGAAGCTGTGCGTTGCCTTGCGTCCGAACTGTCGGGCCAGTGCGGGCAGCAGGAATGAAAATCCGAAACACACCAGCGAGTACATTCCGAAACAAATGCCCGCCCACTCCACGCCAGCCGAATAAAGGGGCGAATTTGTGTCGGCGGCGCCAAAGACATTACGTGCCACGGCCACCGGAAAATACAGCCACATGCAGAACAACCCCATCCAGGTGCAGATCTGCACCCAGGCGAGTTGCCGCATGGTGCGAGGCATTTCACGGATCGACGTCAGGATTTCGCGCACGCCCCCACCGACGCCCCTGCGCTCGGTTTTTTGTTTCTGAAACTCCTCCAGATTGTCGGGCGGATATTCCTTGGTGGTGAAAACAGTCCAAAGCACAGCCCCTAGGAAAGCCGCAGCTCCAATGTAAAACGAAAGACGCACGGTGAGCGGAATCGTTCCCGCGGCTCTGGTGCCCGCCACGTGAAGAACATTCGTGAGCAAGTAGGGCAGAGCTGAGGCAATCACCGCGCCCAGCCCGATGAACAAGCTCTGCATGGCAAAGCCGCGCGTGCGCTGAACTTCTGGAAGCAGGTCGGCGACGAACGCACGAAAGGGTTCCATGCTGATGTTGATGCAAGCATCGAGAACCCACAACAACCCTGCAGCCATCCAGAGGGCGGAAGAACGCGGCATCAGGATGAGCGCCATCGAACTCAGAAATGCGCCGGCGAGAAAGTAAGGGCGGCGCCGGCCCAACCGGCCCCAGGTACGGTCGCTGGCGTGGCCAATGATGGGCTGCACGATCAATCCGGTCAGCGGCGCGGCCAGCCAGAGAATCGGGATCTGATCGGCCCGTGCTCCCAGGTATTCGTAGATGGCGCTCATGTTCGCCATCTGCAGTCCCCAGCCAAACTGGATGCCGAGGAAACCGAAGCTCATGTTCCAAATTTGCCAGAAGGTTCGTGGCGGCTTGTCCATAAGTTCTTTCTAGCAGTTCTTTTCTAGTCACGATTCTCTAACGACGATTCTTGCTAGCGATCGTACAGCGTAACCATGTTTCGAAGTCTCACACTCAACTCGGCGTTCAATGCTCCCGGACGGTAACGCCACTTCCAGTTTCGGGTGACCTTGCCGGGTAGATTCATCCGCGCCTCAGTGCCCAGACCCAGCACATCCTGTAAAGGGACAATCGCCAAGTCAGCGACTGACGACAGAACCGCCCGGATCATGACCCAGTTGATCTCGTCATCGTTCTCGAAGTTAAGATACGCGCGCGCCAATGCGTGCTCTCTGCGAACATCTTCCGGAGTACGTGTGCTGTCGCCCGCGCCCGAACTCGACCACCAGCCCACGGTCGTGTCATTGTCGTGACCGCCGGTGTAGGCGACCAGGTCGTGATTGTAATTATGCGGGCGAAACGATGGCCCCTGCGGATCGGTGCCGAACGCGAATTGTAAGAGACTCATGCCCGGCAGCCCAAACTGTTTTCGCAACTTCTCCACCGGTGGAGTGATCACGCCGAGATTCTCCGCCGCGATCGGCAGCTCGCCAAAGGCGTTCTGCAGCGCCGAGAGAAGATTTTCTCCTGGCCCTTTCACCCAGCGCCCATGCATGGCGGTCGTCTCGTTGGCCGGAACCTCCCAGTAGGATTCGAAGCCGCGGAAATGATCGAGGCGCACCATATCGAAAAGCGCGAGCGAAGCCCGAAAGCGCTCGATCCACCATTGGTACCCGCTGGCGGCGAGCAGTTCCCAGCGATAAATGGGATTCCCCCACAGCTGTCCGGTGGCGCTGAAATAATCCGGCGGCACACCCGAGACCACCGTGGGACGGCCCTGATCGTCGAGATAGAACAGATTGGGATGAGCCCACACGTCCGCGCTGTCGTGCGCAACGTAGATTGGGATGTCGCCCATGAATCGTATACCGCGCTGCTGGCAATAGCTCTTGAGACGTTCCCACTGCTGGAAGAATTCGAACTGCCAATACTTGTAAGCTTGCAGTTCGGGCGCCAGTTTCCTGGACCACTCGCCCACCGCTTGAGCGTCTCGCGTGCGAATTTGCGGTTTCCATGCGGTCCACATCGTTCCCTGGTGGGCATCTTTGCAGGCCATGAAAAGCGCGTAGTCGTCGAGCCACGCACCGGCGCTATCGCAAAAACGGTCGAAGGCCGCGTGATCGGCGTGGGAACCATCGGCAAAGAAAACCTGCGCCGCCCGGTGTAGGGCCGCCGTTCGGAACGCGATCACCGGCCCGTAGTCGACGGAGTCCGTGGGAAACGACGGCGGCTGAGCAAGATCTGATTCCTGGAGCAAGCCCTGCTCCCGCAGGCGCTCGAGACTGAGCAACATCGGGTTGCCAGCAAATGCGGAGAAGCACTGGTACGGAGAATCGCCGTATCCCGTGGGATTCAGCGGCAACACTTGCCACAACTTCTGTCCAGCGGCGGAAAGGAAGTCCGCGAATTCGTAGGCGGCTGGGCCGAGATCACCGATGCCGAAGCGTCCGGGCAAAGAAGTGAAGTGCAGCAGGATGCCACTACATCGCGGGAATTTCACTCCGTAACAATACGCAGGTCGAGGCATTAGGGCAAGGCGCCGAGCTGATTCTGGATTAACAGAATCCGTTCCTCAGGCAATCCGCCTGCGATCGCTGCGTACGCGTTCGAGATAGCGGCCCGTCCGGAGATCGACGCGCACCCATTCTTCCGGCGCAATAAACAAGGGAACCCGGATCGAAACGCCGTTCTCGAGCGTCGCCTCTTTCCATGCGCTGTCTTGCTGAGAGTGCGCAGGTGGCGCGGTACGAACGACTCGTGCCTCCACGATATCGGGCGTCACGGCACTGATGGGCTTCCCTTCAAAGAATTCGAGGGGCACCGCCATGCCCGATTGCAGGAATCTTACTGCGAGTCCAAGAATTTCGTTCGGAACCTCGACCTGTTCGAAGCTGCCCGGATCCATGAACGTGGACATCTCGCCTTCACGGAAAAGGAATTCCAAGTTCCGCCGCTCGATGTGCAGCACTTCTACATGCTCCTGGGGCCGGAAGCGAGCTTCCCACAAGCGCCCGGTAACAACGTTGCTTAACTCAGTTTTCACTACGCCGCCCAGCTTCGCGGCTGCCGCCTTTGATTCGACCTTCAAGACCCTGTAGATCTGTCCTTCGACACGGATGAACATCCCGTCCGTTAGTTCTGAGGCAGTCACCATAAATATCTCCGACACGAAAGTTGATCCGGTTGCTGGGACGAAGAAAACAGCTTGGCTCGGATCAGAAAGCTATGGCAGGGACGCACAAGTCAGCCCCTGCTCGATCACGCCGCCGTGAGACGTGCTTTGTCTTCCGGCGTTTCGATATCGTCCAGTTCCATCTTGCCATGCAGAAATACGTGTGCACCAAGCAGTGAGAGCATCAACAGTGCCAGGATCATCACTAGCAGAGCGAATACGGTCATGTTGCGGACCGGACCGGTGACCTCTCTGGCTTCCTGGCTGGCCAGTACAATCCATGGCAGATTCGGGTAGGCCTCCTTCAGCCCCGTGTCGGCGAAGCCGATCAGATAGGACTCACGATTCGGCAGCGTAGCAAAGATGTAACCGGCTTCGCGGCCGCGCAGACTGCCCAGGGCGTCGCGGATGGCGGCATACTCTTCCGACTTGATCTTCATCGCAGGAGTAACTCCCGGCGCCTCAATCACGCTCCCGTCCTCGCGCACCAGGAACAGCCGGCCGGTGCGCCCGATCTGCCGGCGGTTGAGTTGCGCAAACATCGGCGAGACATCGGCCATGGCGGTTACGGCGCCGATAAACTTCCCGGTTCCCTCCTGCAAGATGGGGTAGGCGATACTCAGGTAGTAGAGATGGTTTTTGTCGTCAAAGCGCAGATCCGACACGTGGATTGCGCCGAGGCCTCCGGAGGAGATGGCTTGCCAGGACTCCCGGTCACTCTGGAAGTAATGCGCCGGTCGATCCGTTGCAGCCACGGTTGACCCAGTCACATCGGCGACCGTGATTTTCAGCAGAGTAGGATTGAGCTCACGGGCACGCCGCAACTGACGGGCCAGGTCAGAGGTCAGAATCTTCGCCGACAGTCCATCGGTCTCCGAACTTTCCCAGGTTTGCTCAATGGAATCGATCTTGCTGCGAAGAGCCTCCTCCGAAAGGTGCTCATATTGGTGGTTCGCCACGCTAACAGCCTGTACCGGACCCGGTGTGTTGGCGATCACACTGACGTCCCTCACGCATCCTCCGACGAACGCAGAAGTGGATTCTGCCGCAGTGAAGGTGAGCGAGCGAAAGTTTTCGCCGCTCGACTGTCGTATATGGCTGTCACCTTGCAACGCCACATAGAAGCCGAAAACCGTAAGAGGAACGAGAATCAGAATGAGCGCGACGAGCAATTTCTGAAAAGATGTGCGGAATTCCAAGGTATCGAGGGGCATAATCTTACCTCCTCTGGCCGCGAAGACGAATGCGGCAAAATGGCACCAGGTTGGGAGCCTAATGCATCAGCAGACGGATATTTTGACCTGCAGAACAAAGCTACTTCCGGATGATAACCTTGTCTGTGACTTGCCGCACAATTCCGTCTGTCTGTCCGGATTCAGGAGGAACCCCGTCAGGGCCGGCAGCGACTGTCGGCATGCGGGGTTGAACCGTTTCTATCCATGTCGGAATCTGCACGCATTCTGAACGCTAAACTGTTGATTCTTGGTGCGCTTCGAACTTAAGATCAGGCGCGGACAAAACCGAGGGGCAAATCCCCGCCTTCACGCCAGGGATTCAGGACCGGACTCAGAACCCGACGGTTCATCAGGTCCGCTCCTTACCTGCTGGCGTTTTCGGCGCTGCCGAATTGGAACCATGACCACGTCGCCCTTTCCGCTTCCCGAAGAATTCAACGCGGCGTCCTACTTTGTGGACCGTCACATGGCCGAAGGGCGCGGCGACAGAGTAGCAATCGAATGCGGAGACCGGCGTATCAGCTACCGCCAACTCTTTGAGTCGGTCAATCAGGTTGGCAATGCCCTCAAGAAGTTGGGCCTGCGGCTCGAGGAACGCGTCTTCCTGCTCTTGCTGGACACGCCGGAGTTCGCCGCTAGCTTTTTCGGCGCCATCAAAATTGGCGCCGTGCCCGTCCCGGTCAACACTCTGCTGAAGCCAGCCGATTACGAATTCCTGCTTAACAATTCGCGGGCGCGGGTGGTGATTGTCAGTGATTCGCTCTTCCCTCACCTTCAGGCCATTCCTGCGAAGAAACTCGATTACGTGGAGACATTCATCGTCGTAGGCGCGCACGCGGCCGGCACGCAGTCGTTCGATGGCTGGATTCGCGACAGCTCTGCAACTCTCGATGTGGCTCGCACCAGCAAGGATGATGCCGCCTTCTGGCTTTATTCTTCGGGAAGCACGGGCAGGCCGAAGGCGTGCGTGCACTTGCAGCACGACATGGTGGTGTGCGCCGAGCGTTATGCGAAGGCGATTCTGAATGCCAGTGAAAACGACCGTTTCTTCAGTGTGGCCAAGCTTTACTTCGCTTACGGGCTGGGCAACGGACTCTATTTTTCGCTGGCCGTGGGTGCGACCACCATATTGTTGCCGGGGCCTCCCCGGCCGCAAAGCGTTTTCGATGTGGTGGAACGTTTTCGCCCGACGCTGTTCTTCTCGGTGCCTTCCAACTACGCCAAGCTGCTGGCGCACGTGCTGGAGGCGGGACACGATCCTGATTTTTCTTCCGTCCGCCACGCGGTGTCGGCGGGGGAATGTCTTCCGGCTGCCATCTTTCACCGCTTCAAACAGCGCTTCGGAGTGGAGATTCTCGATGCCATCGGGTCCACTGAGGCGCTGCACATGTTCATCGCGAACCGTCCGGGTGCAGTAAAGCCGGGATCCAGCGGCACCATCATTCCTGGATTTGAAGCGCGCATCGTGGACGAAAACAATCAGCCGGTCGTACGCGGTGAAATGGGTGACCTGATTATCAAGACGGACGCCGCGTGCTCCTGCTATTGGAACCAGCACGAGAAAACGAAAGATACCATCAGCGGCCACTGGATTCGCACCGGCGACCGTTATTATGAAGACGTCGACGGATACTTCTGGTACGCCGGGCGCTCCGATGACATGCTAAAAGTCAGCGGCGCCTGGGTCAGCCCGGTTGAAATCGAGAACCAGCTTCTCGAACATCCGGAGGTGCTGGAAGCGGCGGTCGTCGGACGAGTTGATGAAGACGGCCTGGTAAAGACGATCGCTTGCGTCGTGTTGCGCGACGGCAAACGCGGGAATTCCGAAGTCGCATCGGAGTTGCAACGATTCGTCCTCGAGCGCCTACCGGTCTTCAAGCGGCCGCACCGCATCGAGTTTTTTCTCGAACTCCCGAAAACGGCGACCGGCAAACTGCAACGCTACCGGCTGAGACAAGGATTGACTAGCGACGCCTTCGGAGGATCATGAACGATCAGGAATTACTGCAGGAGGCGCTGGAAGAGGCGCGGCGTGGACTGCGCGAAGGGGGCTTGCCGATCGGGTCGGTTCTGGCCGACCAGCAAGGGCAGATTGTGGCCCGCGGACATAACCTGCGGGTGCAGAGCGGCGATCCCACGGCGCATGCCGAAACGGTTTGTCTTCGCAACGCAGGCCGCCGGCGGGATTGGGGGGAGTTAACGCTCGTCAGCACCTTGAGCCCCTGCATCATGTGTACGGGTACTGCGTTGCTCTTCCGAATCCCCCGCGTCGTGATTGGTGAGAATCGAAACTTCCTGGGCGCTGAGGATCTCTTCCGGCAGCACGGTGCGAGCGTCGTGGTGCTCGACGATGCGGAATGCTGTCGCATGATGCGCGAATTCATCAGCGCGCATGCCGACCTGTGGAATGAGGATATTGGGAAGTAACACCGCGCGCTGCGAGCGCGATCAGCGCGTCGAGGGTGGATGCCTGTCCGGCTTCGGCGCTGTTTCGCTGGCGGGAAGAGCGGTTCTTAAATCCCACCTGCACAATGGACAGCGGGTCGCCACCGAGTAGACGATGCGGCCAAACGCCACGCATTCGGTGTTGGGGCAAACTCTCATATCGACCTCCAAGCTGCAGCGGAAACGCCAGCCAATCGCCGTCCGTCGAGTACGCAGCGGCTCAGAACGTCACACTAGCACGAAGGTCAGAACCGAACGAACTTGTTTTCGCCTGCCACGGATTGATTTTCCTTCTAGCTGAGTCTGGCCGCGCCCTCGCGTTACTACGTGAACTAGCGCGCACGAAATCGCTTCAGCAACTTTGAAGACGGCTTCGCGATGAGACTCCCGACGAGTGTTGTACAATCCCAGCCCAATCGCACTTGGTCGATGAAGGAGCAGCCTACTTAATGCAGCCAACGACGCCGGAGCCTTCCCAAAGCGCGGACTATGGTTTGCGGAGCGGAATTCTTTCTCCCATGGAAACTCTGGCGCAGTCGGTGTCCACCATGGCACCGACGACAACGCCTGCCGCGACCATTCCTCTGGTCTGCGCGCTCGCGGGGAATGGGACATGGCTCGCTTATGTGCTCGCCACGGTCGCGATATTTCTAGTTGGATTGTGCATTGCGCGCTACGCCCGCCTTTCGGCTTCTCCCGGGTCGCTCTATACCTATGCATCGATGACATTGCCGCCCTGGCTCTCTGCGACTGTCGCATGGAGTTTGTTGCTGGCCTACGTGGCCACGGGATCGAGCGTGATTGGCGGGTTTTATCACTACGCGACTTTGTTGCTGCACGATGCCACGGGGCACGTTTTCTCTGTAGTATTCGCGGTGTTTCTGTCGCTGCTGGTCACGGGGGTTTCGGTCTGGATTGCCTATCGCGACGTGAAAATTTCGGCGCGGCTCATGCTGTGGATTGAAGCCGCGTCCGTTTCGGTGATTGTGATCGTGGTTGCGCTCGTGCTGTATCGCAACGGCTGGCACCTGGATGGCGATGAACTCCATCTGCATGGCATGACCGGTAGCGGACTCCGGCTCGGCTTGGTATTGGCGTTGTTTAGTTTTGTGGGTTTTGAAAGCGCCACGACACTGGGCGCGGAGGCTCGCAATCCGCTCAAAACGATTCCTCGCGCGGTGATTCAGAGTGCCGTTCTGGCTGGAGCTTTCTTCACGGTGTGCGCGTACGCGGAAGTGTTGGGCTTCCACATCGTAGGTCAGGATCTGGGCACGACTCCAGATCAAATGCACGTCATCGCCCGCGTAGGCGGCGTGCCGGTGCTGGGGATATTGATCGACATCGGAGCGCTGGTGAGCATGTTTGCCGGCACACTGGCCTGCATCACGGCCGCGGCTCGCGTGCTGTTGCGGATGGCGCACGATGGCCTGGCGCATGACTCGCTGCGCGCGACTCACGCCCGCAACCATACTCCGAGCCGGGCCGTGGTCATTACCGGCATCGCTGCGGTGTTACCGGTGGCGGTGCTGGCATATCGCGGGGCCAGCGGACTGGATGTTTATGGTTGGTTAGGCTCGCTGGCGACCTACGGCTTTATCGTGGCGTACGCGCTGGTATGCGCTGCGCTGCCGACCTATCTGCGGCAGCACAGCGCGTTCAGTGCCGGCGCGCAGATTGTACCGTGGCTGGCGGCGACGGCCATGCTGCTCGCGATGGTCGGCAATCTCTATCCCGTCCCGGAAGGGCCTTACGGCAAGCTGCCTTACATCTATCTCGCATATTTGGTTGCGGGGCTGGGGTGGTTTGTAGTTCGGGCACGAAGCAAGAGGGCGGCGCTGGCCGAGAGTATCGAACTCTCCGAGCCATAAAAATTACTGATTCCGGCCAAAAGAATTTTCATTGGTCCTTTGCCTTTCGCTTTCGTCCGAGTTCGCGTACATTTGGCGGCAGAGTTTTCCAGCCAGGTGCTTGCGGAGCTAAGCGCGGATCCAACCAGTTCCGCGACCACGTCGTAGAAAGTTAAAAGGAGTCTGCGGTCGTAGCCGACTGCTCGGGAGTTGTGTTTCTACCCCAGGAACGAGGTTCACACCAAATGGCGACGAGAATAAAGCTGGGCGTTTTCTTACTGGCGGCAATTCTGCAGTTCTCCCTGTGCACTCTGGCGCAGCAGACTCTGGGCGGCATCACTGGCACCGTATCCGACAAGAGCGGCAGCGTGCTGCCCGACACTACGGTGACCATCGTCGGGGATCAGACTAAGCTGACACGCACCCAGAAAACGAATGGCAACGGGGCCTACGATTTCGTCAACCTGCCCATCGGCACCTACACCGTCACGGTTTCGCATGATGGATTCCAGACGGAGAGACTCCCGTCGATCCTGGTGCAGGCCAATCGAACCGCGACCTTGAACGTCTCCTTGAAAGTCGGCCTGGTGGGAACGACGGTTGAGGTCGAGGCAGCGCCCCTCATGAACGCGGTCGACACCACCAACGGCTATGTGCTGGAAGAGGAGCAGATTCAAGCCGTGCCTCTACCGACGGGTAGTTTCACCGGGCTGGCGATTCTTTCTCCTGGGGTGAACGCGGAACTGGGCGGCGGCACGGGCGTCAATACCGGACTGGGTAACCAGCCGATTTGGGCCAATGGCCAGCGCGACACGAGCAACACATTCCTCCTTAACGGCGTCGACGCCAGCAATTTGTTTAACGGCAAGAGCACCAGCCAGGTGGCCTCGGCGCGCATTGTCAACAACACCGGAGTGGCCAACGCCGCCAGCACCAGCGCGGCGCCCATACAAAGCACGGCATCGGTCTATCTGGCGATCGGGCAGGCTTTGCCCTCGCCCGCTCCAGAGACGGTGCAGGAACTTCGCGTGAACACCTCGATGTATGACGCGCAGCAGGGCTCGACCAGCGGCGCGCACATCGACATGAGCACGACTTCGGGGACCAACGCAATTCACGGCCAAGTGTACGTGCATCGCGGCACCGATTGGCTGAACGCCGCGCCGTTCTTCAACAAGCAGGATCTGAACATTCCCGCCAACGATAAAGTTCCTCAGCAGCATCGTTATACGGCGGGCGGCACGTTGGGCGGTCCCCTCATCAAGGACAAGCTATTTGGATTTGTGAGTTACCAGCATGTTCACTCGTCGGATCAGGAAATCGGGCTCTCGCGCATGCTGGTTCCCGCCGATTTCACCCCTGCGTTTCTGACAGGACCAAACGGCTGTGGAACTTCCGATCGCCAGAGCCCGCTGTTTGCCAATTGTCTGGCAGCAATTTCCAACGATGAATGGCCCACTGCGAATCCGATTGCCGGCAGCCAGGTGAGCCCGGTCGCTCTGTCGTTGTTTCAGGCCAAGCTGCCCAACGGGCAATACCTGATTCCATTCTCCGACGGGCAGACGCCCACGCCCGCGTTTCCGGAAAATGCCATCAGTCCAGGGACTGCTTATTTCGTCTCGGATCAAGCGGCTGTGAACCTTGACTGGAACAAGAGCGCCAAGGACACGGTCTCGGCGAAGTACTACTATCAGCACGATCCCAGCCTCGCGCCATATGCCTATTCGAATGTCGCCGGTTTCGCCCAGCGTTTGGATGCGGGCAGTCAGGTGGCCTCGCTCACCAACGCCCAGGCGATCAGTCCGAGATTCAGTGTTACGGAAGTGGTCGGCATCCTGCGGGAGAAGGTTTACAGCACGATCGCACAGCCCTTCACTCCGCAACAGTTGAATATCAACACCTTCGGCTCTTCTTTCTTTCCCGGAATCACGATTGTGGATCCGCTGAACTTGAACAACCCGGTTGCCAATGCTGGCGGCATCGCCAATCTGCAGTTCTTGACCATCGGCCAGGGCGCAGCCTCGCAGGGGGCGTTTACCGGAGTCTTCCAAAACCGCATCATGCCCTCGGCCAACGCCATCTGGATGCGGGGCCGCCACACTCTTACTTTCGGCGGCAGCTACAGCTACACGCAGCTCAACACGCGCGACGCGAGGACCAACCAGGGCATTATTTCGACGGCGGATTTCTCCCAGTTCGTTCAGGGATTCGTCACCACCAACGACGATTTCACGACCACCAAGTTCCTGCAGGGCAATGCCAACCGCTACTACCGCGCGGGACAGGCCGGGGCTTATGTTCAGGACAAATTCCAGTTCCGGTCGAATCTCAGCCTCACGGCCGGCCTGCGCTTCGACTGGGATGGAGGCCTGACCGAGAAGAACGGCCGCATCTTTAACTTCGATCCGTCGCGGTACGCCTACGACGGCGCCACCGACACCATCACGTCGAACGGCTTCATCATCGCGGGCAACAACAAGCTGTTTCCCACCAAGGGCGTCAGCAATACAACTCTCACCGGGCAGCAGTGGGGCCTTGCTCCGCGGGTGGGCGCCGCCTGGAGCCCGAGGAGATTCAACGATAAGGTGGTCGTTCGCGCCGGAGTGGGTCTCTACTACGACCGCGGTGAGTTGTTTTCCTATCTGTCTCCTGGATTCGCCGAAGGCGTGATCAACGGCGGGCCGTTTGGCGTCAATCAGACTCCGCCCTACGTGAACGCGCAAGCTTGCGCTCCGGGTTCGGAGAACTACTATTTGGGATACATTCCGACTTGCCCTTCTGGTTATTCGCTGTCCAGTCCGTGGGGCGCCAGTCTCGGTGCTCCTCCCACCGGCAATCCCGCCGATGTCACGGGGTACCTGCCAAATACCGGAGTGCCCGGCGTTGGAGTGGCGGCAGGAATCGAGCAAGGACAGCAGCTCTTTTCCTTTGCCACTTATAACCGCGCGAACAAACTGCCCTACACCATCAATCAGACACTCGACATTCAATGGCAGCCGCGCAACGACCTGATGTTCGAAATCGGCTACGTCGGGAACCTCGGTCGTCATGGAGTCATCCCGATCCCCTTCAATCAGGCGAGTATCGCCACTCCCACGAAACCGGTCCGTCCCGGCACTCCTTTCGAGCAGGATTACACCTACGGTTACACGGTGCAGACAGCATCCAGTTGCTCGCCGTTCTGTCCGATCAATTTGCCCAACGGGCAGCCCATGCAAGTCAACTACGAAGGCGGGAACGTGGATCTGCGGGTCCCCTACATCGGTTATTCTGCGGAGTCGGAAACCTACAAAGCGGCCGGAGTTTCGGCCTACAACGCGCTGCAGACTCACATCGAGAAGCGCCTGAGCCACGGTTTGCAAGTCGGATTCTCGTACACCTATTCGCACGCGCTGGATGAGCAGAGCGGCATGGGGCTGTTTTTCAACGGCAATAATCCGCTGAACCTGCGCTCGGCGTACGGATCGTCCGACTTTGACCGCACCCATGTGTTCAACTTCAGCTATTCCTACGAACTGCCCCGGTTCTTCAGCGCGTCGTCATTGAAGGGAAAGATCGCGAACGGATGGCAGATTCATGGAATTACGGTGGTGCAGAGCGGACAGCCGTACAGCATCATCGACTACACTGGCGCGGTCGGCAGCATTTTCTTCAGCGTCTACGATGGCATCACGAATCCCATCGTCCCGCTGGCCCCCGGATGCACGCCTAAAAATGCGGTGACGGGCGCCTCGGGAGCCTTCAACACTCCCGCGCTCAAGGCGAGCTGTTTCACCCTGCCACTGCTCAATCCTGGGGATCTCGGCGGAGCTATTCCCGCGGGCGACACCTTCGAGACCAACTTTACCAACGGCCAGCGCAACATCTTCCGGCAAGCTTGGCAAAAGCGCGCCGATGTTTCCTTCGTCAAGGTCACACCATTCGGCGATAAGTACTCGTTGAAGTACAGCTTCGACGTTTTCAATGTGACGAACTCCGCGAGCTTCGACATTCCTATCGACGATGTTTCGCAGAATGCGTACTACAACCAGTTCCCAATCCAGGGGCTTCCGCTCTACAACCCGCCGGCCGGTCTGGGCGTGGTCAACAAAACGATTGGCGCCCCGCGGCAGGTCCAGATGACGCTGCAGTTTATGTTCTGACCAGAGGTGGCTGGAGAGGGTGCACCCGGAAAGACCTTTAGGAGAGGCCCAGACTCTCCGCCGCGGTATCGACAATTGCCTTGCCGATGCTAAGCGAGGCCGTGGCTGCTGGCGAGGGAACGTTGAGCACGTGCAGCACCTTGCCGGAAGGCACGAATTGGAAATCGTCGACCAGAGCGCCGTCGGGCTTGAGAGCCTGGGCGCGCACGCCTGAGCCGCCCGGAACCAGATCCTTCTCGCCTACCTCCGGGAGCAAGCGCTGCAGCGCGCGCACGAAGGCGGGCTTCGATAGCGAGCGATGCCATTCGTCCAGAGCGTTGCGCCAATGCCTCCCCGCCATGCGCCAAAAGCCGGGGAAGGCGAGCGAGGAAGCCAGGTCGCGCAGGTTGATGTCGCGGTGACGGTAGCCCTCGCGCGCGAGAGCGAGCACTGCGTTGGGTCCGGCATCCACGCGGCCGGTGATGCGCCGGGTGAAGTGAACCCCGAGAAACGGAAACCGCGGATCGGGCACGGGATAGATCAGCGCCCGCACCAGCGAGGCGCGCTCCGGTATGAGGTCGTAGTACTCGCCGCGGAACGGGACAATCATGACGCCGGGATCGTCACCCGCCATCCGGCTGATGCGGTCGCTGAACAATCCAGCGCAGTTGATGAGCGAAGCGGTGGAGAACGCGCCCTTCGAGGTTTCGACCACGATTTCGCTCGCCGTCCGACGGATGCCAGTGGCCGCTGCCGAAGTAAGAACCGTGCCGCCGCGCGCGGAAATCAACTCCGCATATTTCTCGCACACCCGCGCGTAGTCGGTGATTCCCGTCGAGGGCACAACCAGAGCTTGCAGGCCCGTGGCGTGCGGCTCGATCTCTCGCAGTTCCCCAGGTCCGATCAGGCGGAGGCCGGTGAGGCCGTTGGCTTGTCCGCGCTTGCGCAATTCTTCCAGCCGTGGAAGTTCGTCAGCCTGGGTGGCGACGATCACTTTGCCGCAGACCTCGTGGGCAATTCCCTGCTCGCGGCAGAACTCAACCATGGCCGCGGCTCCGCTGACGCAAAGCCGCGCCTTCATGGAACCCGGCTTGTAATAAGCCCCGGAGTGAATCACTCCGCTGTTGTGTCCGCTCTGGTGGCGGGCGACGCGATCTTCTTTTTCTAGGAGCAGCAATCGCAGGCGCGGAAAGCGGCGCGTGATTTCGAGCCCGACCCCGAGCCCCACCACACCACCGCCGATGATGATGACGTTATAACGAGAATCGGTCATTAAGTCTTGGGGAGCAGTGCCGTGCTTGCCGCGTATCAGCCACAGCGGGATTCCGAGCGCCACGTCCTAGTCGGCCTAGTTCAGTCTACGGCCTAGTTTACGATGAGAATCACCTGCACGCTCTGTCCGGCATCGGGAGTAGTTCCTGGAGAGGTACCGGTCACCGTGATGTGGTAGGTGCCGGGCAAGGTTCCGCTGGAGAGCGTAGTCACATTTATCGCCGGGCTCTGCGCGGACGATCCATAGGAGTCGCTTGCCGCCACCGCAAAGCTGTACGTTGTTCCGGCCGACAATCCGCTTACGTTGTTGGTTGGACTCGTCGTCGTGGTGAGCAGAGCGGCGTTCTTGTAGACCGTGTACGTCGCGCTGCATCCGGAACCCACACTGGACGCCGTCCAGCCTAACGTCGTTCCGGTGCTGGTTGTGGAAGAGGCGGTCAATCCTGCGGGAACGCCCGGCATCGACGAGCAGGTGCCGCCACCGCCTCCCGTGCTGACGCCACCACACGACAAAAGAGCAAACGTCATCAGCAGGAGCGACAACGTCGCCATCCAGCCGACCACTCGTGGCCCGCGCTTTTTAGGGATGCAGCTCACTGTCAAACCGGTCACGAATCCCGGCAACAGAAGCCCCAGCGGGTAAAACATGGCAGGATGGTTCGCAGACGCACGGAAGTCGGCAGTCGCTGCGGTGGTGGAAATGTTCATGACAACATCCGCGGCAGAGCTTCCGGGAGTTACCGGCGTTGAGGGATTGAACAGGCATTGCGCCAGAGCGGGCAACCCGGTGCAGGAAAGCGTCACGGTGCCACTGAAGGAAGCGCCCACCGGCTGAACTGTCAGTTGATAGGCGCCCGTCGTCTGCCCCGCGTTCACGGTCTGGCTGGGCGTCGACGAAGCAACGATAAAATCCTGCGCGATCGTCAGCGCCACGGTGAAGGAATGGCTGGGCGCTCCGGTGGTGTCCTGGGTATTGATGTTGATGTTGTAAGAACCAGGGGCAGCACTATTAGGAACGTTGATCGTCGCGGTGAGCGTGGCCGTGCCTCCGCTGATAACGGAGATGGGGTTTGCGGGTGAAAGCACGCACATGGCTCCGGAGAGAGCGCTCGCGTCGCAGGTGGCATTGATCTTGCCGCTGTAAGAGAAGGACGAGGTTAGCGTGAGGTTCGCCGTCCCCTGGCGGCCCGGCGCCAGGGATAGCGTCTGAGCCCCGGAGATTGAGTAATCCCCGACGTTGAATGGAACTGCCAGGGAATGGACGACGGAGCCTGACGTTCCGGTAATAGAAAGCGAATAGGTTCCTGCGGTGAAGCTGGTGCCGTTAATGGTGAGCGTCGCAGTCGTGGGGAACGAGCTCACCGAGATGGGGCTGATGCTGCAACTGCCAGCGCCATAGGTGGTCGGGCAACTCAGAGTAACGGTGCCGCTGAATCCGTCCTGCGAGGTGATCGAGATCGGCCCGGTCGTTCCGGTGCTGCCCGCGTTTACTTCGGGAAAGGTCGAGGGCAAAGTCAGAACGAAATCCGGGTTCGAGGTGACATTCAACGTGAATGACGTGGTGAGCGTTGCCGGGGCCCCAGCCGTCGTGGCCTGGATGGTCACGGGATAGCTGCTCGCCGCGGTGCCCACCGGCACAGATACGCTGGCCGTCATGTTCACCGGAGTTGTCGAAGTGGGGTTAACGGTGGTTCCGGGCGTGAGCGCGCAGGTTGCGCCGGCAATGGCCGTGCTGCAGGAAACGGTCACGCTCTGATTGAACGATCCTCCGGCCGTGATTTGGAAACTAACCGGAGCGGACGTAGTTCCCCGCGGCACGGTTACGCTCGTGGGGGACGGCGACGTCATCCCGAAGCTGACTATGTGCAACATCACAGGGGCTAGGTGCGTGACATGTTGCGTGTCCGATCCGACTCCCTGCACGTTGAAGCTGTAGTCGCCGGCCACGTCGCCAGCGGTAACCGTGAAAGGTGTATTGTTTGCAGGAGTCAGCGTCGATGGCGCTGGGGTACACGTGCTTGGCACAGCCGTAGACCCGGCGATGCAGCTCAGAGTGACCGAGCTGGCATATCCGTCGAGCGCGCTGGCGGCGCCGTTAAATGTAGCGGTCTGTCCCAGAAAGACGGTCAGCGGCGAGTTGGAGACGGCAATCTGGAAGTCCGGCGCGATGACAAGATTGAACTGCCACATGCCGCGGCCATAAGTCGACGCCCGCAGCAACTGCTGGCCGCCGGAATTGAAAACTCCCAGCGCGGTGATAGCCACATTGGGCAGAAACCCAGGCTGGTTCGTGAGGGCGTTCGGTCCAAGCTCGGTCCAACTCGCCGCAGAGGTCGAACTGCCGAAGACGCCCACGTCGGTCGCGACGTAAACCTGAGACAACCCTGGATAGACAACCACGGCGTTCACCGGAGAGTCCGGAAGATTGCCCGTGAAGTCGGTCCAGACAGCGCCGGCGTTGGTCGTCTTCCAGACATGGCCTGTGCCTCCGGTAAATCCCATCACCGTCACGTAGGCCGTTTTGCCCGTGGAGTCGGACGAGTCAATCGCAACACTCGATATGGGGAATTGATTGGGGTTGACATTGCCCTGCGGACCATTGCTGGTGACATCAGCGAACGCGGAAATCCCAGCCGACGCGTTGGTGGTGACCCAGACGTGACCGCCCGCCGGCGTGGAAAGAACTCCGTCCAGCGGCCCGAGTCCGCTGGTGGTTGCATAAATGACGCTGGAACCGGCGTTGTCCGTCGGGCCTCCCGCAGCCAGAGCGCGCACCTGGTTGACCTCACTTCCCGAGCAGGTTCCCGCTCCCAGGGTGTCGAAGTTCGGGCTGAGCGCCGCAAAAGTTCCGCCCGTGCGAGGTCCGCGCCAAACGCGGCAGGTGCCGAGCAGCATCGACGCCGACGATTGCGGATCGAGCATGTAAGGAAAATAGAATGCGCCATCGTCGCCGCCGACCGCGCCGCTGCTGACCACGAAGTTGAAGCCGCTGTCGTTGCAGTTCACGCCGCTGGTGCAGAGTTGCACGCCGAGGCCGCCGGGGGGAACGTCCGAGTTGGAGGCATACCAGTTGGTTGGCGCGCCGGGATCGATGGCGTTGTAGCCGCCGTCGCCGCCGAGAACATTCCCCCATCCCAGGGTCGTAGGCGTCGCCTGACTGGTCGCGGGGGAGCCGTTATCCTGCGTGCCGCCGAGTAACGTCTTTGGGTCGGTCGGATGCTGCGAGAAGCTGACGAATTGCGTCATCGATCCCAGATTCTGGTTGAGATCGTCAAACTGATTCGTGCCCGAACAGGCGCCGGTATTGAGCCCCGCGACTTGGTTGAGCGCGCGGTAAATGCCGCCGTCGTTGGCGAAGTACATCAAGGTGTTGCCGGAGTCGCTGCCCGCACTGGGCACCGCATACGCCAGCGCATGCTGATCGGGATGCATGTGGGCGGGCGCGCCAATCGGGTCGCATCCGTAAACGTGGGTCAGGTTCATGAACGGAGTAGCTGCGCACGTAGGATTCTGCGAAGTGATGTGGCACTTGTAGAGGTTGATTGCTCCAGCGTACAAATCCGTCGCGTCGGAGTTCGGAACGGCCAGCAGTTCCAGATTGTAGGAGCCTTGTTGCACGCCGCAGCCATCGAAGTCACCGCAATTTGTAATCGCGGTGTCGGACATCGCAGTCCACGACGCACCTCCATTGGAAGTGAGCCAAATGCCGCCATCGACGGGGCTTCCGGTAGAGGTCAGGGAAATAAACCAGGCGTACATCTCGTTGCGTCCCGGGACGGCCGTAATTTCTGCACGGTAGATGGGACACGCGGAGTTGTTCGACGTGGAGAGCGGCGGGCAGACGGTAGTGCTCAGCAGAGCGCCTCCGGGCTGGACCGCGAGACGGGTCCAGGTGACTCCGTCGGGCGAAGAATAAAAGCCGTGGTAACGAACTGCGGCAAAGAAAAGACCAGCGCTGGCGTTGTAGACGACCGAGGTTGCGGAGGTAGCATCGGTTGCGGCGCCGGAGTCGAGCAGCGCGTTGTAGGACCACGTCTGGCCGGCATCGAGCGAAGTATAGAGACCGCGCTTGGTGTTGGCGCTGACCGCTCCGTCAATCATGCCCTCCGAAGTGGTAGCCATGGCGGAAACGACTGTGTTGGTTTGTCCGCTGGCCGTGCTGAACGCCATGCGCGTCCCGCCCAGACCGCTGAACGACAACGCGCCGCTGTTGGCGGTGGGAATCAGAGTCCACGTGCCGCCGGCGTTGGTGGAGCGCAGAATGCCCAGCCCGAAGTACGAATCTCCAGAGTTATCGGCTTCTCCCGTGGCGGCGAGAATCAAAGTCGCTGCAGGATCCGTGTTGCCGGGCTGAATGGCGATCGCTCCGATCGAGAGCGTGGCTTGATCGTCGGTGACGGGTGTCCACGTTACGCTGTTGGCGGTATTGTTGGCCGCATTGGTCGACTTCCAGATTCCGCTCTGCGCGCCCCCAATGTAGACCGAGTTGCCTTCTGGGTCGGCGGGATCGATGGCGATGGCGGTTGCGCGTCCTGAAACCTGGCGGTAATCCTGTGTGCCGTTGCCCGTTGCATCGGAAGCCAGCGGCATGGGGCCTAACGCTACCCATGAACCGAACGAGAGCGAGGTCTGTCCGTTGCTGTACGCCGCAAGGGCCGCGGCGTGGTGCGCACGCAACTGTAGCTTAGCCTGATATGCCCGGCGACGAAGTTCGGCGGTGGGTTTCCCGTGGACCAGACGGCCGCGGAAGAACCATTCGTTGCGCTCTTTGACGTGGTCTGCGTCGGAATCGGGGATCGCCGTTTCAGGAACGGCCTGCTTCGCGCCTTGTGCTTTTGCAATCGAAACGTAGGCGAGACAAATCAGAATGAGTACGGAAACTCGGAATAAAAAAAGAGAACGACGGCTTGGCATCATCAGGCTCACCTGCCAGTATCGAAAGCCGACGCGGGCGAAGCAACGCAAAAGCGGTGTCGAAGGTCGATGGCGGACCACTTTGGGAAAAGCGGTTTTCCGCCGGCTGGTGCCACGGAGATGTTCTGGGCCTGTACAATCTGCTTTCTGTGCCGGTTTCGCTGGAGAATAGTTGACGCCACGCCGATTGGAGACGTCGGCTATGTACTGTGATCATCAGCGAAGCGAACACCCTATGCACTCACGCCGCCAACTCCGTAGGTCCTGCGCTTCGCTGCGGACGACAGCGTCGATTTGTCTGGCAGCTTTTCTGCTTCTGAGTGCGACTTCAGGGTGGGCACAAGAAAAGAAAAACTCCCTGGAGCTGGTCGTGGCGGCGGCAGCCGATTTGAGCACGGCGCTGAAAGAGATCGGTGACAACTACGAGAAGAAAACTGGAGTCAAGGTGAAACTCTCGTTCGGAGCCTCCGGGGCGCTCACCCAGCAGATTCAGAATGGCGCTCCGTTTGACCTGTTCTTCTCGGCGGATATGGATTATCCGCGCCAGTTGATTGCCGGGGGAGCAGCCGACGAGGCAAGCTTGTATCAGTATGCGGTGGGAAAGCTGGTGCTGTGGGTTCCGGCGGATTCTGCCCTCGACATTGAACACCTGGGCATGAGTGTTCTGCTCAATCCTTCGGTGAAGAAGATTGCGATCGCCAATCCGCAGCATGCGCCGTATGGCCGGGCTGCAGTGGCGGCCTTGAAGCATGCCGGGGTGTACGATCACGTTGCAGATCGCCTGGTGTTGGGCGAGAACGTCTCGCAGGCGGCGCAGTTCGTGGAGTCGGGCAACGCCCAGGCCGGGTTGGTGGCGCTGGCGCATGCGGTCGCGCCCGGAATGCGCGGCAAAGGAAAATACTGGGAGGTTCCGGCGGATGCATACCCTCCGCTGACACAGGGGATGATCGTGCTGTCGCACTCCCAACATAAGAGGGAAGCAGCGGAGTTTCTGGAGTACATCAAGACGAAAGACGCGGCCGATTTGCTCCGGAAGTATGGCTTCACGCTGCCGCAGAACTAGCACCTCTTCTCTGGGGCCGGATAGTAGCGCCGGCATCTTGCCGGCTGTCCCGAGAGCCTGCCCTGAGCTTGTCGAAGGGGCGACTCGCCCTCGGGTGCTGGCAGCGAGGAACAGTCGCTCCAAAACGCGACACTATGGCAATTGACTGGCAAGCATTCTGGCTGACGCTGCAACTGGCGGTCACGGTATCGGCCATACTTTTGGTGCTAGGTCTGCCCATCGCCTATTGGATCGCCTTCTCCCGCTGGCGCTGGAAGTTTCTGGTGGAAGCGGTAGTGGCGCTGCCTATCGTGCTCCCGCCGACCGTGCTCGGATTCTATGTGCTGGTCGCGCTTGGCCCGCGCAGCCCGCTGGGACGCTGGTGGATCTCGCTCACCGGCCACACCCTGGCATTCACTTTCAGCGGCCTGGTGATCGGTTCCATTCTTTATAGTCTACCTTTCGCCGTGCAGCCGTTTGCCGCGTCGTTCGCTGCCGTCGATCGTAAGCTGATCGCGGCTTCGGCAACGCTGGGCGCGTCCCCGCGGCGCACTTTTTTTCGCGTAATCGCCCCGCTCTCCGTCCCCGGATTGATTACCGGCACCGCCTTGAGCTTCGCGCACACCATGGGAGAATTCGGGGTCGTGTTGATGGTGGGCGGAAACATTCCCGGCGTCACGCGGACGGTTTCCATCAATATCTTCGATAGCGTGCAGGCCTCCGACTACGCCGGCGCCAATGAGACTGCCCTGCTGCTGCTCGCGTTCAGCTTTGCGGTGCTGGCCATCGTTTACGGCATGAACCGCAAGGCGTGGGTGATCGGTCCCGTAAAATAACTGCGATTGAGTGGCCACCCCGTATTGTCATCCTGAGCGGAGTGGATGGTTCGCGAAGCGAACCATCCACGCAGTCGAAGGATCCCTTCCCCGACGGCGCTGTCTTTGGCTGGTCAGGGAGTTTCCACCTATGTTCTGAGCCGGACTTTGCCAACACAAGCGAGTCTCCCTAGAATGAACTCGATGAATGAACCTCGCTCGTTGAGTTCGGCTGTAGTGACCACGTCATCACAGCCCTCGCAAGCTGGAGAGCGCACCGGACAACTTGCTGGCCGGCTGCTCGTCGCACAATTCCGCAAGCGCTTTGCGTCGCCGGCCCAGGAGTTCGTTCTGGAAGTTGAGTTTCAGGCGGCGCCGGGATTCACCATTCTGTTTGGCCCGTCCGGAGCGGGAAAGACGACCCTGCTCGATTGCGTTGCCGGCTTGGCAACACCGGACTCAGGACACATCGCCATCGGCGTCCTCGTCTTGTTCGATGTCGCGCAGCGCACCGATGTCCCTGTAGCCAAGCGGCGCGTCGGATACGTGTTTCAGAACCTCGCTCTTTTTCCTCACCTGACCGTGGAGCAGAACGTCCAATACGGCCTGGCCCATATGCCGCAGGCAGAGCGCACGGAGAAGGCGTCCGCAATTCTGCAGGCATTTCGGATTGCTCCTCTGGCGAAGCGCTACCCGCGCGAGATTTCTGGTGGAGAAAGTCAGCGCACCGCATTAGCGCGAACTCTCGTGACCGATCCCGCCGTGCTGCTGCTCGACGAACCGCTGGCCGCCCTCGACGCCGCGACGAAAGCAAAGATCATCGACGATCTGCGTAGCTGGAACGAGGCTCACCGCATTCCTATTCTTTATGTCACCCACAGCCGGGAAGAAGTCTTTGCCCTGGGTGAGCGCGTAATTGTCCTCGACGCGGGACGCATCGTGGCCCAGGGCACGCCTCACGAAGTCATCACCGCGCCGCTGCAGGAGACGGTCGCGCAGTTGGTGGGCTTCGAAAACATTTTCGACGCCGTGGTCGAATCGGTTCATCCGTCGCGGGGCACCATGTCGTGCCGAATAGCAGGAGACGGGGGCCCGGTGGTGCTCGAAACTCCGCTGGTACGGGGCGGCGTCGGATCGGCGCTGCGCGTGGGAATCCGCGCCGGCGACATCCTGCTGGCGACGTCTCCGCCGGTCGGGTTAAGCGCGCGGAACGTGATTCCCGGGCGCATCACATTACTCGAGCAGCGCGACGTGATTGTCACCGCGCGAGTGAAGTGCAGGGTTGAGATGGAAGTTCACCTTACCCTGGCCGCTCGCGATGCCCTGCAACTCGTCCCGGGTCGCGAGGTCTGGCTCGTCATCAAGACGCACTCCTGCCATCTCATGCACAAATAACATTTAACAATCGTTGAGGAACCGCGTGTTGACGTTCTTTTTACAACTCCCTAACACAGGTGTTTTCTTGCTTTGGTAGTGTGTGGATCAACTTTGGAGGACTCTATGTCGCATCGGTCGCTCCCAACAGCATCCAAACGCGTTCTGCCTGCGCTTGTGTTCGGCCTCGTCTGCATATTCTCGGTTCAGCATTCCGCTGCCCAAACCGGCCTATGGGCGAGCCATTCCCACGACGCGCAACACACGGGCGTCTCCTCTGTGGCCGCACAACGGTTCGGCAAGATTCATTGGCAAGTACCGGTTGACCTGGCGCCTCCGACGGGAGAAATCTTCATCCACTACGGCTCGCCCCTGGTTACCGCGGCAAACACCGTGATCGTGCCAGTCAAGTCAGGTCCGGACCGTTTCCGGGTCGAGGCGCACAACGGCGCCACAGGCGCGCTTCTCTGGAGGATGGGTACCGGATACCGGGCGCCCGTCGCGGCTTTTCTGCCCGGTCTTGGTCCGACACTTGACCGCGACCGGCTTCTGGTTCCCGACAACGCCGGCAGCGTGCTGGTGCGAAAAAGTCCGAACCTGGCTAATGGTAAGGTGAGCCGACTGTATTTCTACGGAGCGGCGAACTATCTGGCGGACCCGCAGCCCTACCAGCAGAATGTGTTGATCAACACTCCGCTGACGACAGACGCCAAGGGAAATGTATTCTTCGGGTTCCTGGCCGTGGGCCCCACGCCGATCGGCTTGCAGAGCGGTCTGGCTCGCATTACCCCCAGCGGCGTCGGAACGTGGGTCACGGTAATGGACCTCAGCGGGGATCCGTCGATCACGGAAGTATCGATGAGTTGCGCCCCGGCCCTGTCGAGCGACGGCAGCATCGTATTCGTCGCCGTCAGCAGCGGCGATTTCGGATTCGGCTACCTGCTGGCTTTGAACAGCCGCACGCTGGCGGTGATTAACAAGGTGCGCCTCACCGATCCGGCCTCGGGCCTGGACGCGACCATGACTGATGAGAGCAGTGCGAGTCCTACCGTCGGGCCGGATGGTGACGTTTACTACGGCGTACTGGAAAATCCGTTTCCCGATCACAACGACCGCGGCTGGCTGCTGCATTTCAACTGGGATCTTTCGCAGCAGAAGATTCCTGGCAGTTTCGGCTGGGACGACACCGCCTCGATTGTCGATGCCTCGCTGGTGGCCAGCTATCACGGCCAGTCCAAGTATCTGGTCATGACCAAGTACAACAACTACGCCTCGGTCAATCTTGGGGATGGGCATAATCGCGTTGCCATTCTTGATCCCAACGCCAGCCAGGACGATCCCGTGATCCCTACTATGAAGGTCATGCGGGCGGTGATCACCCAACTGGGCCGCACCCGCGATCCCAGCTTCCCGACTTTCCCCGGAGCGGTGCGCGAGTGGTGCATCAACACCGCGGCCGTGGATCCGTTCACCAAGTCGGTGATCGTCAACAGCGAAGACGGCAAGCTCTATCGCTGGAACCTTACGACCAATAAGTTGTCCGAGGTGATCAAGCTCTCCGGCGGCATCGGAGAAGCTTACACGCCTACAGTGATCGGCGCCGACGGCACCGTCTATGCTATTAACGATGCGGTGCTGAGCGCGATCGGGAAATAGGCGGGGAGGAGCGCGTAATTCCTCTCTTAGTCGGGCAAACGCGGAGGGTCGTGCCAGGTATCGTCGTGGTCTTCGTGTTCTTCGTGTTCTTGCACGATTTCGGAATCAATGACCGGCGCATCGCGACTCTCAACCGCAATCTGACTCCCCTGTTGTGTCTCCTGTGAAGATTGTTCGTCACGCAAGTCCAGAGAGGCAAGAACGAGTGCGACCATCACTACCAGGTGCGCGGCCAGAAGCCCACCGTAGTGAACGTGCCCACTCCGTGACAATCCGAAGAATGTCTCCTCGAATTCCAGTCGTGTCCCCACGCCATATTCGCCTCTGAGGCAATTGTAAATACCGAAAGCGGCAATCCAAATAATCACCCTCGCCGACTTAAGGGAGCAGAGGGCCACACCAGCAGCCATCATGAAGAGGTATTCAACGGTGACCAGAAATGGCAACGCCAGGAGCGCACGAACGACGGGCTCGCCACATCGCTCGCAAATGGGAGCAGGCAAGACTCCGCTGTACATCCGCAACACGATGGCGAAAGGCGACCAGCGCATCGCGCCAGCGACGGGCGGATCGGTTGTAACGAATGGGTAAAAGAAGGTCACCATACCCGCTGTGACGATCGAAAGAACGAGAAGCCGGCTTGTGCCTGAACGCGTCACCAACGACGATTGTAGACAGGGGGAATCTCCGCGTTCAATATTTCCGCCTGCTGTATCTCGATCACCGCGATCCACTGGCCTTTGCGCTCTTCCGTGAACACGACCTGCCCGCCAAGAATCCGCGCCGCAGCCTCCGGCGGCAAATCGCGGTGGAAACCGAAGAACCGGCGCTTCAGATCCGTCCACGTCTTCCAGCGGTCCAGTAGCGGACGCATGGGCTCATATTTCGTCGAGAACACCAGCGCAACCTCGAAGTGCGAGCGGAACTCGGCAGCCGACAGAACTTGTTCCAGAGAAAAGTCCTCGATGCGCACGACCTGCACCGGGCGCGACGTGTAACCGAGCCAGGGCCTCGTCAGTTCGTCCGACGCCGGCCAGGCCGTGAGCGCATGCGCGTTGGGATAGCGAGCCTCGAGAAAACGCTCCCCGTCCTGGTGCAGAACGATGTAATCACGATAGGCGAGATTATCTTCCGGCGAGAATCCGTAAGGCGGATTCCAGAACCACGCTGCAATGAACGCGACCGCAATCACGGCGACGGCCGCGGGCCAATAGCGCAGCCTCCGGCGCAGCGTGGAAACTCCAACGATGATCACTAGCGGCACTGCCGGCAGCATGTAGCGCGCCAGCACCGCCCCGCCGATCAATGCCATCGCCACGACGTACATCTTCACGACCACGAGAAAGGCCATCTGCACCGGGATCGCAATGCGCGAGCGCTCGACTCCGTCGTCTTCCTCTTGATCTTGCACCGGAGGCCACATCATCGCCAGCAGCATGCCGACGGTCAGCAACCATAAATGCATGTAGCCGAAGGCCTGCCACAGGCGCAGCCCCAGGGCTAGCACGAATCGCAAAGGATTTAGTGTGGCGGCGACGTTGTAGCGGAAGAATTCCGGATTGCCAAAGACATATCCGGTGCGTGCGTAGTGAAAGGCGTACCAGAGCGCCAGCGGCAACAACGGAAGCACGAGCGGCGGAATGCGACTGGACGCGGCTGTCGAGCTGCGCTCGACCGGACAGGCGGGGGCCATTGTCCCATAGGCTGTCTCCAGATTGTTGATCCAGAATTGCGCCACGAACCGCTGAGGCGCGACGAATCGCAACAGCTCCCAGCAAGCTAAGCCTGCCGGCGCAAGAATCGCAGTCTCTTTGGCCAGCGCGGCCAACGAGAACCAGAACGCCACTGCTACCGGCCGGTCTTCTAAATAAGCACACAATCCCCAAAACGTAAGCCCCGCCGCCGCCAGGTCCACCTGGGCCAGCGAGCTTTGGGCAAAGAAGACGGGATACAGCGCCGTGCACAACGTGGATGCGATCGCCACCTGCGTATTGGCCACGCGCTCGGCCAGGCGAAACACGCCCAGCAGCGAGAACGCCGCGACCACCAGCATCGCCGATCGCGTCACCACCGGCGCGTAGCCCACGTATTTCCACCATAAGGCGATCCAGGCCAGTACCAGTGGCGGATGCGCGTTCGACACGGTCGTGTGCGGAATCAGGCTCCCGCTGAGCAGCAGGTCGCGGGCCGCGGGAATGTAGTATCCCGCTTCGTCCCAGAAGTATGGGAGCTGCAGCAGCGGGAAGTGCAGCAAGAATATCCCCACAAAGATGCTAGCGAACACCACGGCTGGCTGCGGGCGGGAAGATCGCTTGGGAGAAGTCATTCTATCGTTCTATCGTTGGAAAGATCGCTATGTCTTCGGGGGCTCTGTGCGTAGAGACGTTGCCTGCAACGTCTCTCTCACCATCGTCCGGAACGCTGCCGGCAGAGACGCAGCAAGCTGCGTCTCTACGACGAGGTCGGCGGTCGTCTAGTGCACCGGCCCTTGCGGCGCCATGCGCGGGTCGAGTTTGATCTCTCCAAAGGCGCTCTCGTAGCCGACCACGTTCTGCTGCAGAAGCCCCAGCAGCGCCTTGGCCTGCTGCGGGCTCAGATAGATCCCCTGGAAGTTCTTGATCTCCACGTGGGTCTCAGTCTGTTGCTGCAGTGTGCCGAAGACCAGGAAAAAATCCCAGATGTTCACGCGCATCTGCACGCTGTTGGCGTAATTCTCGCGGTAGTCGGAATCGTTGGTTAACTTCAAGTTGGGTTGCGTCGGATTACTCATAGGCGGAAGTGTAAACGAGTTCGTGGCCCGGAAGGAACGGGCACGGCCAGGAGTCTGGGGCGGCCTCAGGAATGGTGCAACTGACAAAAACTGTCAGCAGTTGATAGTTTGCGGCGGGTTGCCGATTGGGTAAGGGTGTGCGAGCCACCGACTTTGGTTTGGCTTTCCTCTGAAAACACAGGACTTACAGGCGCGCCATCCGTTACTTTGGGAAGTACCTTATGGCGCGCAAAGTGCGATAGAGTTGATGTTCGCTCCGTGGAAACGGACTACGGGCTACTTATGACCCAAAATAACGATCATCACGGGATGATGGAAGAAGTCGTCCTCCCCGAGCATCTACTCCCCTTGGGATCTGTGCTGGGCCAAGGAGTGACGGCGATGGACCTGTGTATGGTCCTGGCCAAGATTTTTAGCGTGCAGTACAACGAAGTCGCTCTGTTGCGGCTGGAAGGCGGACTGCTGCGCTTTGTGTTTCCCGACTACCTGCGGACCACGGGAGCGATTCCGTTGTCCAGCAAAGCGGTGGCAGCCCACACCGCGCTGAGCAAGAAGGCCGAGATTTTCAACAACTTCGCCCGGGTGAAGCACGCCAGCATCTTTGAGACGATCAAAGCCGATGCGAACAGTTCGGACCAGCCGGCCCCGCCGTCGCCCATTCAGAAGCTCATGTCGGTGCCGATCATGGGCCATGATTCCGTCGTAGTGGGTGTGATTCAGATTTCCCGTAAGGGACTCGATCCGAAGTATGCCAAGGATTTCAGCCGCGAAGACCTGCACGACCTGGAGCTGGCGGCTGGACTGCTCGCCACGGCTCCCGCACTGCTAGCGAATTAGGTCCGCAAAATCGTAGAGACGTAGCTGGCTACGTCTCTGCCGGCAGCATTCAGAATGAAGCGTTGAAGAGACGTTGCAAGCAACGAATCTACATTAGATTCCCTGCCTCAGTTGTTTCACCGGAACCCGCAGATCCGTCCCCGTCATCTCCTTCGGCTCGTCGACACCCAGCATTCCGAGAATCGTCGGGGAAATATCGCGCAGCGATCCGTTGGGCTTCAACGTGAACTGCTTGGCATTTTCCGAGACCACGATAAACGGCACCGGGTTGGTGGTGTGCGCCGTGTGCGGACCGCCTGTCGCCGGATCGATCATTAACTCAGCATTGCCATGGTCGGCGGTGATCAGCATCGCTCCGCCTTTCGACCGGACAGCGGCCTCGATGCGGCCAAGGCAGGCATCCACGGTCTCGACCGCTTTGATCGTAGGTTCAATTTTGCCGGAGTGGCCCACCATGTCGGCATTGGCAAAATTAACGATTATCACGTCGAATGTGCCATCTTCTGTAGCTTTCACGACTGCGTCGGCAATGCCCGCCGCGCTCATCTCCGGCTTCAAGTCGTAAGTCGCAACCTTGGGCGATTGCACCATGACGCGTTCTTCGCCGGGGAACGGCTGCTCCACGCCACCGTTGAAAAAATATGTGACGTGCGCGTACTTCTCCGTTTCGGCCACGCGCAGGTTGCGCATGTTCATCCCACCCATCACGTTGGCCAGGATGTTCGCCATCGACTCCGGAGGAATCACCACCGGCAGGCTGAAATTCTTGTCGTACCGCGTCATGCAGACGTAGCGCAGATTCTTCGGCACACGGTCGCGCGGAATGGTGGCATCCAGATCGGCCGCGCCCGGAAGATCGCTGCCGCCCTTCTCGTTCAGCCCGCTGTTGCGAGTGAGGGCGCGCGTGATCTGGCGAACGCGGTCGGCGCGGAAGTTGAAGCAGATGCACGAGTCGTCATCCCGAATGGTGGCCAGCGCCTGGCCGCGGCTGTCGGTGCAGACGAACGGAATCACGAACTCGTCGGTCACCCCCTTGTTGTAGGACTCTTTCATTCCCTGCACCGGATCAGCCTGCTTGCCGCCTTCCGCGTCTGCGAGGACCATCGCGTTGTAGGCCTTGGCAATGCGCTCCCAACGCCGGTCCCGGTCCATGGCGTAGTAGCGGCCGTTCACCGTCGCGATCTTGCCGCAGTTGTACTCGCGCATTTTCTGCTGCAGCTGTTCGAGGTATCCGGCGCCGTTGGTGGGCAACGTGTCGCGGCCGTCCATGAAGGCGTGTACGAAAACGCGCTCCAGCCCATTCTGCTTCGCCATCTTCAACAATGCATAGACATGGGCCTGCTGCGAGTGCACGCCTCCGTCCGAAATAAGTCCGAACAGGTGCAGCCGCCGCTCGCCGGTGCGCGCCTGCTTCATGGCATCGAGCAACACGGGATGCGAAAACAGTTCCCCGTTCTGGATCATCAAATCGATGCGCGTGATGTCCATGTGCACAATGCGCCCGGCGCCAATGTTTAGATGCCCCACCTCGCTGTTCCCCATCTGCCCTTCGGGCAGCCCGACAAACGGCCCGCTGGTATGAATCAGCGTGTTGGGATACTCCCGCAGCAGCCGGTCATACGTGGGCTTGCGCGCCAGAGCGATAGCGTTGGCTTTAGTTTCGGCTCGATACCCCCAGCCGTCAAGAATAGTGAGAATCAGCGGTTTAGGACGAGACATAAATCTTGCGAATTCTCCGGGAAAATTTCTTTAGCACTACGCTGTACGGCTACCAGATCAGTTCGACAGGATAGCGCTCAAATATTGGATCCGCCGTGATCAGAGGAAGCTTTTCCTCAATGCTTTGCGCAATCAGGATGCGGTCGAATGGATCGCGGTGATGCACCACCAAAGTTTCGATCCTCAGCACGTGGTCCAGCTTGATGGGGAGCACTTCGATCCTGTTCTCGCCCAGCTTCTTGACAAGGTACGGACCTGAAGGCTCCGGCAGAGGAAGCTTGCCCACCCTCACCTTAATCAAAATCTCCCAAAGACTGGCCACGCTCAGCCATAGTTCGTTGGGACCCGTAAACGCTCGTTGTGCCCGACGAGAAAGTCTCACGTCGTCCGAAATCGCCCACAAGAAAGCGTGAGTATCGAGAAGCGCCTTCATTCCCAGAAGAGATCCTCGATCTCTTTGGGTAAGGGATCATTGAAATCATCCGGCACCGTGAACTCGCCCTTCGCTGAACCCAGCACGCGCCTCTTGGGTTGGTCGTCCAACGGTACAAGTTTCGCCACCGGTTTCCCTGCCTTGGCGATAATCACTTCCTCGCCTAGAGCAACCCGCTCCAGCAAGCGTGAAAGGTGTGTTTTAGCCTCATGAATATTGACTTCCATTGATCCATTCTAGCTAAGTCTTAGACTAAGTCAAGTTTACTTCTGCGGTGAATCCTTCTCCTCCGCACGCTTCAGCGCGGCGTCGACTTCCTCCTCGATTTTCGGATAGACCGCCCGCGTGGTCTCCGCCATCACCGCCGGCATCTCGTGCAGAAACTTCTGCCCTGCCGGAGAGGAATAGAACGCGGTCAAGGCGTCGATCTCAGACTTGGTGAAGTGCCGCTGGTAGATCGGGATCATGTCGTTCAGCATTGCATCCAGGGGGAAGTTCTTGATGAATTCCTCCGACCGCCGGTCCATGCTGGCCAGATCTGCTTCCGTGACCTCGGGATGCTTCTTCTTCAGCTCCGCCCGGTTCATCGTCCGCATCTGCGCGAACAACTGCTGCATCATCTGCGCCATTTGCTGGCGGCTCGCCATGACGTCAAACAGCTTCTTGACATCTTCCTTGGAAGCCGCGTCCGGAGCGATCGAGACCGTAGTCTGCGCCCCGGCGCACAGCGACAAGGCAAGAAGAAACGTGCACAACACCGACTTCAATCTCATAAAATGCTCCGGCTAACAAAAATGACTACCGATCATCCCTTGTGATTCAGCGCCTCCAACCGAACTGGCGAGGATCACGGGCTTGATGCCGGTTCAAGGAGTCGCGGCACGGACGAGTTTTAAGTCCGCAAAGGTGGACCACTTCCCTTTTTCCTTTTGTTCCATGAGCCACTGCCAACTATCATCCTGCGGAGACCAACGGAATGTCGTGTGAAACGGGCCGTCCGGATATTCAAAAACAAAGCGGATGGTGTTGCCGTCACGAACACCGTAGCCCAGCGTTTCCGAAAACCGGCCGCCATAGATGTCGAGCAGGTGAAGCACATACCTTTCGCTGGTCGGGTCGTAACCTAGAAACCAGATCGCCTCATACCGTCGCTCGGACTCGGGCGCACCCTCGCTGGTTTTCTCGTGGATACGAAGAAATTGGTGGTTCAGCACCCACTCCGCCGTCACCGTGTGGTGTGCCTCTACGCCCAATAGAGGCCCGGTCAACTTCCACGTCCCGGTCATGCGGTTCACCAGATCGTCTTGCCACTCTGGTTGGCGACTTTGGGCATTCAGGCGGCCGGCAGTAAAAACCAACATGCCAGCTAGGAGCCATACGACAGCTGTCTTCATAGTCAACGGGATCCTTTCCCAAGAGTACGCGCTGGAAGCTTTCAGCCGTGGTAATTCAGCGCCTTCAACCCCAAGAACCGCGACGTTCCAGCCAATTCTTCCTCAATCCGCAGCAACTGGTTGTACTTCGCGATGCGGTCGGTGCGTGAGGCCGAACCAGTCTTGATCTGCCCCGCACCCGTGGCTACGGCCAGGTCCGCGATGAACGTGTCTTCGGTCTCGCCCGAGCGGTGCGAAATCACCGACGTGTATCCGTTGCGCCGCGCCAGATCGATGGCATCCAGCGTCTCGCTGACCGTCCCAATCTGATTGACTTTGACCAGAATCGAGTTGGCCACGCCCTTGTCGATTCCCTCCTGCAGAAACTGGATATTCGTCACAAAAATGTCGTCGCCCACCAATTGAATCTTTCCGCCCAGTTCCTTGGTCAGTTTCTGCCACCCGTCCCAGTCGCCCTCGGCCAGCCCATCTTCGAGCGATACGATTGCGGGATAATCCTTCGCCCACTTTGCCCAGAAGGCAACCATCTCGTCGGACGTCTTGGTCGACTTGTCGGACTTCTTGAACACATACTTTCCATCTTGAAAGAACTCGCTGGCCGCCGGATCGAGCGCAATCGCAATTTCCTCTCCCGGCTTGTAGCCGGCCTTCAAGATGGCCTCCAGCACGACCTCAATCGCTTCCACGTTTGACTTCACCGACGGAGCAAATCCGCCCTCATCGCCCACGGCGGTGTTATAGCCGCGTTTCTTCAGCACACCTTTCAGCGTATGAAAAACCTCCACGCCCCAGCGCAGCGCCTCGGAAAACGAGGGCGCGCCCACGGGCATGACCATAAACTCCTGGAAGTCGACGTTGTTGTCGGCGTGCGCTCCGCCGTTCAGGATGTTCATCATCGGCGTGGGCAGCGTATTCGCCCCCGCTCCGCCGAGATAGCGATAGAGCGGGATATCCAGCGAGACCGCCGACGCTCTCGCCGCCGCCATCGACACTGCAAGTAGGGCATTCGCGCCCAGTCGGCCTTTGTTTTCGGTGCCGTCCAACTCGATCATCCTGCCATCGAGCCCGCGCTGATCGAACGCATCCCAGTTCGCCAGGGCTTCGGCGATCTCGCCGTTGACGTTCTCCACCGCCTTGAGCACGCCCTTGCCCTGGAACCGGTTCGTGTCAGCGTCGCGTAACTCGACCGCCTCGTGCTCGCCCGTCGACGCGCCGCTGGGAACAATCGCCCGGCCCATCGATCCGTCAACCAGGAAGACTTCCGCTTCCACCGTAGGATTGCCACGTGAATCCAGAACTTCTCGCGCATGAATCGCTGCAATATTTGACATAAGAGTTTTTCTT